>Ga0105046_10019995_pt1 | contig 10143 bp, 8 predicted proteins | sample MAT03_FD_78385 | JGI IMG/M metagenome (GOLD analysis project Ga0105046, IMG submission 78385) | Freshwater microbial communities from Lake Fryxell liftoff mats and glacier meltwater in Antarctica - MAT-03 (megahit assembly) | ecosystem: Environmental > Aquatic > Freshwater > Ice > Liftoff... | reverse complement strand
CTTCGGCTCTGGTGGCGCGGCTGTGGCCCCGTCCTCGGGCCAGGAATGGCGAGGGTAGCGTCGGCAATACTCTTTTCGCAAGGGCGGGTAGTGCTGCCGCCAAAAGTTCGCCAGATCGCGCGTCACTTGAACTGGGCGGTAGTTGGGGGCCAGCAACTGCAGCACCAACGGCACGCGGCCGCGACAGATAGCGGGACCTTCCGCCATTCCAAAGAAGTCCTGCAAACGCGATTCGATCCATGGTGGCCTATCGGGTTCATAGTTCACGGTGACTTCCCGCCCGCCAGGCAACCGCACGCGCAAGGGAACGTCAATCGGCAAACGCGATTGCACCGCCGCGGGCAAACTGGCAAGCAACGAGGCCATAGGATCGTTTGCGCGCAGATCTGCGAAGCTGGTGCAGCCTTGGCACAGCGCCGCCAACTGTTCTGGTGTTGATTGAGCAGACGACGACGCTTGTTCGGGAACACCTAGGTCGGGAAACTGATCACGCAGCAGTGAAAGCCTCAGCGAAAGTGTCTTGAAGGCATCGCCTTCGCCCAAGGCAGCAAGACCTGCGGCGCGTGCTGCTTGTGCCAACACGGCGCTGGCTTGCTCGCTTGGCTCCGCCGGTTTCCGGGTTTCATCAAGAACCACGTTTCCAAACTTCAAACGGCTGATGCATTCCACGCGTTGGGTTGGTTCGTGAAACACCAGGGCTTCTTCTTCTTCAAGCTTTTCGCCTGCAAGATCAATTAGCCAATCTGCTTCGATCGCCGCCGCTTGCCGCACCCGCACCCCACCCCGTCCGCGTTTGGCATCCACTTCTTGTGCATCAAGCACAACCAAGAGATCACCTTTTGGGCTTGGGCCAATGGCAGCGGCGCCACCTCCACACAGAACCACTTCGGCCGATTGATCTACCCCGCGCCGTTTTCCAACACGATCGATAAAACCAGACAGCAGCGCGCGGGCAAGCGCGTGATCGCGGGCCTGCAATTCTTTCGCGGAATGATTCGCACTGGTTGCGGCATTGCCGCTTAGTTGTCGTGCCGCTTTACGCACGGATTCAACAGCACGTGGTTCTAGTTCCAAGGAGCGCAGCTTGTCAGGCGTGAACCTCCCTGCTGAAGCTTGATCGTAAAGGTCCAAAACTTCGAAGATATCGGCAGGTTCTTCAACTTGACCTCGCTGCGGAACGCCCTGGCCGAATCCAACCCGCGCGGTCTTCCGAATGTCTCGTTCGGCCAAAATAGCCACCAAGGTTCCTGCGGGTCCTGCGACGTTTAGTTTGCGAGCTTCAACCAGAATGCGCGCCAACCGAGGGTGAACGGGATGCTTGCACATTGCCTGCCCGATGGCAGAGAGTTCACCTTTGGGTGTGATTGCGCCTAGGCGTTGCAACAGCGTTTCTGCTGCGGTGAGTGCAGCTATAGGGGGCTGTTCAAACCAGTTCCAATTGGCGGGCCTGGTGATGCCCATGGCGTGCAGCGCCAGCGCCGCTTCACACAGATCTACACGCGCGCTTTCAGGTAGATCAAAGCCGCGACGGCCTTCGTAGTCGTGGCGCGTATAAAGCCGAACAGCGCGCCCTGCCCTTGTTCGCCCTGCACGACCTGCCCTTTGTATTGCTGATGCCTGGCTCACAGGAACCACTTTAAGAACCGGCAAGCCAGACCACGGCGAATGAGAAGCCACACGAGCCACGCCTGAATCCACCACGGCCACCACGCCATCAATCGTCACCGAGGTTTCTGCGACGTTGGTCGATAAGATCACTTTGCGTTGTGACGCTGGCCGAACGGCGCGGTTCTGCTCGGCCATAGGCAAATCGCCGTGCAACGGCAAAACCAGAAGGTTTTGCTTAGCCGCGAACGTGGCCAACGCGTCTGAGGCCCGACGAATTTCGCCGGCGCCAGGCAAGAACACCAACACGTCGCCATCAAGGCCTTCTTGAACCAAGCGCCTTACGGCACCCAAAACTTGTTCAGCCAAGGGGCGATCGTCTTGCCGTTCTGCGTATTCGATTTCAACAGAAAAGCGACGACCTTCGCTGCGCAACACGGGAGCGTTGTTGAGAAACTCCGAAATTGGCGCCGCTTCCAAGGTGGCGGACATCACGAGCAAACGTAGATCAGGTCGCGAAGTGGCACGCAGATCTCGCAACAACCCAAGCGCCAGATCTGTTGCCAAGTGCCGTTCATGAAATTCATCCAACACCACGGTGCCGATGCCGCGAAGTTGAGGATCTGCCAGCAACCGCCGGGTAAGCACACCTTCGGTCACAAAGCGCACGCGGGTGTCTTTGCTTCCTACGTCTTCGAAACGCACGGTGTAGCCGATGCGTTGGCCCACGGGTTCGTTCAATTCTTCAGCCACGCGTTCGGCGGAAAGCCGCGTTGGCAACCGCCGAGGTTGCAGCACCACGATCTCGCCCGCATCACCAAAGCCTGCCTGCAACAACGCCCGCGGCACGCGCGTGGTTTTGCCAGCGCCCGGCGGTGCTTCAAGGACCAAAACGCCGCGCTCTTGCAAAGTGCTGACAACGTGCGGGAGCAAGGGATCGATCGGAAGTTCAATCAAGGTGCTCCATCTATAGCTTACAGACCCAAATACGCCTTCATTCCAACATCGTCGCCACGACCCCCGCATTGAAAAGTTGCATCGTTGGCGCGATGCGGCTGGGATAGCAAAACCTTGCCCTAACAACAGCAGCACGAAGGGACTGCGTTTTCGACTACAATGCCGCCCATGCAGACGTCTCGTTCGCCCTTGCTCATCGCTTCCCTCGCGTCATTGTTTGGATTTTGTGTGGTTGGTTCATGCTCGAAAAGTGGCACATCCAATGATGCCAACGGTGGCGCTGGTGGTGACCAAAACGGCGGCGGACAAGGCGGCGATGCAAGCGGAGGTTCGCAGGGAGGAAAAGGCGGTTTGGGCGGCCAAAGCGGTGTGGCAGGCGCTGGCGGCAAGGCTGCAGGCGGAACGGCGGGTGGCGCGGGGCAAGGCGCAGGTGGAAACGCTGGCGCTGGCGGAATGGGAATGAATCCGGACGCAGGTACGGCGATGGACGCGCCCGCGGTGCGGGCTTGCAAAGGCACCATGAAAGCCGGCAGCGGTACGGGCGCACAAGTGTTGCGCACAGACATGGCTGTACGAAAAGTACTCGACACTCCTGACGACACCACGCGCTTGGCCCGCGATCCTGTGAGCCAGAAATTGTTCTTGATGACCGAGAACGGAACGATCAGCCGATTGGATCTAGCCGGACAAACGTGGACGCGGCAGGTGGCTTACACGCCTGCGGACATTGGACTTGCCACAGGTGAAAAAGTGTATGGACTGGGATTCGCTGCGGACGGAACTTTGTACTTGGTTTCAAATGTTCCCAAGGCGGTTTCGCCCACAACGTCAAAAGCCACAATTTGGAAAGGCAAGGTGGCGGCCGGCGCTCGTACCTGGACGAAGTTGGCTCAAACGGAAGCCTACGGCCGTAGCAGCACCATTTTCGATCACGAATGGAGCGGCATCGCTGCCAGCCCCAACGGCAAGTTTGTTTACATCAACGCGGGCTCTCGCACGGACCATGGCGAAGAACACTTGGGTGCTCGTGAATCCGCACTCACGGCGAAGATCTTCAAGCTGCCCACGGATAAGCCTGCGATGATTTTGTTGAAGGACAATCTGGCGGAATTGAAAGCCGCTGGCTACGTGTTTGCAGAAGGCACACGCAATTCCTTTGACCCTGAATTTGCGCCGAACGGCGATCTGCTTGCAGGCGACAATGGCCCAGACGCCGACTACCACGAAGAGCTGAACTTCTTGCAAGAAGGAAAGCACTATGGCTTTCCATGGCGCCTTGGCAACGAAGACAACCAGATGCAGTTTCCAACCTACGACATCACCATGGACAAGCGCCGCGATCCCAACTACGAAGCGATCAAGAAAGGCTACTGGCGCAACGATCCCGACTTCCCTGCAAAACCAGCCATCTCCCTCGCTGAGCCGATTCTAAACAAGGGCCCCGATGGCAACCAGTATCGGAACCCAACAACGGGCGCGATTATGAAAGGCGACATTGCAACGTTTAGCGATCATGGGTCTCCTTTGGGACTTACCTTCGACCAAGGCGCAGGAGATCTTTGCGGGAACTTCAACAGTGCCGCCTTTATTCTGCGCAACGGGAAGGCCGCAGGTGATTTTGAAGAAGGCCGTGATTTGTTGTTACTGACCCTGACAAAGCAAGGCGGCGCGTACACAACCGTTGCGGTCACTCAGATTGTGGAGGGGGTCCAGTCCCCCGTCGATGCCGTACTTACTGGCGACAAGATGTGGGTGCTTGATCGGGCCAACAGTGTCAGTGGTGGAAAGCTGTGGGAAATCGATATGCCGAACGGCAAGTGAAGCGAACTACTGCGCTTTGGCCGAACGATCCTTAAGCGCGCCCACCACCGAAACCAGCAGAAAGGCCAACGTGGTGGGCACACACAACGCCAGCGTGCTGCTGCGTAAAGAATCTAGCGACACCCGGCTAATGGGCGCCCCTGCCAGCCAATACAACAGCATCGCCAAACGCAGCAGCCCCAGAACCAACACGTTTGTGCAGCCCAACGCCCACCATGGCAAAGGCGATTTACCAATGGCCATCGCAACGCCCGCCATAAGCGCAATACCGCCAAACACGCCTGATTGAACAGCGAAATGTGGCATGAGAACCGTCATCCACATGAACGACATGAACTGCATCGTTAAAGCCAGCCAAACCACAATCCCAAGTCGAACACTGATCACGCTAAGGCCAGCGCCAGCCAGCAACAACAGAACCTGAATCGCTAAAAACACTTGAGGGGCCTAGGTTAGGGGAAGGTCTGCACGGCGCGGCCTCGGTCGAAATCGAAGTCGAACCAGCCTTCCATGTGACCATAAATCGAAGGTTCAGTTTGCGTGGATTTACCGGTGGGGAGCACCAACAAGTGATCGTCTGTCAGCTCCAAAACGAAGCGAGTGACTTCAATCCGCTGTCCGAAATCAACTTTGAAGTTTGGGCTGATCGCCGAAGGATTTTTTGGCAAGTCGCGAATGTCTGTGCCTCCAAAACGCCGGAACTCTACAAACGAAGCCCATTCCTGCACCGGCAGTCCAAGACAATCGGCGCGGCCATTGACGGGTTTGCATGGAACCGCCGTGGCCACAAGGTTCACTGGGCGGTTCATCGAACGGCAGCTTTCAAACGGCGTTAGGTTAACACGCACGAAATCGTTGGGTCCCACGCGGACGCGTGCGGGACCTTGGGGCGTGGGCCACCAACAAATGTCGGTGCGGTAATCAGGCACCATCTGGTTCGTCGCTGGATCCAGTTTCTGGCGCCCCCGTACACAGCGGGCCACTTCGTAAGAGTTCACAACGTCGAACTGCAAAACGTCGTTGACCTCGAATCCCCCACCGTGGCGTTGCAGGCGCATTGACAATCGGTTTTGCGTGGCGCTTTCCCGGATGTCTTCGACGGGCTCGCCAGCGAAGAACGAAGGGTTCAAATCGAATACGGTGGGTTCGTCTGCATTGCTGTAATCGCCGCAACCCGCTATGAACATCGGCCCTTTGGCGTCGCCATCGCCGGAACCAACGGCACAGCCAAGACCCATAATCCCTAAGCCAGAAATCACAACCGCAGCACCTGCAAGCTTGTTCATGCTGTCACAGCTTCCCAAGCAATGGCTTTGTTGCGAACCACACCAAGGGCGTCAACCGCAGAGCCTTCTCGCACCGCAAGTTCCACAAAACCCGAAGAGCCAACGTAAGCCACCAGCGCCCCAGGCGACACGTCGCTATAGGTTCTTCCCCACGTGAACGAAGATCCGTTGATCTTCAGCTGTTTTGTGTTGTTGAGTACTTTAGCGGCCTTGAGTGACGTAATCACATTTCCGAAGTGATCCACGTGCAATACGCTCAACGATCCTTCGGGTTCTGGTTTGGCAACGGCAAGGGGCATGAGCCCCGCAAGGCTTCTCCCAGCCTCTTCAGGTGGCGCGCCTGCCGCTAACAAGCCTGCGGCCGCGGCGAAGACATCACGGCCATGAAACGTTGGGCTTACGGGCTCTCTCCGAAACGAGGGTGCCTCAATCTCAAACACAGCGTCTGGCCGCACGGCCGCCAAACACAGCACGCCGTTGTCAGGCCCCACGAATATCTGGTTCTTTGCAACGGCTATCACACTGGCGCGGCTTCCTCCGACACCTGGATCCACCACCACCACGTGAATTGTACCTGGAGGAAAATACGGAGCCGCTTGTGCCAAAGCGAACGCACCTGCGGCAACGTCGTGCCTGGGAATGTTGTGGCAGATATCAACCAGGTTGCATCCGCGCGAACGAGACACCACCACGCCCTTCATGGCGCCCACATACCCATCGCTTCCACCAAAGTCGGTGGTAAAGGTGACAATCGACATTTGCGGCTAGTGTACCCCCGGCATCTTCAAGGGGCCAGCTATAGACAGAACGTGACGCCGTACGTAGCGGAACGACCTGCGCAGGTTTGGCCAGTTACCAAGCACGCAGGAACGCCACCCATAGCGTCGCACACTTGGCGGCAGGTGGCCATCCCGGAGGTATTGATGCAAACAAGCCCACGGCCACATTGACTGCCGCCTGTGCAAACTTCGCCCACATTCTTGGGGCCAGACGGTCGGCACGCGAGGTAACGCTCCTGCGTCACGGGGTGGCGAGCCAGGTCACATTTCATGTTGGCTGCGGGGCAGCTTTGGGGATCATAAATGTCACACTCCGGGGCGCCAAGAGCAGCGTCGCCCCTGGCGTCTGATTCTGTGCGGGCATCCGTCGCTGCAGCGTCAGCCTTCGTAAGAGTGTCTTTGCCATCGGCGTCAATACCCTGCATAGGTGCATCCGCAGTGGGTGCGGAAGCGTGAGGATCGCCAGCAATGGCAACAGGAGCATCCACAGAACCCGCGTCGGCGGCAGTTGCACTGGGAAAATACCCGTCATCACTGTCGCAACCACCCAGCAAGCCACTGCCGGCCAAACAGAACGCAAAACAGAGCCAGGTTCTTTGTGCCGATGAATGTTTCATTTGAAAGCCTGGTCGCACACTAACGCTAAAGCTTCCTTCCGCACAGCCATGAGTCAGGGCAAACTGCTTTCGTGTCCCAGCAAAACAAGCACCCAGGCCCTCCTTCGCGCACCAGCTGGCAAGAAAACGAGCTTCCGGCGGCCACAAAGAAGGGTTTGAGAAAAGCTTCCTTCACAACACCTTCGGGCATCCCGTTGCCAGATCTGTTCGACGAACAAGATTTGGAAACACAGGGGTTCGAGCCCAGCGCGGATCTGGGTTTTCCGGGTTCATTCCCCTTCACCCGCGGGGTTCAGGCCACGCAGTACCGGGGCCGCTTTTGGACAATGCGGCAGTACGCTGGTTTTGGCAGCGCGGCGGAATCAAACCAACGCTACAAGTTCTTGTTGGCGGCAGGACAAACAGGGCTTTCGGTGGCGTTTGATTTGCCAACACAAATGGGCCGCGATCCGGACCACGCGCTTTCGAAGGGCGAGGTGGGCCGCACGGGCGTTTCGATCGCTTCAATCGAAGACATGCGCACTTTGCTGGCTGATCTGCCGCTAGAACAGATCTCCACATCGATGACGATCAACGCAACAGCGGCAACATTGTTGGCGCTTTATGTAGCGGTCGCCGATGAACGAGGCATTCCGCGCAGCCAGCTTTCGGGCACCATTCAAAACGACATTCTCAAGGAATACATTGCGCGGGGAACGTACATTTACCCGCCGACCCCTTCGCTGCGATTGATAGCTGACACGTTCGCGTTCTGCCAAAAAGAACTGCCGAAATGGAACACGATAAGTGTTAGCGGTTATCACATCCGCGAAGCAGGCTCTGATGCAGTTCAAGAGGTGGCCTTTACGTTGGCCAATGGATTGACGTATGTGCAAACAGCTTTGAATGCAGGTCTTGGGGTTGATGAATTTGCGCCGCGCCTTTCGTTCTTTTTCAACGCGCATGCGAATCTTTTAGAAGAAGTCGCCAAGTTCAGGGCGGCGCGGCGTTTGTGGGCGCGGCTAATGAAAGATAGATTTGGGACGCAAGATCCGCGCTCGCTGATGCTGCGTTTTCACGCGCAAACAGCGGGTTCAACGTTGGTGGCGCGCGAGCCCTTGAACAATGTTGTTCGCACGACGGTTGAAGCGTTGGCAGCCATTCTAGGTGGGGCGCAATCGTTGCACACGAACAGTTACGATGAGGCGTTGGGATTGCCAACAGAAGCGTCGGCGCAGCTGGCCTTGCGTACGCAACAGATCTTGGCGCACGAATCGGGTGTGGCGGATGTGGTTGATCCGTTTGGAGGATCTTATGCGGTGGAAGCCCTAACCACAGAGATCGAAACGCGGGCCTTGCAGCTTATTTCGCGCATTGATGTGATGGGCGGCATGACGGCGGCCATTCAAGCGGGCTTTCCGCAACGGGAAATCGAGAACCGTGCGTACGAGCACCAAAAGGCGCTTGAAAGCAAAGCGACGATCGTGGTGGGCGAAAACGCTTTTCGTGACGATACGGGTGGCGAGAAGAAGCTCGAGGCCCTTCACAGGTTGGATCCGCAACTTGAGGAAGAGCAGGTGGCACGAGTTGGAAAGCTTCGGGCCTCCCGTGGCCATGACCACGCCCTAGCGCTGGTGGCCCTCAAGCAGGCGGCGGCTGGGACCGAAAACACCATGGTGGCAATCTTGGCCGCTGTGAAAGCCAAGGCCACGGTGGGGGAGATCGCGGACGTTCTTCGCGGGGTGTTCGGCACGGCTAACGTGGCAAATTGAATCAACAATCGGCTCGAAACTATCCACGTCCTATTGCGCAACGATCAAAAACTGGTCTAAACTCAAGACCGGCCGTTTTCTAGCGATGTTCTTGTTTGGGCGGAAACACATATGACGAAGTCGGACCTCATTGAGATGCTCTGTGATACCCAAAACCTTCCCAAGGGACGGGCTGAATTGCTGGTGAACACCTTGTTCGACAGCATGGAAGCCTCGCTGCGCCGTGGTGAGCGTATTGAGATCCGTGGCTTCGGTAGCTTTGAGATCCGCGAATACAAGGCTTATGAAGGCCGCAACCCACGCACTGGCAACGCGGTTCCCGTGCGCCCCAAGCGCCTGCCCTTCTTCAAGGTGGGCAAAGATCTGAAGGAACGCGTTGATACCTCGCGTATCTCAGCCCGACGCTCAGATGGTTCCCGTGGCGAAATCAGCCGCGCTGTGTCGCCAGCGGATGTAAAGACAGCTGCGCAGCCCCAAGTGGCCGCCGCCGCTGCTGGCCGATCTCGCGGTTAGAGTTCCGCCTCTACCTGTCCGCCAATCTTGGCCACAGCCTTGCCTGCCGGTGCCGCTTGACCTGCTCGTAGGACCAATTGAGCGCGCGCCAGCAACTTGAAAGGCACCTTGTAGTTCTGCGCGAACGCCGAGAAAGCCGTTTGACCTGCTGTATCAACTGGCACGGTTTCCGTGTTGTTGTAGCCCGCATCGTGCCCTGGCAAGGTTGCAAGTTTACGCGCGCGCGGATCAGTCACGGTGGTCGCGTCCATCGGCGCAACGAACACTTCAATGGGCGGCATTGCCATGTTCAAGCCGTTGTTCAACGTCAGCTTGATGTTTTTCAGCGTAATGGTTTTGAGAGCCGCGCTAGTGGTTGAAGTGAGCTGCGGAACTTCCTTTTTCAAATCAACAATTGAGCCTGTTTCGTACATGAATTTGTAGGTGCAGGTGGAGCCTTCGCAAACCAGTGGGTACTTTTTGCAATCAACGCTGAACTGAGTGCTGAACGGCTCGGGCAAGGTGCAACAATCAACAGTCACGCCGCCGGGGCCACAAGCCACAGCGGGAACCCCGCCTGCCGGTGGGCTATTCCACTTCGGATCGCTTGTATCAATGTTGTACGTTTTTTCGGGCAAGTTGAACGTGATGCCGTTGAAGCTTGCAATGTCCAGTAGACCGCAGCCTGCAGCCGCGCTTAGCGAGCCCGCAAACACAGCACAAAAAAACCACCCAGCGGTGTTTGGCCGCCCTTTTCCAAAGTTCGTTCCGCGCACACGCCAATGCTACCACCACTGCGTCGCTATGCCGAACTGGCGTGCGTGACGATTTACAG
>Ga0105046_10019994_pt1 | contig 10144 bp, 9 predicted proteins | sample MAT03_FD_78385 | JGI IMG/M metagenome (GOLD analysis project Ga0105046, IMG submission 78385) | Freshwater microbial communities from Lake Fryxell liftoff mats and glacier meltwater in Antarctica - MAT-03 (megahit assembly) | ecosystem: Environmental > Aquatic > Freshwater > Ice > Liftoff... | reverse complement strand
GGCGACGGTGCAATATGGTCAGCGGCGGGTAAAGCATTTTGAGGAATTCGCAGCTCAAGTCGAGTTCTTCGTCGACGTCGCTGCCGACTATCGCGCCGACTTTGTGCTGTTTCCGGAATTTTTCACGCTCCAACTGCTGTCCATCGCGAATGAACCTTTGGCCCCAGCAGATGCGATCGGTACACTGACGCAATACACAGCCGAGCTGAAATCGCTTTTGAGCCGTTTGGCGATGCGCTACAACATCAATATTGTCGGCGGCTCGCATCCGACCAAAATGGCCGATGGCGACATCCATAACGTTTGCTATGTGTGCTTACGTGATGGCTCAATTCATGCTCGAGAGAAAATCCATATCACACCGAGCGAACGCCGCTGGTGGGGCATTAAAGGCGGCGAAAGCGCAGACGTTATCCACACCGATTGCGGGCCGATCGGGATTACGATTTGCTATGACAGCGAATTCCCGGAACTGGCGCGGCATTTAATCGACCAGGGCGCAATGATTTTGTTTGTGCCCTTTTGTACCGATGTCCGCGAAGGTTATTTACGCGTGCGCTATAGCTGCGCGGCACGGGCGATTGAAAATCAGTGCTATATGGTGCTGTCTGGTAACGTTGGCAATATTCCCGGCGTACATAACTTTGATATTCAATATGCGCAAAGCTGCATTTTAACGCCTTGCGATGTGCCCTTTGCACGTGATGGCGTTGCCGCTGATACCACTGCCAACACCGAGATGATTGCATTCGCGGATTTACAAATCGATAAACTTATCGAAGCGCGCAATGATGGCTCGGTACTAAACCTGCGTGATCGGCGCTTTGATTTATACCAGTCTAATTGGACGCATCGCGACAAGTAGAGATTAAGGAGGAGATAGGTTTGAGATTAGCCCAGACGACTTAAAGATTATTTATCAGAGTTACGTTGTACCGTGGTCGATAAAAATAACGCTTGCCCTTGTTATTTTTCTGGTCGGGCGACTCATTGCTAGCTTTGTTTCACGCATGGTAGGCAACGTTCTTGCGCACAGCTCACTGGATCAAATATTAATTGACTTTGTAAAGTCAATTGTGCAGGCAATAATACTGATAATTGTGCTGGTTGCAGCGCTCGATCAGGTTGGCGTCAATACCAGCTCAATGATGGCCCTTGTCGGCGCCGCAGGCTTAGCAATTGGTTTGGCACTACAAGGAGCCTGCAGCCGTGATTGCCGTCGGCGAATCGGGTGCGCGCAGCGTCAATATTTTCGTACGCCCGTGGGTAGAAACCGCAGATTTCTGGCCGGTTCGTTTTTCGCTACTTGAAGCAATTAAAGTTGATTTTGATAAACACGGCATCACTATTCCTTACCCACAAATGGCTTTGCATATGGCTGGACGCGCGCCAGATGCGCTGAGTGCAAATAAGTAGGAAGTGCCTGAGGGCTTTAAGCTTCTTCAAATAGCACTATTCCAGGGTGAATGGTTCGTTTCGACATCCGAGCGTTTGCGGGAATCCAGGCAGTAAGGGCACAGTTTTATCCGTGCAAAGCTTGAGAAAACTAGATTCCCGCCTTCGCGGGAATGAAGATTTGAACGCTACTGAGGATCGGCGATGGTCCTCGGTCTTCTTTTGCGCGTTCTTCAATCTCTTACCCAACATAGTCGCGCGTCGGATTGTTGGAGCGGCATCAAGCTAATGGAAATCTTCCAGCCGCTCGATGACCTAAAACAAGCACATTTGACCTAAATCAATTTGACCCGCACAGGAGCTGCTAGCTTGAGCGAGCCGCGTTAGTCAAAATTTTGCTACGCCATCAATCAAAGAATGTGGAATTTACTGTGCTCGCGCGCTGCTTAGAGTTGTCCCGCCAAGGAGAACATCCGATCATGAACGTTCTTAGCCGTACGACCACCATCGTCGGAATAGTTGCAATATTAGCTGGGCTAAGCGGCTTGAGTTCTGCCGATGCAGCGACAGCAACACCAGCTGCCACACCGCACTGGACCGTGCTGGGCTGGAATGATCTAGGCATGCACTGCATGGACAGCGACTATTCGGTGTTCGCGATTCTGCCGCCTTTCAACAACGTGCGCGCGCAAGTGATCAACCCGGCCGGGCACCTAGTTGGTGTCGGTAGCGGCGTCAATCTCAACTATGCAGCGGTCGCTGACCCGGACGGTTCGATCAACACAAGCTCAATCGGAAAGACCAACTTCTGGAATTACACGATTCCGCTGTTTGGCCTGACCTTGGCGCCGAATATGGGCTTGGCGGGATCCAAAATGCCGGGCAGCGCCAACGTGCCCCAGCCGATGAATTTCGACCTCACGCGACAGTGGTTTGGCGCTGATGGCGTGCCGCTCACGCCCTATGACGATAGCGTGCACAAAAATCCCTATCCGCTGATGCAGCTGGTAGTGCGCGACGCGCTCGGAACGCAGTTGGCAGCGACTTCAGTGGTGCTGCCAGTGTCTGACGAGATGGATTGCTCGCGCTGCCATGCCTCAAACACGGTCGCCAGCGCACAGCCAGCAGCGGGTTGGGTCAATGATCCGAATCCGGCTCGGGATTTTCGTCTGAACATTTTGCGGCTGCACGATGATCGCCAAAATAGCGATCCAGTCTATGCCAGCGCACTGCACCAATTGGGACTCAACCCGGCCGGCCTCTATGCCAGCGTGCTTGCCAATCCGCTAGCCGGTGGCACGCCCGTTTTATGCGCCGCCTGCCACTCCTCGAACGCCCTGCCGGGCACCGGCTTGGCCGGAATTTCGGCGTTAACTGCGGCGCTGCATGGCCTGCATGCGAACGTGCAAGATCCGGCCAGCGGATTGACGCTGGATTCCTCCGCCAATCGCGCCGCCTGCTACAGCTGCCACCCAGGATCGACCACCCAGTGCCTGCGCGGGGCCATGGGTGCCGCCATCGCCAGCGACGGAAGTATGGCCATGCAGTGTCAGAGCTGCCACGGCAATATGAGTCGGGTCGGCGATCACGCGAGAGTGGGTTGGCTGCAGCAGCCGAGCTGCCAGAATTGCCACACCGGAACCGCCGTAAACAATGCCGGCCTGATCCGCTACACCAATGCTTACACACCGGCAGGCGCGCTGCGCCCTGCGGTAAATCCGATCTTTGCGACCAACACCGACCAGCCAGCGTCTGGCTTCAACCTGTATCGATTCTCCACCGGCCACGGCGGCCTGTACTGCGAGGCCTGCCACGGCTCAACGCACGCCGAGTTCCCCTCCTCGCATCGCAACGACAATCTGCAGAGCCTGCAGGTGCAGGGGCATGCGGGCGTGGTTTCGGAATGCACCGTTTGTCACGCCACGCCTGCAAATGGCCTGGGCGGCCCGCATGGGCTGCATCCGCTGGGTGCAGCCTGGGTGAGCGCGCATAACGATTTTGCCCAGGGCAATACTGCCTCCTGCCAGGCTTGTCACGCGGGCGACTATCGCGGCGGCGTACTCAGCGCGTCGCAATCAGACTGGACCATAAGCACGCGCTACGGAGTTAAACACTTCTGGCGCGGCTTTCGCATCGGTTGCCACACTTGCCACAACGGGCCAAACAGTGACAGTCCCAGCAGCAATCATGCGCCAACCGTCAGCGATGGACTGATCGACACCGCCTTTGCAACTAACGCCAGCCTGACCCTGTCCGCCAGCGATAGTGATGGCAACCCGCTGACGCTACGCATCGTCAGCCAGCCCATTCACGGTGTCGTAGCACTAATGGATCGTTTGGCAACCTATATCCCGGAAGCCGGATTTTCCGGCGCTGAAGAATTCACCTTCGCGGCTTCCGATACCAAGTCCGATTCCAATCTGGGCCGGGTGCAGGTGCGCGTACAGCCTGGGCTGGCGCTCTTCAAAGATGGTTTTGAAAACTGACGCAGCAAAAAAGCAAATTTGGCCTGTTGAGACTTATTCCAACCCAGGAAAACCACCATGAAACTCGATACTAGGATTGTTCCAACCTACAGCCTTCGCGATCAGCCTGCTGGCACTGGCCCAAACAGCAATAACCCCAGCGGCCATGGCGCAAGGATCGGCGCGCGAACTGCACGCCAAATTCGCTGCCTGCAGCTATTGCAAGTGCAAGTGCGAGCACAGCGAAGCACTGGACGTTAGCCCTGGGGGCCGGGCGAGTGTTCGTTGGGCTGCGCATTGCGAGCTGGAGCGCGACCAACCACACCGGCTATCCGGCATGGCTGTCCTACAACGGGCAGTATCGCAACAAGACTGGATGGACCGGCTGGTCTGAGAGTTTAGGCGGTGTGTCTGATCGGCGCATCGAGTGGACGCAGGGCAAACTGACGCCTGAGAACCCAAAGGCGGGTGATATGGTGCTATTCGAGGCAGAATATCGTGTCGATGAACGCATCGACGTTCAGTTCATGATCAACTCGCAAAGCTGGCACGACGGCTCTGGCGCCTGCCATTAGCTGGAGTCCGAACACTGGGTGACGGTGTCGCTAGATGAATTTACAGTGCCAGCTGCAGCGCCACGTTCCGGGCCAAATTCTGGCCCAAGCTCCGCTAACTCGCGAACCACGGGAGGCGCTCATTCCGCAACCGCAACCGCAGCCGCTGCTAGCCTGGCCCCAGATTTCGCGCGGCCAGACCGCGTCGTCACCACGGGTTCCTGGGGCGTATTCGCACCACAGCCCGCTTCAATGACGTTGCGCGGTCGGCAATTCGCGCGCTACTTTTTGCAGCACCCCAGCAGCGGCGGGCCAACCGAAGTGTACTACCTGTTGCGCGGCGCGGCCCGCCAGTTCACCGCCTGGATCGGCATCGACCAGAGCATGAACCCGAACGATGCGATCCTTTCCGGTGCCAGCGTGCGCGTCAAGGCGCAGGCGGACGGGCGGGTGATTTGGTCGTCCGGGCCGGTCACGCTGGCAAGCGATCCAATCGCCGTTGATCTAGATCTGCGCGGCGTGCAGGAACTGATCTTAATTGTCGATGATGGCGGTGACGGCTTTGGTCACGACTGGCTGATTTGGGCTGATCCGGTGTTGCGCTAGTCGCCCTGGTTGGGCTGATCGAGTGTCGCCGGTCGGCTTTGTTGTCTATTCGAGCAACACTATAGCGCCTCACGTTTGAAAACATTGTCAAGCGGAGCCTGTTCGATGCGGGCCGTGTAGAGGATTAAAGTCCCAGCGCGCAGTAAACACGTTGTCGGCGGCGTCGCGCGCCACTGCCACGCCGCCCGGTTCATTGCTCCGTGCAATGCTCTGGGCGCGCGCGCCGCTGCTTGCCAAGGCCAGTATGATCGCGACAAGTCGTTGTTTCATGGGCCTTTGGCTGCTCAGCACTTTGGGCAGGTGCTCATGCCCAACACCGCATAGGCCGGGCAGAAGCGAAACACGCCGGTCAACAGCGGTACGATGCCCAGTAAGCCCCAAAGACTCTGCGGGCCGAGCACCGTCAGGCTCAACAGCACCAGACCAACAACGATTCGCAATACGCGATCAACATTACCAACATTTAGTTTCATAGCCTGCCCTTTTTTGTTTTGAAGTAGCGCCCAGTCTGCGCCGGTCGAACAGCTGTGTCGGTGACAAAAGTTACTAATGGCAATTCATGCGCGCTGTTCGGAAAACGTTGCAAGACACATTGGCTCCAGCACGCTGATGCGTTCGCGCGCCAATTCCACCCAGCCATCGTCGGCAAAGTGGTGCAGCAGACGCGTCACGATTTCCCGCACGCTGCCAAGATCGTCCGCTAGTGCTTGGTGCGTGATGCTAAGCACCGGCCCGCGATCCACCAACAGGCGTGCCAAGCGTTGATCCAGACGCTTGAAAGCAACTTCTTCGATCAGCGCCATCAATTCTGCAAAGCGCTCGGCAAAGAGCGCGAACACGAAGCGCCGGAACGGCGCATGTGTCGCCAGCAGGGTGTCAAACAACGCCTGAGGTATCAGGCAAAGCGTGACCTCACAGTGCGCTACACCCCGTGCGTTGTAGTGCTGCTGACCGAGCAAGCAGCCTTGCGTGATAACGCAGGATTCACCGGCGAGCACGCTATACAAATACAAGCCCCGCCCACTTGCAGATGCTTTGACCACGCGTATCTCGCCTGCCATGACCAAGGGAAAGCCGGTGCAAGCGGAACCTTCATCAAAAACTCTGCTGCCCTGCTCAAGGTGCAGCGCTGGAATCGCAGATAGTGGCAGCGAGAGCCCCTCGGGCAGCCCGCGCAGGCAGGGATAGAGCGTCAACAATTTCGCCATCTGTAAACTCGTCATATATGCATCCGCTATTCAATCCCGGTCAAAGTGAAATCAAAACGCGATTCCCTGCTTTTTCAGTGCCCGCGCCACTGCGAACCCGGCGAACACAAACGCCAAGAACTCCAAAAACCCCCAGGATTGGCGATAACTGATCTGCATAATGATCTCCAAGTAACAAGCGCTGAAGCGGACAAACAGCAGCCTAGACGGTAGCGGTGCTGAGGCAGTTGACCTGGATCAACTTCTGCAGCGAAGTTCCGATGCCACCGCCCTGGGAGCGCGCCAAGCACGGGCAACTCTTGCACAACTCCCAGACAACTGACTGCAAGGGGTGCGAGTCAAACTGATGTTTTCGGCGTGGCGCTGAAAGAAACCGGTTCGTGCTGAGCCTGTCGAAGCATGTGACGACAAGCTGTGTGATGCACAAAATGCTGCGGCTGCGTCAGTATTGGTGCGGCTCTGCCCTTCGATACTTCGATGTGGCTCAGTATCAGGGCGAACGGCTCTTTTAAGATTTGGTCGAAAACAGCGCATCACACCACATCAGTTTGACTCGCACAATGTTCCACGCCGCATAGACGGCTTGGCTGAATTGGCTTGAAATCCGTTTCATTCAACAGAGCCTAGGATGAAAGTCAAAGCCGCCTGCAATCCGCACATATTAAGTAACACAAGCCAACTTGACCTAGATCAATTCGCCACCCGACAAAGCTGATAGCTTGAATAAATCGCAAGCATTGGAGCTTTGCAAAGCCATCAAGCATGCCAAAGGCCAGGATTTTAGAACGCGCTATTGAAGCTGGGGATTTGTTAAAGCAATAAACATCGCAACCGGAGTAAATCAACATGGCACACATTGTCGTTATCGGTGCAGGTTTAGGCGGCATGAGTGCGGCTTATGAACTTCGCAAAACACTCGGAAGCACACATTTGATCACGGTCATCGGCGATAGCGATCAATTTAGCTTTACGCCCTCTAACCCTTGGGTTGGCGTCGGTTGGCGCAAACCGGCCGATGTTTGTTTGCCGGCGGGTGAATATCTGGCGAAGAAAAACATCAAGTTTATTCCGCACGCGGCGACTGAAATTCAAGCTGAAAGCAAGACCGTGCTCACCGATGCCGGGGACAATATCAATTACGATTATTTGGTGATTACTACCGGCCCGAAATTGGCGTTTGAAGAAATAAAAGGCTTCGGCCCAGAGCCCGGTTTCACGCAATCGGTTTGCACCACGCCCCACGCCGCAAAAGCTTGGGCTGCGTATGAGGAATTCCTTAAAAACCCAGGGCCTATCGTGGTCGGCGCGGTGCAAGGGGCAAGCTGTTTTGGCCCGGCCTATGAATTCATCATGATCCTGGATGCCGATTTGCGCAAACGCAAACTGCGTGATCGCGTGCCGATGACGTTTGTGACCAGCGAGCCTTACATCGGCCACATGGGCCTCGGTGGCGTTGGCGACTCGAAAGGCTTGATGGAATCAGAATTTCGCCAGCGCCATATTAAGTGGCATATCAACACCAAAATCGAGGAAGTAACCGCGCAATCCATAAGTGCAAGCGAGTGGGATAGCAAAGGCGTGAAACAAGGCGATCTTGCAATCCCGTTTGCGTTTGCGATGTTGTTGCCCGCGTTTAAGGGCGTTACCGCTGTCGCCAATGTGCCAGGCTTGTGCAACCCGCGCGGTTTTGTGCTGGTCGATAAACACCAGCGCAGCGTGAAATACCCACACATTTTTTCCGCCGGAGTTTGCGTCGCCATTGCGCCGATAGAGGTCACGCCAGTTCCCACAGGTGCGCCGAAAACCGGTTTTATGATCGAATCAATGGTCACCACGATCGTGAAAAATATCGAAGCCGAGCTTTCCGGCAAACCGGCCGATGTTGAGGGCACCTGGAACGCCGTGTGTCTGGCGGATATGGGTGATGAAGGCGTGGCCTTCGTTGCCCTGCCGCAAATTCCACCGCGCAATGTGACTTGGGCGAAAAAAGGCCGCTGGGTGCATCTGGCAAAAATCGCGTTTGAGAAATATTTTCTTTACAAAATGCGGCACGGAACGTCCGAGCCGGTTTACGAAAAATACGTGCTCAAAGCACTCGGCATTGAGCGTTTGAAACCCGAAACCAAATAATTTTTAAGAGAGAACCAGCATGAACATTGATAGAGCGGTTTTGGCATTTGCAGGCATCATGATTTTAATCAGCGTCGCGATCGTGTATTTCATTTCACCCTGGGGCCTTGCCCTGACTGCATTTGTCGGCCTGAATTTATTACAGTCTGCCTTCACTGGTTTTTGCCCGGCGGCGAAAGTACTGGGCATGCTTGGCTTTAAGGCTGGCCACGCTTTTAAATAAGTTCTGCGCGATCTCCGGTTGATCGCTATTGCAGGCGTTACCTTGCGCGCCTTTGGCAGCACTTTGTTAGTTGCCGTATAAACCCTTCGTATGCAGGGCATAAACGTTGATGCATTGAGCGACAAAGCACCTTCTATGCCTAAACACTCGCGATATTCATCGCCGTGGCGGTGCTGGAGAATCTTCAGTTAGCTTTGCCTGCCGCAATCTATTCGGTCAGCACCTACATCACGGCAAGGGCTTTTGGCATCTTGGTGTTCAAGCGTAAGCCCAACATTACTCAGTCAAGTTGAGCACAAAACGGCTCTTGCCCACGGCACCAGCTTCGACGCGTCGCGAACCAGTGCCGTAATCTCATGCCCTTGCGCTAGGCCCTGTTTGACGATCGCTAAAACCGATGCGCCTGGTTGCGCGAATGAGAAGAAATTTCATTTGATCTCCCCTTTAAGTTCGTTCGGTGCGGTACGCGGCGCTTTCACAGCGACGCCGAGTGCGTCGATTTCGGCCAGCACGCGCAGCGGGTCGGTCGTTTGCTGCATCGCCTCCGATTCGACGTCATGGCGGTTCCTGACCATCGGCAAATCGCGGCGCAATTCTTCAAGCAAATTGATCAGCTTGGTGGTCTTTTGTTCGGTCAGCAAATTGAGCTGCAATTCAAGGTGATCGCGCAGTTCGTCGACTTTGGCCTGGCGCTCCTGACGAATTAGCACCATCGTCGCCGTCAGCAGCGCAAGCACGCTGATAATGCCGTGCAGCAAGTGAAAGGGGTAGTGGTCGAAAGCAGCCCAGTTTAAATGCTGAGCGCCAACATTGGCGAGAATCCAAAGCGCGACGAAAAGCACGGTCGCGCCAAGAAAGACAGGCCGCGCGGCGAACAAGCTGATGCGCTCGACTAAACGCTGTGGCTCGGTAATTTTCTGGTGCTCGCGCTGATAGAAAGCCGCGATTGATTCGATGTTGTACGTGATGCTGTCGGGCGTCTTGGTGTCTGAATTCATTGCGGTCTCGGTTGGCAAACGGGTCTGATCCTGGGCCGAGCAAGGCGTTTCGTCAGTGCGCTAACGCGCATTTGGGCGGGAAAAATATTTTCAGGTATGGGCGATATGGAACTGAAAGAAAGAGTTCGGCAAGAGAAGTTTGCCCATGCTTTTTGCGTGTGCCGCACTGGTGGAGTAACGCAGAATTTCTTTTTTCGATGCAGGAGGGAAAGGACGAAGCTCACCTCACAGCCTGTGCTGAAATTCATCGAACACATCGCACAACTGTGCGAAATTACCGGCGCAAGCCCTAGGAGCCAGCACATGCCCAGCATCGATCCATCCACAATCCGAAGCGCAATTGATCGCATGAGATCGTCGTGCGGGATCTTGTCAAAGTTCTTCGACAAGTCCGCATCCACAACCTCCGTATAGCCTTCGATCAATGCCGCGTGCACCTTGTGCGACGACCTTCCAATTGTCATCCCGGCGCAGGCCGGGAACCATTGGCTTTTCGGGTGATCGGTTTTCGGGGCATATCGGTCGCAGGTTTGAAAATGGATCCCAGCCTGCGCCGGGATGACGC
>Ga0105046_10019992_pt1 | contig 10144 bp, 2 predicted proteins | sample MAT03_FD_78385 | JGI IMG/M metagenome (GOLD analysis project Ga0105046, IMG submission 78385) | Freshwater microbial communities from Lake Fryxell liftoff mats and glacier meltwater in Antarctica - MAT-03 (megahit assembly) | ecosystem: Environmental > Aquatic > Freshwater > Ice > Liftoff... | reverse complement strand
TTATTGAACGGCATTTACGACAAGGAGCAAAATAATGTAAAAACATTGTTGAAGTTTAATGACGGGTCGAGGCAGTATCAAACCTATCGAAATGCTGAACACTTTGTAAATACTTATCCGTTCATTCCATACCAATTTGACCTCTTTCAGGCTTCTATTAAAGCCTTGTCTGACCACAATGCCTTTATTGGTAGCCAGCAGTCAGTTGGTGAACGTTCTATGTTGGGTGTGTTTCAACAAGTGGCTAAAACCTATGCAGAAAAGGATGTAATGCATATTGTTTCATTTGCCCTGATGTATGAGGGCATTAAGGATGTTTTGCAGAGTAATATACAGAGTGACATTTTACAGGCGGATAGAAGTATTGATTCCAGTTTGGCTAAAGAAGTTTTGAAAGGTCTTTTCTTAGTGAAGTATGTGAAAGGCTTTCAAGCAAGCGTTGGTAACATCGCAATTCTGTTGTTGCCAAAATTTGATGTTGACTTGTCTGTTTTTCACAAGCAGGTTCAGGAAGCATTAAACTTATTAGAAAGTCAAACCTACATTCAGCGTTCCGCTGGTGATTTGTACGAATACCTCACCAATCAGGAGAAGGATGTTGAAAACGAAATCAAGAGCACAGATATTGACCCTACTGCTCCGGGTGAATTGTTATCCGGGTATTTGTTTGATGAAATCCTTCGTGATGCAAAGGTTAAATTAGACACCAACAATCAACCTTATGAATTTGGTAAAAAATTGGATGATAATGTGGTTGGTCGTGACAAAGATTTTTATGTCAATTTCATTACACCCCTAAATGCCAATGCTGTTTCTACTGCAAACATCAATATGTGGTCTGCCGGAAGGCCAAACGACCTAATCATTTATTTGCCCGAGGATAAGCGTCTGTTTGATGAGCTGAGATTATTCAAGAAAACAGAAAAGTACATTCAAACAAGCAATTCCCCATCATTAGATGCTACTAAACAACGCATCCTATCTGAAAGGGCACAGCAGAATCAAGACCGAAAAAGAAAGATATTGAATCAGCTGAAGGAGAGTATTGGTGATGCAAAAATATGTTTAAATGGCTCTGAACTTACAGATATTGGCAGCAAAGACCCGAAAACAAAAATCACACAGGGTGTTCAGCAGCTAATTAAAACCATATACACCAACCTGAAAATGCTTACGGTTGACTTCACCGAAGCTCATTTACAGAAGATAGTGCAAAGTCAGGATGATGTGCTATTCAAAGATACCCTGCATGAAATAGAAGTGGAAGTATTGAATCGCATACAACGCAATAATGCGAGCCATGAAAGAACTACTATAAAAAATCTGATTGATAGTTTTTATGCCCGGCCATATGGCTGGTATCAAACTGCCGTGCTGTGCATTATTGCTAAATTATATAAGCGAAATAAAATTGGCTTAAAGCAAAATGGTAACAATTTAGATGACAGGGCTGTATTAGACGCTTTGCAAAAAAACAACCAGTACGCCAATACCATGATAGAACTGGAAGAGGAAATTCAAAATACGCAGATACAAAAACTAAAAAACTTCTATCAAGAGTATTTTAACGAACCCAACCTGGGCAATGAGCCAAAAGAAATTTCCCGATTATTTAAGCAGCGGCTGGAAAAGGAAGTGAAAGACCTTTCTGAAATGTACATCCTTCGCAGTAGGTTTAAATTCTTGGAAGCATTAGGCGAACCGTTGAACCGTTTGAAATTGGTAACTGAAAAGGAACATCCCTATTTCTTTAATGCCATAGACCAGTATCAGGATAATTTGTTGGACGACAAAGAAAACGTTTTGGAAGCAGTCAAAAAGTTTATGAATGGTGCTCAGCGTAGTATTTTCGAAAATATATTGCTCTATCTGGAAAGTAATAATGCAAATTTTGATTACATCGGTAATGATAGTCTTGGACAATTAAGTGTTGTTGCCGAAAGCACTGCCCCATACAAAGGCGCTTTAATGCAGGAGGCTAAAGCTGCATTGGAGCTTATTCATAAAGAGGTTGCTGCTCAGCAAAAACTGGAAAGAGAAACTGCTACAGAGTCTATTCTGCAAAGCATTAATAAACTGAAGTCATTTGCCGATTTCGGAAAACTCGATAGCAAACAACAAGATGAAATCATTGTCCCTTTTGAAAAAGTAATTAATGAAATTGAACAGGAAAGGTTCATTGGCAATATCCGTACAAAAGCAAACAATGTAGCAACTGATCTTTATCAAAAGCAATTGGAGTTAATGATGGGATGGGCAAATCCGCCAAAACCTGCTGACCCCGGCAGTACAGAGCCGCCAAAACCTAAAATTGTTTTTGTAAGAAAGGACAGTGTGAAAATAAACTTTACCAAACCGGCATTGGAAACCAAGCAAGATGTTGAAGATTATCTGGCTGCATTAAAAGAACAGTATTTAAGAATTATTGATGAAAATAAACGCATTTCATTATAAATTTTCATGACCCCTAAAGAACATATAGTTAATATTCGCAGAAGGCTTACTGGAGAGAATTCCTTAATTAACTCTGATGGTAAAATGGTTGTTGATAATTTAAACCAAATTTTATCAAGAGCTATATCCGAATTAGCAACAAATATTTATAAGAAAGATTCACATTTTGTGATGGAGCTAATTCAAAATGCGGATGATAATAATTATAAAAAAGGAACTATCCCAACATTAAAGATTATTCAAAATGATGATAAAATAATTTTTAAAAATAATGAGGTAGGGTTCAATGCTGAGAATATTGATTCAATATGTGATATAAGTAAGAGCACTAAATTTAGCAACAATGGAATTAAAGGATACATAGGAGAAAAGGGAATTGGTTTTAAATCTGTATTCCGTGTATCCGATGAACCTGAAATATATTCAAATGGGTACCAATTTAAATTCAGTAATAAATCTACTTTAGGAGCTAAGGGAGTGGTAAATAAATTGGCTTTTATTCTACCTGAGTGGATTGAGCGAAAGCGTGTTGATGTAGAAGATGGATATACGAATATTATACTTCCTTTTAAAAAAGCTCTGTCAAAAGAAGAGAAACTCAGAATTACAGATATAGAACCAGATTTGATTTTATTTCTGAATAAGCTCCAAAGACTTGAAATTATAAATGAGCAGGTAGGATTGCATACTGTTGTAACTAAAATGAGGAAGGGGAGTATAGTTACTATTCAGTATATGCAAAAACAACAGGAGGCAGAAGCTTCAGTTATAAAAAAGAGTTATTATATCATTGAAAGGCAAATTAAAGTTCCATCTAATGTAAATGTGGAGCAAAGAAAAGGAGTTCATAATACTAAAATTATTTTAGCTTTTCCTATAGACAATAAGAAATCATTGTTATTTAACCTGGAGCAAAAGGTTTATTCATTTCTGCCAATTATAGAAAGTGGCTTTCGATTTTTAATTCAATCAGATTTTATTTTAACCAGTGGCAGAGAAAGTATAGATGAGGATAATATTTGGAATCACTTTATACGAAATGAAATAGTAAATACATTCAAAAAAGCAGTTGACGAATTCAAGGTTAATCCTCTTTATAAAAAAACATTTTTAAATTATATCCCTTATCAAAGAGAAACATTTTCCAACTTTTTTCAACCTTTATCTGAAGATATTTTGGACTACTGCTATAATACTAAAATTGTATTATCTAATAACAACAGTTGGTGTAAACCAAGCGAAGTTATATCAGCAAAATTTGAAGAAATCGAGCTTTTTGAAAACAATTTACTAAAAAGTGCAACCCAAAAGCAATATTTAGATATCAATTATCTTTACAACGAGGATTTATTTGATACACTTGATATCCCAATGTTCTCAGATCAAGAGATATGTATTTGTTTAAATAAAACATCATTATTAGAAAAAAAGGAAATTCAATGGTTTTTCAGCTTGTATTCGTATTTATCGAAAAGTGATTATCCTAAGCGTTTAGCTAATAAGCTAAAAAAATATAAAATAATTCCAATTCATCGAATAGGATTTAAGACAAATAAATTAGTGTCAATTGATAATGGCCAGGTCTTTTATCCATTGGAACAAGGAATAGATTATTCATTTGAAAAATCTATTAGTGTAATATCAAAAGAGTTGTTTAAAAAGATTCATCAAATAAAGAGTAGAAAAGATAAGGAAGATTTCTTCAATTTTCTTACAGAATTGGGTATTCGTTATGCAGTACCATATACAATAACAAAAGCATATATACTTAAAAAATATGAAACAGGCGAGTGGAAATCATGTAATAGTCAAGAATTAATTGATCACCTCGTATACATTAAAGATCATTGGTCAAAACTTAAAGATTATCAGCTAGAAATTATCAATTTGTTAGATAATAAATGTATTATACATTGTAAGGGAAAAGATACTGACAGTAATTATTTTTCCACTACAAAGGATGTATACATATCAGCTGAATATGGCAATAAGAATTCGTTAGAAAATCTATTTAACGGGATACCCAATATTTCTTTCATAAATGAAAGCTATCTCAAGATTAAAAGAAAAGAAAATAAAATTCCTGCTACAAAGGAGCAAATTTCTAAAGAATGGTTCAGCTTTTTTAAATCTCTTGGATGTAAAGATATTCCGGGTTTAGGAGCCGACAGTTGTGAAAAAGAAGTTTTAAGGTTAATTGAAACTGGCAATCCTGAAAAAATTAATCACTTGTTGATTATTTTTGAGAAGTATTGGAATGAATATAAAAAGTATTTCAATTCAATTAATATCGGCAATAAGGTCTGGTATAAACAACTGACGAATGGTAAGAGTATTCCTATTGGAAAAAAACTTTATTATTCAAAAGAAGTTTTTATTAAAAATGAGAAGAATAAAATATTTTTTGGAGATTCAGTAACTTATTTTCCAAGAAATATACTTCCTGATTTGGCCGAGAAGCTGGGGTTTAGTAGTACTGTTGATGCGGAAAGCGTTATTAGATATTTAAGTGAATCTTCACAAAAAAATATTAAGCTTTCTAAAGAAAAGTCTATTAAATTATATAGGTACTTATTTAATGATGATTCAGCAGATCTTTCTGAATTTAAAAACGGGGAATTAATTTATTTGCCGGAAAGGCATAAGTGGTATTCAGCTGATCAACTATTCTGGATGGATTATTATCCTATTTTCGGGAATGAATATGGTTATTGTACAAATAGCTTTCCAAATTATTTTAGAGAATTTTGTGTTGATAAATTAGGGATTTTAGAAAAACCTCAGATAAATCACTTCATTTTATTTTTACAAAAATTAAAAGATCTGTCAAATGATGAGCAAACTTTAAATGCATATCAAAAAGAAATAATATATAAAATATTTTCAGAATTAGGGTCAACGGCTTTAAAATTGGATGAAGACGAGGAGTCTTTTAAAGATTTGAATGAATATATCTGGACTAATAAATCTGAATTCTGGAATAACGATGATGACATATTCTATAATGACAATGAAGAACTGTTTGAACTTTTCAGAAATGAAGAAAAAATCGCTTTTTTTGATATACCCAAAAATATTCTTCCTAAAACGAAACACTTACTTTCTATTTTAGGAGTGCCAGCGATTTCTCAAGCTGTTAAAACTGAATTACTAAATGAAGCCAATGCTCTTCTTGATGAACGATTAACAAAAAAAGTCAGAAAATATTCTGATGCTATCATTTCAATAATTTATTCAGATTATACTTCTTTTTATGAAGAAAGTAAGCATTCTGCAATATTTGATTGTTTTAAAAATATTGAAGTTTACGAATCTCCGGAAATACTATTGAAATATGAATTGAATGGGGTAACTAAATTTTTTTCAGCTGATTCTTTTCAACTAGAAAATCGAATATATTTAAGTAGAGATAATTTTGATAAAAATTCAACACTTGCTTTTGAAATTTCTAAATTATTAAATACACCAAAGCTTTTTGAATTTGTATTATTGATTCTTACACTCCGTAAAAATTCTATCACCTACATTTTAAAGCAGAAAAACATCACGCCCCCACCAGAGGAAGAATCTGTTGTTGGGAACCCTTTTATTGAATTTATAGATGTTAACGAAAATCAAGATTACCTCTCAGATGATGATGACTTAGATTATCCAGAGGAATCATTTGATTTATCTGACGAAATTGATAATGAAAAGCCTATTGTAGATTTTACCCCGGTTTTTAATAAAATTATTTCTACTGAAAGATGGGCGCCTGAAGTGGATGCTTTGGAATTTGAAGTTAACATAGAACAATATTCCGAAGAATTGGAAGTGTATGATTATGCAAATAGTGAAGGGCGGGTCTTTTCAAAAAACGGTTTTAATACTTCTAATTCGATAAATTCACAAAAGGGATTGTTATCCCAGGAGGATAGGGACAAAATTGGAGACTATGGAGAGAAAAAGGTATATTATGAACTTATCAGAGTTTTAAAAGCAAAGTATCCATCATTCAAATTTCAACATGATATTAGAAATCAAATATTTCAGGTTTCTAATAATGAAGATATTATTGCTGTATTGAAATGGCTTAACTCGAAATTCACAATTCAAGAGGGTTATGATTTGGTTTTAACAGAGAATGGCATTTGTAAATATTTTGAAGTTAAAACTACAAGAGGTCCAGAAAGTATAGTTTTTAATGTAAGCCCGCAACAGTGGAACTTCATAAAAGGAAAGGAAGATAATTACTCAATTATAAGAGTATTAAACGCTGGGCACAAAAATATCAGATTAATAGAAATTAATAACCCTTACAGGTTATGGCGAGAAGGGAAATTAAAAGCAATGCCAGTAAGTATTGAACTATAATGATAGATAAATATGATAATACACTTAAACTCTGACAACCCAAAATCAATTGAACAAAAAGTTCAGGAACTGATTTTAAAAAAATTGTACATCAAAGTAGATGACGATAAGGTATTTATTGATAAGCAGGATTTCGTCGGCCTCATTCTTCTTGATATTATATCACTAGCCCAGTCGGAAGGCGATATTCAAAAGGCGCTGCAAATATCCTTAGAGGTTCAATCTCATTACCAAACAATTCCCCAGGTTAAAAGAAATGAATTAGAAGAGGCTGCTGTTGATTTTGAAGTTGAAATTGAGGCATATCAAATGTATTTGAATGATTTAGAAGAGGAGATTCCAGAAGACGAAATTTATAGCGATGTGCTATCTATTTTAAATTCTGAAACCGAATTGCTTGAAAGGAAACTTCATGAATTAATGATGGATGCCCTTGGGGAAAAACTTTCGGATGCTGATGCAAATGCAATGGGAACCGATAGATGGAGTTTGCTTGACAATTTCGCTAACCAGGTTAAGTTGATTGCTTCCTACGATAATATTGATGATTCAGTTGAGGCAGCCTATGAAGAATTTAAAAATTATCCCCAGAAACATTTAGTGAAGAAAGATTCTATTAAGAAAGAATTTTTACGATTTTCCCCACTTGCTAAAGAAGAGATCGACGCTTATAAAATGGCTTTATCAATGGAAGCTCAAAATGCTGAGTACCCAATGATTTTAGCAATGGTAAAACAACTTTTAAATCTTGAAGACTAATATATAAATGAACACCAACAACCTAAAACGCTTCGCCAAAGAAGCCCGTATCAAATTGCTCGACCAGGTGAGTAGGAAGCTTGAGTTTGTGCTGACACACGATACGGCAGAGTTGCGTGGTAAGCAGAAAGAAATTGAACAACTTAAACGTAAAATTGCTGAACAAGGCAAAGAACAGGTAATAGAAACAGTGGCATACACTTGGTTTAATCGGTTGATGGCATTGCGTTTTATGGATGCCAATGGTTACACTATACCCAAAGTAGTAACTCCATTGCCCGGTATGACCAACCCTGAGATATTGCAAAATACACTGGGTGGCAACATAGAACCGGAACTGAAACTGGACCGCCAACGCCTGAATGATTTATTGGATGGCAAAACTGCTGCCACTGATGCCCATACCGAAGCTTATAAAATGCTCTTGGTAGCTTCCTGCAACCAATGGCATACTGCCATGCCTTTTATGTTTGAACGCATCAGCGATTATACCGAACTGCTTCTGCCCGATGACCTGCTAAGTGATTACAGCATTGTATCTGATATACGAAATGGCATGATGGATGAAGACTGCCAACAGGAAGAGTTAATTGGATGGTTGTACCAGTTTTACATAGCCGATAAAAAAGACGATGTATTTGAAGGGCTGAAAAAGAACATAAAGATTACCGCTGAAAATATTCCTGCCGCTACACAGTTGTTTACCCCTCGGTGGATAGTGCGGTACATGGTAGAAAATACTTTGGGGAAACTATGGCTATCTCTCAGGCCAAACAGTAAAATAAGGCAGTTTATGCCTTACTACATTGAAGCACCGGAAGGCAATGCACCTGCACCACTACCTGAAGGGATTAAAGGAGTTACTGATATTACTTTCCTTGACCCCTGCCAGGGCAGCGGCCACGTATTAGTATATGCCTTTGACCTGTTTACCAAAATTTATGAAGAAGAAGGATACAATACCAATGAAATACCTGCACTCATATTAGAGCATAATCTTTTTGGTATTGATATAGATGAACGGGCAGCCCAGTTAGCAGCTTTTGCCTTGACCATGAAAGCCCGTAGTTATTATGCTCGTTTTCTGCGTAAGCCGGTGCAGCCTCATGTAATTACTTTAGAAAATGTAAACGAAGACATCATTAAGCAGGCAGTTAAGCTGCCGTTGGCTGTGGGTGGCAAATTGGTTTATGATTACAAAGATTTAAGCTTATACAATCTTACGCAGGCAAATAACTTTGGGTCTCTTATACAAATAGACCCGGAAGAATTAAATGCATTGTCTATTCAGAAAGGCAGTATATGGCAGGTGCAAGAACAAAAACTTAAAGAACAAGGTGAATACTTGAGCAAACAATACCATTGTGTGGTAACTAACCCGCCTTATATGGGCAGTGGCGGAATGAACAATTTATTAAAGGGGTTTATCGAAAAATATTACAAGGAAGGTAAATCAGATTTGATGACTTGTTTTATGCAAAGATGTGGAAGATTAGTTTTTAATAATTGTAGATATAGTTTGATAAATCTTCCCTCATGGTTATTTCTAAGCTCATTTCAAAGTCTCAGAGAAGAACTATTGAGCAATTACAATATAGAAAATCTACTTCATATGGGCAGAGGCATATTTGGTATTGATTTCGGATCTGTAGCTTTTGTTTCATTAAAATCAAAAACAAATCAATCTGGTTCTTATTTTCGATTACATCAAAGGAACTTTCAATATTTAAATTTCAATCATATCGAACAGATATTTCTAAGAGTCAAATCGAATTCATTATATAAATTTGACTTCACAACATATGGTGAAGAACAAGGTAATTTTACCATTCCTTTAGATTCAAACACAAATGGAATAAGACTGTTTTATACCATAAATCAAAACGATTTTAATAAAATACCAGGAAGTCCAATTGCATATTCGATTTCAAATCCAGATATTTTTTTAAAATCTAAAGTTGATCGATTATTTGTTTCAGGTGGAAGATGTAAAACTCACGATAATAAAAAATATGTAAGGTATACTTGGGAAGTCAATAGCAATAGTATTTTAATAATAAATAGATGGAAGTATTATGATAATGGAGGTGACTTTAGAAAATGGTATGGCAACAAATTAGAAGTTGTTGATTGGTCGTTAGAGGCCAGATCGATTTACAAATCTCATGGAGGTTTGACAAATGAAATTTTCTGGAACCGTGTCGGTGTGGATTGGTCTATTATTTCATCTGATTATGCAACTTTTAGAATAAAAACAAAAGATTGTGAATATTCATCAGGTTCTCCAACACTTTTTTATAATGATATTAATAGCCCAAAAAATGATTTCGAAGTAAAAAAATTACTTGGCTATCTAAATTCAAAATGTGTCGCATACTTTCTTAAAATACTAAACCCCACAGTAAATACAACTGTGGGTGACGTAACAAAACTACCTTATATTGATAACCGACTGCATGATGAGTTAGTGGTTAGTTTGTCAAATGAAAATATTGAAATATCAAAAATTGATTGGGACGGAAGGGAAGTTTCTTGGGATTTTCAACAGAATGAACTCATAAAGCATAAAGAATTATTA
>Ga0105046_10019990_pt1 | contig 10144 bp, 9 predicted proteins | sample MAT03_FD_78385 | JGI IMG/M metagenome (GOLD analysis project Ga0105046, IMG submission 78385) | Freshwater microbial communities from Lake Fryxell liftoff mats and glacier meltwater in Antarctica - MAT-03 (megahit assembly) | ecosystem: Environmental > Aquatic > Freshwater > Ice > Liftoff... | reverse complement strand
TGGTGTACGACGAAGTGATGACGGGGTTTCGACTTTCCTACGGTGGTGCCCAGCAGCTGCTAGGCGATTCACCCGATCTGACGATTCTCGGCAAAATAGTCGGCGGCGGCTATCCGGTCGGAGCATACGGCGGCCGGGCGGATATTATGAAAAAAATTATGCCTGCCGGTCCAGTGTTTCAGGCGGGTACACTCTCGGGTAATCCCGTGGCCATGGCCGCCGGTGTTGCCACGCTAAAGGAATTGAAAGAAAATCCCCCCTACACGAAGCTTGAGCATCTGAGTTCAGCTATCGAGAAAGGATTGCGCTCGGCTGCGAAAGAGGCCGGAATTGCCCATCAATTCAATCGTGTGGGCAGCATGTGGACGTTCTTCTTCACGCCGACGCCGGTCGTCGATCTGCCCACGGCCAAGACCAGCGACACGGCCTATTTCGGCAAGTTTTTTTGGAAAATGATGGATCGAGGCATTTATCTCCCCTGTAGCCAATTCGAGGCCGCCTTTACATCGGCCGCACATTCGATGGAGCATGTGGATGCGACCATTTCCGCGGCAACGGAGGCGTTTCAGGAGTTGAAGTAAGTATGCCGGTTGTCCGCATTATCGGCGAGCTACCGATCTTTCGCCTCTCCGGATTTCCCCACACACTTGACACTTGCGCCATGTTGGAAGTAAAGTGATCTAATCCCACCCCGCCGATTCCAGCATCATTGGCTTGCGGTGGTTGTCCGTTTTTATGCCGGCTAAGTCCGGGAGCGTCCAGCCGTGAAGGCGATCATCAGCGATATTCACGGCAACCTGGAAGCTCTCCAGGCCGTTCTGGACGACATTTCCGGCCAGAAGATCGATGAAGGTATCTACTGCCTTGGCGATGTGATCGGCTACGGGCCGAATCCGCGTGAGTGCATCGATCTCGTCATGGATTGCAAGCTCGTCCTTCTCGGCAACCACGATCAAGGTGCCCTCTTCGATCCCGATGGATTTAATCCAGCGGCCGAACGGGCCATCATGTGGACGCGGGACCAATTGGAACAACCTGCGGAAGCACGCCAGAGCCGGGAAAAGCGTTGGGAGTTCCTCGCCGATCGGCCCCGGTCGTTCAAGGAAAACGGCAGCCTGTACGTCCATGGTTCGGCCCGGAACCCGCTCAACGAATACGTCTTCCCCGAAGATATTTACAACCAGCGCAAGATGGAGAAAATCTTCACGTTGGTGGAACGCTACTGTTTCCAGGGACACACGCACGTTCCCGGCATCTTCACCGAGAGCCTGCAGTTCCTCACGCCGGACGACGTGAACCATCACTATCGTCTGGATGGCCGTAAGACACTCTGCAATGTGGGCTCCGTTGGCCAACCTCGCGATCTCGATCCGCGAGCTTGTTACATCCTTTACGACGACGAATCGATCCGATATCGCCGGGTCGAGTACGATTTCGAAACGACCATTCGCAAGATTTACGATATTCCCGACCTGGATAACTTCCTGGGCGATCGACTGCGCGAAGGGCGGTAGGACGGGAACCGACTCAGCGATAGGTTCTGGGCAATTCTCCTCGTTCGCGCCGCGAATAATGGGAGCTGACGATACCTTCAGGTTGGAGGTTACCTCCAGGTGGGCGGCGTTTCGTCAGATCTGGTAGATCGCTTGGATAACCGAAAACCAACTTCATTATTTCCGAATCTTGGATCGACACACATTCGGCGATCTGAATCCACGTCCGTCGAAATTCCTGGTAGCTAGGCCGATTCAGTCCAATCGACTCGATGATCAGTGCCGCATCGTGGCTCGTGGCGATAATTTTTCCGCTTGGATCAATTTGAATACTTCCCCTCAGCAGGTGAACGGTCGGGTCAGGTATCTCAGTGTCGTTTTTGAATACATTGCAGACTCCGCAACAATAAAGCAAATTGCCATAGTCGGCAATCCGGTCTGGAGATCGAGTTCGAGGAACGAAATGATCGAGATGGAAACCTCCCAGAACCCATTTCTCCCTCAACAGGCAGAACGTACAGCGAAATGAAAACTCATCGCGGAGCCAATCCCGATAGCTTTCGGGATTTCGATACCCCCGCGGGTTAAGTCGGCGTTCCAGAGGGGACTCGGGGTACTCAAACGGAGTGGTCATCTGACGACTTGCGATAGAGGCATACCAGCTCGGAGGCTTTCGAGAATCTCGCGAGCATAACCGATCGGCAACGGGGCGACGCGGTCGCGGTACCGGTCAAATTCTTCTTCCAGTTCCGCAAGTTCGACACATTCCAATGGGGTGATTCGAGAATCCAGTTTCTTATCAATCAACCCATACCTTCTGCGGGCTTTCTCTGCGGTCCATTCGGACTCTTCAGCCGGCTGGGTCGCTTGCGGGCGAACGAGAATGTAGACCTTTCGTCCCTCGATTTCGACGACCGACGCTTCATTCGAGACGTCGAGCCCCGTCAGAAAACGGCGAACAGGTTCTTCGATCGTGTCGCCCTCGATCAACTTTCGCATGTGTTTCTCCCGACGAGCCATAAAAAAATTATACCATGAATAGGCCCGATTAGTGCTGACGCTAGCCAATCCAGGTTCCATTACCTATTAAAATATCAAGGCGGGCCTCCGAATAACCTCGGGGGCCTTGTTTTTTCTCGGTCCCTAATCTCTCGCTGCGAACAACGGTCCCGATGGGTAAAAGCAACCGATTTGCGTTCGTATATCTCATCATCGGGGTCATGTTTCTGTTCGGCTGGCAGTTCATCCAACCTCGAATTTGGCCGCCGCCCGCGAAGATCACCCCGCTGACGCAGGAGCAAACTCTTTCACTCGTTGGTGGTGAACTCGCGCTCCGAGCTTTCGAAATCGGCGCTCCCGCACTCGAGGCAGAATCACGCGAACGTCAGAAAACTTGGATCAACGGAATCTGGATGGGTTCGCTCGTCACGGTTGCACAGGAAGCGAAGATTCCAGAACTGGTCGAGAACGAACGCAAAGCGGAGCGTGCGAGACTGATTGCCAAGTCGGCACCGACCAGCCAGCTTTATTCGATTGGTAAAGCCGAGAGGCCGTTTCACATCCAGGGCTTGCTAAACAGCAAGGGTGGCTCGATTCAGCAGGTTGTTCTGAGCGACTTTCAGCAAGCCTCTCGCGTCGGCCTGCCGGTGTACAACCCCGACGGCACCCAAAAGCCCTTGCACCTGATACCAGGGGTTCGCGTCCCTCGTACCACGTTGATGAAGGATCAGGCAGCGGTCGAAGTTCCAGAATTGAAGGCGGGCCCGCTCAAGCTCGACGCATTAAAGGTCGAGCATCCCTCGTATGTGATGAACCATTACGAGAAGGAAGGCGACGCCGCTCCCGTAGACACGCTAGGGACACGCGAGTGGCGGGTCGTTGGCAATGTTGCAGCCGAAGATTCTCACACGATTTCCTTCGAGACCGAGTTGGCAGCTCCGTTCTTCGTACGCATCATCAAAACTTACACTCTTGGCCGGAACGACTATCATTTCGGCCTCCGCGTGTCGATCGTTCCCTGGAATCGCCCGGCAGACGCCCGCCCTGAACCGTTCCGCTATCAGATCGACGGCCCACGAGCGATGCCGATCGAGGGTGAATGGTACACGAGCGTCTATCGCACGGGGGTTGTAGGCTTTCCGACCAGCCGAGGATTGGAAGACCCCCGCCAAGTCACGACCATGTCGGGAAGCGACAAGTACGAGGCCTCGGACAAGAAGCCGATTCGCTATGCCGGTGTGATGCTTCAATACTTTGCGTCCGTATTGGCCGTGGACAACATTCAGGCGGAGGGCCAAAACCGCGACTTCTTGCACTACGTGCGCTTCACTCCGGAAGGCCCGGCCATTCGCATCGACGAAAAGAAGGTCGATTTACCGTTTCTTCACGACATCACCTTCCGGGCTGTGAGCAAGCCGATTGACGTCACGCAGCCGGTCACGCACTCCTACGTGCTCTATCAAGGGCCGGTGAAAGTGCGACTGCTCAAGCAACTCGAAGGAGAGAAGGCAGTCCCGGAGGAAACGGTCAATCGCTATCGCGACGACCTTCACCTGAACACGCTCACCGACGCCCCGATGCCCAACTGGCTCGGTCGCTTCGCGAACTTCATTTTCTGGACGGACATCGTCATTGCCTTCACGAATTTGATTCACTCGCTGCTCGGACTACTCACTCATTTCGTGCCAAATCTGGGCCTGTGCGTCATCATCATCACGATCATGGTTCGTGGGCTTTTGCATCCACTCAGCCGACGGCAGATGATCAACGCCAAGATTATGCAGGCCAGGCAAGAGAAGCTGGCACCAGAACTCAAGAAGCTGACGGAGTTACACGGCAACGACTTCAACAAGCTCAATCAAGAAAAGATGAAGCTCTACAAGCAGCACGGCATCAACCCGGCTGCCGCGTTGGGTGGCTGCTTGCCGCTGCTGCTGCAAATGCCAATCTTCATGGGCCTGTACTACGCGCTCCAAGAAAGCGTTTTCTTCCGACTGGAAAGTTTGTTTGGAGACTCCTGGATCCCGAATCTGGCCGCGCCGGACATGCTGCTCTGGTGGTCGGAAAAGATTCCGTTTCTTTCGACACCGGAAGATCTCGGCGAGATGCTCTACATCGGGCCGTTCTTCAATCTGCTGCCCTTGGTCTCCGTCGCCTTGATGATGTATGTGCAGTCGAAGATGATGCCCAAATCGGAGGATCCACAGGTCCAGATGCAACAGAAGACGATGAAGTTCATGATGATCATCATGCTCTTCTTCTTCTACAAGGTCGCCGCCGGGTTGTGCATTTACTTCATCTGCTCCAGCGTCTGGGGCATGATCGAACGCAAGTTGATTCCCAAAAAGGTCGCGATACCTGATGAAAAAGGGCCTGGCCACGGGCCCAAGGACAAGTCGCAACCCACGGCACCAACGAGCTGGCTCGGTAAGAAAAAAGCGGCCTGGAAAGAGAAATGGTCGGCGATTCTGGAAGAAGCCGCCAAGCAGCAAAATGCACAGAAGGAGCATCGGCCCCCTCAGCAGCCAGGTAGCGACAATCGCAAGAAGAAAAAGAAGCGTTAGTTGTCAGAGAACGGCGAGCGTCGAGTCGTAAGCCCGACGTGCTGTTCGCTGATTGAACTCTGCACGTCGGGCTTACGACGGTGTTGCCGAGGGTGCCGCGCAGGCTGAGCATGCGCTCCTCGCTGATTGAACTCTGCACGTCGGGCTTACGCCTCGACGCTCGCCTCAATTTGGCCTAGCGACATGTCCCCCCTCGACGACACCATCGTCGCCCTCGCGACTGCTCCAGGATCTGGTGCCCGGGCCGTCGTCCGGCTCAGTGGCCCGGAAGCTCGTCGAATTGTTTCCGCAGTTTTCGACCCATTTCCCGAATCACGAGGAATAGTTGCCGGTTCGCTACGCTTGCCAGGCGTCCATTCGCCACTACCGGCCGACGTCTATTACATGCCAGCACCACGCAGCTACACGGGACAGGATTGCGTCGAGATTCACACGGTGTCGTCCCCGCCGCTCGTCGATCTGCTGATTTCAACCTTACTGAACCACGGTGCACGTGCCGCCAATGCCGGCGAGTTCACAATGCGTGCCTTTCTCGGTGGCAAGAAAGACCTGACGCAAGCCGAGGCGGTCGTCGCCGTGATCGAAGCCGACACCGAGGAAGAATTGCGGCAGGCCCTGGCGCATCTCGCGGGAGGCGTAACACAGCCGTTGTTCGGGCTCCGCGATGATCTGTTGAATCTGCTTGCCGATGTGGAAGCAGGCCTCGATTTCACGGAAGAGGATCTGCAATTTGTGGTCAAGAAGGACTTGCTCCTTCGCTTGAGTGCGGGGCTGGCACATCTCACAAACTTGAAGAAGCAACTCGATAACCGCTCGGTCAGCAATCGCCCATTTCGCGTCGCCCTGGTGGGGAAGCCCAACGCCGGTAAGAGCAGCCTGTTCAATTCGCTCGCGGGGATCTCAGCCGCCATCGTCAGCCCCGTGCCTGGGACCACGCGCGATTACGTGACGCGTGCCGTGACCCTTCAAGGAACCAACATCGAATTGATCGACACGGCCGGCCTGCGTGAAACGAACGACGGCATCGAGGAGCAATCACAAAGGTTGGGCCGAGAGCAAGCGTCAAAAGCCGACCTCGTTCTCTGGTGCATCGAAGCAACCGAATGGCGAGCGGAGCGGCGTAAGCCGCCCGATTTTGAAAAGGCGTTACCAGTCATCACCAAGTGCGATCTCGTCGCAATCGAGGCCGAGCATCCCACGACGAGCGCGAGGACTGGCCACGGCGTCATGGACCTTCGCCGCACCCTGGCCGAAAAAGCGAAATCCTCCCGCACGCCGGCACTCGCACCAAGTCTAAGTCGCTGCCGGCATCACGTCGACAAATGCTTGACTCACCTGAGAGCCGCCCACCACGCCGTGCTCTTCGACGAGCCGGCAGAGATTTTGGCAATCGAGTTGCGTCTCGCCCTCGATCAACTCGGCGAGATGGTCGGGGCGATCTATACCGACGACCTGCTCGATCGAGTGTTTAGCCGCTTTTGCATTGGAAAGTAACCTGTAAGACTGGCGGCCCGCCTGTCTACAATATTCACACGTAGTCTGGCCGGAGGAATGGACCATGCAAACAGTCACTCTCAAAGAAGCGCAGGATCACCTCGGCGAGATCATCGATGGCCTGTCGCCAGGGGAAGAGGTTATGGTCACACGCGACTCGAAACCTGTCGCAAGCATTCGCCAATCAACGGCGGCCGAATCATCCTCTCCCAGAAAATTGGGAACCATGAAGGGCACAGTGCTTTACGTATCCCCCGGCTTTGACTCCATCCCGGAAGGATTTGAGGAGTACGTTGCATGAGAATCTTGTTAGATACTCATGCCTTGATCTGGGCTCGATGATCCATCAATCTTAAACCCCGCGGCAGGCGCTGTAATTCAAGACCCTGCGAACGATATACAACTCAGCGCGGCCACGATCTGGGAGATGGCCATCAAAGTCGGTCAGGGAAAGCTCAAGCTCTCGTTGCCGTTTCGCGACTGGCTTGAGAAGGGAATTCTCGATTTGAAGTTGTCCCTGCTTGGCATCTCGTTAACCCATGCGGAAAGGCTTGTGAGCTTGCCAGCACACAACAAAGACCCTTTCGATCGACTCCTGATCAGTCAGAGTTTAGAGGAAGCGATTCCGATCTTGAGCGTTGAGGCGATGTTCGACAAATATGGCGTCAACCGGATATGGTAGGCACCATCGCACGATTGCGAGTACACAGATGATCCGTTCCATTTCGTTACTGCTTTTGTTGAGCCCTTCACTCCTGGCGACCGATCCCAGTTCAAGAGAAGCGAAATCCCACGATCCTTACACCGAGGCTATCCCCGGTTCGACCGTCGAATTCAATATGATCGCGATCCGCGGAGGCACTTTCCACCTCGGCAGTCCGATCACCGAGCCAGGGCGGCGTGATAACGAAGGGCCACTCCGCAAAGTCGAACTTTGTCCGTTCTGGATGGGAAAGCACGAGGTGATGTGGGACGAGTTTCACACATACATGCGCGAAGCGAAATGGGATCTGATCAAACGACCGGAAACGGAGAGTCCCGATCCACGCCAGCGCAAGGCTGATGCTGTCACGAAACCGACGGCCTCATACCTCGAGGAGACGTACACGTTTGGCTCTTCTCGTTATCCCGCGTTCAACATTAGCCATCACGCAGCCATGAAGTACTGCGAGTGGCTCTCGGCGAAAACTGGGCGAATGTATCGCTTGCCCACAGAGGCCGAGTGGGAATACGCGTGTCGAGCCGGTTCCGCGACGGCCTATCACTTCGGCCAAGAGGACAAATCTCTGGACGAGTTTGGATGGTATCAGAAGAACTCACCAACAAAAGGCTTTTCAAGGGGCAAGACGCACGAAGTAGGTCTCAAGAAGCCGAGCGCCTGGGGACTGCACGACATGCTCGGCAACGTGGCGGAATGGTGCATCGACGAGTACGATGCGGATTTCTATGATTCTCTGCCCTGGGAGAAAACTCCACTCGGACCCGTGAATCTTCCGGGCAAGAATCTCTACCCGCATGTCGCTCGGGGTGGGTCGTTTCGGTCGCAGGCGGTGGAATGCCGGAGTGCCGCCCGAATGCGTTCGGAACTGGCGTGGAACAGTTCCGATCCCGAGGAATCTCAGAGCATCTGGTGGCTTGTGCCTGGAAAATGGGTCGGCTTCCGGATTGTACGAGCAGTTGACGAGTACCCCGCTCTTCTTGGCATCAAGTCGCAGGTGAAGAAGGAAAGGGATTAGTCGAAGCCCTCCTGGGGGAAGAGCAGCCCGGCGATGGGTTGAGTGCCTTGATAGGCCGTCCGTGACAGTGCTTGCCGAGCGCCTGGACGGTCGGAGTTCGAGGATGACGGCCAGAAAGATGGCAGGCCAGCCGTTGTCAAGTTGCTTGCGAGCCAGTGGGGGAAAGACGCCGAGGAAGAAGGCGAAGAGTGAGATTTGTCACGGATCGATGGAATGGCGCAATCGGTATCTAAAGTCATGACTGGCATGGAGCTATGATTTACGATGCGGCAGGAAAAACAGGGGGCAATTCGTCGTAATATCTGCTAACATCATGACTTATATCAGCCTCGACTTTAGTCGGGGGGCGTCAAGATGAGCGTTATGAAAAAGTCTTTTGGACCTAGCCAAACAACTCAACCAGCGGCTTGCCCAAGCTCGCAGGCAACGTGAACCCATCCGGACTGATGCGAGTTTCCGCTGGAATGTCCATCGCATGCAGAACTGTGGCCGAGAAATCTTCGTGCGAGACGGGTCGATCCTTCACATACGCAGCGGTCTTGTCGCTGGCTCCGTAAATCGTGCCGCCGCGAATGCCGCCGCCGGCGAGCATTGCCGAGTAAACGTGCGGCCAATGGTCTCGGCCAATTGCGGAGCCGCCTTTGCTAATCCGGGGTGTCCTGCCAAACTCGCCGATGAGGACGACGAGCGTCGAATCGAGCAAGCCGCGAGTTTCGAGATCGTCGAGTAGGGCGGATACCGCGAGGTCGCATCGGGGCAACGCCCAGCCGAGCCCGTTCCAGCCGTTGCCAAAGATGCTGATGCCAGCGTTGCCGTGCATGTCCCAGGTTTCAATGGACATAAACTTTTCGCCTGGTGCAAGGCCAGTCCAGGCGACGACGCTGACCAATCGCGTCCCTGCCTCGATGAGCCGCCGTGCGAGTAGCAAATTCTGCCCCATCGGATTGCGGCCATAACGATCGCGAAGCGAGGCAGGCTCGCGTTCGATGTTGAAGGCCTCGCGCGCTTTTGTTCCCGTGAGTAGATCGACCGCCTTTTCGCGATAGCGATCCATTCCGCTCGCTGGAGTCGGCGAATCCATGTCGCTGAGCAGCCGCAATCGTTCGCGAACGCGGTCAGGCGGATTGCCCTCGGCCGTATCGAGAGCACGCACGCGGTAGCCAGGCATCGAAAGATTGTCGTCGTGGCTGTTGCCAATCACCAGGGGCGACTGGCTCGGCCCAAACATTCCGCCCGTCACGTAGGTCGGCTCAGGCGGCATGGCCCCGCCGCCGAACTTTTGCAGCCAAACGTGTGAAGGAACGCTACCCGTTGCCGGCTTCAGCTTGGTGATGATGGCCCCGACCGGCGTGGCCGACATTTCGGGCGGCTTCGACTGACCAGCCAGGAGCATCCGATTCGCAATATCGTGCGTCGGCATCTGGTGCGTCATCGACCGAATGATCGCGTACTTGTCGGCTCGTTGAGCAAGGTGAGGCATCAATTCGCCGACGCGAAAGCCCGGCACTTTGGTCGCGATCGGCACATAGGGGCCACGTAGATCCTCGGGAGCGTGCGGCTTCGGGTCCCAAGAATCGAGCTGGCTGAGTCCGCCGTACTGGTAGATGAAGATGCAGGACTTCGCTTGGCGAGAGGCGTCCGCTTTGGCTTTCAAGAGTGCGGGCAGCGAAAGCGCACCGGCAACCCCGGCCACCAGAACCTGGCGGCGAGAGGGGCGTTTCGAAAGTAGGAGATCGAGAATCGTCACTTAACTCGATGTTAACGCGGTAGGCCTTTCGACGCAATCTCCAAAAAAGCGGATCACGAAAGCACGAAAGTACGAAAGCACGAAAAAGGAACGATTCTGTCTTCTTTCGTG
>Ga0105046_10019988_pt1 | contig 10145 bp, 10 predicted proteins | sample MAT03_FD_78385 | JGI IMG/M metagenome (GOLD analysis project Ga0105046, IMG submission 78385) | Freshwater microbial communities from Lake Fryxell liftoff mats and glacier meltwater in Antarctica - MAT-03 (megahit assembly) | ecosystem: Environmental > Aquatic > Freshwater > Ice > Liftoff... | reverse complement strand
AGGAGAACACCGAGGTGCGGGCGTCGGTGTTCTACCCGTCCGGCGGTCTCATGGACACCGGTCTCTACACCGCGGCCCGCAACCGTCCCGAGCACCTGCAACGGCAGGGCGCTGGCACCGGCCGCATCGGCATGACCTTCGAGGAGCTCAAGGATCGAGTGGCGCGGGCCACCGGCTCGGAACCGGCGATTGCCGACATCGCGGAGCTGGGCCAGTTCGCGGTCGATGGAGCACTGGCCCGTCGGTTCATCATCGCCCGTGACCTCGATGCAACCGAGCGCCTCCTGCATCTCCGTGCCGGGGCGATCGCAGCTGGTCTCCTGCCACCCGCCCACCGACTCGGCGTCTGAGTGACCCACCGTGGGATCGCTGGAGGCGCGAATGTCCTCCGGAGCTTCGTGGAGTTGGGTTGCTTGTTGGGCCCGACCAGAATGTCGCGTGCATGATCGACGACCTTCCACCGCTGTTCGGGCCGAAGGCCCATGACGACCCGTCGGTGTTCCAGGTCGATGGACTTTTGCGGGAGGCCCGCCGCCAACGCGGCTTGGCGGAGGGTGCCGTTCCTGAGGTGTGTGTGCTCGACCCCGACGGCGACGTCGTGCGCCACCTCGCCAGGACTGGCGACGGGACACAACTCGAATCGTGGGCGTGCTACCACTCCGAGCTGTGGATCACGAAGTGCGGCGATCGCGAGATCGGCATCGTCCCGTGCGCGGTGGGCGGACCGTACGCCGTTCTCGTGGCCGAGGAGCTCCACGCATCCGGGTGCGGGCTCATCATCTCGGTGACTTCCGCCGGGCGGATCGTTCCACTCGGCGACCCGCCGTACTTCGTGCTGATCGAACGAGCCTGGCGAGACGAAGGCACGAGCCTGCACTACTTGCCGCCATCGGAGTGGGCGTACCTCCGACCAACGCTTGCCGCACGGTTCGAAGCGGGGATCACCACCCTGGACGAGCCGGTGGTGCTCGGGTCGTCGTGGACGACTGACGCACCGTTCCGCGAAACGGCATCTGCAATCGGCCTCGCAGAAGCAGCGGGTGTGCACGCTGTCGAGATGGAGGCTGCCGGCCTCTACGCCTATGCCACCGCGACGGGGCGTGATCTGGTGTGCGTCGCTCACGTGACCAACACCATGGCGGTCGATGGCGACGACTTCGAGAAGGGAGCAGATGACGGCACCCACCGGATACTGGCTCTCGTTCAGGCGATCGCCGCTCAGTGGGGGTCCGGCCCGGCCTGAGCAAACCACGAGCAGCCCGCCGCCGTCACGGCGGCACCTGCTGCGGTCAGGCCGAGGAATCGGCGGCGAACGATCGATTCGGAGTTCATCACAGGCTCATCCGTCAGCGAAAGCAGGTGATCAGGAAGTCGATGAGCGGAGGCGTCATCACGGTGTCCCCGGGGGCGCCGATCTGGGTGTTGACCTGGTTGGCGGCGTGACATCGAGCGGGCCGAAACATGGGTATCGGGGCGTCGCTGGGTCGTCATCCCCGTCGTCTTCGTGACCAGCGGTCTGCGTTTCGACCTCGCTTCGTTGATGGACTCACCGTCGTCACTGATCAGGGTGCCGGTGTTCTTGGCAGCGTTGTTGCTGGTGTGCGGACTCCCCGCCTCGCACCCGTTGAGCCCGAGCTCGTGCTGGGCGGCGACAAGGGCCCGGAGCTGAGCCTGGTCGCCAGGGCAGAACGGTCCTCGGATCATCACGATGATGACCGGGTACCCGTGAGCGACGCCGAGGAATCGGTCGGTCTTGCTCGGCGCAAAGAAGCTGGCGATCGAACGCGACCGGCCGTCGTGATCGACCAGCTCAGCATCGGGGGAATCAGTCACCTCGGCCAGGGATAGAGGAGGGCACGTTGAGATGGTCTCGCAAGGTGGCCAATCCGTTTCAAGTGAAACGGATTGGCCCTCTCTCGTGACTACAGAGCCATGCAGACACACGAAGTCGATGTTGTGGTGATCGGTATGGGGCCGGGAGGGGAGGATGCTGCCGGCCAGTTGGCCGAGGCCGGGTTGTCAGTTGTCGGTATCGAGAGCCACCTGGTGGGCGGCGAGTGTCCCTACTACGGCTGCATCCCGTCGAAGATGATCATCCGGGCCGCAGATCTGCTCGCCGAGGCGCGCCGGGTGAACTCGATGGCCGGTACGGCCGTGGTGACGCCCGACTACTCAATCGTGGCCGATCGGATTCGGAATGAGGCCACCGACAACTGGGACGACACCGCGGCCGTCGATCGATTCCTCGGCAAAGGAGGCGCCTTCGTCCGCGGCCAGGGGGTCATCGACGGTGAGGGTCGCGTGCTCATCGGCGACGACGCCTACGTCGCTCGCCTCGGCATCGTGATCGCCACGGGGACATCTCCGGCGCTGCCGCCGGTGCACGGCCTGGCGGACGCCCAGCCCTGGACGAACCGCGACGTGTTCAAGCTCCGCTCGTTGCCGTCATCGCTGACGATCATGGGCGGTGGGGCGATCGGCCTCGAACTGGCGCAGGCGTACTCGCGCTTCGGCACGAAGGTGACCGTGGTCGAGGCGGCTGACCGGATCCTTGCTCCCGAGGAGCCGGAGTCCAGCGAGCTGGTGGCGAAGGTGCTGCGGGCCGAAGGCATCACGATCAGGACTGGACAGGCAGCCGTGGCCGTCCAGCGCAATGGCCAGGTGACCATGGAACTCGCTGACGGTACACACATCGTGAGCGACGAGCTCCTCGTCGCTGCTGGTCGCGTCCCGAACCTCCGCGGCATCGGCCTCGACACCATCGGGCTCGACGAGACCGCACGTCCCGCCATCACTGTCGACGACCACATGCGGGTCCTCGGCACCCCCAGGCTCTGGGCGATCGGCGACATCGCCGATCGCGGATCCTTCACCCACATGGCCGTGTACGAGGCCGCGATTGCCGTCGACGACATCCTCGGGGTCGACAACCCCCGGCGTGCGAGCGCCCACGCTGTCTCGCGCGTGACCTTCACCGACCCGGAGGTGGGCTCGGTCGGAATGACCGAGGCCCAGGCGCGCCAGGCAGGGATGAACGTTCGCGTGGGCATCGTGGACAGCTCCACATCGAGCCGCGGATGGCTGCATGGCGTGGGCAACGAGGGCTTGATGAAGCTCGTCGAGGATGCCGATCGCGGCGTGCTCGTGGGTGCCACCAACGTCGGACCACGCGGCGGTGACACCCTCGGCTTGTTCAGCCTGGCCGTCCATGCTCGTGTCCCGGTGTCGGAGCTGAGATCGATGATCTACGCGTACCCCACCTTCATCCGGGGCGCGCTCGATGCCCTTGCGGCGCTCGCCTGAGCACACGGAGACACTTGTCGTGGACCTCACTGTCGACGCGCTGTGGCGATACCCCGTCAAGTCGCTGGCGGGCGAGTCCCTCACCGTTGCCACGGTCACGACCAACGGCATCGTGGGGCGACCGAATCGTTCACGTGCGCGGACCCGAAGGTGTGCGCACCTCCCGCCGCCATCATCGCCTCCTCGGCCTCCACGCCACCCTCGGACCGGATGGCGAACCGCTCGTTGACGGTCTGGCGTGGACGTCACCTGAAGCGCTCGCCCGCGTGCGCGACGCGGCCGGCTCCGACCCAACATCGTGATCGGCGGCGTCAACGGGATGGACGCGATCGACTGGCGCGACGCCGAGTTGCACATCGGTGACGTCATCATCGGCATCGACTCACGCAGAGGCCGTTGCCCCATGACGACCGTGGACCCCGACACGCTCGAACGCGACCGCAACGTACTGACAGACATCATCCAACGCTTCGACGGAAAGCTCGCACTCGATGCCGCGGTGATCAGACCCGGAATCATCCGGGTCGGCGATCCGGCACGGCTCATGCGCCGGAACGCCTCGTCGACACCGACCCCGTGAGTGCCCGGTCAGCCGACGACGAAACCGACGGGCGGGACCGATGCGACGCACGAGTCGACCTCACTCGGATCCAGCGGCACCGTGGGATCATCGTGGAATCCCTCACGGAGTTGCGCCAGACAGCGCGGGGCCTCTTGGAGCGGCCCGAACCCCAGCGTCGGGAACGACACCACCGAAGCGTTGGGAAACCCCGCCGCCACACGGTCGACCCAGGCAATGTCGGTGTCGCCTGCCAACATCCCATGGACGATCAGCACCGGGACATCCGACCGAGTGGGCTCGAAGAACTCCGGCTCTGGCTCCGGCACGTCCCAGACCTTGCACGACTCCGGGAGCAACTTGAACAGCCCTGACCGGAACTGCGGCAATCGAGTCATGACCGCACCGTCCACCGGGCGTTCGTTCGGAGCGATCCGATGGCAGTTGTCAGACAGGGTCGCACCGTACGGAAGGTCGCGGACGTCGCTGCGATCGCGGGCGTTGTAGCCGATCTCGGGCAGGCTCGGCCGACTCAACAGGTCGGGCACGAACACCCTGAGATCCGGGACACCGAGGGCGATGTACAGCGCCAGTGCCGTCCGATCACCATCGAGCAGGATGCTGGTCATCGTGCCGTCCGGGAGTGGGCCGGTGACCACCTGCGGAGTGAGCTGCAGACCGTCGTAGGTCCGACGCCACGCTTCGCTCAAGCTGGGCACGACTTCGTTGCATCGCTCCTGCACTGCGCACTGTGCCCCGAGCCGATCGAACGCCGCGGCGAAGCTTCTGGTGTAGTCCCCGGGTGAGACGTCTGTGGGAACCGGGTTCTGCACGGTCAACGTCCGGATGCTGCCGGGGAAGTCCTTCACCGCACCGAAAGCCACCGCTGTTGAGATGTGGTCGACCACCAGATCGATCTGGTCCAGATCCATGGCGACGATCAGGTCCCTCAGGTCCAGCACAACGTCCTGCGTGTCATAGGCCGATACATCGATGCCGGCATCGGTCCAACGATCGCGACACGCCTTGACCGCCTCCAACGTGGTCTGCACCGCCTCGGCGGACAGGATCGGCTTGAGCAGATTCGCTTGGCCCGCTGCCATCTGCTCGGGGCAGTTGAGCACGGGTGTCCCGACCACACCGCGCCGCCCGAAGGTGATCATCCGACGCGTCGTCCGCAACGGACTGGTTGCCGTGGGCTCGACCTTCGCCGTCTCCACGACGGGAACCCCCTTCGGGGCGGCGCCCGACAGCGGTGGATAGTCCCCAACCGGTATCTCGACCTGCTGCCCGGCCGGGCGGCTGCGGTCCTCGGGCACACGGAGAACGAAACAGAGGACCCCGTCGTCGAGGTTCTTGTCGCACTCTGCCTTGGTCAGCACTGGCCGGTAGTCCTTCGGCGCAGATGCCCGCTCCGGACGGCGATCGGTCGACACGGTCGCCGGCTCGTTGTCTTCCCAGGTGGAGCCCAACCAACCGGCGGCGGCGGCGAGGGCCACCACGACCGAGACCGCGGCGACCGTTCGGCGCGACCTCCGGCCCCCGTTCCGCCGTCCACCGGCGGTCAGGCGCTGATCCTCCGGGCCATCGTCGCCGACGGAGGACTCGAACTCGACCGGAGCCAGGAGCCGCCCGGCCGTCATCTGTCCAGCGAGTCCTTTCAGGTCCAACGGCCCGACATCGACGAACTCGAAGCCGTCCCGATCCCCGATCACAGAACGGACCAGCGGGCTGACCAACGTGGTTCCGGACTCTGCGACCCCGCAGAGCCGGGCGGCCTCGACCACCGGTCGACCGTAGAAGTCCCCCGAGGTCACCGTGACCTCGCCCAGGCTGATCCCGACGCGAACCAGTGGGGGGTCGTCGGGATGCAACGCCGTGGCAGCGGCGTGCAATGCCCACGACGCCCGGACCCCGTCCAGGGCACTGCGCTCGAAGACCGCCATCACGCCGTCCCCGAGATGCTTCACCGTCCGCCCACCATGACGAACGACCACGTCGTCCAGCGTGTGCACGAACTTGGCCATGAAGGCGTCGCCCCTGCCGTCGCCCAGGTCGGTCATCCGACGGCTGGACTCGACCATGTCGGCGAACAGCACCGTCAACGTTGAGGTGTTCATTGACTATCGGCTCCCTGCCGCCAGAGCCTAGAGGGTCGCTGCGGCTGCCCGGCGTCCGATTCGCCTCTGGCGGTTAATCCGGTACGGGCCCTCGGCACGTGCCTGTGCGCGCAACGAGCTGGCTCAGTGCTCGGGCGTCTCGAGCCGGCGAGCGTAGGCCGCGGCGATCTCCACCTCGGCAGCCTCGCGGCCTTCCCAGTCACGGACCTCGGAGAACTTGCCCGGCTCCAGGTCCTTGTAGGCCTCGAAGAAATGGCGGATCTCGTCGAGGAGGTGATCGGGGAGATCCTCCAGGTCTTCGACAGTCGCCCAGCGAGGGTCGTTGGCCGGCACCGCCAGCACCTTGGCGTCCGGACCGGCATCGTCTCGCATCCAGAAGACCCCGACCGGGCGGGCGTGCAGATGACACCCGGGAAAGGTGGGTTCGTCCAGCAGGACCAGGGCGTCCAGGGCGTCGCCGTCTTCGCCCAGGGTTCCCTCGATGTACCCGTAATCCGCCGGGTACGACATGGCGGTGAACAGCCGGCGGTCCAGCCAGATCTTGCCACTCTCGTGATCGATCTCGTACTTGTTGCGTGATCCGCGCGGGATCTCGACGACCATCTCGAACTCGGTCATCAGCGTCGTCGTTCAGTCAGCTGAAGCTCTGGCCGCACCCACAGGTGCGCTGCGCATTCGGGTTCGTGATCGAAAACCCTGACTGCTCCAAGCCGTCCTTGTAGTCCAACTCTGCTCCGGTGAGCAGCTGCGCGGAGGACGGATCCACCACGACCCGGACGCCGTCTCGCTCGGCCAGGACGTCGTCGGCTGCGATATCGGAGTCGAAGAACATCTCATACGCAAAGCCCGAGCAACCGCCCGGTCGAACTGCCACACGGAGGGCCAGTGAGTCATCGCCTTCGGCGGTAATGAGGTGCTTCACCTTGACAGCTGCGTTGTCGGTGATCGTGATCATGGCCCACTCCTGGTTCGGACGGAAGTCTCAGTGTAGATCGCCATCACCCGGAGCGGCAGTCGCGTAACCGGGGGCCCACCAAGGCGCGGAGCTGCCCCCGAGCAGCTCCGGAACGGCCTGGTCGTAAGAGCTTGAGTTCCAGCGATTCCGCCCCCGAGCTCACCTCGGTCATCGACGTCCTGGGCCGCATCACCGACCCGGAGCTGGGTTCGGGCATCGTGGCCCCGGGCATGGTCGACCAGGTCACGGTCGGCCACGACGGTGTGGTGACGCTACAGATCAACCTGCCCACGTCCGGCAAGGGCGGCCTGGGCAAGAGCACCGTCAACCTGGCCGCCGCGCCGGCCACCACGGGCTTCCCGGTCGAGGAGGAGGAATCCGCGCTCATGTGGCGCGGGCTGGTCCTCAACAGAGCGGTCCAGCACTTCCTCCGGGACGTGGCCTGGCCCGAGGACCTCGACTACCTGCGGATCCCGGGCGTCATCGAGATCAAGAGCGAGTCCATGGCCGGCTGCACGGCCCGCATGTTCGACGCCATCAACGCTGCGCTCGACGTACACCACGGCGCGACGGGAACCGGCACCCCGCCGACTGCGGCCGCCACTGCCGATGCCGAAGCTCAGGACGAGGCCACGGCCTCGTAACTACCGTCCGGGTCGTCCGGGTCGTCGACCAGGACCGCTCCCGCGGAGTGCAGTGAACGCAGCGTGGCCCACGTCATGGCCTCCGCTACAGCCTCCAGCCGCTGGTCAAGACCCTCGTAGGCCAACGGGCGGAGCTCCCCGGCAGCCGACGGGCCACGTCCGGCCAGCAGGCCCAGGATGTGCAACGTGCGGAGCTCCCGGTGCTCGATGACCGAGGCGATGCGGTCGATCGGATCTCGGATCAGGTTGCCGTGCCCAGGCGCAATGACCACCGGGTACAGACCGGCGATCCTCCGGAGCTGATCGAGATACACGTCGAGATCACCGTCGGGAGGCCGGATGACCACCGTGGACCCGTCCATCACGTGGTCCCCGGAGAAGATCCAGCCATCGGGCTCCAACCGATAGCAGAGGTGGTTGGAGGCGTGACCCGGCGTGTGGACCGCAGTGACCGTCCAGCCGTCGCCGCCGGCCACCAGGTCGCCATCGCCCAACTTCCGCTGAACGACCAGACCATCACGGGAATCGAACGCCACAACAGGCGCACCGGTCCGGTTCCGCAGGCCGGGCGCCCCCGGCCAGTGATCCAGATGGGTGTGCGTGAGCGCAATGGCGCCCAACTCCAGACCTACCACCGAGGAGAGGCGGTCGAGGTGATCCGGATCATCTGGCCCGGGGTCGATCACCAGAACGGGCCCCTCCATGAGGTCCCCGACCACGTAACTGTTCGTGCCCGGACCCGTCATGGGGCCTGGATTGGGGGCGACCAGCCGGCACACCAACGGTGACAAGGCAGTGACGATCCCGACCACCGGGTTCGGGTCGGGACGAGTCACGGTTCCAGCGGGCGGGCGGTGATGGCGTCGAACTCGAGATCTCCGGGCAACACGATCCGCAGACCCCCGTCGCGTTCGACGATGCGCGGCAGGGTTGCGGGGATCCGCCCGATGTGTGCGGCATGGTCGATGATCTCGCCCGCGGTCGAGAAGACCCGAAGGGATTCCAGAGTTCGGATGGTCGGGAAGATCAGCTCGAACTCGCCGCGCTCGTGCCGGGCGAGCGCCTCCTCGGGGGTGATCCACACCGTGGCAATGACCTCGCGGTCGTCGTGGATCGCCTCCTGACCGCTCGGAGCCTCGGCCACGAAGAACCGCGTGTCATACCGCCGTGGCGCGCCGAGTGGAGTGATCCACCGGCTGAAGGTGTGGATGTGGTCCACCGCGAGCCGCAGTGATTCCTCCCCGCAGATCTCCACCAGTCGCCGGCGCCCGGAGTCGACATCGGAGCGGTGCCGTCGATATCGCTCGGTGAGCAACGGGTGGGCCAGATCCACGAGCAGTCCCGGCTCGTCGTAGGCGAAGAGCAGACCCGCTTCCTCGAACGACTCCCGGATGGCAGCCACCCAGAACGCCAACCCGCCCGAGTCGACCTCCATCTCACGATCCGCGCTCTCGGCGGTTCGACCCATGACGTAGGGGGCGAGGTCGTCGTACGCATCCTGGGGGTCGACTCCCCCACCCGGAAAGACATACGCGCCACCAACGAAGTCCGACTTGAGGTTTCGTCGGAGCATGCAGACCTCTGGACCGGTGGCGCAGTCCCGGACCACGATCACCGTGGCGGCGTCGCGTACCGGGATGTCTCCCGCGTTCGTCATCTGGAGCTCCACTAGCGCCAGGGCCCGATCTCTCCGGAGGGGTCTCCGAAGATGATCTCTTCACCCTCGACGTCCAGGACGTCGGGATCCACATTCGCCGCCCTGGTTGGTGGACGCCATCCCGGCGGCGCAGGCTCGTCCGGACGCCGATAGGCACGGCCCTGCTGGTTCCCATCGGCCGTCGCGCCGGCCATGGGGAACCTCCGCTCGAGCCGTCTGCGCACGACGCCCAGGAGTTGATCTCCCACCACCCGTCGCACCGGCGGGGCCATGAACGCCAATCCGACCAGGTCGGTCACGAAACCGGGCGTGAGCATGAGCACACCGGCGAGCAGCACCACCATGGCGTCCATGACGTCCCGCGTCGGCAGCCGACCCAGCCGAACGCCCTCACGGACGCGTTGCGCCGCGTCGAGGCCTTCTCGTTTGGTCAACCAGGCCCCGACGGCACTCACCAGGATGAGAACGAGGAGCGTCGACGGTGTGCCGATCTGATCGGCCACCGCCACGATGACGAAGATCTCCAGGAGCGGAACCGCGACGAAGACCAGCGTGAGCAGGACGATGGTCATGGGCCCGCCAGGACGATCAGCCGATGGAGACGGATTCCTCCACGAGCACCCGTCGCTCCGACTCGTTCAAGCCACCCCAGATCCCGTGTGGCTCGCGGATGGCGACCGCGTACTCGAGGCACTCCCGCGCCACGACACAGGTGTTGCAGATCTCCTTGGCCCGGCGTTCGCGTTCGGCCCGTTCGACCTTGCGCTCGAACTGCGGCGGCGGAAAGAAAACCGCTGCCTGTGGACCCCGACACGCCCCCCGGTGTTGCCAGGATTCGAACGATGGTTGTGCACTCACCGTCACCCCCTTGTGATGTGAGTCGCAAGTTAGGAGTGCTGTGGCGCTT
>Ga0105046_10019986_pt1 | contig 10146 bp, 10 predicted proteins | sample MAT03_FD_78385 | JGI IMG/M metagenome (GOLD analysis project Ga0105046, IMG submission 78385) | Freshwater microbial communities from Lake Fryxell liftoff mats and glacier meltwater in Antarctica - MAT-03 (megahit assembly) | ecosystem: Environmental > Aquatic > Freshwater > Ice > Liftoff... | reverse complement strand
TCGTAGAAAAAATCGAAGGACACCTCCGCCTGAGCCTGCGCCGGTCGCGACGTGAGCAGGGCAAGAAAGGCGACGAGCAGGAGGACGAAGAAGCGTGGAGTATTCATGGAAATGATCGCGGGGTGTGACTCGGCGTGGCGCGTGTTCATTCACGCGATTGCGCCCGCAGATGGAGATCGCCCGCCGGGCCTCGGCTGGTTCCTTCTCGCGCCTTGGCAGTTGCCGCGGCGCGCCTACATTGCCGCCTCGTGAACTCGCTCCTCCGCTCCCTCACCCTCCTGCTGCTCACCGCTTTCACCCCGCTGCAAGCAGCGGAGAAAAAGCTCATCGTCGGCATGGACCTCGGCTATCCGCCATTCGAGATGCGTGATGAAAAAGGCGCACCCGCGGGCGTGAGCGTGGATCTCGCCAAAGCCCTCGGCGCGCACCTTGGTCGCGAAGTCGTGATCGAAAACACGCCTTTCGCCGGCCTCATCCCTGCGCTCAAAACCGGGCGCATCGACCTCATCCTCTCCTCGATGACCGCCACGCCCGAGCGCGCGCAGTCGATCGATTTCTCCGAGCCTTACTTGAAGACCGGCCTCTGCCTGCTCGTCGGCGCGAAGACCGATATCCAATCAATCACCGACGCCGATCGCGCGGGCCGCAGCGTGGCCGTGGTCAAAGGCACCACCGGCCACATCTACGCCACGCAGCAGCTCAAAAAGGCGCGCGTGCTCGTGCTCGATCAGCCGTCCTCGTGCGTCCTCGAAGTCGTGCAGGGCAAGGCGGAGGCGTTCCTTTTCGACCAGATGTCCACGCTGCAAAACTGGCGCAAAAACGCCGACACCACGCGCGCGCTGCTCACGCCTTTCCAGACCGAGGCGTGGGCCATCGGGCTGAAGAAAGGGAACGACGAGCTGCGCGCGAAAGTGAACGCCTTCCTCGCCGACTACCGCGCCAAAGGCGGCTTCGACAAACTCGGCGACCTGTGGCTCGCGGAGCAAAAGGCCGAGTTCAAAAAGCTCGGTGTGCCGTTCGTGTTTTAGGCGCCGCTATTTCTTCTTCGCGTCCTTGCCCGAAGCGCACTTGCAGAGCCACTCCGGGTTCTTGCAAGCGACACAAGTAGTCGGGTCGTATTCGACGCGCGCGGTGACCGACTTGCCCTTCGCGCTGTCGCGGAATTGGAAGATGATCCACTCGCCATCCTTGACCATCGGGCCGGTGAAATACTTCCCGTCTTTTACTTCCACCGCGAGTTTCTCCGGCTTGGCGCGGTCACCGCTCGTCGCCGTGAGTTGCTGCTCGCCGAGCGCGACGGGTTTCATGTCCTTGTCGAGCACTTCGATCTGAAACTTGCCGTCTTTCACGAGGAGTTCGCCGTGGATCGTTTCGTTCTTGCTGAACTCGAGGATGCGTCCGCCTTTCGGGCCGAGTTCGACGCCTTCATGCGCGAACGCAGCGGTGGCGAAGATGAAGCTGCTAAGGAGGGTGAGGAGTTTGGTTTTCATATTTAGCGGGGTGGTGGTGGATGGATTTGGGTTTCTGGTTTTCAAACGGCTGGGGCCTCCAGCCGGAGAGCTTTCTCCGCGGCTTTCCGGCCAAAGAGCCAGAAGACGGCGGGCGTGACGACGAGGTCGAGGAGCGTGGAAGAGACGAGGCCGCCGACGATGACGACGGCCACAGGATGCAGGATTTCCTTCCCCGGCTCCCCGGCGGAAAGGACCAGCGGGATGAGCGCGATGCCGGCCGCCAGCGCGGTCATGAGCACAGGCACGAGCCGCTCCAGCGTGCCACGCTCGATCATCGCACGATCAAAGGCCGCGCCCTCGTGGCGCATAAGATGGAGGTAGTGCGAGAGCATCATGATGCTGTTCCGCGCGGCGACTCCCGCGACGGCGATGAAGCCGACGAGCGTGGCGATGGAGATGTTGTCGATCAGCACCCACGTCAGCGCGAGCCCGCCCATGAGCGCGAGCGGGATATTGATGAGCACCTGCGCGGCGAGCGACACGCTGCGGAAGTAGCCGTAGAGCAGGAAAGCGATGACCACAAAGACCAGCACGCTGAGCACGCCGATGCGTTTTGCTGCTTCCTGCTGCGCGAGAAATTCGCCCTCGAACCGGAAGTAATATCCCTCGGGCATTTTCACGTTCGCCGTCACTTCCTGCTGCCAGCGCTGGACGAGTGACTCGAGGTCGCGCTGGCCGGTATTCGCGCTCACGACGATGCGTCGCTGGGTGTTCTCGCGATTGATCACGTTCGGCCCCTTGGCCTCGCGCACATCGGCCAGCAGCCGCAGCGGAACGCGCTGACCGGCGCCCGTCTCGATCAGCATTTCCCCGATCTTTTCCGGCGAATCGCGCCACTCCGCCGGCAGTCGCAGGACGAGATCGAGCGTGCGCTGGCCTTCGCGCAATTCGGCGAGCGTCTTGCCGCCGAGCAGCGTGGAGAGCTGCTCGTTCAGGGCGCCCGGCTGCACGCCGTAAGCCCTCGCGCGGTCGCGGTTCACCTCGATCTTGAGCTGCGGGATCGGCACCTGACGCTCGAGGTTCACATCGGTCAGTCCGGGAATGCTCTTGCCGATTTTTTCGATCTGTCCGCCGATGGCGCGGAGCTGATCGAGGTCGGGGCCGAAGACCTTCACCGCGACCTTCGCCGACACGCCGCTCAGCATGTGCGAGAGCCGATGGCCGATCGGCTGGCCGACATTCGTGAAAGTCCCGGGAATCGTCCCGAGTTGCTGGCGGATCGCGGCGAAGACCTCGGTTCGCGGTCGGCCCTTTTCGTGAAACTCCACGTCGAATTCGTTCACCGAAACCGGCATGACGTGGTCGTCTCTCTCCGCCCGACCCGCGCGGCGACCGACGCTCTTCACCTCGGGAATCGTTTGCAGGAGCCGCACGCCGGCTTCGCCGATCTCATTGCTCTGCAGCAGCGAAGTGCCCGGCGCGCTGACCAGCGAGATGGTCGCGCTGCCTTCATTGAAGGTCGGCAGGAATTCCTTGCCCATCAGCGGATAGAGCATCAGCGCCGCAAGCAGGAGCATGCCGGTGAGCGCCAGCACGAGCAACGGCTGGGCAAAGGCGAGGCGCAGAAACGTGACGCGCACGAAAGACTTCATCGCCCGCACGAGGAAACCGTCGCCGTGTTCCTGGCCCGGCTTGGGCTTGAGCAGCAGCGAGCAAAGCACCGGGATGACCGTGAGCGAAACGACAAACGAGGCGGCCATGCGGTGATCGTGGCGATGGCGATTGGCGTGAAGAGCCGGCCTTCCAAACCTTCCAGCCCAAGCAGCGGGAGGAAGACGAGGATGATGAGGACGGTCGCGTAAAAGATCGAGTTGCGCACTTCGCCGGAGGCGCGGGCGATGACTTCGAGATTCGACTTCGGCTCGGGCAAGGCGGCGTTTTCCCGCAACCGGCGGAAGACATTTTCCACATCCACGATGGCGTCATCCACGACCATGCCGATGGCCACGGCGAGACCGCCGAGCGTCATGGAATTCACGCTCACGCCAAACCACTTGAAGACGAGCAGCGTCATCGCGAACGAAAGCGGGATCGCGGTCAGCGTGATCGCCGTAGTGCGGAAACTCAGGAGAAAAAGAAACAGCACGATCGTGACCATGATCGCGCCATCGCGGATGGCTTCGCGGAGATTGCCGATGGCGTGCTCGATGAAATCGCCCTGCCGAAACATGATCTCGAGCTCGACGCCCGCAGGCAGCGTGGGCCGCAGTTCGCCGAGCGCTTTCTCGATCGCGGCGGTGAGCTTCAGCGTGTCAAAGCCCGGCGCTTTATCGATGCTCAGGATCACGCCCGGCGTGCCGTTCACACTCGCGTCGCCGCGCATCGTCTGGACCGCGTAATCGAGCTTGGCCACATCGGTGACGACGATCGGGCGGTCGCCGACGGTCTTGATGACCGTGCGCCCGAGTTCCGCGAGATCGGCGGTCATGCCGAGATTGCGGACCATGATCTCGCGCGGGCCGGTGTTGAGATAACCGCTCGTCGAATTCCCTGCCGCCAGCGCGACGGCCTTTTCCAATTCCTCAAAAGTCACGCCGTGCGCGCTGAGCCGGCGCGGGTCCGGCTGCACCTGCACCTGCTTCACGCCGCCGCCGATGGTCAGCACTTCCGCGACGCCCGCGATGCTTTGCAGCCGCCGTTTGATCTGCCAGTCGGCCAGCGTGCGCAGATCCATCGGGGCGATCTTGCCATCCTTGCTGCGCACCCCGACGAGGAGGATCTCCCCCATGAGCGAAGACACCGGCGTCATGCCCGGCGTCACCCCGGCGGGAAGCGCATCGCGCACACTCTGCACGCGCTCGAGCACGAGTTGGCGAGCGCGGTAGATGTCCGTGCCCCAATCAAATTCCGCAAAGACCAGCGATAAACCCACATCGGAATTCGAGCGCAAACGATCCAGTCCGCCGACGCCTTGCACGGCCGATTCGAGCGGTTGCGTGACGAGCACTTCGACCTCTTCCGGCGCGAGACCGGGCGCCTCGGTGAGGATCGTCACCGTCGGTTTGGTCATGTCGGGCAGGACCTCGACGGGCAGTTCGCGCAGGGTTTGGAAACCGAGCACGAGCAGGAGCAGCGACGCGGCCAGGACGATCGGTCGGTGCCGGAGCGAAAAGCGAATGAGCGCGTTCAGCATGCGCTTACGTGGTCGCGCGTTTGCGCGTGGCCAGGCTGAAGAGGAGGAGCACAAACATGAGCACGGTGCTGCCGGCGAAGAAATAAGTCAGCGGCGTGACCGCCTGGCCAGAGCCATGGGCATGGCCTTGTTCACCCGCCGCGGCGGTGATGTCTTCCTTCGTCATCTCGCTGCCGTCTTCCTTGTGCGGATGGCCATGCGCGGCGTCCATCGCGTCCTTCAGCGAGACACTGCCTTTGCCCGCGAAGGCCAGCGAATAAGCGCCACGCGTGACGACTTCATCGCCCGGCAGCAGGCCGGTGGTCACTTCGACGAAACGATCGTTCTGCGCACCGATCACGACCGGCGTTTTCACGAAGGCGTTTTTCAAGGCGTAGTCTTTCACATAAACGAAGCGCGCCGCCCCTTCGCCCTGCACGGTCTCGCGCGGGATGGCCATCACGCCCTCGCGTGCGCCGACGACGATGGAAAATTCCGCGCGCATGCCCGGTCGCAGCAGCGTCTCCGGGTTCTCCACGTGAAAGGCGGCTTCCAGCGCGTTCGTCTGTGCGCTGGCTTCCGCGCCGATGTGCGCGAGGTCGGCTTCAAAAACGCGCTCGGGATACGCCGCGACGCGGATGTGCGCCTTCTGCCCCGGCTGGAGTTTGCCGACGAGATGTTCGGGCACCGCGGCGACGGCGTGGACTTCGCTCAGGTCGATGATCTCGATCAGCGAATCCTTTTGCTCCACTGGCAGGCCGGGCACGGCATTCACCGCCGAGACCATCCCGGAAATCGGTGCCAGCAGCCGGATACTAGGCGGCGGATCGCCGGGCTGGCGGCTCTCGAGGACCACGGCTTCCGCGTCCTTTTTGATCGGACGATCGATGTGCGCCGCGACGCTGATCACGCGCCCCGGCACCCGGCTGCTCACGACCGCGCGATGCCCCGGCGCGACGCCGATGCGCCCGAGCGCGAAGACCGTTTCTTCAAACGTCGTCTCCTCGGCCTCGACCGTTTCGAGCTGGAGATTCGCCACGCCTGCGGCGTCGAGGATCACGGTGTTGGCGAGGCGTTCTTTTTCGCTCTCTCCCAGGGCGCTCCCGCCAACCGCGACCAGCAATGTAATGAACAAGAATCGGGTAAAATTCATAGAATCGAGGCGGAGCTAGATAGAGACGCCACTGACTTTGAGCAGGCGCATGGTGAGGATGTAGAGGGCGACCGTAAGCAGGACGCCGAAACCGAGCGCCGGCCAGAACGTGAGGCCGCGCCGGAGCAGCCACGGGACGACGAGGAACATGGGCAGGGTCGGCAGGATAAACCAAAATGTGCCCGCCATGTGACGGGCCACGAGCGCGGTGTCGCGAGTCTCGGTGAACAACCAAATGAGCGCGAAGAGCGAGATGAGCGGCAGCGAATGGACGATCGCCGCGGTGTAGTTGTTGCGCTTGGCGAGTTCGCCGATGCCGACGACGAGAGCGCCGCTGAGCAGAGCGCGGAGGATCAATTGGGTGTTCATTTTTTGGAAACGGGCTGGCCGAGGGCCGCTTCGTGGCGGACGCGGGCGAGGTGATAATCGCGCAGCGCGTCGAGGCGCTGGCGCTGGAGATCGAGGTGGCGGCTGCGAACGCGGAGCAGGTCGGTGAGCGGCGATTGGCCGCTGGCGTATTGCTGCCGGATTTGCTCGTCGATCTGCGCGGCCTTGGGCAAAAGCCGCGTATCGAGCGCGGTGACCAACCGGGCATGCGCGACCATGTCGCCGTGCGCGCCGGAGACTTCGCTACTCGCGGCGAAACGAACGGCCTGCGCCTCCTGCGCGGCGCGGGCGGTCGCGGCTTCCGCTTCACGAATGCGGCCGGTGTTGCTGTTCCAGAGCGGCAGCGGGATGCTCATGCGTACGCCGAAAACCTGCCGCGTCTCCACGGGTGAAGGATCGTCGAGATCGCGGTCGGCGCCGTAGATTGCGCCGATGCCCACATCGTCCCAACGGCTCGCGCGTTGCTGCTGCGCGGCGGCTTGCGCCGCCGTCACGCGGTGCTCGGCAGCGCGGACATCGGGGCGTTCCGCGATTTCTCCGGACGGATGAGAGGCGTGGCCGGCGATGGTGGGCAGTTCACCGATGACACTGACGTCCCCCGTGACCCCGAGCAGCGCCCGCAATTCCCCCGCAAACTCCAGCTCCGTGGCCGTGAGTTGCAGCACCTCGAGTTCGAGCTGCTGGGTTTCCAGTTCGACCTGCGCGGCGTCGATGCTCGCGGCTTCTCCGCTTTCGACCCGCTTCAGCAGAAAGCGCGAAAGCTCGACGCCGTATTCCTGCTGCCGCGCACGCAAGGCCCGCTGTCCCCGGGAGGCGACGATCTTCACCGCGAGTGATCGCGCCTCCGCGCCGAGTTTCCGCTCACCGTCGCGCACCTCCGCCTCGACCGCAGCCAGTTCGGCGCGGGAAACCGCGCGCTCATGACGCAGCCGCGCAGTGAGCGGAAAACGCTGAGTGAGCGCGGCGGTGAGCGCGCCTTCCGGGCCCGGCTGGATGCGGAGGAATTCGATCTCCAACTCGGGATTGCTGAGCCGCCCGCTTTGCTGGAGTCGGCCGCGCGCTTCCTCGATGCGCAGACGAGCCGCCGCGAGCGTGGGATTGTGTTTCAGGACGTAGTCGGCGGTGGCGTCGATACTGAGGGCGATGCCGCCCGCTCGGGCGAGCGCAGTGCTGAGGAGAAGAAGGATGATGATTCGGAACATGACGACAGGAGGGATGGGAACACGCGGGCGGAAAACTTCGGCGCGCCACCCAGCCCGCGGGACGGCGCGATCAACGGCGAGCGGCGAATGCCGCTTCAGCCCATGCTCAGATCAAAAAGACCACCGACCGCGCCACGACCACGCTCGGAGGGGAACCCCGGCTCGATTTCGCCGCACCGTCATTCCGCGCGGCCAACACCGGCAGCGCGACCGCAAAGTGATGCTCCAACACCGCGACGAGGAGCGGCACGAGCGCGGGCGCTTCGAGCGTCGAGGCCAGTCGCGACTCCACTTCCTCCCGCACTTCCTGATGATCCCGCCGATCGCCGAGTCCGTCGCTTTCTTCGTGGCCGGGCTGCGACGTGGCTTCGTCGTGGCAGGAGGCGTCATGCGACCCGTGACAATGATCCGCCGCCGTCCACTCGACCGGCCCGGCGCAATCGCACCAATAACCCCGCGATATTCCGAAGGCCTGCGCGCAGAGCAGCGCCGCGCAGCAAAGCACGGTAAGCAGCCGAAAGTATGGCAGGGAGCGGTTCACGCGCGGGTTATCTCGCTGGAAATCCACGGCAGCGCAAGACCGTTTGCCTACCCCCCCCACCGGGCGCGCCTTGCCCCAAGGTCCGCCGCCCGACCTGGCTTTCTCGCGGCGCGCCGGAGCGGTCGCGCCGTCAGCGCGTGGCGAGCGGAGGCGGCGGAGGAGCGGTTTCCTCGGCCGTCTGCCATGGCGCAAACGGGTCGGTGAACTCGGCCCAGCCCGCTTCTCCGCGCGCCATCTCGGTGTCGGTCAGCAGGCAGGCATCGAGCATGCGGCGGAGCGCAGCTTCGTCCATGCCGCAGCCGATGAGCACGAGTTCCTGGCGGCGATCACCCCACGGCTTTTGCCAATCGCCCCAGATGCGGCTGAGTGTTTCCCGGTCATCGGGCCAGCGCTCCTGCGGCACGGCCGCCCACCAGAGCGCCGCCGGGCGGTAGTTGCAGGCGCCGCCGGCCTGCGACCATTCGCCGACGAAGCGCATCCGCGTGGCCAGCCAGAACCAGCCTTTGGAGCGGACGACGCCCAGCCAGTCGCGCCCGATGGCTTTCCAGAAACGCTGTGGGTGAAAGGGACGGCGCGCGCGATAGACAAAGCTGGAGACGCTGTATTCATCGGCCTCGGACGTCTCCTCGCCCCGCAGCACGCGCAGCCAGCCGGGGTTCCTGGCCGCCTGTTCGAAATCGAAGCGCCCGGTGTCGAGCACCGCGTCGAGCGGCACTCGGCTTTTCGTGGCTTGGACCAAGCGGGCGCGCGGGTTCAGCTTGCGGAGTACGCCCTCGAGCCGCTGCACTTCCTCGGCGCCGGCGAGGTCGCATTTGTTGAGCACGAGCACGTCGGCGAATTCCACCTGATCGATGAGTAGATCGACCACGGTGCGCTCGTCGGCCTCGCTCAGCGCGAGGTCGCGATCCTTCAGGAAGGCGCTCTCCTCGTAGTCGCGAAAGAAGTTCAGCGCATCGACCACCGTGACCATCGTGTCGAGCCGGGCCACGCTGCTCAGCGAGGCTCCGCTTTCATCCGCAAAGGTGAACGTCTCCGCGACAGGCAGCGGTTCCGAGATGCCGGTGCTCTCGATGACGAGGTAATCGAAGCGGCCTTCCTCCGCGAGGGCGCGCACTTCTTTCAGCAAGTCCTCGCGCAGCGTGCAGCAGATGCAGCCGTTGCTCATTTCCACGAGCTTTTCCTCGGTGTGCCGCAGCGCGGCGCCGCCGTCGCGGACGAGCGCGGCGTCGATGTTCACTTCACTCATGTCGTTGACGATCACGGCGACGCGCTTGCCCTCGCGGTTGTGCAGGATGTGATTGAGCAGCGTCGTCTTCCCCGCTCCGAGGAAGCCGCTCAAGACCGTGACAGGGAGTCTGGCCATGGGCGCAAAATCAAGCGGCGACGGCGCGGCGCGGGCGGCGCAGACTGAGCGCGGCGAGGCCGAGACCGAGGAGCATCGCCGAGCCGGGTTCGGGCACGGTTTCGACGCCGAAGTGGTAGGTGGCGGAGTCGCTCGTCGGGTTCGTCGCGCCTGGTCCGAAGAAGGCGCTCGCCGTGACATCCACCTCGTAAATGCCCGGCGCGGTGAAGGCCCAGAAGAAGTGGTTGTGCCCGCCGGCGACCGCGTAAGCGGCGTCTCCGGCGCTGACCCCACCCTGCGAGGAGGACCACCAGACCACGGGGTTGAACCCATCAAAAGTGTAGAGCGTGAGATGCCCCGGGCCATTAACCGCGTTTAAGGTGAGCTTCACCCATTCGCCTGTGCGATCGAGCGGGGTGGCACCGAGCCGCGTGTCGCTCTCGGTGTAGGTGGCGAAAGTGCCAGGGGCGGTCTCCTCCGCGCCGATGCCGAGATAGAGTGCGTTCGGATTCTGCGTGAAAGGCAGCACCCACAGGTCTTCGCCCGCGTTGTTGCCAAAGAAATCCCACTGGCTGCCCGCCGGACGCGTCGTTTTCGTGATCGCACCGACGTAGAGCAGGGCATCGCCGGGGGCATACTCAGCGAGGTTGGTTTCGTCGTGGACATGCAGATCCCACGCGCCGCCGACATAGGCGAGGCCGAGATCGACGTGTTCGGTGGTGAGGATCGCATCGTAGGCGCGGGCCGAAACGGCAAGGGTGGGCAGGAGCAGGAGGGTGAGGAGTCGGGTGTTGGTTTGCATGGGATGTGGTGTGGAAAAGGGAGGGCGTCAGCGTTTGGCGGGGAGTGAGCCTTGGGGGTTGTTCAGCGCCGCTTCATTCGCGGCCTGCGGTGTCAG
>Ga0105046_10019985_pt1 | contig 10147 bp, 6 predicted proteins | sample MAT03_FD_78385 | JGI IMG/M metagenome (GOLD analysis project Ga0105046, IMG submission 78385) | Freshwater microbial communities from Lake Fryxell liftoff mats and glacier meltwater in Antarctica - MAT-03 (megahit assembly) | ecosystem: Environmental > Aquatic > Freshwater > Ice > Liftoff... | reverse complement strand
GCGAGATTTCCTGTCAGCCTCTGCGCCTTTGCGTCCAATTGCTATTGCCGCTAGTAGCGAGGCCTTAACCAACACCCCTGAATCGCACCCATCAAATTGCTATGTTGCTTTGCTCTCTCTCTGTGCGCTCTGAGATCTCTGTGGTGCACTGCAGCTCTCGCTCTTTTCTAATCACAGCGCCTCTCTGTGATCTCTGAGGTGCACAATTGTTCTTAGATTCTTTTGGTTGATCTCTTTTCGCAAAGCTCAAATAATGCCTGTTGGCGCAAAAGTTGCTTTTTCTCCCAAGGCAAGATTTTTTGCCGCCATGCATTTTCTGTATCCTCAAGGAAATGTGTGTTATAATGACTGAAAAGCATCCACGAGTGTGGATATAATGTTTCGAGCACCGTCGAAAAGTGGATCAAAGCGATATCTTTTTCTTCGGTTGCGTAAAGCCAGCAGCCATAAAGAAAGTGTAAAATCGAACTCTCCTGGCTTAGTGCTTCTGTGGAATATTGATTTAATATTGCTGAAGCAAGGTTCCAGTTTGCTGAGTGAAGATGTGCCCATATTGCGCAGGCATTGAATTGGAGTGCCATTTGCGGTGTTGTATGGGAGTTCAGGAACCGAGTTGATATTTCCAAAGCAAGGGCTGTGTCATTTTCGTCTAAAGCTTTCTGCATTAAGTATAGAGCTACCCGTTCTTCGTTCGTACAGCTTATTGATTTTGAGGCATTCATATCTTGATGATGAAAAAGACTGACGGCCGCAGTTTTAAGACCCTCGGTAAGAGCTTGTAGGCAAATATCTAGTAATTCGAATCCATCGATATTTTTTTCCTTAAGTTCAAGAATTTTCTCTTTGGCACTTTCCCACTGTCCCATTTCTATTAGGCTGTAAAGGGCATTACCAAGAAGAATGCGTGATGGATTTTCATTTTCAGCAATAGTGTCACATATCTCTTGTAAGGTGTAGGGTTTATCGATCCAAAACGCTAACTGAATGGAGAAATGGATGTTTCTAAGAGTAAGATTCTGAGCGCATTCGGGCTCGGCCTCTATAAATGGTAAAGGCTCCCAATTATTCTCAAGGCTTGTGAGGATATTGTTGATGGCTATTGAGTTTGATGTTTCCGGCATATGACGCAGCACAAGCAACAGAAAATTATACGTTGAGCTGCGCTCGTGACTTGAGCTTTCGTGCATGCGATATAAAATATGTTCTTCAACAGTCGGCAGCAGTGGGTGTGTGCGGTAACGCCGTAGTGCTAGCTCTAAGCATTTAAGCTCTTCCTCCCCATCGCTGATGGCTTGATAAGCGATCGCTTTGCCTAAATATTCTAAGGGGGCGCCGGGAGTGTTGTGGAGTTTTTCAAATTCTGTGAATGTTTCTTCAATCAGGTCGTCTCTTTGTAAACCTAGAGGGGTGGCTTTGGCTTTTTCTAAAAGCGTCATGCCAGACCGAAATAGAGCTTCACGCCCTTCTGCTCTGCCTGGAAATGAGTGTCCGATTCTTCGATACTCACTTAAGGCTGTTTTATAATCTTTATGCGCAAGAAATGCATCTGGAACTGCGAGGCATGTAAGGGTGATGCTTTGACCTCCAGTGTAAACTTTTATTGGTGAGATCTGAAAATCTGCATCCTTAGATAAAAGCCCAAGATGTGTTCCAAGCAATGGAAGTAGACCATGATACGATAATTGCAACTCGTCATCTAAATACAAATGTATGTGATTGTTAATGTTCTCAATTGTAACTTTAACCCATTGATTACGTTTTATCACAACTTTTGAAGCATGCAAAACTTCTACCATCGACCGAGACAGCTTCGTTGTGGGGTTAAGGTCAGAGCCAAGCCAAAGCGTATAGCCATCATTAAGATGAATGCGCTCAGGAGCTTCTGGCACATTAAATAGAAAACCAATGCCTTCTGCAGCACCACCAAGCAGGACTGATGCTTCGATCTTGATATTTTGATCGAAAGGTTTCTTCGATACCATCAAAGATACCCATGTAGAAGTCTCGGGTCCTCGCGTGATCGCTAAATGTTCGGCTATAAGCACATTCTCTTGAAACTCCCAATCTTCTTTATTATCAATTCCCAAAGAGGCGGCTAAGCACCATTCAGAGCGTCCTTCGATGTAATTTTTTAAGCCTTGCACAAGTTCATCGACAGACTGATATCTGCTATCGGTATTGCGAGCCAAAGCCTTTACGACAATCTTTGCTAGCAGCTCTGGAACATCTCTGTATGGAGCGATAATGATCGGGTCATAAAGCCTTTCTAAATGCATATTTTGCTTAAAATGCTTGAGATTTTTTCTAAAAAATGGATATCGAAGGGTTAGGATTTGGTATAGCATTACCCCTAGGGCATAGATGTCGGTATGAAATGACGCTGGTAAACCGAGGGCTCTCTCTGGTGCCATATAATTGAGGGTGCCAACAACTTTACCGACGTTTGTGAGTGCATGTAAAGGGTGGGATTCAATTGCGTTTGCAATAACATCTTCTTCACTATCATCATCGTCAAGGGCCGCAGCAGCAGCTTGTGGCATAAGTTTTGCTAGACCCCAATCTAAAATAAGAACTTCGCCATATTTTCCGATGATGATATTTTCTGGTTTCAAATCGCGATGTAGAACGCCTTTGGAATGGGCGTAACCGACAGCTTGGCATATACTTAAAAAGATATGTACAAGAGATGGGATTGATTCTTCAGGATCCATTTTTCGCCCAAGCTTTTCTTTTTGCCGGGCCTTGTTAAGGATTTGTTTTAGGGTTTCCCCTTGTACGTAGGGCATTGTGTAGTATACAAGCTTAGCTTCATCGTGTATGGCATAAATAGGTATAATAGAAGGGTGTGTTAGCTGACTTGTAATGCGTGCTTCCTTCAGAAATCTCCGATGCATTTGAACATACTCAACAAGATCTGCTCTAATCAGTTTAAGAGCGATTCTTCTGCCGCAAGTAGTATCATAAGCGAGATATACTTCTCCCATGCCACCTTTACCAATTAGTCGTAAAATATGGTAGGGGCCTATGCTAAATTGTATAGGTTCTTCTTGAGGCGCGTGGCCAGGAACCAATGTCGCTGCTGTAGATTCAAATGTCAGCGAGATATCTTGTATTTTATTTTTGGGCACATCGCTGCTCAGATGCTGACCGCAAAACGGGCAAAAGGTGATCGTAGCATAATCTGGAAGAGGCTTTTCGCAATAACGGCAGTGGTTCATCAATAGATGTCCTTAAATTAGCTATGAGTAATTAAATTTTGCAGCTCGCATGCGATAACAATAATGCCAGCTGTTACCGAGAGCGCTATTAGAAAGTCATTTTTAAGCGCTTGGTAATGGAGCTGTTTTGGCCTCAGTTGTACAAATAGATATATCGGCAACAATATAGCAATAAAGGCAAGAATCATGCCTGCGAAGCCAAGTACGGCGATGAAGGCGTTGGGAATAAGGCTTACGGCAACATATGGAGGGAATACTGTTATAAATGATGCTGCACATTTACGCGTAAAGGAGCCTGGAATGATGTTAGATAATATAGACTGAATGGAATCACATAAACCGACTCCAACACCGAGCACGGATGTTGCTATGGCAAGTGATGCAATCACCCATATGAGGCTTTGCATGCCTTCCCATTTTGCTACTCTACCAAGAGTTGCAATTAATTCTCCAACTTGGGCTTCTCCTTTAGACATGGTCGCATAAAATTGTGGGTCTTCTTTATATACGACGCTTAATATGCTGCATGTCCAAGCGATGTAGACGAGTGCTGGTATTAAGCTGCCCCAGAAAAAGGCCTTCTTAAGCACTTTTGGGGATTTTTGGCAGTAATTTGTCATAGTATGGAAAATAACTTGAAATCCAAAGGATGTGAACACAACAGGAATTGCATATGCCCAATCATTTAGGTTTAGGGAGGATATCTGAGCAAACAGTGGTAATCCCTTCCACTCTATAGATGTCATCAGAGCGATAAGCAAAAATACAATGATTCCGATGAGAGTTACAAACAGTATGCGGTTAAAGTAGTCGATCACCTTTATGGGTAGAAGAAGAAGCAATGCAACAACTAAAGAGTAGCAAAAAATCAGCTTTTCAATCGAGATCTCAATTTTTGATGCCAAAAACTCGTTAGCTATGGATGAGCCGCCCGAGATAAACACAGCCATAAGAGAAAAGGATAGAAGTTTGAGGCTGCAGGTGCCAAGCAGACCTGCGAAGGGTCCAGAAAAACGTTTCCCCAGCAGGCCCAGGGAAAGGCCTTCTTCAGCTTGTAAATTTAATTCTAAATTGACAAGCGACGTATAGTACATAAAAAACCAGGTGATCAGCATCAAAACGATGCTTGGGACCATGCCAAATTTTGCAAGCACAAGGGGCAGTGCAATCATACCACTGCCTATGCAGGTGCCTGCTACAAGCGCTATGGCTCCCATCTGTTTGCTTGACATGGTAAAAATTCCTTCCGTAAAGTCTTTCTGTTGCAATTAATATAGCTAAAGTGAGCTTTTCTACACACATAATATGTATCACTAGAAGGGAACGAATCGGATTGCTTATTTTTTGCGGGCACGGGAACGGGCACGTTCACGATTTAGCCATCGGTGATATACTCGGCGCGGCCTGCCCACTACACATAAACTCGTGACATTTCGTGAACGAGCCCGCAAAAAAGTAGGCCAATTAGTGTACAAAAGAACCTGTTCTGTCGTATCACCTACATGTATACTCGGCGCGGCCTGACCGATCGATTTTGGCAAAGAAAAACCTCTCGGGATTGAACGATCGCAGGTGGGTCCATATTACAATATTGACCCACCTGCTATCGTTCAATCGCGAGGATTTTTCAAAGCCAAAATCGATCGGTCAGGCCGCGCCGAGTATATCTCGAACCCCTATCTTTTGAAGAGTTTATGATGGCTTCAGGAAAAGGAGAGTTATATAGCTATCTTGCGGAATACAAACTGGCGGATTCGAGGCCTCAATATATTCACGAGTCATTAAACAAGCTTTTCAAAGAATATGTCATCATCGGAGGCATGCCTGCAGCAGTTGCTGCTTGGGTTGCCCTTCTACATGCTTTCTGAACTACCAAGGCTATTGACTGAAAGCGAAAACTAATCGGAATCGCTCTTATGAAGCCTGTGGCATTCGGGTGCGATTTAGGGGTGTCGGTAAAGCCTGGGGGTTAAGGCTAACCGACACCTCTGAATTGCGCCTGTGACATTCATTTCCCTTGTTAGAAATCGTATTTGAGGGTATACTGTCCATAACCTATCCCAATCAAGAAAGCCATGGAAAATCATATGGACACACACGCAGCAGATTTGCTGAAGCGGTTAAAAGATTTATTTGCTACTGTAAGTGACGAAACAAGTTTAGAAGCATATCAAATTGTACTTAAAGATAAAGTACGAGAGTTTAAATGTTTTAGCAATACAATATCGTCGCGAGTAGAAGACTTGACGGGTAGAACTTATGGAGTTAAATGTTTTTTTAATAAAAATAGTCTTAGTTATATATGCTCTTGCCAAAGTGAAGTTATCTGTAAACACTTATCTTCGACATTTCTTCACGCCATTCTCAAAATAACTGACAATCCATCGATTGTGCCTCCAGAAAGCATTGCGTCGTCATTTACATCTATTTTTGACGAGCAGCTTAAAAAAGCCCCTCCTGTCATCGAAGCTCCACCACCACCAAAAAAATGCTCTCTTAGCTATCGATTAAACTTCAAGCCACTAAAAGAGCATTACTCTCTTTCTATTGTTGCGCTTATAGACTCCGATGTGCATTTTCTTGATATGCACGATGCATATACTCCAGAATTTCTTGCGATAAAAAACTTATTGGATAAGACGGACATAGCGCTCATTGAGGAATTGAGGGAATATGCAAATAAGCGTATGCCGACGCTCGTTCAGCTAAAAACATCAGACTCCATGCATTTGCTCCAAAGGATCATTGAAAGTGGCAGAGCGTTTCTTCACCCCTCTGAAAAGCATCTAGTTTGGGGGCGACCTCTTGCTATGGCCTATGATTGGAATTTTGATTATGCGACAGGAAATTTGAACTTGAAATTTGCCTTCCCAGGGTCCCAGGCGGTATTGATTACTGGTAGCTCTCCACCATGCTATTATAATTCCTCAAGTTTAGCAATAGGCCTAATACATGCTGATGAGTGTCAAGAGGAGTTGAAACGATTTCTTGATGCTCCAGAGATGATGAATGGTGATTTAGTGAATATGCTGGAGCCGTTCAAGAAGCAATTTCCAAATCTTGCAGCGCGCTTAGTGCCAGTAAGAAAAATGGATCCTGTGCCTCTTCCGAAGCCGCATTTTAAATTGCGTACTATTAAAGATTCAAGCTTTGCTAGAGACAAAGAGATAGTGGCTGATTTAACTTTCTATTATGGTGGTTATGCCGTTCCGTTTGTTCTTAAAGATTTTGACTCAGTAGTGGATAAAAAAAACATAATTTCAGCGGTTAAGCTTCCAGATGAAGTCGTGCTCATCGAACGGGATATGGAAGTCGAAGGCGCTTATGTATTAAATCTGTCTGGTGCCGAATGGAATCTTGTGTCACCAGAAATTGAGAAACGCCATGGCTGCTCTTTTAGCTACCATGCAATAGATCTTGATGCTGAGGAGTTCTACGACAATTACGAAAGCGAAGAAGAAGTCACTCTTGAGCACCTTGCTCTTAAGGTTATGGAGAAATTTGTCCCTGCAATGCAAGCAAGTGGAAGTATTGTTGAATTTGATCCCTCTTTTCCAGTACATAAAATCATCGATGTTGATGATTGGTATTGCCAGAGCGATGATAGCAGAAAGTCCTCTTCAACAGATTGGTTTGATATCACCCTTGGAGTTTTGGTTGAGGGAGAGCGAATTAGCCTATTACCATTGCTACGAGAACTTTCAATTGCCTTTGGAACGAATAGCACGGCTTTTGAAGATCTGAAGGCACTAACACCGGATGGTAGATATCCTTTTCTCCTTCGTGATGGGCGTTGCTTAAAGGTATCATTAGAAAGAATCCAAAATATTTTGCAGCATTTGATGGTCGAATTCGCTCAAGCTGGAAAGAGTGATACTCTACGAATTTCAAAATGGAATGCTCCATTTTTACAAGAGCTTACTCAAGGTGAAGCTGCAGCAAGAAACCGCTGGATCGGCTCCGATTCATTGCGATTATTTTCAGCTAAAATCAAAGAAAATCATCAAGCAGCGCCTGTAGAGCCTCCATCTAGCTTTATGTGCCAGCTGCGGCCCTATCAGCAGCAAGGGTTAAACTGGATGCAGTTTTTACGCCGCTCTGATCTTAATGGTATTCTCGCAGATGATATGGGCCTTGGTAAAACAATTCAAACTCTTGCTCATCTACTCATCGAAAAAGAGAGTGGTAGAATGGATATTCCAGTGCTCATTGTAGCGCCAACGTCGCTAATGCCAAATTGGTTTAATGAAGCGGCCAGATTTGCCCCTTCGCTAAGTGTGCTGGTTTTACATGGCACGGATAGAAAAAGAAATTTCGCTACCTTAAAAAATTATGATGTCATTCTCACAACCTACCCTCTGCTACAGCGAGATAAAGATGTTCTGCTTCAGCAACAATATCATATGCTTATTCTGGATGAAGCGCAGATGGTTAAAAACCATAAAACTTTTGCCTATCAAATTCTACAACAGATCAAATGCAGGCATCGCTTATGCCTTTCTGGCACGCCTATGGAAAATCATTTGGGGGAGTTGTGGGCGTTATTCCATCTGATGCTGCCAGGGTTTCTGGGAGATGAAAAATCATTCAATACACTCTACCGTAAGCCAATTGAAAAAAGTGGCCATTCAGAGAGGAAAGAAGCTCTTTCCAAGCGCATTAGACCATTTATCTTGAGGAGAACTAAGCAACAAGTGGCTCTAGATTTGCCCGAGAAATTCGAAATTATTCAGCGTATTGAGCTTAAGGAGAAGCAGCGCGATCTATACGAGGCGATTAGGATCAAAGCGCAAAACAACCTGATGGAGCAAATTCAAGAGCATGGTATTAGAAAAAGCCAAATAGCTATTCTCGATGCGTTGCTTAAATTGCGACAAGTGTGCTGTGACCCGCGTCTTGTGAAGCTAAACGAGGTGATGCAGGTTGAGCAGTCGGCGAAATTAGAATTTCTTATGGAAGCGCTCACGCAAATGCTGGAAGAGGGACGAAAGATTCTGCTCTTTTCACAGTTTACATCTATGCTTGCATTGATAGAGCAAGAGCTGCGCGAGAAGGGTATTGACTACACGATTTTGACTGGTGATACAAAAGATAGAGCAACACCTGTACAGACGTTTCAAGACGGTAAAGTCAGCGTAATGCTTATAAGTCTGAAGGCTGGTGGTGTTGGTCTTAATTTAACTGCTGCCGATACTGTTATTCATTATGACCCTTGGTGGAACCCTGCAGCTGAAAATCAGGCCACCGATCGCGCTCATCGTATGGGTCAAAAAAATAATGTATTCGTTTACAAGCTTGTTATAAGTGGCTCTTTGGAAGAGAAAATTCTCCTCTTGCAGGATCGTAAAAAGGGGCTAATCTCTTCGATTCTCGATTCAAGCGACCCGTCGAAAGCAGAAATAACTCTAGAAGATCTAGAGATGATCTTTCAACCACTGCCTCCACCCGTATAAAGAAAGACACGAAAGCAAAGCAAATAGCAATTGGACACAAAGGCACAAAGACACAAAGGTTCACAAAGAAGCATCAGCAAATAGCAATTGGACGCAGAGGCGCGGAGACGCAGAGGTTCGCAGAGAGCTACGTAACAAAAAAAACTGGTTTAGCAACAGCAATAAAAGACAACAAACCTATAATCACTTTCATTGTTTTACATCTCTGCGACCCGTGCACCTTTCTCGTCCAATTGTTACTCACTCACTTGTTAAACCATGTATTTTTGTTCTGTAGCTCTCTGTGAACCTTTGTGTCTTCGTGTCTTCGTGTCCAATTGCTATTGCCTCTTTGCTTTGCTTCTTCCTTCAGCTATGGCTTGTAGCGCTTTGCAATTTCGTTCCAGTTAAGATTTTCGAAGAATACGTCGATGTATTTAGCTCTATCGAGGCCATACTGAGGCATGTAGGCATGCTCAAAAACATCCATGATAACGATAGGATTTCCGCCAGCAAGGTGACCCACATCGTGTTCATTAATCCACATGTTAATGAGTCTATTTTCACTCGGGTCAATGTAAGCAACACTCCAACCGATACCTCGCATCAGGCCTGTGGCAATAAAATCGCTTTTCCAATTGCTGTACGACCCCCAGTCGCTTACAATTTTTTTCATGAGTGGGTGATCATCGGCGAGTAGGGGGCTTTTCCCAAATGAATCAAAGTAATATTCGTGAAGCCTCATGCCATCCATTTCCCACCCAAGCATACGCTTTAGACCAGCAAATTCTGGTGAGCGCATTTCTCCTTTGGCCTGCAAAGCGGTGAGCTTTTGCAGCAATAGATTGCTGTTGTCAACATACCCTTTGTACAGCTTTAGGTGCATTTTCAAAAGATCATCATTCAATCCAGGAACATTACCGATTAGATGATCGTAGTTTTTCTCTTTATAAGTCTTTAAGCTTGATGTGTTGCTGGTTTGTGCAGCAGTTGATGCCTCTGCATGACAGAAGGCTGCACATGCCATTGCAGCAATCGTTCCAACCTGAATAATTCCTTTCATTCGAAATCTCCTTTTTTGTGTGTATTGGGGTGCGATTCAGGGGTGTCGACAACGCCCACGGCTACTAAAGTGCAGCCCTTCAGGCTGCTGATGAAGACAGGCACACTTATTCTGATATGAGTATTTTGCCCATAGTAACCACAGAATGCACACTCAAGCTTTAGGGTTACCGACACTCAGAACCGAAACCTATATATTGCTGCTTCTAACAGATGACTACTATTTGTGCATCTATATAGTTTCAGATAGCAACAAATGCGACACAGCAGTCTTGTTGTTTTTCCTAAAACTCAGACTTACTCTCAGAGCCTTCTTCCCTTTCTTTGCGTCTAGGCCGTTTGCGTTCTGTTGCTCTTTGCGAACCTTTGCGACTTTGGATATGCCATGCATATCACTTTAACCCATCTAACTGAAAGGAGTTAGAAATGTAAATT
>Ga0105046_10019984_pt1 | contig 10147 bp, 5 predicted proteins | sample MAT03_FD_78385 | JGI IMG/M metagenome (GOLD analysis project Ga0105046, IMG submission 78385) | Freshwater microbial communities from Lake Fryxell liftoff mats and glacier meltwater in Antarctica - MAT-03 (megahit assembly) | ecosystem: Environmental > Aquatic > Freshwater > Ice > Liftoff... | reverse complement strand
GAAGGCACTAACGCAGAGGTAAAACCGAAAGAAACTGCTTCTTCAGGTTCTTCGGATGCTACTTCTAAAGATGAAAAAATCTCGGATGATTCAAAAAAAGACGCTGCCAACGATGAAGATATGACGGAGGATATGTCGTCTTTTGAAATGTTCGAAGTGCCTTTATTGGGGCGCGAAAGGGTGCGGAAATTGATGATTCATTAGGTTTCAGCGAAGCTGAAACCTTAAATCATCTGCTCCTCAACACCACCACCACCAACTACGATTTTTCCTTCTGCCTCTAAGCGTCTGACGATATCGACGATACCTTGTTGAGCTTTCTCCACATCTTTGCGTTTTACGGGGCCTAAAGCGCTTAGATCTTCTCTGACCATGTCGGCTGCGCGCGATGACATGTTGCGGAAAATTAGGTCCGAGAGCTCTGGGCTGGCGGACTTTAGAGCTAGTACTAATTGATCACGGGGAACTTCTTTCATAACGGTCTGAACCGCCTTGTCGTCTATTTTTTTGCAGTCTTCAAACGTGAACATCAAGTTGCGAATCTGCTCAGCCATGTCGGGGTACATCTCTTCAATTTCAGTAACGATGCGTTCTTCGTTGGCGCGGTCTACGAAGTTTAGAATATCAGCTGCGGCTTTTGGTCCGCCAATTTCTTCTTCCTCGTTGCCGCTGCCCTTAAGCTGTGAACGCAGCACTTCGCGCACTTCGTCAACAACGTCGTTCTTCACGTGATTCAAATTGGCGATGCGGATTAAAATATCGGTTTGAGCCTCTTCGCCCATTTTCTGTAGAATTTTCGCGGATTGATCCGGATTCATCTTCGTCATTAGGAACGCAACAGTTTGCGGATGCTCAGCAGAGATAAATCCTTTTAGGATTTTTTCCGGCACATCTTGAATGATCGTTGAAATGGGCTCTTTGCGTGCGCCGGTTATGTACTCAAGTAAACCCTCGCCGCCCTTATCTCCAAAGGCGCCTGCGATTACATCTTTGGCAAACTCACGTCCGTCCACCAGCAAGGTGTCGCTGGCATTCATTAGGGTGCGAAACTCTTTTGCAATGACAAATTGAGTCTCGCGGTCCACCTCAGATACCGCCATAAAGGCGCGACTGATGCGTTTGACCTCAGGCTCCGTTAAATGTTGGAGCACAGCGGAAGCTAGTTCCTTACCTAGCGTAAGGAGAGTGAGCGCTGCTTTCTCTGTATTATTCAAATCACGTGCCATTGGCCTTAATTCTAATTGAAGTTAGGTTATTCAGTTAGATGCAAGTCCTTGGCCTAAAGGAGATGCAAATCTTTTTAGCTCTAACTCATTGAGCTGCTTGATGATTGCGCCAGTTTCGGCCAAAACTACCAGTTAAGATGTCAAAAATCCTTGCAGCTCTGTATCAAAATCACTTCGGGCGTTTACCTGCCAGTATCGTGCCGCTTGCGGCGCATGCCTCGCAGCGCGCTATGTTCCGGCTAATTTCACCGGCTGGATCGTCAGTCGGAGTGATTAGCAGCGACGCAGCGCAAAACAGTACTTTTCTGGGATTTACCGAAGCGTTCAGAAAACATGCATTGCCCGCACCGGAAATTTACGGCGTGAATGCAGACGGCACCCACTACCTCTTAGAAGATTTAGGTGATGACTCGTTGCTTGATCTGCACTTAAGGGAGCGCCATATTAATCAACCATCTCCGCGCGTTGTGGCGCTGTATCGCAAGGCAGTTGAGTATTTAGTGCGCTTTCAAGTGGTTGCTGCGCGCGACTTAGATTTTAGTCTTTGCCATAAAGCGGCTGTATTTGATCGTGCTGCCATAATCAATGACATGCAGTTTTTCTTTAAATCTTTTGCATGCGAACTTCTGCCAGTTGTTGATGAAAAAGGGGTATCCGCTGATTTTGAACTGTTCGGTGATTTCTTGGCGCAAGCTAACAATAATTTCTTTTTCTACCGCGATTTTCAAGCCCGCAATATCATGGTGCGCAAAAATGCAGCCGGAGAAGATGATTTAGCCTTTATCGACTATCAAGACGGACGCCGCGGTCCTTTGCAGTACGATATCGTCTCGTTGTTGTATCAATCAAAAGCGGATCTCCCGGCGGACACACGTAAAGTTTTATTAAATCATTATCTTGATGCGCTGGCGGGCGAAATCGAAGTTGACCGCGAGAAGTTCCTTAATTTTTACCATGGTTTTATTTTTGTGCGCTTAATGCAGGTATTAGGCACTTACGGAGAGCAGGGATTACGCCAGAAAAAGGATTATTTTAAACAGAGTATCCCATTTGCGTTAGCAAATTTATCCCATTTACTTGAAACTGTAGCTCTGCCCATCGAGTTGCCGCATTTGCGCGCTTTATTTACCGAATTAGTAGAGAAACACCGTCCGCCTGAACTGCCACTGGCGCGCGGTTCTTTGTCCGTCAGTATTTTAAGCTTCTCATATCGCAACGGATATCCGGCCATCGATTCAGGTCACGGCGGCGGTTTTGTATTTGACTGCCGCTGCATTCCCAATCCGGGACGGGAAGAGCGTTATAAAAGACTTAGCGGTCAAGACGAGCCGGTTAAGGATTACTTGTCTCAGCGCGAAGAAGCCACTGCGTTTTATAATCATGTCTACGCGATGTGCTCTCAGGCGATTGAAAGTTACCGCACTCGAGGTTTTAACTCGCTAAGCATCGCGTTTGGATGTACCGGAGGTCAGCATCGTTCGATTTATTTTGCGGAAAGGTTAGCTAGTGATTTAAACGAGGTTGCCGGGGTGCACGTGCAGTTGCACCACTCTAATTTGGAGCATCTTAAAGCGACCGGAGTGGTGCTTTAAACGCCAAGTAAGAGGAGCGTTTCGGGCGATTTTAACTAGGATGGTTAATTATGATCGGCATGATATTAGCCGCTGGCCGTGGCACTAGGCTTGGTAGTTTAACGGAGCAAACCCCTAAATGCTTAGTGCAAGCTGGAGGGAAAACGCTAATCGAGCACGCGATGCAGCGTTTGGTGAGCGCTGGCGTAAACGAGATAGTAGTAAATTTGCATCATTTGAGTGCGGTTGTAGAGAAATTTCTCGACACTAATCCTTTTCCCGGAGTTATTATTCACCGTTCGTATGAGCCTGAGCTGTATGAAACTGGCGGAGGCGTAAAAGCAGCAGCCCGTTGGTTAGTTGGTAAAAATAATTCTGTACCTTTTTTAGTGCATAATGCTGACGTTTACACGACGTTTCAGCTGGAACAGTTACGGTTGGATCACGCTAATTCGAAAGCATCCGCCACGTTGTTGGTAGTAGAAAAGCCAAGCCAGCGCGGCCTTTTGGTTGATAGCAATAGCCGCGTTTGCGGGTGGGTTGGCAAAGATTTTAGGCGTGTGATTCATGACGCAAGCGATCTGCGGCTGGTGAATTTTTGTGGCATTCAAATATGCAACCAAGAGGTGCTCGACTGGATGCAGCCCTTAGGTCAGCACTTTTCGATTATCGAAGCGTACATGGCAGGCCTCGTGGCGGGAAAAACGGTGCGTATTATGACATTACCAGCGGAGCAGCGTTGGTTCGACGTTGGTACCCCGGAAAGGCTTAAGATACTGCAGGAATTTTTAGAGCCAAACTAATCTGTTGCACCCTAGTGTAAACTCTAAGTAGGATACGGGCGCTATGTATTCTACTTATTTCCATGAACATGAATTATTCATCGACAGTGCGCGCCGCTTTATGGCGGAGGAGTTTGCGCCGCACGTGTCTGAATGGGAGCGGGCAGGAAACTTTCCAAACTCGGTGTTCAAACGGCTAGGGGAACATGGATTTCTCGGTCTTTTAGTTTCGGAAGAGTACGGGGGCACTGCCGCTGATTACCGCTTGGCCGGAGCCTGGTGTGAGACTTTCGGTGAATTACGCGCTCACGGACTATGTGTTGGTGTAAACATGCACTCAGTTGTAGTGATGCATGCACTGGATAATTTAGGCACAAAGGAAGCTAAGCGGCGTTTTTTACCCGGTGCAGTGGCAGGTGATTTGATCGGTGCATATGCCTTCACCGAACCAGGCGTGGGCAGCGATTTAGCAAACATGCGCACCCGCGCTGATTTTAACGGCAAAAACTGGGTTATTAACGGTACTAAGACTTTTATTACAAACGGTGCTCGGGCTGATTTTGCACTCGTCATGGCGCGTACCGACTTAAGCGCTGGCTATGCTGGATTCACAACGTTCGTGGTTGATACAAAAAGCCCCGGCTTTAAAGTGACACGCAAATTAGACAAGCTTGGATGGCGTAGCTCTGATACCGCAGAGTTATTTTTTGACGGTGTAGAAGTGAGCCCTGAGTGCGTGTTGGGCCAGGTAGGCGAGGGCTGGATTCAAGGTGCTAATAACTTAAATTGGGAGCGTTTAATGCTCTCTTTAACAGCGCTTGGTGGAGCCCGCTCTGTTTATCGCGATTCTGTTAGGTATAGCCAAGATCGCAGCGCATTCGGAAAAAAATTAGGGGAATTCGATTACTGGCGTGGTGTCTTAACGCAGATGTATCAGAAGATCGTTTTGAATGAAGCGTTGCTGCACCATGCGCTGGATTTAGTGCAGAATAACGCGCCGCAGGCGCGAGCAATTGTGTCGGTAGCGAAACGCCAAGTATCAGCTGATGCGCTTTGGATCGCTGACCAAGCGATTCAATTGCATGGTGGTTATGGTTATACGACCGAGTTTTCAGCGGAACGTTGGTGGCGCGACTTAAGACTGATGCCGATTGGTGGTGGTACAAGCGAGATCATGGCAAACGTGGTGCGCAAGGAGCTTGGATTTTAGGCATGTCGTTTCAACTCTGGTTGCAGCATAGTCCATAAGCTTATGCGCATCCGCTCAAATCTCCGCCGACTCCGTTCAGCCGACACCTTTTTGTCTTCACTGCTGCTTGCCAAACGCCGCGGTATTTTCCCGATTAACGTAGTGCGACGTGAGTCGTTAAACGGCGATGAGTTACGCGCCCAAGGTGCTGAACTTGCGTCAACGCACCGGGTGCGAGCGCTGTTTGACAGCGGTAACGATGTAATTGCCCACCTAGTTGAATCCACCCAAACTATTCGCAAAGGTTATTTTTTATTTTCGCGCGCTGCGCAAGAAAAAAAATCTCTGCCCGCTGGTATTGATTGGTTGCTGGATAATTATCATATTATTCAGCAGGTCCAGCGTGATCTAAAATTGGATTTGTCACCTGCGTATTATCGCCGCTTACCAAAATTAAAACGGGGTGAATATCGTAGATTTCCGCGCGTGTTACATCTGGCAGCTGAATACGCAGGGCTTACCGATTCCCGTTTTGATAGAGAGCGATTCTCGCAATTTATAGCCGGATATCAAACCGAGAAATCGTTGGTTGTGAGTGAGCTTTGGGCTTTACCAATTTTTCTGAGATTAGTTTTACTAGAGCATTAAAGCTCATTATTGATCGCTGGTCTGCGGAATACTTAGAAGAGCTTGCGCTTGATGCCATCATGAACAAGTTTGCGCTCTCAATGGGCGGCACTGAACTTGCCTTGGCTTTGGCATCGGCATTTGAGGGAACTACGTTTAATCCCCCGATGTTGTTGCGTTTAATTCGCACGTTGCGCGTGCGCGGCCCGCGAGCATCGTTAGCGATTGGATTCGCCGAGGAAAAACTTCGTGAGCACGGCATGACGTTTGAAGACTTGACTCGGCAAGTCAATGCGGGTGGCGCAAGCGATCAAGTCACGATGATGAATATATTCGTCTCGTTTAAAAGCCTTGCTAGCTTAAATTGGAAGAAATGGGTTGAAGACCTCAGCAAATTACACTCTGAGTTGACCAAAGACGCTGATTATACTCGCTCAGATTTTGAGACCCGCAATTTATATCGCGCGCGTGTGGAGCAACTGGCATCCCGCAGCGAAAAAAACGAACTAGGCGTTGCGCAGGCCGTACTGGAATTAGCCGCTAAAGAAGCGCGCGATTCTAACAAGGCTTATAATCACATCGGATATTATTTAATCGATAAAGGTTTGCCAGTTTTAAAGCTGGTAGTTGGCTATCGACCCACCTGGCGTGAGAGTTGTTTGGCGCTGGCCGAAGAATATCGCACCGGTTTGTATTTCGGATTTATCGCTTCAGTAACTTTTGCTCTCAGCGCGCTGACAGCAGTCTCCGTTTATACTTCAATCCTCTATGGTTTAATACTAGATTCCGTATTGTTATCCAGCGTTATTTCGTTATCCGCATTCATTTGCATGGCACTCGTGGGGAGTGAATTTGCAATTCACTTAACACAGTGGCTGGGCCTACGGCTTTTTCCACCGCGCCAATTAGCGAAATTTGATTTCACAAAAGGTATCCCGCAAGAATTTCGGTCAGTAGTCGTAGTTCACACTTTGCTATCTGATAAGCGAACTATTGAAAACATGATTGAGGGCTTAGAGATTCGCTATCTTGGGAATCGCGATGAGAATCTGACCTTCTGTTTGTTGGGAGACTTGCCAGACGGCGCGCTAGAAAATCTTGCACAAGACGAGGAGATTCTTGAGTTCACAAAAGCCAATATGCAAAGCCTTGCTGAACGCTGGCCAGCGGGAAAGTTTTTGTGTCTGACTCGACGCAGACGTTGGAATGCAGGCGAACAAAAATGGATGGCTTGGGAGCGCAAGCGTGGAAAGCTGGAGGAATTCCATCGGCTAATTCGAGGCAGCGATCAAACTAGTTTTATCCCGATATTCGGTGACATACGCGCTGTACTAGGTGCTCCATTTGTAATTACGCTCGATTTAGATACGCAACTGCCGCGCGATTCAGCAGCTCGCCTAGTAGGCACGCTTGCTCATCCGTTAAATCGGCCCGTATTAAACGACGCTCGCAATCGCGTTTTACGCGGCTACTCGGTGGTTCAACCACGAGTCGGCGTGCACATATCAAGCGGCGCAGCTACTTCGTTTTCAAGGCTTTTTGCTGGTAATTCTGGCATCGATCCGTACACACAATGCGTGTCAGATGTATACCAGGATGTATTTGGCGCAGCATCATATATCGGCAAAGGAATTATCGATGTTGATTCCTTCAGCACCTTACTCGACGATCAGGTGCCGGATAATTCAGTTTTAAGCCACGATCTTTTCGAGGGTGAACGCACCCGCACAGCGCTTGCCTCAGACATTGAACTCTTTGATGATATTCCAGGAAAATATCACGCCTACGCGCGACGCCAGCACCGTTGGATTCGAGGCGACTGGCAGCTCTTGCCTTGGTTATTCTCTAAAGTACCTTCTGTTAACGGCATGATCCCAAATTCATTTTCAAGTTTAAGCCGTTGGAAATTATTTGATAATTTACGGCGCAGTTTAGTTTCCGTTGGATATGTTGGTTTATTCGCTCTAAGCTGGATCGTGCTAGCGCCGCAGGCAGCGTGGTGGAGCGGTTTATTACTAGTTTTCTTAGCGTTTCCTCTTTTTTCAAATGTCGCATCAGGACTTGCTGGCTCATCGCCCCGAATCTCCTTCGGCACTCATCTTCGCGGGATTAGCCAAGATGCTTGGCGACATTTGGGCCAAACTCTTGTTTCACTAAGTGTACTGCCGCATCAGGCGGTTGTGACAACCGATGCAATCTTACGCACCTTATGGCGTTTAGTAGTTTCCCGCAAAAGGCTTTTAGAATGGGAAACTGCGGATCAAGCAGACCAGCGTCTTAACGATTCCTTCGCAGGTATTTTCCGCGAAATGATATTCGGTTGGGTATTAACTGCGCTGCTAGCTGTGTGCGTGTTTCACTTTGAGGGTTTGGCATCAGTCGGAATAATTATCACCGGCGCTTGGCTTTTAGCGCCGGTAGTCATTTGGCGCTTAAGCCAGCCCGCAGCGGTGCGCAAACTGACGGCGCTTGAATCAGACGCCATCACAAAACTTGCGCGTGAAACGTGGCGCTTCTTTGAAGACTTACTAACACCTGAGAATAATTATTTAATTCCGGATAATATCCAGCTAGTGCCGAGGGAGATTGTAGCTAAACGCACAAGTCCCACGAATATCTCGCTTTCGATGTTGTCGGTTATTGCCGCTAGCGATTTAGAATTTATCTCGGTTGCGCGCGCCGTCGAATATTTAGGTCAGATTACTACTTCTCTCGATAAACTTGAGAGATTCAGGGGGCATTTTTTGAATTGGTACGCAATCGACAGGCTGGCGCCGTTAGCACCGCGCTATGTTTCATTTGTCGATAGTGGAAATTTAGTGGGGCATTTTATAACCGTGCGTGCATCATTACGCGAGTTTTTGAAAAATCGTCCGGACCTTAGTGCAACTCACGGCGATGTTATCTCAACGGTTGATTCAAAACTTGCCAGTTGGATTACAGAGATGGAATTCGCATTCCTGTACGATGATGAGCGTAAGTTATTCTCAATCGGGTACAACGTTGATCATGCAACACGCGACCCCAATTGTTACGACCTGCTAGCATCCGAAGCTCGTTTAGGAAGCTTTGTAGCGATAGCACGTGGCCAAATAAATGAGGATCACTGGTTTAGCCTTGGACGCACAATTACAAATTGCTCAGGTGGAAAGGCGCTGCTTTCTTGGAGCGGTACAGCATTTGAGTATTTGATGCCGATGTTAGTAATGCGCAGCTATTCAGATAGCTTACTAGACCGTACTTGCACAGCGATTGTGAAAGCGCAGCAAGACTACGGCAGTGAATTAAATGTGCCATGGGGTGTTTCAGAATCAGCTTACTCTGGCGTTGATTTCGAACGCACGTATCAGTATCACGCTTTTGGTGTGCCAGGACTTGGATTTAAACGCGGACTTTCGCATGATTTAGTAATTAGCCCTTATTCTACGTTGCTTGCTCTGCAGGTTGATGCGGAAGCTGGTGTTAAGAATTTTGCTGAGCTTGATGCTCAAGGTTTCCGTGGCCGTTACGGTTTCTATGAAGCGGGAGATTATACTAACAGACGTTTAACTCCGGATGAAAAAGTGCACATTGTGCAGAGCTTTTTCTCACATCATCTAGGTATGTCGTTTGTAGCGATGGCAAACGTTTTAAAAGATTTCGTTTTTCAGCGCCGGTTTCATTCCGATCCAAGCGTGCGCTCAGCGGAGCTTTTACTGCAAGAGCGTTTCCCACGCAGCTTTGAAACGTTGACTCCAAACCAAGCTGAGCAACGCGATGCCAATGCAAAAGGTCAGGGCGACTCAGCGCGCGCGACTTGGGACTTGGCAAAACTTGAAACACCTCACACTGATTTCCCCCACACGCACGTTCTCTCAAACGGAAATTTGTCAGTGATGTTAGATAATGCGGGCATTGGGTATAGTTGGATCGGCGAAACGGCGTTAACACGTTTTCGTGAAGACGAGGTGGCTGCCATCCACGGCGAATATATATTTGTGCGTGATCGTAAAACCAACGACACCTGGTCCACTACTTTCCAGCCAACTAAGCGTGAACCTGAATCTTACGAGGTCATTTTTGGTCCGGATAAAGCGGAATTTAGTAGAAAAGATTTAGAGATTTTTACCCACATGGATGTGGTTGTGTCGCCTGAAGATAATGTGCAGGTGCGCAGGGTTACACTAAAAAACGTAGCGGAGTCGGCACGTTCGCTTGATTTAACATCGTATAGCGAAGTCGTTTTAAATAAGGCGCGCGCCGAGCAAGCGCATCCAGCGTTCTCTAATATTTTTATTCAAACTGAATTCTTAGCCGATCTTGATGCTATTTTGTGTGAGCGCAGGCCGCGCTCAGTGCACGAGAAGCCGACTTATTTTTTCCAACTCGTAAGCTCCTCAGTTGTTTGGGCTCCGCTGCAATTTGATTCGTCACGCGCCTCATTTATAGGCCGTGGCCGGACGTCGGTGAATCCAATTGCGCTTGAGTCCCAGCAACTTGCTGGTACTGCTGGTGCAGTGCTGGATCCAATCGTTGCGCTGCGTTTAGTGGTTGAATTGGCAGCCCAGGAGTCTCACTCAGCGTGCTTTATATCTGGCTATGCAACGCAGCGCGAAGAGGCCATTAGATTAATTGAGCGCTACCATAACTCTGAACAAGCTGTGCATCGGGCGTTTGAAATGGCGTGGAGCCAATCAAGCGTTGAGTTGCGCAGCGGGCAGTGTAACTCAGAGGATGCTGCGATTTTTCAGCGTTTAGCCGGAGCGATATTCT
>Ga0105046_10019983_pt1 | contig 10147 bp, 10 predicted proteins | sample MAT03_FD_78385 | JGI IMG/M metagenome (GOLD analysis project Ga0105046, IMG submission 78385) | Freshwater microbial communities from Lake Fryxell liftoff mats and glacier meltwater in Antarctica - MAT-03 (megahit assembly) | ecosystem: Environmental > Aquatic > Freshwater > Ice > Liftoff... | reverse complement strand
TGAGCGCCGAAGAGGAGGCGGCGCAACTGCGCGCCTTCGACCATGTCATCGCGATCTGCCGGCCCGATGCCGAGGTCTTCAGACAATGGGTCGGTCACGAGCGGGTGCTGCTGGCGCAGCACGCTCACCCGCTGCGGCTTCAGGCCATACGGCCGCAACTGCGCCGCCTGCTGTTCGTGGGCAACTTCTACGAGCCCAATGTCGATGGCCTGCGCTGGTTCATCGACCAGGTCTGGCCGCGGCTGGCCGGGTCGGGCCTGGTGCTGGACATCGTGGGCGCGGTCGGGCCGGCCATGGGCCTGGCCGATGGCGACGGCCTCTGCGTGCACGGCCAGATCGAAGACCTGGCCACTGCCTACGCCGCCGCCGACCTGAGCATCAACCCCGTGCGCCATGGCTCGGGGCTGAAGATCAAGACGGTGGAGGCTCTGGCCCATGGCCTGCCGCTGGTGGCCACCTCGCACGCCACGCGCGGGCTCGAGCACGGCGCCGGTGTGGCCTTCCTGGTGGCCGACGACGCCGAGGCCTTTGCGCGTGCCATCAGCGCGCTGGCCGCCGAGCCGCCAGCACGGCAGCGGCTGGCGGCCGGCGCGGCCGCCTTCGCGGCGGCCGAGTTCAGCGATAAAGCCTGTTACGGCCCGCTGCTGGCCGCGTTGGGCGCCGCGGCTGCCTGAGCTTCAGGGCCCAGAAAGCAGCCCAGGCGCGCGGAGCTTCAGGCCGTCCGGCGTCGGCGCCGGCTGGCCAGTGCAGCAGCCCCCAGTGCAACCCCGATCAGCGCGATGCTGCCGGGCTCAGGCACGTCATTGGCCGGGGTGTTCGTGACCGCGAAAGGCGCCGGGTTCAAGGTGGCGTCCGGCTGGCCTGACAGGCCGAGCGGGTCACCGTAAAACGCACCTGCCGAGCCCTTGAAGCCCTGGCACGACTGAGTTTCCGAGTTTCTAGACTCGACATTCCCGTCGGTGTTGCAACCGTAGCCGCCGTTCTCACCACCGCCGCCAGTGAAGCTGTAGGTGCCGACATCGGCGAAGGCCATGTCGTCCACTTCGGCCACGACGGCGATCAAGTCGCCCGAGGCCACGACGCCGAGGTCGACCGTGTAGTAATTGCCACCCCAACTGTAAAAGCCGTCGCTGCCAGTGTCGTTGATGTTCAGGTCGGTTCCGGTCTTGCCGTGGGTGATGCTGCCGGCCGTCCGCTCAACGAACGCCGATGACGAGAACACCGAGACGTTGTTCACCTTGACGGACGCCGAATAGCTGGAGCGCAGCCTCTCGGTCCCAGTCAGGGTGGCTCCATCGGCGATCGTGGTGCCGATGGAGCCGCCGTAGATGTAGAAACTCAGCGAGTAGTGCTGTCTGACACCTGTGAAGTTCAGGAAGGTTTCCCGGAACGACGCATTGGCCGCGCCACTGCCGATGCCTTCCGCACTGGAACTCACGGCATAGGCACCGTTGCCATTGGCAAAGGCGAAACCCTGTCCGTTGCCAGCGGCGCTGGACAGACTGCTCGAGCTGTTGACGTAGGGGGGCAGGGACTGGGTGAACGTCACTGGTGTCGCGGGCACGTTGCCGGCGCTTGCCGCGGAGCCCGCGGAGATCAACAAGGCCGCATTCGCCAGGCCGGGGCCCAGCAAAGCGACCACGGCTGACAGGGAGAGCAGGGAAGGGCGGTACTTCAGGGGATGCATGGTGAGAGGTCTCTGACGGTGGAGGCAGGCCCTCGAAGCAAGCTTTGTGCCCAAAAGAAAAATGCTTATGCTTCAATCACTTGCGACAACTTCATCACGACCGACCAAAGAACATGTCAAGCAAACCGACAGTCCTGGCGGTGCCCGGATGAGCCGCATCCTGGCCGTCTGGGAGATGGGCGCCAACATGGGCCACATCGACCGCCTGCTGCTGACCGGCCGCGCGCTGCGCCAGCGCGGACACCAGGTCCGCTTCGTGCTGCGCGACCTGTCGCGCGCGCACCCGCGCATCGCGGCCGAGGGCTTCTTCATGGGCCAGGCGCCGGTCTGGCTGCCGACGCTGGCCAACCCGCCGCGGCTGGGCAACTACAGCGCCGTGCTGGCAGCCGCCGGGTGGCTGGACGCCACCGGGCTGGCGGGTCTGATCAGCGGCTGGCAGGCCTGGTTCGACCTGTTGCAGCCCGACGCGCTGATCTGCGACCACGCCCCGACCGCGCTGCTGGCAGCGCGCGGCCAGGGCCTGAACGTGTGGACTGTGGGCAGCAGCTTCGAGGTGCCTCCGCGCGCGCCCCATTTCCCGCCGATGGCCCATTGGGACCCCGCCGAAGCGGCCCGCTGCGCAGGCTACGACGGCCTGTTGCTGCCGGTGGCCAACCAGGCGCTGGTCCTGCAAGGCCGGCCGCCCTTGGGCAGGCTGACGGAAGTCTTCGACGACACGCAGCGCGCGCTGGTCACCTTGCCTGAGCTGGCGCACTACACCGGCTACAGCGCCGACACCGAATTCAGCGGCCCGGCCTACCTGGGCGACAGCGGCGTCGCGCCGCAGTGGCCAGCGGCGACCGGCCCGAAGGTGCTGGTCTATCTGTCGCCCAGCCACCCGGAGTTCCGCCGCGTGCTGGCGGGCCTGAGTGAGGCCGGCATGGTGGGGCTGGTGCACGCCAAGGGCCTGTCTGCCGAGGCTGCGCTGCGCCTGGGCGGCCCGCACCTGCGATTCGAAGCGCAGCCGGTGCGCATGGACGAGGCACTGGCTCAGGCCGACCTGGTGGTGGCGCATGGCGGCCTGGGCACGGCCACCGCCGCCCTGCTGGCCGGCCGCCCGCAGCTGGCCCTGGTGACGCAGATGGAACAACACATGGTCGGCCGCCGCATCGAGGCCGCCGGCGTCGGCCTGGTCGTGCTGCCCGGCGCCGCGGCGCCCGACTGGCGAGCTTTGCTGCAGCGCTTGTGGCGCGAGCCGCGCTTCGCCGAGTCTGCCCGCCGCGTCGCCGCCCGGCACGCCGGACGCACGGCTCTGGCCACCGGGGAGCGCCTGGCCGATCTGATCGAGGCCTCGCTCGCGCCGGCCTGAAAGAGCCAGCGTGCGGAACGTCGACGCTGGCGCCCGCCGTGTACAAGCCGGCCGATGGGGCCGTCAGCGTGTGATCGGCTCGGCACGCCATCCAGTGCCGCTCAGTGCCGCTCAGTGTGGTTCCGCGCAGTTCCGCGCGGCCTGCCGATGCGACACTGCCGGCCTGGTGTCCAGGCGGCCGCCGGCCCATTCCCACCGCACTCCTGCGACGAGGCTCTGCATGATCGAGTCCATGAACCACTTCACCGTCACGGCCGAGGACCGCGCCGCGACGCTCGACTACTACTGCGGCCTGCTCGGCCTGGTCGAAGGCCACCGGCCCGACCTGGGCTTCCCGGGCGCCTGGCTCTACGCACCCGGCGGCACGCAGGCCATCCTGCACATCTACTGGGACCGCCCGCTGCCGGCCACGCGCACCGGCGTCATCGACCACATGGCCTTCACCACGCGCGGACTGGCGGCGGTGAAGGCCCGCTTCGACGCCCGCGGACTGAAGTACGACCTGCGCCGCCAGCCCGGCGCCGGCACCTGGCAGCTCTTCTCGTACGACCCCAACGGCGCGAAGGTCGAGCTCGACTTCGACGCCAGCGAGGCGCCGCCGGCATGAAGCCGATCGATGCACCCGCCCTGCACTCGCTGCCGCTGCTGGCACGCGGCAAGGTGCGCGACATCTATGCCGTGGGCAGCGACCGGCTGCTGCTGGTGGCCAGCGACCGCCTGAGCGCCTTCGACGTGGTGATGCGCGATCCGGTGCCCGGCAAGGGCGCGATCCTGACGCGCATGGCGCTGTTCTGGTTCGATCGCCTGGCCGCGCTGATGCCCAACCACCTGACCGGCGAGGCGCCCGAGACGGTGGTCGCGCCCGACGAGGTGGCGCTGGTGCATGGCCGCTCGATGCTCGTCAAGCGGCTGCAGCCGGTGCCGGCCGAGGCGGTGGTGCGCGGCCATGTCGCCGGCTCGGGCTGGAAGGAGTACAGCCGGTACGGCACGGTCTGCGGCATCACGCTGCCGCCGGGGCTGACACCGACCACGCCGCTGGCGCAGCCGATCTTCACGCCGGCGACCAAGGCCGCCGTGGGCGATCACGACGAGAACATCGCTTTCGACGATCTGGCGAGCCGCATCGGCCTGCCGCTGGCCACGCAGGTGCGCGACGCCGCGATGCAGCTGTATGCCTCGGCCGCCGCCTTCGCGCGCACCCGCGGCATCGTTGTCGCAGACACCAAGTTCGAGTTCGGACTGGATGCGGCCGGCCGCCTGACGCTGATGGACGAGGCGCTGACCCCCGACAGTTCGCGCCTGTGGCTGGCCGAAGACCTGGCGCAGGGCCGCATCGTGGCGCTGGACAAACAACCGCTGCGCGACTGGATTGCCCGCACCGGCGCCAGCGGCGCAGTACAGGCCGCGCTGCCGCTGCCGGCCGAGGTGATCGAGGGCGTGCGCGAGCGTTATGCCCGCGCCGAGGCGATGCTCTGCGGCTGAGTCTTACGGCGTTGACGGCGTTGACCGCGCAGACGGCTCAGCGCCGTGTCGCCAGCCAGATGCTCGGCAGGATCAGCGCCGCGCCGGCCAGGTGGTACCAGCCCGGCCGCTCGCCCAGCACCAGCCAGGCCAGCACTGCGGCGTAGACGGGGGCCAGGTACAGCATCAGCGCGCTGCGTGCCGCGCCCACTTCACGTTGCAGGTACGAGTACGCCGTGTAGCTCAGCAGGCCTGGCAGCAGCGCCGCCAGCACGACCAGCAGAGCCGCCCGCGTGCCAAACGGTGGCACATCGCCGAGCAGCGCCTCGGCCAGCGTGAACGGCGCCAGCACCAGCAGGCCGCCGGCGATGATCGCCGCCAGCCGCGCCGCCGGTGGCAACGCCGAGGGCCAGCGCTTGAGCAGCACCGAGTAGGCCGTCCATGCGACGGCGGCCGCCACGATCCAGGCGTCACCGACGCTGAAGCGCAGGCCCAGCAGCACGGCGGGGTCGCCGCGCACGATGATGAAGACCACGCCGGCCAGCGCCAGCGCGACGGCAGCGCCCTGCGCGCGGCTCATGCGCTCGTGCAGCAGCCGCGTGCCGGCCACTGCGATCGCCACCGGGCACGCCGCGTAGATCAGCGCGATGTTGGTGGCGCTGGTGCTCTGCCCGCCGAGGTAGACCCAGGCGCCGCAGATCCACATGCCGAGCGAGCCCAGCACCAGCAGTTGCGTGGCCTCGGCACGCACCGCTGCCCGTGAGCGCCACAGCGTGCCCGCCACGAAGGGCAGCATCAGCGCCAGCGCCAGCAGCCAGCGACCGAAGGCCAGCGCATGAGGTGCCACCACGCCGTCCGCAAGGCGGGCGATGATGTAATTGGACGACCACAGCCCCGGCACCACCCACATCAGCAGCAGGGCCCAGCGGGCCGGCCCGGACGGCAGCGCGGACGGCAGCGCGGCCCTCACTGCGCCACGAAGGCCATGCTCTCGCCCATGCGTATGGCCGCCCCTGGCGCCCAGCGTCCGTTCCAGGCCAGCGCGCCGGGGGGCAACAAGAGCACGACGGTCGAACCCAGCAGAAAGCGGCCCATCTCGTCGCCCCGCTGCAAGCTCACCTGCGCGCCCTCGTAGCGCCAGTCGCGCACGCGGCCGGGCCGCGGCGGGTTGACCACACCGTGCCACACCGTGGCCATGCTGCCGACGATGGTGGCGCCCACCATCACCAGCACCCAGGGCGCGCCGCTGGCCGGGTCTTCGAAGACGCAGACCACCCGCTCGTTGCGCGCGAACAGCCCCGGCACGCCGCGCGCGGTGGCCGGGTTGACCGAGAACAGATCACCCGGCACATGGATCATGCGGCGCAGCAACCCGGCACGCGGCATGTGGATGCGGTGGTAGTCCTTCGGGCTCAGGTACAGCGTGGCAAAGTGGCCCTGATGGAAATGCGCCGCCAGCCCCGCATCGCCGCCGAACAGCGCGGTCGCGCTGTAGTCATGGCCCTTGGCCTGGAAGATGCGTCCGGCCTCGACGCGGCCGAACTGGCTGATCGCGCCGTCCACCGGGCAGATCCAGTCTGCAGCCGCCAGCGGCCGCGCGCCGGGCCTGAGTGCGCGGGTGAAGAACTGGTTGAAGCTCGGGTAGGCGGCGGGGTCGGCGTCGGCCGCCTCGGCCATGTCGACGCCGTAGCGGGCGATGAACGCGCGGATCACCGCGGTCGTCGCCGGGCCGGCTTTTGCGCTGGCCAGGCGGCCCATCAGCGTGGTCAGGGCCTGCTTGGGCAGCAGGTGCTGCAGCGCCACGCCCAGCCTTTCGCCGACGCCGCGCGCGTCGTCCGCCTGAGCGGCCACCGTCAGCGTCCTCGCACCCGCAGGGCGATCACCGCAGCGGCGCGAATTCGCGCATCGCCCTCACGGCCCCTGAGCCGACCGCGGCGCCGAAACGCTTGGCCAGCCGCTCGGCCACGTTCTCGTGCGGCGTGTAGTCGATGATGTCCTCGGCCTTGACGACCTCGCGGGCGACGAAGTCGAGGTTGCCCAGATGGTCGGCCAGCCCCAGTGCCACCGCCTGCTCGCCGTTCCAGAACAGGCCGGAGAAGGTGTCCGGCGTCTCTTTCAGGCGGTCGCCGCGGCCGGCGCGCACGACGGTGATGAACTGCTGGTGCACCTGGTCGATCATCGTCTGCGCATAGGCGCGCTGGCGTTCGTCCTGCGGCGAGAACGGGTCGAGCATGCCCTTGTTGGCGCCGGCCGTCAGCAGCCGCCGCTCGATGCCCAGGCGTTCCATCAGCCCGGTGAAGCCGAAGCCGTCCATCAGCACGCCGATGCTGCCCACCAGGCTGGCCTTGTCGACGTAGATCTCGTCGGCGGCGGCGGCGATGTAGTAGGCGCCCGAGGCGCACATCTCTTCGACCACCGCATAGACCTTCTTCTTGTGCAGCGCCTTCAAACGGTGGATCTCGTCGTTGACGATGCCGCTTTGCACCGGGCTGCCGCCGGGCGAATTGATGCGCAACACCACGGCCACCGAGCCCTTGTCCTCGAACGCGGCGCGCAGCGCAGAGACCAGCGCCTCGGCGCTGGCCTCGCTATCGCTGGCGATCTCTCCGCGTACCTCGACCAGCGCAGTGTGCGGCGTGCTGGTCTGCGGGCCGTACACGCGCGCCGACATTGCCAGCCAGACCACCGCCAGCACCAGGCCCAGCCAGGCAAGGCGAAAGAAGATGCGCCAGCGGCGCTCGCTGCGGCGCTCGTCCAGTATCTGGCTGGCCAGGCGTTCGAGGCGGTCTTCGATGGTCGGGCGTTGCGGTGCGACCGCCGCGGTGCTCGCTACCGGGCTCTGCGCGGCAGCGCCTGCGGGTTCTTCGCTGGGGTTCATTCGGGGCTCCGGGGCGACGGGTCGCCATTCACATCGCCGAAATCGACCGGACGAATGTCTCGCGAAGGATACCAATACACCTGCCCTTGGCGCTCCTCCAGGGCAATGCTGCGCAAGCGCCCACGGCCGCAGGGCCCGCCCACACAGCGCCCGTCAGCGGGCTCGTAGGTGGCGCCGTGGACCGAACAGATGATCCAGCGCTTGTCGCCGTCGAGAAACTCGCCGGGCTGCCAGTCCAGTTCCACCGGCACATGCAGACAGCGGTTGATGTAGGCCACGACGCGGCCCTCGAAGCGCATGGCGAAGGCGCGCGCGGGCAAGCCGTACTCCATCACGTCCCACACGTGAGCCCGGCCACGTTCGGCCAGGTCGGCCGCGACGCATAGCGGCTCGGGCGTCTCGGACGTTTCGGACGTTCCGGACGTTTCGGCAGCGCGGGTGGGCGGCTCAACCATGGGCCACCAACCAGTCGTGCAGTTCGTGCGTCGAGTGCAGCACCGCCAGCGGCGCGCAAGCGTGCAGCCCGGCGGGCTCGTGCGCGCCGTAGGCCACCCCGACGCCGTCGGCGCCGGCATGGCGCGCCATCTGCAGGTCATGCGTCGTGTCGCCGATCATCAGCGTGCGTGCCGGCCCGGTGCCCAGTTCAGCCATCAGCTCGTGCAGCATGCGCGGGTCGGGCTTGGAGGCGGTCTCGTCCGCCGTGCGCGTGGCGTCGAACAGGCCGTGCAGTGCTGACTGGGCCAGCGCCTGGTCCAGCCCGTGCCGGTTCTTGCCGGTGGCCACCGCCAGCAAGTGCGAGCGCTCTTTCAGCGCATGCAGCATCGCCAGCGTGCCGTCGAACAGCACCAGCTCATGCTGGCTGGCGACGTAGTGGTGGCGGTAACGCGTGCCCAGCTCGGGGTAGCGCTCGGGCGGCAGGCCCGGCACGGCGTGGCGCAGTGCATCGGTCAGGCCCAGGCCGATCACCCAGGCGGCGTCGGCATCGCTGGGCACCGCGACGCCCAGGTCGCGGCAGGCCGACTGGATGCAGCGCACGATCAACCCGGTGGAGTCGAACAGCGTGCCGTCCCAGTCGAAGACGATGAGGTCGAAGCGGCGGGTCACAGGATCTCCAGCAGGCGGGCGCAATCTTCGGGCAGCGGCGCGTCCAGGGTGATGCGGCGGCCATCGGACGGGTGATCGAAAGCCAGCTGCTGCGCATGCAGGAACATGCGCGCGAAGCGCTGGCCGGGCAGCGCGTCGCCGCGCGCCAGCCGGCGGTTGAGCGCGAAGTCGCCGTACTTCGGGTCACCGACGATGGGATGCGCGGCATGCGCCAGGTGCACGCGGATCTGGTGCGTGCGGCCGGTCTTGATGGCCACGTCCAGCAGCGCGAATTCGGCGTACTGGCGCTTGACGGTCACCAGCGTGATCGAGCGCCGCGCATCGGCGTCGTCGGCCGCCGAGACGCGCACGTGGCGCTCGCCGGCGGCGTCCAGCCCCTTGACCAGTGCCTCGTCGATCACCTTGAGCGACGGCGGCCAGCGCCCGGCCACCAGCGCGGCGTAGACCTTGGTCGTGCGGCGCTGGCGGAACTGGTCCTGCACGGTGGTCAGCGCGCTGCGCTTCTTGGCCAGCAGCAGCACGCCGGAGGTTTCCTTGTCCAGCCGGTGCACCAGCTCCAGAAAGCTGGCCTGCGGGCGTGCGCGGCGAAGCTGTTCGATGACGCCGAAGCTGACCCCGCTGCCGCCATGCACGGCCACGCCGGCGGGCTTGTCGATGGCCAGCAGCAGATCGTCTTCGAGCAGCAACGGAAACTCGCGCGGCGGCACGGCCGAGGTGTCGGCCGGGGCGGCCATGCGCACCGGCGGCAGGCGGATCAGGTCACCTTCGGCCACCCGGGTGTCGGCCGAGGCGCGACCCTTGTTCACGCGCACCTCGCCCGAACGGATGACGCGGTAGACATGGGTCTTGGGCACGCCCTTGAGCAGGCGCAGCAGCAGGTTGTCCAGCCGCTGCCCAGCCGAATCCTCGCCCACACGGTGCCATTGCACTTCAGGTTTGGCCGGGACGGCTTTGGCCTCTATAATCCGCGACTCCACGTTTGCGCTGTAAGTGCTTGAAAGTGCTTGATTTTCCGGAGTTTACCCGGGCACAACCCAAGCACCACGGCGGTCACGCGGAGACACCCGATGCGAATGGACGCGCCGGGTTTGGTGATGCGACACCCCGCCACCCGGGGCAGGCCGCGGTCCGCGAAGCGGCTCGGCGGCCACGGGGGTGAGGTGGCAGAGAGTCGTCGAAGAACCCCGCCGCCGTTCCTGACCGGACGGCAGCCACGAAAAATATCGGTGTGAGATGCGGCTTCCGGGCCGGTCTTGCACCCGCGTCAGGCGACGCGAGAAGGCCCATGCTCCCCCTGTCCGATCCCCCTCGCAACGCTTTGTGTCCCCGGCATCCCGCCGTGGTGGCCAGAGCAGGTGCGCAAGCCGCAGCGTGCGATCCGCGCGCGGCCGGGTCCGCGACAGGCGCGGGCGCAGCCTCCCGCAGCGCCACCACGCCAGCGCCAACGCTGCCCCGCTGATCGCGCCGCTTCGGCGGCCGTCACAGGCAGTCCAGGGCATTTCGCGCCATCGGGTCTCGTCGCGCCGCTCTCGCATCGTTGCGGGCAGATGACGCGGGGCCGCCGCAGAACGCGGCCGATGGAGAAACGATGAAACGCATGCTGATCAACGCCACGCAGCCCGAAGAGCGGCGCCTGGCGATCGTCGAGGGCCAGAAGCTGCTCGACTTC
>Ga0105046_10019979_pt1 | contig 10147 bp, 7 predicted proteins | sample MAT03_FD_78385 | JGI IMG/M metagenome (GOLD analysis project Ga0105046, IMG submission 78385) | Freshwater microbial communities from Lake Fryxell liftoff mats and glacier meltwater in Antarctica - MAT-03 (megahit assembly) | ecosystem: Environmental > Aquatic > Freshwater > Ice > Liftoff... | reverse complement strand
CCGGCACCAGAGCCCGCGCGATCCGATCAAGCCGCATCGACACCGACGCATCAACCTCGCCGCCCGCCGGCGTCCGCACCACCACGCTCCCTCGCGAGAGCGCACCATCGGGCCGAATCTCCGCGTGCTCACACTCCGGGAACGTCGCCATCAGCGCCGGCAACACCGCGCGGCAGATCGGCTCATCATCAGGATGCACACACACCACAAGCCGCGTCGCCCGCGCAGCGCTCGCGATTGCCTCCGACATCAGATCGCCCGTCACGCGCGGATCGCTCACCAGCAGCCGCGTTGTCGCGCGTCGAGCAATCTCAATTGCAAGCCGGAGCAAGTCCTCACGCGCCGAGGCCATCAGCCCCTCGCGCTCACCCAAGAATCCCGAGAGCGCCGCCGTCCACCCCGCCTCGATCCTCGCAAGCTCGGCCTTTCGCGCCCCATGCGCCTCCGAAGTTCCAGCCTCCAGCCCCCTGGAGTGCCCCTCCGTCCTGCCTTCCTGAAGCCCTCGCGCGAATCCCTCCGCGTGCCCGGTCCGCACCAGCGCTTCGCGCTCGCGCTGCGCCTCCTGCAAGATCACCGCGGCCTTTGCCCGAGCCTGCGCAACCAGGTCCTCGCCCTGACGCCTGAGATCGCCAAGGTCCAGCACGATCGCATCTCTGGCGATCCGGTCCGCGTCGCGCTGCCTGATCAGGGCCATCGTCTGAACTCCGCCGCCTCGTGACCATCACGACCATCACAATCCTCGCGGCCACAATCCGCAACTCACACCTACACCAATTGCTCCGCATCCCCGCCGCGGCCCTCGATGATGACCTCGCCCGCCTCCTCCAGCCGCCGCACGATGTCCACGATCCGCTGCTGCGCAGACTCCACATCGCTGACCTTGACCGGCCCCATGTACTGCATGTCCTCCTTGATGAGCGACGCCGCACGCTCGGACATGTTCCTGAAGATCTTCTGCTGCAACCCTTCCGACGCGGTCTTGAGCGCCAGCGCCAGTTCGCTGTTCTCGACCTCCTTGAGCACCGCCTGAATTCCCTTGTCATTGACCTTGTTGATGTCCTCGAAGACAAACATCAGCCGCCGGATCTGCTCCACAAGATCCGGGTCCTCCGCCTCCAGCCCCTCCATGATCTGCTTCTCGGTCGAGCGATCCACAAGGTTCAGAATCTCCGCCACCGTGTTGACGCCGCCAGCCTTCTCCATGCTCTGCACAAGCATGCTCGACAGGCGGCTCTCAAGCCCGCGCTCAACCTCGCGAATCACTTCCGGATTCGTCTGCTCCATGTTCGCCACGCGCTTGATCACCTCAACCTGCTTCTGCATCGGAAGCCCACCCAGGATCTCACTCGCCTTGTGGTGCGGCAGGTGGCACACAATCAGCGCGATCGTCTGCGGATGCTCATCCTGGATGAACGTCATCAGATTCTCCGATTCCGCCCGCTGCAAGAACGAAAAAGGCGTCCGCTGCACCTGCGTCTGGATCTGCCCCAGCATCCGCTCGGCGCTCTTGGCATCCAGCGAGCTCGTCAGGATCTGCTTGGCATAGTCCAACCCGCCCTCGTTCATGTACCCGCTGGCAATCGAGATCCCATAGAACTCCCCAACCACCGCCGCCTGCAGCGAGTTCGCAACGCGCCCGAGCCCCGCCAGCTCGCGCGTCACTTCCTCCACCTGCTTCGCACTCAGCTGCTTCAGCAGCATCGATGCCTTCTCAGGCCCGATCGCAAGCAGCAGAATCGCCGCTTTCGTGATCCCTTCAAGCTCGGCGGCGCTGTCGGGCAGCTTTTCGTTTGGCTTGCGAGGCAAAGCACGCTCCTAAGGCGGTGATCCCGCCACGACATGAACCGGTCCATCCATCTCCGCGCAACACATCATCAACGAACCACCCACTCACTCCTCAACTTACTCATCGATGTTGATCCACCGCGCCACAAGCTTCGCCGCCTGGCCCGGGTTCTGCTCCACAACCTCTGCAACCTGCTCCAGCACCTTCTGCGACTGCATCTCCGCCTCATCAACCTCGATGCCCGTCATCGCCGTATCACCCTCTTCCGCCTCACCAACAACATCCGCCTCCGTCTCCAGCGCCGGCGGCAGGCCCACAAGCTCCTCCGCCGTCGGCTGATCGCCACGGCTGCCAGCCTTCCTCACCATCATGATCATCATCCCCATCGCCACAATCGATAAAGCCCCAAGCGCCACCGTCTGCACCAGCCCGCCACCAAGCGAGATCCCGGCAGGACCACCCTGACCACTACTCCCGCCCATGATCCCGCCGAGCAAGCCCGCCGCCTGGATCGGCTGCATCTCCGGCGGGTCCGCTGGCATCAACGCCACACTGATCGAGTCCTGCACGACCTGCCGAATCTCCTCCGCCGCCATCGCCCGATTCGAGTCCGCAATCAGCGCCCTCACCTGCGGCGTGAGAGTCGCCATCACCAGCGGCTTCACCTCCGCATCAAACGTTCGCAGAATCTCCGCCAGTGCAGGCGCGGGCGGTGCCTCACCACTCCCGCCCGCCGCAGGATTCGACCGATTGATCATCCCCACCACAAACCGCGGCGGTACAAGCACCGTCACCGCAACGCTCGTCGGCTTCCCCTTCGGGTCCACCGTCGTCTCCGTCTTCGTTCCGAACCGATTCTCTTGCTCCTCGGTCGAGTCCGTCGTCTGCGTCATCGAGCCCGCACCACCACCAGCTCGATTGATGTCCGCCGCCTGATTCGCCGCAACCCCCGGCTCCGCCCCTGGAGAGGACTCGCGGGTCACACTCTCCGTCGAGGTGTTCCGCCGCGGCAGCGCGACCGTTCCCTCCTTGTTCGGCAGGAACCGCTGCGTCTGCGAGGTCGTCCGCGCCACATCAACCGACGCCGTCACCGTCACCATCACACCCGGGATCGAACCCAGCATGTCATAGAACTTCGCCTCCGCCTCGCGCTCGATACGCCGCGCATGATCCATCGCCGTCCCAGTTTGCGACTCGTTCTGGCTCGCCGCACGCCGCGGCCGGCCCGCCGCCGAGTCCACCACGGTCACGTTCTCAATCGCAAGCCCCGCGCGGCTCCCCGCAAGCAGCTCCGCCACCGCGTTCACCGTCTCCTGAGGCAGCGGCTTCCCATCCTCACTCATCACCGTCGCCGAGGCCTTCGGAACCTTCGCCAAGCCGCCGAGACCGAACGGCTCCGGCACATGGATCGTGACCCACGCCGAGCCAACGCCCCTGAAGTCCGAGATCGTCCGCGACAGCTCATTCTGCAACGCGATGAGAAAGTTCTGCTCGTTCACCTGCCGCGAGTTCATCCAGTTGTTCGAAGCAACCAGCGTCTCAAAGTACAGTGCCTTGTCCGCGGGCAGCGCGTTCGCCGCCGCCAGATGCGTCCGCGATCGGCTCGCATCACCAGCCGCGACATAGAGCTTGCCCCCATCAAAGTCGCTCTCAATCCCCACCTCGTCGAGCGCCGCCTTGGCCTTCATCTGTGCCGCAGGGTCCGGCCCCAGAAGCAGCTCGACGCGGTTTGATCGCCCCGTCGTCTGCGCCACAATAAACAGCACCAGCATCAGCACGACCACCACCGTGCCGACCAGCAGGCGCAGCGTGAGCGACATGCCCCCAAGGTTGTTCTGTATGGTCGCCAACATGCGGCGAAGCGAATCCATCGCAATGGGCCTCCTGCCCGGTTCGATCCAGCAACCCACCACCAGACCAAGGGCCGCACTCCGTGCAGCCCCACCCCCACTCCAACCAAACCAACCACCCGCGCAAGGACGATCGCCCAAGCGCACGTCATGCCGCTATCGGCGGTTCCCGCGCACCCGCTTGAAACCCTCGTGCCGTGATCAGATCTGCCATCGCAAGTGCCACAACCCTTCCGAGCTTTGGCGGAAGAGTCGTGGTCTTCACAACGTACTCCCACGCACTCCAGCCACCTATCATGAAGCCGACGTCATCCGACTCCACCTTACAAAACCCAGGTGCACCCATGAGCACGAGCGCAACCCCGACCGTACAGCACATGAACTCGACCATCGATCAGCTCCCAGACTTCACCAAACCCCTCCCGCCCTTCACGCCCGAGCCCGGCAAGGAGCGCCTGATCCAGTACCGTGAGGCACTGCGTGAAGCCCTCTCTGAAGAGATGCGTCGCGACGACCGCATGTTCCTCATGGGCGAAGAAGTCGCCCAGTACAACGGCGCGTACAAGGTCAGCCAGGGCATGCTCGAAGAATTCGGCCCCAAACGCATCATCGACGCCCCCATCAGCGAGAACGGCTTCGCAGGCCTTGCCGTCGGCGCCGCGATGTATGGCCTAAAGCCCGTCATCGAGTTCATGTCCTGGTCCTTCAGCCTCGTCGCCGCCGATCAGATCTTGAACAACGTTCCCAAGATGCTCTACATGTCCGGCGGCCAGTGGGGCTGCCCGATCGTCTTCCGCGGCAACGACGGCGCAGGCGGCCAGCTCGGCTCCACCCACTCCTGGTGCGTCGAAGGCCTCTACAGCAACGTCCCCGGCGTCAAGATCGCCATCCCCAGCAACCCCTACGACGCCAAGGGCCTCCTGAAGACCGCGCTCCGCGAGGTCGACCCCGTCTTCTTCCTCGAGAGCGAGCGCATGCTCGGCGATAAGGCCCACGTCCCCGCCGAGGAGTACTACATACCCTTCGGCCAGGCCCACCTCCGCCGCGAGGGCGACGCCGTGACGCTCGTCTCCTTCGGCCGCCCGGTGAACTTCTGCCTCGAAGCCGCCGAAGAGCTCGCAAAGGAAGGCATCGAGGCCGACGTCCTCGATATGCGCACCATCCGCCCCCTCGACATCGACAGCGTCATCAAGAGCGTCAAGAAGACCGGCCGCGTTGTCATCGTCGACCAGTGCTGGCCCTTCGCCAGCGTCGCGAGCGAAGTCGTGACGCAGGTCTGCGAGCGCTGCTTTGACTACCTCGATCACGCCCCCGTCCGCGTCAACAGCGACGACGTCCCCGCCCCCTACGCCAAGAACCTGGAACAAGCCTTCCTGCCGCACAAGGGCAAGATCGTGGCCGCGGTGAAGAAGATGTTCGGTCAGTAAGCAAGAAAGCAAAAAGCAAGAAAGCGAAAAGCAAGAAAGCGAAAAGCAGGCAGGCATCGCGAGAGCGCCGGCTCCATGAGACGCCTCCGAGCCGAGTTCGTCGAGCGCATCGAAGCATTCGTACACCAGATGCTCGACATCATGAACCTGCTCGAAGCTCGCACCACTCCTCCGCGCCTTCTTGCTCAGATCGCCGCCGCCGCAACGTCCATCGGTGCCAATGCCTGCGAAGCCGACGAAGCAACGAGCCGAGCAGACTTCGTCAAGTGTCTCAGCATCGCCAGCAAGGAACTCAGCGAAACCTGCTTCAGACTCCGCCTCTCCACTCGCCCCGCACTCACCGAAAGCCTCGAGCTTCAGCGAATCCTCGCCACCATCATCCGCCGCTCCAAACTACCTCGCCCGATGCCGAAGTCCTCAACCGCAACGCAACCAACACCGGCCCCCAACACACCACAACCGCACAAGCCGAAAGGCCGCTGAACCCAGCCCAACCCGCTACGTTTAGTATCTGGTCCAGCGACAATTCAGCTCATCCGTCAGCACTCAGGCTCGACTCCAACCGTTCCCCAGCATCCACTTCTTCGCCTCTGTCAGCCTCTCTTCGACTCACGTTGCCTCTCTTCGCCCTTGTTTGCCTTCGGCCTTCCTCCGAATTTTCACTTTCCAGCTTTTCGCTTTTCCCGAGGTCCCCATGCCTATCCGCGTCGAAATGCCCCGCCTCTCCGACACCATGCAGCAGGGAACCATCGTCAAGTGGAACGTGAAGGAAGGCCAGTCCATCAAGACCGGCCAGACCATCGCCGACATCGAGACCGACAAGGCCACGATGGAGCTCCAGAGCTTCGACGACGGCATCGTCGCCGCGATCCTGGTTCCTGAGGGCAAGGCCGTCCCAGTGACGACGCCGATGCTCCTGCTCGCCGTCAAGGGCGAGGACCCCGCCGCCATCAAGGCCCAGTTCGCCGCAGGCGACTCAGCCCCCGTAGCCGCCGCACCCGCAGCCAAGACCGCCGCCGCAGGCTCGGCATCGCCCGCAACCAACGCCCCCAGCGTCCCCAGCGCTCCCACCTCCAGCACCGCGACCGCGGTCATGGAGCCGCCCGCTTCCTCTAACGGCACGCGCCTCTTCGTGAGCCCGCTCGCCCGCAAGATCGCCGAAGAGAGTGGCGTCGATCTCCGCTCAATCACGGGCTCCGGCCCCGGCGGCCGCATCGTCCGCAAGGACGTCGAAGATGTCATCGCCCGAGGCGTCTCCCCCGCGCCCGCCGCCGCTGGTCGCACAGCCCAGTCCGCGATGCCCGCGCCCCGCACCGCCGCGCCCACGCTCCCCGCCGCCAACGCCGCCCTCGCAACCAAGCGCATCCCTCTCTCCAACATGCGCCGCGTCATCGCCCAGCGCCTCGTCGAGAGCAAGACCTCCATCCCCCACTACCAGGTCACCGCCAACGTCGACATGGAGCCGCTCGACACCCTCCGCAAGCAGCTCAACACGCAGCTCGCAACCCAGGGCGTCAAGCTCAGCATCAACGACTTCCTCGTCAAGGCCTGCGCCCTCGCGATGCACCAGCACCCCTACATCAACAGCCGCTGGAGCGGCACGCCCGGCCAGGAAGCAATCGAGTACGTCGCCGATGTCAACATCGGCGTCGCGATCGCGCTCCCCGTGAACGACGACGGCACCGGCGGCGGGCTCGTCGTCGCCACGCTCCGCAACGCCGATAGCCTCGGCCTCCGCGCCCTCTCCACGCAGACCAAGGCCCTCTCCGACAAGGCCCGCACAAAGGGCCTCGCGCCCGCCGAGATGTCCGACTCGACCTTCACAATCTCAAACCTCGGCATGTTCGGCGTCGCGCACTTCACCGCCATCATCAACCCGCCCAACACCGCCATTCTCGCCGTCGGCGCAGCGCTCGATGTCCCCGTCGTCCGCGATGGCAAGGTCGTTCCCGGCAAAGTCATGAGCATGACGATGAGCAGCGACCACCGCGTCATCGACGGTGCCATGGCCGCGCAGTACCTCGCGACCGTCAAGAACCTGCTCGAGAATCCCGCGACTCTGCTCGTGTGATTTCGTGACTCTGCCTTGGGTGGCCCGGCGGTCCCCGCCGGTCTTCATCGCAACACCAAGGCGTCGAGTTTCACCCCAGCCACCGACCCCCATCCACACGGATCACGTCGCCCGTCACGTACGTGGCGTCGAGCGCGAGCCAGACCACCGCGTTCGCCGCATCCTCCGGCTCGCCCGCGCGCCCCAGCGGCACGCGCTTAAGGTATCGCGCCTGAGCGCCCGCCTCACTCTCGTGCCCCGCATCTGGCCACGCAACCACGCCCGGCGCCACACCATTGACGCGAACATTCGGCGCAAGGTCTCGCGCCAGCGATCGCACCATCTCCTCCAGCGCCGCCTTCGACATCGAGTACGCCACATGCTCACGCCGAGGCCGGCCCATCGCATGGATGTCGCACATCGCAACTACCGCCGCGCCCCCGGCCAGAACCGATCGCTCCATCAGCGGCGCCAGTCGCGCCGTGAGCATCAGCGGCGCGAGCGCGTTCACGCGGTAGTGCCGCAGCGCCTGCTCCGCACCGAGCTCACCCAGCGGGCTCGCCTCATACACGCTCGCGTTGTGCACCAGCACATCAAGCCGCGGCAGCGTCTCACTCATGCCCGCCGCGAACGCCTCGGCACTTCCCGGTTCCGAAAAATCCACCTCGTAGAGCGACGCCGTCGCGCCCAGCGCTGACAACTCACGCGCCAGCGACTCCGCATCCGCCCGCGACGTGTTGTACGTGAACGTGACATCGCACCCACGCCGCGCAAGCTCGATCGCAACCGCCCGACCAACCCTTCGCGCCGCGCCCGTCACCAGCGCCAGCGGCCTTCCTCCACGCGGCTGGTTCGTCGCGCGAGCGGGCCTCGTTGACGCTCGCGCCGAGTTCACATCAGCCTCATCCGGTGCCGGAGCGCTCGAGTCGCTCTCGCGAAGTTCCGATGGCGTCGCAGGAACCACGCGGCGTCCAGCCTCAAACCACGGATCTGGACCAGCACTTCCCGACTTTGGTGCCGCCCGCGCACGCAGCCGGCTCGACCTCCGCATCGCGCGGATGATCGTCATCGCAAGCAGCACGGCAAACAACGTCGCGAGACACGCCGCGAGCCCGCCCAGGATCACCAGCAGCGTGCGAGCCGTCGTCGACGGATCAGATGCTGCCGCGCGGCCAACACCCCCACCCTCCGATGGCTGCAACAACAGCACCACGCACTCCGAAAGTGAAGACAGCATCGCCCGAATATACCCGGCGGCGTGCCCATCGTGCGCCAAGGGCAATCGCTACGGCACCCGGCGCAGCACAAGTGCGGCCGCCCCTGCAACGCGGGCATTTTGGGCATCCACCATCCCTACCACCCCTCCGCCTGAATCTCCGACACGCCTCGCATCACTCGATGCCCCGATGCCTCCTGCCCAGATGCCTTCTCAAATCAAAGCCTCTTCCGTCTTCCCTCCGCCTCTCTCCCCCTGCCCGCATGCCTTCTTCCGCCTCACCAGCACCCACCATGCACCCTCCTGTCCAACGCCTATCCTCTTCTCCTATGCATTATGACGCACATCAGCCGGTGATCGACGGGCTTGAGGCGCGGATCGTGACGATCCGCGACTCTCTTTAACTACGACGAGAGGCTTGCCAAGCTTCGCGCCCTTGAGGCCGAGATGGGCGGCGAGGCCTTCTGGAACACCCAGGAGCGGGCCAAGCAGGTCGTCGGCCAGGTCAAACTTCTGAAGGCCCAGCTCGAGCCCCTGACCGGGGCGATCCGCGACTTTGGCGACGCGCGCGTCGCGTACGAGATGTCGCGCGAGGCCAACGATGCCGACTTCCTCAAGGAGGCCGACACCAAGCTCCATGAGCTCATGGGCCGCATGGACAAAATCGAGCGGCGCTCGCTCCTCTCGGGGCCGCACGATCATCGCAACTGCTTCCTCACCATCTCTGCTGGCGTTGGCGGCACCGAGGCCAACGACTGGGCCGAGATGCTCTTCCGCATGTACCTCTTCTACTTCGAGAAGATGGGGTTCCAGATCGAGGAAGTTGACAAGGGCTTCGGCACCGAGGTCGGCATCGACTCGGTCATCCTGCACGTCAAGGGTCCGTACGCGTTCGGATATCTCAAGTGCGAGCGTGGGTCGCACCGCCTCGCTCGCGTCTCTCCCTTCAACGCGCAGGGAAAGCGTCAGACTTCCTTCTGCACCGTCGAGGTGACGCCGGAGTTTGAAGAGTCTGACATCACGATCCCAGAGAACGACGTCGAGGTTTTCGCCTTCGTGCGCGCCCGCGGCCCCGGCGGACAGAACGTCAACAAGGTCGCGACCGCGATCCGCCTCGTCCACAAGCCCACGGGGATCCAGGTCGTTGCTTCAACCTTCCGCGATCAACCGCAGAATCGCAAGCAGGCGATGAGCGTGCTCCAGGCCAAGCTGCAGCAGATCGAGGATGATCGTCGCGAGGCCGAGATCGCTTCCGCCCGTGGCGGCAAGCTCGAGCAGGGTTGGGGCACGCAGATCCGCAGCTACGTCTTCTACGACAACCGCGTGAAGGACCATCGCACGGGGTACGAAGAGTCGGACTATGAGGCGGTTCTCCGCGGCGAGATCGCACCCTTCATCGATGCTGAGCTGCAACGCCAGCGGTCGGAGAAGGAGAAGATCGCGAGTGCGCGGAACGAGTAGTGTCTGAGTGCGCTACGGACATCGAACCCGCCGCTGCGGCCGGGCCGCGCGAACATCGGGCTTCATTGCGGGCCGCGCTCGTGCAGGCGCGACAACAGCACGGCGGCAAGTGCGCAGCGTTCGGCGAGGCTTGCGAGCTCGATCCACTCTTGCGGCGTGTGCAGGCCGCCGCCGCGGACGCCGAGCGTGTCGATCACGGGAAGTCCCTCGGCTTGAAGGTTGTTGCCGTCGCAGACGCCGCCGGTCTTGCCGAAGGGAAGTTGCTGGCCAAGGTCCGCCGCGGCATCGCGAGCCATCATCGCGAGGCGCTCGACGCGAGGCGTGAGCGGCTTCGCGGGCCGGTTCATGCTCTGATGG
>Ga0105046_10019977_pt1 | contig 10148 bp, 6 predicted proteins | sample MAT03_FD_78385 | JGI IMG/M metagenome (GOLD analysis project Ga0105046, IMG submission 78385) | Freshwater microbial communities from Lake Fryxell liftoff mats and glacier meltwater in Antarctica - MAT-03 (megahit assembly) | ecosystem: Environmental > Aquatic > Freshwater > Ice > Liftoff... | reverse complement strand
GCGGTCAATGACGCAATCGTGGAAGGAACGCATACCGGCACAATCACGCACAACGCGAGCGGTGGCGGGTACGCGGGTGTGAGTGGGGCGGACGTGACCGCTAATATCATCGACAATGACACCGGCGGCGCGATTCTTGTCCAAAGCGACGGCACAACCGCAGTTGCTGAGGCCGGTCTGACCAGCGACACCTACACCCTCGTTTTGACAGCCCAACCTAAAGGCACTGTGACAGTGACCCTCACGGCGGGCGCAAACACCAGCGTTAACCCGACGACTCTGACTTTCAACCCCGGCAACTGGAACACGCCTCGCACCGTGACGGTGACGGCGGTCAATAACTTCATTGATGAGGGCGATTTCTATTTCAATACCCTCACGCATAGCGCAGTCGGTGGCGGTTATACTGGCGCAGTCTTGCCCAACCTCGTCGTGACGATTGCGAATAATGATGAGGCGGGCTTGGTGGGGATTAACCTGCTGCCGCTGGGACATATCGTGACCGAGGGCGGCAACACCGACGCCCTTGATCTCCGACTCGAGTCCGAACCCACCGGCGATGTGACCATCAGCCTTGCCACCACAGCCGATTTCACGGTGAGTCCGGCCTCGTTGACCTTTACCTCGGTCAATTGGCGCGATTATCAGGAAATCACCATGACGGCGGTGGATGATGCTCTGCTGGAAGGCACAGAAATCATCGCGCTCACTTTCCCGTCCAGCGGCGCGCCCGGCTACACCGGCACATTCATCGGGGTTAATTTGACCGTGGTTGATAACGATGCCACCCTGACGCCGGACATTGGCAGCGGTTTGGCTGTGGCTGAAGGCGGCGTCAGCGACAGCTACACCGTCGCGCTCAATGACAACCCGATCAGCATGGTCACAGTCACCGTCCGTTCAACCCAGTGCGAGATCAGCGCCAATAACATCGCGTTTGCGGCCAACGCCCTCATCACCTTGAATGGGACGACTCCGGTCACGGTGTTTATGCGCGCCGTTGATGACTCGCTGGCCGAGGGCGCGCACACTTGTACCCTCAGCCATGATCCCACCGTCAGCACCGACCCGTCCTATAACGGGATAGTGATTCCGGCTTTGATAGCGGCTGTGACCGATAACGATTCGGCGGGTTTCATCGTGAGCGATACCGCCGGTAATACCTCACTCACAGAAGGCGGTGCGGGCGACAACTTTAACGTCGTCTTGACCAGTCAACCGACGGCAACGGTGACGGTGATGCTGACCTCGGATAGCGACTCGACAACCGCGCCGACCAGTTTGACTTTCACGCCCGCCAATTGGAATTTCACGCAAACGGTAGCGGCCAATGCCATAGATGATCGTATCGTTGAGGGCGCACACAGCAGTGCTATCACGCTCAATTTCAGCAGTAGCGACCCGCAATATAATTTGCTAACGGGTCAAGTCACGCCATCGGTCAGCGACAATGACTCGGCTAGTGTCGGCTTCACCGATGCTTCCGGCGTGAACCTCGAAAATGTCGGGATGGTGGTTCGCACGGTAGTCATCACCTATACCACGACAGGGGCGGGCAACTTTGGCCTAGATGCGCCGCTGACAGTTCAGTTGTCAGCGCAAAATCTCACGGCCAGCATCAACGACTACACCTTAGATGTGACCAGCGTGAGCTTTGGGGTTGATGCAGCCGACAATGCCACGCGCAACTACAGTTATACGCTCATCAACGATAACGTCGCAGAAACCGATGAGGTTTTTAGCGTGGTTTTGGGGTCGCCCAGTAGCGCCAACAGTGCGATGTTGGCGAATATCACCGCCAATGACAGCTTGTCAGCCACGATCCTGAACGACGATACAGCCGGCATCACCATTGAAGAGAGCGGCGGCTCATCTACCGTGACCGAGGGCGGCTTTGGCGATGATTACACGGTTGTGCTGGCGACTGAGCCGTTAGGGACGGTCACGATCACGCTGACGACCTCGCAAGTGACGGTCACGCCCAGCACCCTGACTTTCAACCCCGGTAACTGGAACATGCCGCAAGGCGTCAGCATCACAGCGATTGACGACTTGATTTCTGAAGGAATCCATACCGGCAGCATCACGAACACTTCCAGCGGTAGCGGCTATAGCGGTTCGACCACTTTTAATGTCACCGTCAACGACAATGACTCGCAAGCAGTCACCGTTTTCCCGGCCACCGTCACCGTCACCGAAGACGGCTTGACCGGTACTTTCACCGTGGTATTGGGCAGTCAGCCGACGGGTTCGGTCAGCATCAGCATGTCTGGCGGCACACAGGCCACCCCCAGCCCGGATGTCCTAAATTTCACCACCGGCAACTGGAATACCCCCAAAACCGTGACCGTTTCCGCGATAGATGACGGATTGGTGGAGGCCATCGAACACCTCGGCTTCATCAACTTGACGCCCACTGGCGGCGGCTATGACGCGGTTGTGATTGAAAATGTCGATGTCAACATCATTGACAACGACGCCGAGGGCGTGATCGTCAGCCCATTTGCGGTCACGGCAGTAGAAGGCGGGGCGGCTGGCACATACACGCTCCGCTTGCGGACGCAGCCGCCCAGCGACGTGACCCTCAATTTGACCGGCGACCCGCAAATCAGCCTCAGCCCGGCCACAGTGACCTTCATCCCCGCGCAATGGAATATCCCGCAGACCATCACGGTCACAGGCGTGAATGATGGGTTACTTGAAGGCCCGCAGACCGCGACTATCCTGCACGCTGTGACGAGTAATGACCTGAACTATAACGGGATTTTGGTTGCAAATGTCACGGTGACGATCCTAGACGGCCAGAGCCAATTACTGCTTAACGGCGGATTTGAGGTTCAAGGCGAGACGCCGGATCTGGCCGACTCTTGGGTGGGTAAAAAGCTTGTCGCGACCAAAGACCTCCGGCTGTGTAACACCATCGAAAACCCCGGCGTGGCCTTTGAGGGCGTGTGCGCCTTTCAATTCAAGGCGGCGGGCGGCGGTTCACCGGTCAGCCGGAAGATTAACCAAGTCTTTGTCACGCCACTGTGGGGCTTCAAAAACGACCAATTAACCCTCAGCGCACAGCTGAACGGCTTCAAGGTTAAAACCGGTGGCAAGCTGACGCTGAAAGTCGTCTATAACGATAACACGGCCAAGAATGTCTCGATCAACATCCCAACCGGGACGTATGCCTATACCTTTAAGACCCGCACTTTGACGCTGGCGCGCCGAGTCAAGAAGGTCACGGTGGTGATGAACATGGCGAAGGTCGGCGGTCAGGTGCGTTTGGATGCGGTGTCGTTAACATTGACGCCGAAAGCATTGCGGACGACTCTACGCACGGAGGCGGATGTGTTGGGTCTGCCGCCCGCGCCCCTCACCCCCTAACCCGCTCTCCCACAAGGGGCGAGAGTGATTCGGGACGACCCATCAGCCCTCACCCCTCGCCCCTCTCCCTCAGGGAGAGGGGAATCTAGCTTAACTCCGAACGTGGTTTGAGGGAGAAAGAGAATCTGGCTCAACAACACTGATTGTTTTGCGTCGGAACGACTCCCCTTCTCCATGAGGGGGAAGGGCTAGGGGGATGAGGGCTACGCGCCATACCCGTTAATCTCATCATATCCGCATTATCCACCCCTAAAAAGATGTGGGTAATGTGAGGGATGAGAGGTAAAAAACAGTCGTGCGCGGAAATTTTTGACTTGTGACGGTGTGAATCGGGGATTCAATGAAAGATTGGTTGAAAATCGGCGTAGCCCTCATCAGCGGACTGACCGGGGGATTTTTGCTTGCACAACGCGGGGCGCAACCCAGTCGCCAGCAGTCAGACCGTCAGCGTCGGGTTGATTATCGCCAAATCGAGGCATTGTCCGCGCTACGCGAACACTTGAATCTGCGTGAGCCGCTGCCGCCAATGCGCGGCTATGCCATTTCGCCGGATTTTGCGGTGATTTTGCTGGAAACCCTGCGCGACCACAAACCGCGCCACACGCTGGAGTTGGGCTGCGGGGTCTCGACATTGATTGGGGCGTATACGCTGGAACAATACGAACTGGAGGGGCGCATCACGTCTGTGGAACATCAGCCGGCATTCGCGCAAATCACCCGCGATAACCTCGCCAGACACGGCCTGAGCGCATTTGTACAGGTGGTAGACGCGCCGCTTGTGCTGCTGCGCGGGTTGCACCGCTGGCGCGGGCGCTGGTATCACGCTCCATCCATCCCCGCTGATGCGATTGACCTGTTGGTGATTGACGGGCCGCCCCAATATCAGAATCCCTCGCCTTTGGCGCGCTACCCGGCGCTGCCGGTGCTGTTTGGCCGCCTATCGCCGGGCGCGCTCATCCTTGTAGATGACGCGGATCGCGCTCATGAACGCCGCGCCATTCGTCGTTGGCTACGCGAGTATCCGTTGATCGAAGTCCGCCGCTTTGACACCGAAAAAGGCACGGTTCTGTTGCGGAAAACAGTCTAGCGGGTTTGGCGTTGATCTTCTTCCTGCGCTAACATCCGCACGATTTCGGCGTGTTCAAGGTCATCGACATACCGGCTGATAACCGTTTGCAGATAATCGGGCAGGTCAGCATGGAAGGCGATAAACGTCTTACGAAAGGCCGGATCGGCCTTGTAGGTCTCGCCTAATTCGCGCAAAATCTCCGGCGTTGGCTCATAAAAATAGCGGGTGTTCTGATGCCAGCGCGCTAGGATGGCCGTCACCTCCGCGTTCCTAGCGGGCAGACCGGCCTTCATCACGCTTACGAGGTCTTTTATAGATGTCTCCGGCCTCCGCCATGATGTCAGCCTGTTTCGACTTGCCATAGCTCGCCCAACGGGCGACGGACTCGTTTACGAGGTCGGGACCATATTGAAGCCTCGCCTCGCGCTCGTATTCTTTCTGTTTTTTATCGCTGAAGCCTTTGAATAGCTTCTTCTTGTCTTTTTTGTCGTCCTTTTTGCCCATGGTGTCGCCTCGCTCTCCCGATAGATGCTTAAGGGTATGGTCTACCGTTTTGACCAGTTCATGTAGGCGTTGGATTTTGGCGTTCAATGTCTCGCGGTGAGAACGCAACGCCGACGCGATATCGAACCCCGGTTGGTCAAGGATGTCTTTAATCTGCCCCAGTTCCAACCCGATTTCGCGGTAGAATAAAATCTGCTGCAAGCGCAGTACAGCCTCCTCGTCGTAATATCGGTAGCCGTTGCCGCCGACTTTGGATGGGCGCAGCAAACCGAACTCGTCGTAATAGTGCAACGTTCGAACGCTGACCTCAGCTAAGTCTGATAACTGTTTGACAGTGTACATTTACGCTGACCCTTCATGCCCAAAACCTAGCATAAACCATGACGTAATGTCAGAGTCAAGCGGACTGGCGGCTATTTCACATCTGATATTCAATCAATCAGGGGAAGCAAGTGTAGACCGAGATGATTTCGGGGGTGCATTTCAGATTGTTGCATGGCGGGAGGGGACATGGCCTCCCCCCTACGAAAACCGTGTGGTTCGTAGGGGCGCACCCATTTGTGCGCCCGTTGACGTGGGGGATTTTACCCACAATGCGCCCGCCCAAATGTAAAATCTTGACAAAAAGAGTAAATAATAATTTAATAATGACTTACAACTCTTAATCATATTAAGAAAAACTGAAGGTTTTAACAATGCAACACCTCAACCCTGAACCCGACCTACCCATCATCCCTGATACGATACTGACAAGATTTGATCCGATTGACTTGCACGATTTGGGTGAATCGACTCTATTTGACCGCGTGGACACCAAATATGTGTTGGATGTCGAACAGCTTTTGAACGCGCTAGCGCATGTCAGTAGCGATTACCGCGTATTAAGCGTTAATGGTGAGCGCCTAAATCCCTACCAGACACTGTATTTCGATACGCCAAGTTTTGACCTGTATCAGCAGCACCATAATGGGTGGGGGGATCGCTATAAAATTAGGGCGCGGCGGTACATCAATTCCGCGCAGACCTATCTGGAAATTAAACACCGCACCAACCGCAGCCGAACGCTCAAAGCGCGGATGCCCATCCCATACATCATGACTCATTTTGACCGGCTGACCACCGCCTTCGTCGATGCTAATACGCCGTATGACTCAGGGATGTTTGAGCCGAAAATCTGGAATGAGTATTTGCGCTTGACGCTCGTGGCAAAAACACGCCCAGAACGGGTGACGGTTGACCTGAATGTTAGGTTTGCATGGCGGGGAGCGCATGTCGAATTCCCCGGCATAGCGGTGATTGAGATTAAGCAAGACGATCTCACGCTGCCCTCAACCTTTAGTACGTATATGCGCCACCTAGGGGTACAAGAAAGCGGCTTCAGCAAATATTGCATGGGTGTTTATACCCTTTATCAAGATGAGGTGAAGGGCAACAACATGAAACCGCAGCTACGTGAGATTGAGAAGCTAATGGCTGGGGAGAGTGTACATGTCGCAGTTCATTGAGCCGCTGATACGATTTGGGATCAACTTCCTGATTACCCTGATTATTGTCCGCCTCATCTACTACCCCAAACAGAAGGATAAGAACTATGTCTTCACCTTTTTTGCACTCAATACCGTAGTATTTTTGGTGATTGGGTTATTTAACGTCTCTGAAATCAGCGTTGGTGTTGGGTTTGGGATGTTCGCCATCTTCTCGATTTTGCGCTTTCGGACGGACACACTGCCCATCCGCGAAATAACCTACCTATTCGTGTTGATTGCGCTACCGGTGGTTAATTCCCTGCTGATTGCCAAACAGGGGTATCCTCAAATGATCGTCGGAAACGTCGGCCTGATTGTGATCCTGTTTGTCTTGGAGCGCGGTTGGGGCTTTCGTTATGAGGCGCGTAAATCCATTACTTATGAGCGCATTGACCTGATCCGCCCAGAAAACTGGGGCGAGCTGATGCAAGACCTCAAGGCGCGTACCGGACTCCCAATCAAACGAATTGAGATTGGCCGAGTGAACTTGCTGCGCGACACAGCAGAATTGAACATCTACTATGAAGTTTTTGGCGTCGAGACGCCGGAAGTGAAAGTTTCGACCAGTCAAAGCACGGGTAGTGGCGGCGGAGAGTAGGGTCATTGACGACCACCGCCGCTGATGAGCCTTAATACTCGAACGTATCGGGGTCTTTGACCATGGATAAGGCTGAACGTTCATCAGCCCGAATCTGATACTCATAACCGGGCGAGAGCAGGGCGCGCTGGATCGGCGAGCCGTCGTTGAAGGTTAAGCTGACATCCACCGATTTACGCTGGGCGTGGCTGGGCGTCCCCGCTTTAATCTCCATTTTGCTGATGTTCAGTTGTCTGGGCAATTTTGAGCCGGGGATGACGATGTGGTTGCGCTTGAATCGGCTGAGGTTAATCGTCCTCAGCGGCGTTTTCATGTCGGTGCTGTAATCATATTCCATCAGTTGCAGCGTCCCAGTGGCCGGGAATTTGCTGAGTTTGATGCGTCTCATCGTGAGGAAAATCACTATTAAGATGATCACAATCAACGCCATTATAATCATGCTGGTAATCACGATGACAGACGGGTCGGCATTGACTTGTAAGCTGGCGTTGAGGGTCAGGGTGGTCGGGTGGTAACGCAACGGGGTCGGGCGTAATAGTTCCTCGTTAGCGCGGATTTGCAGCGTGTATTCGCCGGTCTCAAGTTTCGGGAAAGTGGCGTGATACAGGCCGGGGCTGTCTGTCACGGGTGCGAAGGTGATAGCGGCGGCGGAGTCGATCCCGTCCGTTTTACGAATCAGGCTGAGTTTGAACGGTGACTGCCCGTTGGCGAGCGACTCCAGATTAAACGGGTTGCCGCTCTCGAATAGTGTGGCTTGCACGCTCACCGTCCACGGATTATCTTTTGGCAGATAGCCGGTGGTGGCCTGATGGGTGATGGCGCTCAGTTGGGGGACGAGTTGCAGCAAAATCAGGTCGGCTGGCGCGACTTGGAACAAGATGGATCGCTGTTCTTCCAAGACGACGGTCTCGCGCTTGACCTGAACGACGATTTGATACTGTCCCTCTTGCTCGGTACGATAGGTGATGGTGTAACTGCCATCAGCTTGCTGCGACAATGGAAAATCAACGGCTACCGACCCGTCAGATCGGTAGATTTGCATGATGACCTCAAGCCCGCTGGTCGAGATGCCCGATCCGTCGGAGTCCAGATATTGTGCCGTCAGCGTGATGGGGTCTCCGACCAATACATCGCGGGTTGGGAAACCGTTCACGTTGAAGGTCGCGTTACTGACCGTGAAATTCCCCGCATCAGGCACTTGTGCGATGACCGTGACCGCGCCCCCAAGGCTGACCGTGGTCGCGCTGACGCTGACCGCGTGCAGCCCTGCTTGTTCGGCGGGGTAGAAGGCGGTGTAGCTGCCGGGTGAGGTCACGGTCATCGGCACGGTTTTAACAGATCCATCAGGCATGACGAGCGTCGCGTTGACCGTCAGGGCAAATTGGGCGTCGCTATAAGATTTGAGCGGCAAGCCGTTTGACCCCAGCACATCGAATTGGAACTGGATTTTCGAAAATGGCGGCATCACCCCGCTAGGGGTGAAGCTAAAGCGAGTCTCGACGCGAATCAGGTCTAGGAAAATATCAATCAACTCGGCCTCTACCGAGGTAGACAGCGACCATCTGCCGGGGATTGGGTCGGTGATCGTCCAGATTTCGATGTCCCCGAGGTCGGTGGTGATGGTCACGCCCGGCGACCCTGCGCTGACGGTCGTGCCATCCGGTTTGGTTAGGCTGATGGTCGCGCTCTCGCTAGGGCGGAACACGGTCAGGCGCATTGACTGGTAGTAGGGTGGGACATCAATCGCGGTGAAGTTTGCCCCGCCGGGAAACTCGATACGTTGGCCGATGATGCTGCCGCTGTCTTCCTCACCGCTGCGGAGGCGGCGCGTGAGTTCGGCCAGAATGGTCAAGAAGCGCGGGCCGATGTCATCACTGCTGACAATTTGAACGGCGCGACTGGCATCCCCAGTGATGCGCTCCCAACTGTTTTGATAGACCGGATAGAAGGCATTGGTCTGGTCGATGGCCGTAACGTAAATCTGGAAATCACTGCCGGAGAAGTGGGCGCGGGCGAGTTCTTCCACCGCGTCCATGTGGTTGGTCATATCGTCTATGCTGGAACACGACTTAACCAGCCATTCGTCACGACTGGGCGCGCACGGTGCGCCGTCGGTCAGGACGACGATCACGCGCAAGTGCTGGCCGCTGGTCGGCGGACTGAGACGGCTGAATAAGCCTTGTGCCATCTCAAAAGCATCAAGAAAGTTGGTGTTGCCCATCCCCGCGCTCTCTGGCGAGGTGGCCGACAATAGCCGCGACATCGAGTCTTTGATGTCCGGCCATGCCGGAGTCTCGCCGAGCGTCGTCCAGTTTGAGATGGTCTCGGCGCGGTCGCCAAAATAGACCACCGCCATGCGAAACTCTGTCCCGGCCGGGACGACGGCGCGGTAATCATCCAGCGTGTTCAGGGCGTATTGTACGGCTTGGAAACGCAGCCCATCCGGGTCAGTGGCCGAAGTGGCGGGGAGGATGCCACTCATGCCATTGGATTGGTCTACGAGGAACAAGATATCTAGCCCGGTGTAGGGACGGTCTGCTTGGGCGAACGATAAGCCGACGCACAGCATTAGCGCGAGAGACATCAAAATGAGGCGTAGGCGTAAGACTCGCATGGTGTGTTGTCCTAATCTGGGATGAGACGGTTAAAGCTGGAGCTTAAACCGTAAGTTTAACGTATTCATAGTGTCTTTGGCGTTAAAGCCTGAGCGCCGCGAGAAATCCTCAAGGCGCGCTTGCAGCGTGTCGGCGTTATTTGCCGAATGATACACGGTCAATTCTAGTCGGATGGTGACGTCGCCTTGTGAGGCGCGGATGTCATCACGGATGCGACGGGTTTTATCGGCGATGACATCCACTTGTTGGTCGTCATAGGCTTCTAACAGCGCCAATTCGATGACATGCGTATTGGACGTGCCGCCCACCGATGCTGGGTTGTTTTGCCGCCCCCATTCACCCGTGCTTTTGGTCGACGTGATGAGGTGCGGTAGTTTTGGCCCGTCCCCCGGTTGACGGTCTGAATCGTTGGGTTTAAGCGCGGGTTGACCGCCCACCGCGCCCCATGTTGGTGGATTGGACTT
>Ga0105046_10019974_pt1 | contig 10149 bp, 8 predicted proteins | sample MAT03_FD_78385 | JGI IMG/M metagenome (GOLD analysis project Ga0105046, IMG submission 78385) | Freshwater microbial communities from Lake Fryxell liftoff mats and glacier meltwater in Antarctica - MAT-03 (megahit assembly) | ecosystem: Environmental > Aquatic > Freshwater > Ice > Liftoff... | reverse complement strand
GCGATGCGGCCGCGTCAGAACCGGCCGACGGGCTCGAACCCGAGTCCGAAGTCGCGCCTGGCCGGAATGGTCAGCCGCCCGAGCGGCGGTGGCCGGAACGCCCGAACCGGGCGCGACCGTCTCGTGACATCAAAGTGATCGTGCGGATCGACCATACGGCGTTGACCCGGGGCCACACGGTGGCCGGCGAGGCCTGTGACGTCGTGGGGATCGGCCCGGTGCCGGTGTCGACGGTGACCGAGATGATGGACGACGCGTTCCTGGCCGCCATCGTCACCGACGGCATCGACGTGCGCTCGGTGGCACATCTCGGACGCAAGGCCACCGCCCATCAGCAGACGGCGTTGGCGTTCACCCAACCCGACTGCGAAGTCCTCGGGTGCGCCCGGACGCTGTTCCTGCAGACCGATCACCGCACCGGGTGGGCCAAGACCCACGACACGGTGTTCGACGACCTGGACCGCCTTTGCGAGCACCACCACGCGCTCAAGACCAACAAGGGATGGCGCCTCGAACGCGGCACCGGCAGACGCCGGTTTCTCCCGCCGGGCGAACAGCCCGGCGACCCGAGAAACCGCGCTCGACCACCCAACCCCGCCGCCTGAAGGGGCGGGCGTAGCCGGGGGTCGAACGACATCTCGCAGGGCGATGGGTGCGCCGCGGCTGGGGGGCGTAGGGTGCCGATATCAAACGCGCCCTCGGAAAGTCCGTCGTCCGCCTTTTTCGTTACACCGTGGTCGGCGATCCGCCCCAGGTCCCGGTGTGCGTGATGGTGGCGGCCCCGCACACCTCGAACTGGGACTTCATCATGATGATGGCGATGGCGTGGGCCACCGACGTCAAACCGGTGTGGCTGGGCAAGAAGGAGATGTTCGCCGGCCCCGCGGGCTGGATGTTCCGCAAGCTCGGCGGCGTGGCGGTCGATCGTGACAACCCGGTCGGCCTGGTCGACCACATGGTCGACCGCGCCAGCGCCGGCCCGATCGCCATCCTGGTCCCGCCGGAAGGCACCCGCAGCCAGGGGACCCACTGGAAGTCGGGGTTCCGGCGCATCGCCATCGGCGCCGACGTGCCGGTGCTGCTCAGCTACCTCGACGGCCCGACCCGCACCGGTGGCTACGGCCCGCTGCTGCGCATGACCGACGACGTCGTGGCCGACATGGACGCCATCCGGGAGTTCTACGCCGACAAGCACGGCATGAAGCCCGGCCGGTTCACGCCGCCGCGGCTGCGAGAAGAAGAGACCGCCATCCCCGGCGCCGCCTGACCGTCCCCCACGGTCACCCTCCGGCCGGCAACCGGGGACCTTCGGCCCTGTGCCACCAACGACGCAGCGGCGATGATCGCTGGTGATGACGTTCTCGATGATCCGGCCCGCGATCCGGCCTGTTCTGGCAGCCCTCGGGCGTGACCTGCGGGCGTCGGTGCTGGCGCAGGCCGCGTCAGCCGGCCTACCGGGCCCCGACCCCGATGACTCGGTCGTCACGGCCGCAGAGCTCGACGGCCTGCCCGACGCGGCCCGCCGGTACTTCGCCTTCATGGGGGTGGTGGGTGCGCCCCGCGTGTGGTCGTTTGCCGTGCGGTTCCGGGGCCGCTTCAACCTGAAGGGCAAAGGGTGGATGCCGGCCGATGCCTGGCAGTACAACGGCGCCCACCCCATAGGCCGGGTGTTCCACCTGCGCCTCGACCTGGCAGGGGTGGTGCCGATGGTGGGCAAGGACACCTACCTGAACGGCAAGGGTCGGATGGTCGGCCGCCTGCTCGGGCTGGTCCCCGTGGCCGATGGGCAGGGCACCGAGTTCGACATCGGCGAGCTGACCACGTGGCTCAACGACGCCCTGGTGATCGCGCCGTCGATGCTGCTGATCGACGACGTCACGTGGAGCGGGGTCGACGACGACTCGTTCGACGTGTCGCTCACCCATGACGGCCACACCGTGTCCGGTCGGGTGTTCCTGGACGAACGCGGCGCCCTCCGGGACTTCTCGACCACCGACCGCTGGGCCGACCTGCCCGGCGGCCTGGTGCAGGCCGAGTGGCGGACGCCGTTCGACGAGTGGGTCGAGGTGGGGGGACACCGCCTCCCGGCTTCGGGTCGGGCGGTGTGGATGCTCGACGACGGCCCACTCACTTATGTGGAAGGCGCCTTTGTGCCGGACAGCCTGGTGCTGAACGTCAGGCCGTGAGCCCGAGGTCCGTGCCTCAGCGGGTGGGCCGGTCGTCAGCGTTCGCCGGCCAGCCGGGTGCGGGGGCCGGCGTAGGCGAGGCGGCTGGGTAGTTCGTGGCCGACGAGGCGCTCGGCCAGCGCCGCGGCGTCGAGGAGGCGTTGGAGGTCGATGCCGGTGTGGACGCCGAGGTCGTCGAACAACGCCACCGCGCTCTCGGTGGCCACGTTGCCGGCGGCGCCGGCCGCGAAGGGCGAGCCGCCGAGGCCGCCGACCGAGGTGTCGTAGCGGGCCACGCCCGCCTGCCAGCCGGCGTAGAGGTTCAGTAGGCCGGTTCCCCGCGTGTCGTGCAGGTGCAGGCCCACGTCGGTGCCGGTGACCGCCAGCAGGCCCTCGATCAGCCGGGGCGTGGCCATGCCCGTCGTGTCGGCCATCGTGAGGGCGGTCGCCCCGGCATCGAGCAGGCGTCGGTTCAGGTCGTCGATGCCGCGCGGCGCCATGTCGCCCTCGTAGGGCGACCCGAACGCGCACGACACGACCACGTCGACCGGAACCGGCACGGGGGCGCCGGCCGCCAGCGCGCAGATGCGGGTGATGGCGCCGACCGACCCGTCGATGGTCATGCGCACGTTGCGCTCGTTGTAGACGGCCGAGGCCGACACGGTGACGGTCAGCTCGTCGATGCCGGCGGCAAGCGCCAGTTCGGCGCCCCGGGCGTTGGGCACCAGGGCGGCGCGCACCACGCCGGCGGGGCGGCCGACCGCCGCGATCACCTCGTCGCTGCCGGCCATGGCCGGCACCGCCTTGGGGCTGACGAAGGCCCCCACTTCGAGGTGGGTGACGCCGGCGCCCAGCAGGGCATCGACGAGCGTGACGCGATCGGCGACCGAGCAGACGTCCTCGCCCTGGAGCCCGTCGCGGGGGCCAACCTCGCGGATGACGACGCTCGTCGGTCCGGATGCGGTCATGCGTGCTGCCCGTCGCTCGTTCTGGCTCCCGATTCGACCGCCATGGCGGTCCAATCGGGAGCCAGAACGGATTTTCGGGTCATGTTGCCAGCTCCGGACGGTCGGCGAACAGATCCAGCGCCTCGGGGTTGGCGATGGCCTCCAGGTTGCGCACCTGGCGATGGTTCACCACGTCGGTCACGGCCAGCTCGACCAGCTTGCCGCTGCGGGTGCGGGGGATGTCGGTGACGGCAACGATGCGGGCAGGGACGTGGCGGGGCGAGCAGTCGGACCGCACACGGGCTCGCAGCGAGGCGACGAGATCGTCATCGAGCTCGTGCCCGTCGGCCAAGCGCACGAAGAGCACGATGCGGGTGTCGTCGTCCCAAACCTGGCCGACGGCGATGGCCTCGGCCACTGCGGCGAAGTTCTCGACCACCCGGTACAGCTCGGCGGTGCCGATGCGCACCCCCCCGGCGTTCAGGGTGGCGTCACTGCGTCCGTGGATCACCATGCCGCCGTGCTCTGTCCAGCTGGCGAAGTCGCCGTGGGCCCACACGTCGGGGAAGCGCGAGAAGTAGGCGGCGGTGAACTTCGCCCCGTCGTCGTCGCCGACGAAGCCCAACGGCACGGTGGGGAACGGGGTGCGGCAGACCAGCTCGCCCCGCACGCCGACCCCGCTCGGTCGGCCGCTCTCGTCGAACACGTCGACGTCCATGCCGAGGCCGGGCCCTTGGATCTCGCCGGCCCACACCGGGCGGGTGGGGTCGCCCGCCACGAAGCAACCGCACAGGTCGGTGCCGCCCGAGATCGAGGCGAGGTGAACGTCGGGGGCGACGGCGTCGTAGACCCACTCGAAGCCCTCGACGCCGAGCGGCGAGCCCGTCGAGGCGATGGTGCGCAGCGACGAGAGGTCGTGGGTGTCGGCCGGCCGCAGCCCGGTCTTGCGGCACGAGTCGATGAACTTGGCCGACACGCCCATCAACGAGAGGCGCTGGCGCTCGGCCAGGTCGAACAGCGCCGCGGGCCCGGGGTGGAAGGGGTTGCCGTCGAAGAGGACGATGGTCGCCCCGGCGGCCAGCCCCGACACCAGCCAGTTCCACATCATCCAGCCGCAGGTCGTGAAGTAGAACTCGCGATCGCCGGGCGCCACGTCGCAATGCAGGCGGTGCTCGGTCAGGTGCTTCAGCACCAGGCCGCCCGCCCGGTGCACGATGCACTTGGGCTTCCCCGTGGTGCCCGACGAGTAGAGGATGAAGCCGGCCTGATCGAACCCGAAGCGCTCGGTGGGGAGGGCCGCGCCATGGTGGGCCCCCACGAAGTCCTGGTATCGCGTCGTTCCTGCGGGCAGTTGCGGATCGTCGTCCAGGAACGGCACCACCACGGTTGCCCGCACGGAGGGCAGGCCCTCGACGACCTCGGCGAGACGCCCCAGGCAGTCGTGGTGCTTGCCGCCGTACACATACCCGTCGGCGGCGACCAGCACCGTGGGCTCGATCTGGGCGAAGCGATCGAGCACGCCGTTCACGCCGAAGTCCGGCGAGGTGGACGAGAACACGGCGCCGAGCGAAAGGGTGGCCGCCATCACGACGACGGTCTCGGGCACGTTCGGCATCCAGGCCGCGACACGGTCGCCGGGTCCGACGCCGGCCGCATCGAGCGCGGCCGCCGCCGCGGCCACGTCGGCGCGCAGCTCGGCCCAGGTCAGCGTGGACGACCGGCCGTCCTCGCGCTCGAACACGACGGCGGGCCCGGAACCGTCGGCGCCCCGCCCGTCGAGCAGGTTCTCGGCGAACGACAGCCGTGCCTCGGGGAACCACCGGGCCCCGGTGACGGGGTGCTCACCGTCAGGTGCCGGAACCAGCGCGACCTCGCCCCGCTCACCGAGCACGCCACCCCAGTCCCACACCTCCTGCCAGAACGCACCCGGATCGGCGACCGACCACGCATGCAGCGCCACGCTGTCGGCGAGGTCGAGGCCGAGGCGCTCGTTGACCGTCCGGCGCAGGTGGTCGAGGTTCGAGGCCCGCACCCGCTCACCGTCGGGCACCCACAGAGGACCGGTCACGGGCCCACACTGGCCGACCACCCGAGGGGCCGCAACCGTCCCGCGCGCGCCACCACCGGTCGAGGCGAACCACCCGGCGATCGGGTGGGTTGGAACATCACCTATCTTCGTGCCCATGCAGGTGCACATCGATGACGAGAAATGCCAGGGTCATGGCCGCTGCTACGCCTTGGCGCCCACGGTGTTCGAGCCGGACGACGTCGGCCAGGGGAAGGTGATCGGCGACGGAGCGGTCTCGCCGGACGACGAGGAGCGCGCCCGCCTGGGCGCGGCCAACTGCCCGGAGCAGGCCATCACGGTGAGCGAGGGGGCCTGATGGGCCTGCACGATCCCGTCGCCGACTGGGCCACCGACTTCGACCACACCGACGACGAGTGGGTGGCCGACCCGTTCCCGATCTGGGACGAACTGCGCGCCGAGTGTCCCATCGCCCACACCGACCGCTACGGCGGCGGGTGGCTGCCCACCCGCTTCGACGACATCGACGCCATCGCCCACGACACCGACCGGTTCACGTCGCGCAGCATCGTCATGTCCAAGCACCGGCCGCCGCTCGAGATGGCGCCCGCCGGCGTGGCGCCGCCCATCTCCTCCGACCCGCCGTTCCACCATGGCGCCCGACGCGTCCTGTTGCCCGCCTTCGCCCCCCAGGCCATCGCCCAGCTCGAGGCCTCGACCCGCGCCTTCTGCGAGGGCCTCGTCGCCGACATGGCCGGTCGTGAGGTGGTCGACGGCGCGGTTGACTTCGCCCAGCACATCCCCGTGCGGGTCATCGCGGACATGTTGGGCTTCCCCCAGGAGGACGCCGACCGGTTCCGCGCCTTCGTGCACCACACGCTCGAGGGCGTCGACCTACCCCAGGAGGTGCGAGCCCAGGGGTTCGAGGACCTGTTCCGCTACCTCGACGATCAGGTGCGGAACCACCTCGACCGCCCGCGTGACGACCTCACGTCGTACCTGCTCGACGCCGAGATCGACGGCGAGCGGCTGACCCCCGAGCACGTCACCCGCACGATCGGCCTGCTGCTGATCGCCGGGATCGACACCACCTGGAGCGCCATCGGCGCCTCGATCTGGCACCTCGCCGGCCACCCCGACGACCGCAAGCGCCTGGCCGCCGAGCCCGAGTTGCTGCCCACCGCCATCGAAGAGTTCCTGCGGGCCTACGCGCCGGTCACCATGGCGCGCCTCGTCCGTGAGGACATGGACTACCAGGGCTGCCCCATGAAGGCCGACGACTGGGTGCTGTTGCCCTTCCCGGCGGCCAACCGCGATCCCGAGGCCTTCGACCAGGCCGACGAGGTGGTGGTCGACCGCGCCATCAACCGGCACGCCGCCTTCGGGCTGGGGATCCACCGGTGCGCGGGCTCGCACCTGGCCCGCATGGAGCTGCGGGTGGCGCTCGAGGTGTGGCTGGAAGCCTTCGGGGACGGCTTCGAGCTGAGCGATCCGGGGGCGGTGACGTGGTCCGGGGGACAGGTCCGCGGTCCCCGCACCTTGCCGATCCGCCTCACGCGGTGAGAGGTCGACTGCCCCGACGGTGGCTGCGCCGGGAGGGCCGTCGGAGGGCCGGTACTAGGGTCACGCCGCTCGGAGAACCGCATGCGGCGTGGGAGAGATCGTGAATCGCAACAAGTTCCTGGTGGGGACGGCGTTGGCCGGCCCCGCACTGGTGGCCGGTCTGCTGGCCGGCGTGTTGCCCGTGACCGGCTCGGTCGGCGAGGTGTCATCGGCCCGGGCCGCCGCCGCGATCGCGGGCGTTCCGCCCAAGCCCTACGCCGCCGGCGCAGTGCAGATCGACCCGTTCGACCTCGTCGACCGCGGGGCGGTCGAGGTGACGGTCGATCCGGTCGACGACCTGGTCGCGACGGTGGTGCGGGTGACCGGCGCCGGCGATGCCGCGATCACGGGTGGTGGGGTGACCGTCGTCCCGGCGGGCCCGTCGACCGCGTCCGCAACGGTGTCGCTCGCCGAGGCGGTGGCCCCGTCCGACCCGTCCGACCCGTCGACCGCAGCGGTCGCCGCTGCGAGCACCACGACGGTCACAGCGACCTTGACGGGCCGCACGCCAGACGGTGCCCCGCGGTCGTCGTCGGCCACGGTGTGGGTCGACGAGTTCGCCGGCGAGACCCTGGTCAGCGCGGTCGGCGAGCAGGACCTGCGCCTCCAACGGGTCGACGTGCTCCGTCGGTCTGGCACCGTGACGGCGGACGAGGCCGAGGCGCTCGGCGAGACGATCCTCGGAGCCACCGACGCCACCGAGAGGGTCACCGAGGGCGGCTGCACCTTCCCGGCCGTGTGTGTGCAGGGCACGGTGCGGTGGACCGACTCGGCCGGAGGGCTGCACCCGGTCGACCGGGCCACGGTGCAGGTGCGCGACGACGAGGCCGGTGTCGACCAGGTGGTCACCACACTGCAGACCGACGCGTCGGGGTTCTTCAGCGCCGTCATCGACAACAACGACGGCGACGCCACGGGACGCGACGTGTACGTGCGCGTGCTGGCCAACGGTCCGGGCTTCACCATCGGCCAGCACATCAACAGCGGGGTCACCGTCGACGTCGCCGGCGGCTCGGCCATCACGAAGAACCTGACCGCGAACAACACCGCCGACAACAACACCGCGTTCTCGGTGCACGCGGCGCTGGTCGTCGCGGCCGACGAGGTCGTGGCCCGCAGGGGGTCGTTGTTCCCGACGGTGCCCGTGGTGTTCCCGTCCGACGGCTCGTACTACGACGGCACCACGCTGAACCTGCTGGCACCCGACCGGTTCGATTGGGACGTGGCCCTGCACGAGTTCGCGCACTACGTGGCCGACCGTTTGAACATCGAGGACAATCCCGGGGGCCCGCACAACGACACCAACCTGTCGGATCTGCGGGGCAGCAAGTCGATCGGGGTGCGCTTGGCCTGGGGTGAGGGCTGGCCGACCTACTTCGCCGTGGCCACCCTGCACGAGCGGGCCGCCGGCCTCGGCATCCCGAACATCGGCGACACGCGCTACCAGGACACCGAGGACGCCGACCTCGACGACGACCTCGAGGCCAACGCCACGCTCGGTGAGGACAACGAGCGCACCGTCATGAACATCTTGTGGGACCTCTACGACGCGCCGAACGACAACCGCGACCAGGTGACCCTGGGCCTCGACCCGGTCTGGGACACCATCGACGCCGGCGACCCGGACACACTCTCCGACGCTTACCAGTTGTTCAGCCCGGGGCGGGCGACCGAGGGCACCAACTGCATCTTCAGCCAGATGAACGTGAGCCCCAAGATCGCCGGACAGTCGACCACGGTCACCCAGGCCCGACCCACCATCTCCTGGCGGCGCGGCAATGGGGGCACCCACCCCAACAACCGCTTCTCGGTGAAGTTCCGTTCGGCCGGTGACGTGCTGTTGTTGGCCACGCCGACGTTGCGCACCAACACGTTCCGCCCGTCGCGTGCCCAGTGGGACGCCATCCTGGCCGGCGCCGGCGGCACCGTGGCCATCTCGGTGGTCGGCCGCCAGGCCGACGACCCCGCGACGGGCCCCTACCGCAGCTGCACCCGGTCGTACACAATCGACTGACGGTGAGGGCCTGCGCTTCCTGCGTCGGCAGGCGCCGCCTGCCACGCGGCCGGTGGGCCGGCACCACCCGGCAGGCGACCCCGGCGCGGGTCGAGGCCCTCGACAGATCGCAGCCGGTTCCCGGCGCCGCACCGTTCAGCGCCGCCTACCGTCCCCACGAGGCCCTGAGCACCCAGGTGGTCGAGGCCATGGTCCGCCAGGTCCGCCAGGTCCGCACGGTGCGCTCGGCGGCCGCCGGCCGTCGTTCGCGGTGCTCACCGGCGACAACGCCGACAATCAGCAATACAACGAGACTCGCTGGTACGCCGGACTGCGGAACTACCCCGGTCTGTTCGAGTGCGCGCAACGGCCGTTCGAGGCCACCGGACTGGGCATGCCGTGTTGCCGCTGTCTCCCACGAGCCTGCTGGCCACTCTCACCGACCCCGTGGGTGCCCGGCAGGTGGCGCCGGACCCGTCCCGCTGCTTGCTCGCCAGCGACGATCTCGAGGCTTCCGCCCCCGGGCCGTGTGCGAACACGAGCTGGATCGACCAACACTTCCGCACCTCGTCGTCGGCTGTCGGCCACGGCTTCGCGCCGGGCCCGCAACCCGCCAGCATGGGTGGATACGGCCGGCCGACAGTGGCGGCGCTGAACGACGACGGCTACTACTCGTACGAGCCCGCCCGGGGGTTGCCAGCGCTCGGGCAGGCTCCGGTAGGCCTGCGCCATCAGGCGCCCGTCGTCGCTGTCGGGGTCCATCACCGCGGCATCGAACCCCCGTGGGCTCGAGGACGGCGACGGTCCCGCCGTAGAAGGACTCGGCCCAGGCCGTGCCCACCACGGATGCGGCGCGCAACGTGTCCACCCGGCCGAGGCCCTCGATCGAAGGGCGAGGGCCTCGGCGCTGGCCGACGACGGCACCAGGCCGGCGAGCACATCGAGATCGGCGAGGGTCTCGTCGAGCGACAAGCCGGCCCAGGCCCTGGCCTCGCCGACCGCTCGCAACGCCTCGGTCAGGTCGCGCCCCTGGGCGATGGCGTCGACCAGGTCGACGGTCGCCGGGTTGTGCCACTGCTGGCGGCTCAGCCCGAGCCGGCGGCGGCTGCTCGACCCCCAGCGGTCGTGTAGCTCGTCCAGGGTGGGGGCGCCGCTGAGAGCGTCGCACAGGTCGACCAGGATGCCGTTGGTGTTGGGGATCGCGACCGTGGTCAGTCCTTCGTTCCGGCTGGTGGCCATCGCGCTGTTCCTCCGGGTAGGGGTCACGGAGGGAGAGAGCGCGGCGCGACGGGACAGGCCGCCCGAACGCCAGCAGCCCAGACGAACTGGCACCGGATTTCGGTGTCAGGGCACCGAAATCCGGTGCCAGAACGGGCCGTTCTGCCGCTGCCGCATGGGCCCATCCGCTAGAGCCCT
>Ga0105046_10019973_pt1 | contig 10149 bp, 7 predicted proteins | sample MAT03_FD_78385 | JGI IMG/M metagenome (GOLD analysis project Ga0105046, IMG submission 78385) | Freshwater microbial communities from Lake Fryxell liftoff mats and glacier meltwater in Antarctica - MAT-03 (megahit assembly) | ecosystem: Environmental > Aquatic > Freshwater > Ice > Liftoff... | reverse complement strand
TCCGAGAGATAGCGTCTCAATATTTCTTTGAATCGGCCGCAGGCGAATCTGCCTCGGCGATGCTCGATGTGATCGCGAATAGTCGCAGTGCTCCCACTGCGGTGGCCCGAGCCGCACAGTGGTTAGCGGCGAATCAAGGGATCGATTCGGAAACAACCCAACGCCTTCTCAATCACGAGGACAAACATGTGCTCGTGACTTCGATCCGCTTGGTCAAGCCTGAGTTCCTGCTTGGTAAACAAGGAGATAGGCTGTTGAATCATGACGATGCGATGGTACGACTGGCTGTCGCATCGCGGCTCGGATCAACATTCACCTCCAGTCCCGCGGCCGCTCGATCGATCGTCATGGTTGCCCGCAAAAGTAACGATCATTCGAATTCGGTAGATCTGTTAGGCAGCGTCCGTTCCAACCACCTCGCCGATTTGTGCCGGTTGAGCGTCCATGATGAAGGAGTTTCGCTTCCGTTGCTGACTCATTGGTGGACTCGATGGTCAATCGAAGATCAACCGGCATCGCTTGATGCTTTGGTCAAAAACAACTTCGATCGTCTTGACGAACGTAGCATCGCGTTGATCGATGCTTGGTCGGCTGGCAATCGATTTCGAGGGGCACGCAGCATGAGTGCAAAAGCGATCCAAGACGCGTTTGGCCAAGAACGACGCGAGCAAGTGCGAACCCTTGCAGAACGAGTTGCTCTTAACTCCGGTGGCTCGGACGAGATTCGTTCGTCGTCAATCCGCGTCGCATTGCTTCTCGGTGAGATGCCGAAGTCGTTCCGGAAGCTGCTTGATGATGATCAACCGTCGGTGATTCGAAAGATCGCGATCAACGGTTTGTTTGCACACAATCCGATCGAGGCCTGTGATTGGTTGGCCGACAGGCTCTTGACGTTGCCGCCATCGATTCGCGTGTCGTCGCTGGAGCTGTTATGCTCGAATCGAGAATCGACCCTCTGGTTGCTCGACCGAATCCAATCAGGATCGTTCGCTTCATCGATTCTCACACCACAACTTGCCAAGCGTCTCACGGAGGACAAGGACAGCACCATCGCGACGAGGGCCAACCGATTGTTTGCCGTGTCGAGTGACCGGCAAGCATTGACGACGCGTTATGAACATGCGCCTCGGTTTGCCGGTGATCTGCAGAAAGCCGATGTGCAAGACGGCAAACGGGTTTTCTTGCAAAACTGTTCAGCATGTCATCGCATTGACGGTGTGGGAACAAACGTTGGACCGGATATTAGTGACAGCCGTGACAAGACTCCCCAGTCGATCTTGAATTCCATATTGAATCCGAACGCCGCCATCGATGCTGCCTATTTTCAGTACACTGCTTTGACGGTCGACGGAAGGCTGATTGACGGGCTGTTAAGCGACGATCGCGCGGAAGGCGTGACGTTGAGACGGCAAGGTGGTGAGAACGTTTTTGTCTCCCGCAGCGAGTTGGAGCGCCTTCAGGCGTCTGGCGCCAGCCTGATGCCCAATGGCTTCGAAAGACTGATTAATGAAGATGAGATGGCCAATCTGATCGCATACTTGAAGAACTGGCGATACCATGTGAAACGCTAATTTACTCACTTTTCGAAAATGGCCTCGTCGCTCATGGATCAAGACTCATCGTCCGGTCGTCCTCCAGCAATATCGATGGCTTGGTTGGTTGTCGCACTGCTGGTCCCGGTCGCGTTGCTAAACTATCTCGATCGCCAAATGATCGCGGCCATGAAGGCGTCGGTGATGGGCGATATTCCAAGTATCCAGTCGGACGCAAACTGGGGTTTTATGCTTGGCCAATTCAAATGGGTCTATGCAATTCTCAGTCCTATCGGCGGTTTTTTGGCCGATCGGTTTAGCCGTCGGCTGACGATCTGCTTCAGTCTCATTGCTTGGTCGCTGATCACGTTTCTCACAGGTTACGTGACAACTTATCAAGAACTTCTCTGGACTCGGACGTTGATGGGCGTCAGTGAAGCGTTCTATATTCCGGCGGCGCTCGCGCTCATTGCCGATTACCATCTCGGACCGACTCGGTCGCGAGCCATTGGTATGCATCAGATGGGAATCTACGTCGGCGTCATTCTAGGAGGCTTTGCTGGATATGCTGCGGACGCACCGAACGTCGGCTGGCAGCTTGCGTTCAAGGCAATCGGGATCGTCGGAATCGTTTATGCGATTCCCCTGGTTGTTTTGTTGCGCGACGTGAAACGACCTGGCGATCAACAAGCATCTGGAGCGAAGCCGACCGCTTTGGCCGCGGCGCGATCGCTTCTGTCCAACGGCTCGTTTTTGCTGCTGGTTGCTTACTTTACGTTGCCAGCGATTGCGGGTTGGGTCGTTCGCGATTGGATGCCATCGATCTTGAAAGAGAGCTTTAGTATCGGTCAGGGGCTTGCAGGCGTCTCCGCAACGATTTACTGGCAGGGTGCGGCGATCTTCGCAGCGATCGCCGGAGGAGTGGCTGCCGATCGATGGATGCGCCGCAACATTCGCGGACGCATTTATGTCAGCGCGATCGGCATGGGGCTTATCATCCCGGCACTGGTTTGTGTTGGAATCGCAACCACTCAAGGATCGTTTCCCATGGCGATCGCGGCACTGGTGATTTTCGGAATCGGCTGGGGATTTTTCGATTGCAACAACATGCCGATTTTGTGCCAAATTGTGAAGCCCGATCTCCGCGCGACGGGCTATGGTATCATGAACATGGTCAGCATCAGTTGCGGTGGGTTTGCGGACTGGGGATTCGGCAAAATGCGAGACAACCAACTGCCGCTGGTGATTATCTTTGGTATCTTCGCGTGCGTCTGCATGGTTTCTGTGGTACTGGTTCTTTTGATCCGGCCTCGCGATATAGAAAAGGTCTCGTAAGGATCGAGCGGGAAATAAGTGTCCGGTACCATTTGCCAGGAACTGGCCCTTCGGGTGCTTCGCACAAATGGTACCGGACACTTATTTCCCGCTCATTGCTAACTCGATGCAAAGATAAAAATGACCTTTGAACGTCTACGATTTATGTTGTTGCTTTTGGTTCCGGCGTTGCTGCACGCCGAAGGATTGGAACCGCTTCGATACAACCATCCCGGCTTGGTGGTTGATCTCGGCGTTGGTCTTTGGGCCTGGCCGATTCCATGCGATGCGGATGGCGACGGAGACTTTGACTTGATCGTGTCGTGTCCCGATAAGCCGTCTAACGGAGTGTGGTTGTTCGAGAACGGTGCGGGAGATACCTCTGCGGATCCGATGCCGGTGTTTAAGCCAGCTCGTCTGCTTAGCAAAACGGTTCACTATGTCATGCCAAGCTATGTCGATGGCTCGATGCGCGTGACATCGCCGGGAATCGAGTATCTTAATTTCATTAAGTCAGGCACCCAGCAGAGCGTAAAACTTGCTATTGAAGCAAAGTTTCATCAGCCGTCCGGGACTCAGACGAAGGGTCCCAAGATGCGGCATAATCAGTGGCGTTATGTTGACTACGACGGCGACGACACGCTTGACTTGGTCGTTGCCGTTGAAGACTGGAGTTACTATGGTTGGGACGATGCCTGGAACGCCCAGGGGCAATGGCAAAACGGTCCGCTGCATGGTTGGATCTACGTGCTTCGCAATCGCGGCACCACGGCGCAACCGGACTATGCTGCGCCGGAGTTTGTGCAAGCCGATGGACAACGGTTAGACGTTTATGGATGTCCGTCACCGAGCTTTGCTGACTTTGATAGTGATGGTGATCTTGATTTGGTCTGCGGCGAGTTCCTTGATGGATTCACTTACTTCGAGAACGTCGGCTCACGGTCTATTCCGCAGTATTCGTCGGGAACGCGTTTGACTACCGACAAAGGCAAACGCCTGGCGATGAGCCTTGAAATGATCGTCCCGGTTGCCTTCGATTGGGATCGTGACGGTGACCTTGATTTAATCGTTGGTGACGAGGATGGACGTGTTGCGTTTGTCGAGAACGTTCGGCTGTGTGGTTTGAAAGACGGCTCGAAGGACGATTCAAAAGTACCTTGCTTCGCCGAACCGAGGTACTTTCAACAACAAGCAGATATGCTCAAGTGCGGTGCGCTCGCAACACCGTTTGGATTTGATTGGGATGACGATGGCGATACCGATATACTTTCGGGAAACACCGCAGGTTTCATCGAGTTTTTCGAGAACCTCAGTGGTCCTGGAGTCAATTTTCCGAAATGGAATCGGCCGGTGCGTCTCGAAGTTGACGGAACCGCGTTTCGCGTGATCGCAGGACCCAACGGAAGTATTCAAGGACCCGCGGAAGCGAAGTGGGGATATACAACGATCAACGTCGCCGATTGGGACATGGATGGTTTGCCCGACGTCGTCTTCAACTCGATTCTAGGCCGCGTCGAGTGGCTCAGAAATGTCGGCACTCGAACAAAGCCAAAGCTAACCGCGCCGCAACCTGTCGAGGTTGAATGGTTGACCGAACAGCCACATTTGGCATGGGGTTGGCATCGCCCCGATGGCAAAGGGATTCTTACCCAGTGGAGAACAACGCCGGTGATCTACGACTACAACGGTGATGGCTTGCTTGACCTCGCGATGCTAGACCAAGAAGGCTACTTGGCATTCTTTGAACGCGAGCGATTGAACGACCAGCTTGTCCTGAAAGCTCCAAAGCGGATGTTCGTTGATGAGAAAGGCCAACCTCTTCGACTCAGTGCAGGGACCGCAGGAAAGAGTGGACGAAGAAAGTTAGTGGTGACTGACTGGAATGGTGATGGGAAGTTCGACTTTCTTTTGAACTCTGCCAATGCGGACCTGCTTCAGCAGCAAAACACCGAAAGCGGCAAATGGGTGATGGCGAATGCGGGAACGCTGGCCGAGAAGAACATCGAAGGTCACGATGTCAGTCCGACCGTTGTCGACTTTGATGGCGATCAGATTCCCGACTTCGTGGGTGGGGCTGAAGACGGGCGATTCTACTACCTCAAAAACAACCGATGACTCGTTTGGATAGGTTCTAAGAATCTATCCGAAAACCGGAGGAAACCGCGGCTAACGCCATGCGGCTAACGGTTTTGGATAGGTTCTAAGCGTCACTTGATCAGCAACGGGCGGATTTCCTTGCCGAAATTATCTAGTAGCTTTGGCTCTTCCGCAGAATCTATGGGTAGATCCAGATTGGTTTTCAGTAGCGCTCCTGCGTCCAATGATATTTTGCATCTGACATTGCCAAGCGATACAAACAATGTATCGGGAAAAACGGACTCAGGCTCTGCGGGGGCGCAACCTGGGAAGGGATATCCTGGTCGATCGCGCGCCGATGGTACGGGCAGCCTCGGCGGGTCTTTGCTCGCCGAGACTGCCTTTAAGAAGCCCATTGGTCGAAGGAGTTCATGCGTCAAAAAATCCATCTCTAAAATGAAGGTGACTTTCAACCTATTCTTGTTCGTTCAAAAACGCCTTGATTTGCCGATGCAAAATCGGTTTTAAGCAGATTTGCACCCACAGATTCTGCGGAAGAGACAGACAAAAAGACTAAGAACTTAAAACTCGGAGAACCCCGCCAAATGCTGATGCAGATGGACTCCGACGATGCATTGGACATCACTGTCCTAAGCATCCGGCTCGGATAGAATAGTGGATTCTGGACACTCCTCAACATAGGTTGAACAAATAACGGTTCACGCAACGTTGAGTAGCTCAGCAGGAACTCATCGCAACCATTCATCGCAACCATTCATCGCGATGCCGAGCCACAAACGCGTCGTCGTTGAGATGCGGATAAGCAAGATAAACACGATCGATTTCAGCGAGTTGACCGACGCTAAGTGTTTCTTTTTCATCAAGGCACCAAACTCCTTCCAACAAGCCTTGACGCCGCAAGACTTCATGCAAGCCAGCAATGCAACCACGGAAACCGTTTGCGGCATCGAAGAAAGCGGCATTGCAGTCGGTAACGGAGACGCCAAGTCGTAATAGCTCGGGCGTGGCATCGGGTTGGCGGCAACGCGCGAGCAACTCGACTGCCCGCTGCGTCCAGACCGACCAGTGACCAAGCAAGCCGCCAACGACACGGCGTTCGGTGCCGGAAAAACAAAACGGCGTGACGAGGTCCGTTACGATGCTATCGTCATTGCCGGTGTAGAGTGCGATGTCATCGCGACCGGCTTCGATCACGGCACGCACTACGTCTTGCGTTTGGTAACGATTGAACGGTGCGATCTTGATGGCGACGACGTTTTCGATCTCCGCAAATCTTCGCCAAAATGAAAAGGGCAACTCTCGGCCGCCGACACTGGCCTGGAGATAAAATCCGATAACAGGAATGACCTCCGCGACCGCTCGGCAGTGAGCAATCAGCGCTTCGTCGTCGGCCTTATCCATCGCGCTGAGACTCAAAAGCCCTGCGTGATATCCGAGTTCATGAAGGAGTTCTGCTTCTGCGACGGCTTGAACCGTCTGGCCACATACGCCCCCGATGCGCACCAGCGATCTTGCAGCACGCTCCATCTCCTCCGCCGCGATCTGCAGCACCGGTTTAAGCATACCAATCTTTGGATCACGAATCGCAAACTGTGTCGTATGCACTCCGACTGCGAGACCACCGACACCTGCGGCAATGTAGTATCGAGAGAGCGCTCGTTGGCGACGTTCATCGAGTCGGCGTGATGACGTGAGCGCAAGAGGATGAGCTGGAATCGCGAGTCCTTGCCGGAGCTGACTGCGAACGTCATCGTTGATCATCAATAACTTCCATCGGTTGTTTCGAAATGGGTTGGCTTTCCTAACGTCGCTCCACCGTGGCGCTGCCAGTGCGCTGTCGCTTGGATCATCTCTTCCAACGAGACCGTCGGCGTCCCAAACCACTGATACGAGCGTGTCGCGTCCCAAACCCAAGCCGTGGGATTTTCTTGGCCGGTGATCTTTGGTTCTCTTTGTAACAATTCGCCAAAACGCTGTGCCAACCAGCGAATCGATACGCGGTCGATCCCGGTCACATTCAACGCAATCGGCGGTGACGCGGTATGGGCTAGGCACTGGATCGCACGTGCATTCGCATCGCCTTGCCAGATCACGTTCGCCACGCCCATCGTGACGTCGACCGGCAATCCATTTGCGATCTTCGAGGCTACATCGCAGAGAACGCCGTACCGCAGGTCGATCGCATAGCAAAGACGAAACATCAGCGAACGTGTTCCGTGATGCTTCGCAAAATGCGTGAACACTCGCTCGCGTCCAACGCATGAGTTTGCATATTCGCCCGGTGGTCCCAAGACGTCATCTTCGTTTGAGCCGGGTCCGTCGGTGGAGACAAATGGATAAACGCAGCCGGTCGAAAACACGACCATTCGTGACCGCATGAACCGTTCGGCAACGATGGCAGGCACAAGCGTGTTCATCACCCAAGTTAGCTCCGGTGACTCGCGGGTGCCGAACTTCTGTCCAGCCATGAATATGACGTTCGGTACCTCGGGCAGTTCCGCAACCGCCGGACGATCCGTCAGGTCACATGAAATCGTTTCGACTCCATGCCGCTGAAGCGAAAGAGCCGCGTTCGCCGACGCAAATCTCGACACGGCGATCACGCGACGCGACGCGTGATCGATCATGTCGAAGCCGCGCCGCACCATTCTTGCTAATGTTGGCCCCATTTTGCCGCCTGCACCCAGCACCATCACGTCGCCATCCAATGCACGAAGTGTGTCTAAAACACCTTGTGTCGGCTGACTCAACGCATCTTCAAGCTGATCAATGGTCTGAATGGGTTTCATGAAAAGTCACTGTGCGGCATGCGATTGTTTGTCTAACGATGAGGGAAAGGTTTCCGAGTCCTGTCTGAAGGGCTTGAAAAAATAGCCCGCCGAATTGTTTTCGTTTCGTTGATGCTGAGATATTGGAATCTGGTTCTATGTCCACGAAAAGATAAGTAGATTGGACCGCTGCCTCGCTGGAGACGTGGCACTGGCGCGCGATCGACCGGAATATCCCTTCCCAGCTTGCGTCCCCGCATTGCTCGAGTCCGTTTTTCCCCGCATTTCCGAATTTATCACGACGACGCCCGCGCCACAAACTTATTGGACGTAGGAGCGGATGCCTCGAAAAATCCATCACGCGGGGCTGAACTTCTGTCTCGCCTATCGAACACGCTTCACCCACTAAATCTCCCGAAGAACCTAACTATCCTCATCTTTTACCACCGATCTTTTACCGCTCAGCTTTTGCAGTGCATTGTTTAAGACGAACAAAACTGAGGACACTCTGCGATGCCGCGACTGAAATTTGCTACGGGAAGGCGATCCACCTGTACGGATTGGTAGGATCAAACGGATTCAGCACTAGCCGTTTTTCGCTCCATTATGCGAAAATCTAAGGATTTTGCAGACTGGAAAGATTAAGATTTGGGCTGACGGTGCAGACCAATTCTCGAAAACCTTTGACCATTTCATAGACCGACGCGATGACGAAAACCGCTCTGATTACTGGAATTACGGGCCAAGACGGCAGCTTTCTGGCCGAACTCCTGCTTGAAAAGGGCTATACCGTCCATGGCGTTGTTCGCCGAAGCAGCACGTTCACTACAGGTCGAATCGAGCACCTCTACGAAGACTTTCACACCAATCCGCGTTTATTGCTTCACTACGGAGATTTGACCGACGGCCAAGCTCTCTCGAACATGGTTTTGGATCTTCAACCGGACGAAATTTACAATCTCGGCGCTCAAAGTCACGTCCGCGTTTCGTTCGACCAGCCAGTCTATACGCTTCAAACCGTCGGCGTCGGTGCGCTGAACGTTCTGGAAGCCGCACGCTTGCTGAACAAAACGCATGCAGTACGAGTTTATCAGGCCAGTAGCAGCGAAATGTACGGCGACGTTTTGGCGGTTCCGCAGAAAGAAACGACGCCTTTCAATCCTCAGTCTCCGTACGCCTGTGCAAAGGTTTATGCGTTCCATCAAACGGTAAACTACCGTCGAAGCTATGACCTTTATGCCAGCAACGGCATTCTGTTCAATCACGAGTCCGAGCGACGCGGCGAGACCTTCGTAACCCGCAAGATCACTCGCGCGGCAGGGCGGATCAAGACCGGTATCCAGAAAAAGTTATATTTAGGCAACATTGACGCCAAACGTGACTGGGGCTACGCCAAAGATTACGTTGAAGGGATGTGGCGAATTCTTCAGCACGATGAAGCCGACGATTTCGTTCTGGCAACCGGTGAAACTCGGAGCGTCCGCGAATTTTTGTCGCTCGTTTTCGAGCATCTTGACCTGAACTGGGAAGATTACGTCGAAATCGATCCTCGTTACTTCCGTCCTGCCGAAGTCGACTTGCTCTTGGGTGATGGGACCAAGGCGAAGGAAAAGCTCGGTTGGACCGCCGCGACCGACCTGCGTGAACTCGCGCGAATTATGACCGAGCACGACTTGGACTTGGCTTATCGCGAGGCTCATAGCAAGCAGTACGTGCCTCAGGTTTAGTCGCGCCGACGCGACTCTGCCTCGCTCTCGGGCAGATTAAACTAGCATATACTTTGCGATTGCACAGGCTTTATAGCGAGTTGAGGGAAAATACATTATTTCATCATCTTAGGTGCTGTGTTAGCAGCGCAGCTTGCGTCTGCCAAACGCCGGGACTTAGGGAGAATGAGAACCCTGTAGCGACTGGGCTAAACTTGACGACTGAGTCGACTTTGCCGAATCTCGGGTTCGCATCGGCATTTAGCCCGACGGTTGCCTCTGTGAATCCGTTCGTCCATCGCCAAAACTCGGACTTATGACTGACCTCTGGCCGCCGCAACGCGACTTTTACAGCACGTCAATTACCTCACCAGCGAGCATATCCGTGATCACATCATCGATCGCTCGGAAGTACCAGTCCATGCCGCTTGCGCCGGTGAGGACATCATCTTCGCCTGCATCGTTCAGCACGTCGACTTTGGCCTTGAGTGAAACCGCGGGCGATCCTACGCCGGCTCGAAGGTTGGCGACGCGAGTTAAGTACGAATTGCCCAAAGTCCATTCCACGAGCATGCGGTTCAGATTGCTGAACAATGCATCATTGGCTGTTCTTCCGGCAATCAGAATGTCTTCCTCATCGCCACCGTTGATCGTGTCCAGACCGAGACCACCGATCAGGATGTCGCGGCCTCCCAGACCGTTCAAAGTGTCGCTGCCAGCGTTTCCAATCAG
>Ga0105046_10019972_pt1 | contig 10149 bp, 5 predicted proteins | sample MAT03_FD_78385 | JGI IMG/M metagenome (GOLD analysis project Ga0105046, IMG submission 78385) | Freshwater microbial communities from Lake Fryxell liftoff mats and glacier meltwater in Antarctica - MAT-03 (megahit assembly) | ecosystem: Environmental > Aquatic > Freshwater > Ice > Liftoff... | reverse complement strand
TCCAAGAATACCCGGCCCGTTTGCCGATCTACCACTTCGATGCCTACCGATTGAAAACGAGCCTGGAATTCGCCGAACTCGGCGTGGAAGAATACTTCCGCGGCGATGGCGTTTGCTTGATCGAATGGGCGGATCGCGTTCACGACACGATGCCCGAAGAACGGCTGGAAATCCGCATCGCCGTGGTCGGGGAAACGGAGCGGAGCTTTACGATCACCGCGTTCGGCGAGCGTTATCGCATTCTGCTTCAATCGCTCGCACCCCCGACTTGTGTCCTAAACTAAATTGCAATTCCCTGGTCGGAGTTAATTTTCGGGGACGTTTCATGCCGGTATCACCGCGTCGGAAGATGTATGGGCGGATCTTAGCTGGCGGTACTTTCGTGGTTCTCGCCATTGTCGGTTGGTTCGCCTTCCAAAAGTTCTTCCCCAATTTCTTCGATCGGGAGCGGGTGAACGCCGAGGAGTTGAACCGGCTGAAATCGGTCGATCTGACGAGGAAAGGGGAAACGCCCGCCGAGTGGCCCCAGTTCCGCGGAGCCAACCGCGATGGATTCGCACCCGCCGGGCCGATGAATTTCGATTGGGAGAAATCGCCGCCGAAGGTGAAGTGGAGCGTGCCCTGCGGCGGCGGATATTCTTCGTTCGCCATTGTGGATGGCGTGGCCTACACGATGGATCGGCAAGCTGGGAATGAACGGGTACTCGCGCTCGATGCCGAAACCGGGGCGACGAAGTGGACGCACGAATACCCTTCCGATTATTCCTCCATGAAGATGGGCTATGGCGATGGCCCGCGGGCCACGCCCACGGTTCACGAGGGCCGGGTTTACACCGTCGGCGCCACCGGGCATATGCTCTGCTTGCAACTCCCCGCGAAGCAGAGTGAACAACCCTATGTGCTCTGGGAGAAGGAACTCGTTACCGATTTTGGTGCTTCGCTCGCCGAGTGGGGCATGGCCTGTTCGCCGTTGATCGAAGGCGATCTCGTGATCGTGCAACCGGGCGGGAAGAAAGGTTCTGTTGCGGCGTTCGACCGCGTCAGTGGATCGTTGAAATGGGCCGCGGGCAAAGATCCGAATGGCTACAGTTCCCCGGTTGCGGCGACGTTCAACGGCATTCGGCAAATCGTCGCGGCCACGGGCAATTCCATCCTCGGCATCCGCGCCGCCGATGGCGAAATCCTCTGGCGGCATTCCTTCGAAACATCGTTCAACGCGAACATCGCCATGCCGGTGATCGCCAACGATTACGTATTTTACTCGGCGGGTTACAAGAAAGGCTGCGTGTGCCTCCGGGTAACGGGAACCGAGGCCGAAGTGGTTTACTTCAAGCCGAAGAAGTTGATGCGAACGCACCATTCCACCTGCGTCCACAAGGATGGCTTCCTCTATGGCTTCGATGATAACGATCTGCGTTGCGTCGATCTCCGCGAAGGCACCGCCGTGGAAGATTGGCCCGACCTCGACACGGGCAAGGACATCACCAAGGGGAGTTTGATCCTCGTCGGCGATCACCTGATCGGCATGACGCAGAACGGCACGCTCTTTTGTGCGAAAGCCGACCCCGCCGAATGGAAACTCACCGGCATACTCAAAGGGGTGCTGAAGGGTTCGCAATGCTGGGCGTTGCCCGTTGCCGTGAACGGGCGGATCTATCTGCGCGATGGCGAAAAGGTGGTTTGCTTGGAAGCGAAGTGATTCGGCAACCGCGTTCGCGCCTTTCACGGTGGTTGAGCGTGCGGCAGCAGCACCCACCCGCACCATCCCGAAAAAACTCCCCTTGCGTCCGGTTCCCGCTTCGCATTAAACTCCCCCTTCCAAAGAATGTCGGCGGCGCACGATGTGCCGCCCGAGCCACCACCACGGAGGGTATTCCGAATGCCGGACAAAGCACCGCCCCGACCGATCATCGGCATCAACGCCGATTATTACACGCCGAAATCCGGCAACGCTTACACCCGCTTGAACGTGAGCTACGTCGACGCCGTGGTGCTCGCGGGGGGGCTGCCGCTGATCATCCCGCCGCTGAAGAAAGACAATCTCGCCGAGATCGATACGTACCTCGCCATGTGCAACGGCTTGGTGATGACCGGCGGCCTCGACCTCGATCCGCGCCGCAACGGCCAACAACTCACCAACGCCGTGCAACCGATGACGCCCCGCCGCGAAGATTCGGATCGCTACATCATGGCTCGGGCGATGGAACGCAAAATTCCGCTGCTCGCCATCGGCGCCGGGATGCAACTATTGAACGTGTTGAACGAAGGATCGTTATACCTGCACCTGCCGGCGGAGAACATCAAGGCGATGCAGCATTTCGATTCCACCGGCGGCGCCCACATGCACATGGTGGAAGTGGAACCGAAATCGGCGCTCGAAGATATCTTCGGGGCCGAGGAATTGCGGGTGAACAGTGCCCACCACCAAGGGATCAACCAACTCGGCAAGCGTTTGCGGGTCGCGGCCCGCGCCCCGGACGGTTTGATCGAAGCCATCGAAACCACCGACGAAAGCTGGTTCTGCATCGGCGTGCAATGGCATCCGGAATGTACGACCGCCTCCGCGTTGGATCGGCAAATATTCGATAACCTCGTGGAACACGCGATGAAGTTCGCCGAAGAACCGGCGGAAGAATACGCCATGGCGTAACGATTGTTAGCCCGACGCGCCAGCGAGGGCTACCGGAACGACGAAATCACACCATGCTGTTTTCGACGTTCTGGAAGCCCTCGCTGGCGCGTCGGGCTAGCGCGACTGCACCCAAGGCGGGATCGGTGACCAAGTTCACCGGCCCCGCTTCGATTCCCAACAGCCAAACCGCATCCAAAAACAATTGTCGGAACATTTCGTTCCGCGTGAGCACGCCCCCGGCCAAAGCGATCGGCAGGCCACGCTTCGGCAACCCGTGCGCGAGTACCGCACCCACCGCGGTGCGGGCCAATTGATCGGCTTCCGATTTCGCAATCGCCATGGCTACGGCATCACCGGCCCCGGCGATTTCCAATACGGCCGGGGCCAGCCCGGCGATCGCGGTGCGATCCCACGACCCGCGGTACACCGCTTCGATGATCGCGGGGATCGACGCGATTTTCATTTCCCGAACCACCCGTTCGGTCAACGCGGTCGGTTGTTCGACTCCGTCGAACGATCGGCAGACCGCCTTCAGTGCGCCGATCGCGATGCTGTACGCGCTGCCTTCGTCGCCGAGGAGGTAGCCCCAGCCGCCGCAACGGCCTTCCTTCCCGGTCGGATCTTTCACGAACGCGATCGCCCCGGTTCCGGCGATCACGGCCAAGCCCCAGCCATCGGGCGTGCCCGCCGCCAACAACAGCGTGGCATCGTTAGCCACTCGAACCTTCCCGGCAACGGCATTCGATGAAGCCCAATCGAGGATCACGTTCAGGCCGCCGTCCCAATCGATCCCGGCCAAGCCCATGCATATCGCGGAGACGGAACCGTGGGGAAGTCCCGCATCGCTGAACGCGCTGCGGATCGAATTTGAAATGGCCTTCAACCCCGTTTCTGCGCCCACGGCTTGAATGTTGGACGGCCCGGCCACGCCTCGGCCGATCACTTCGCCGGTGTCGCGCAGGGCGAGGAGTGCTTGCGTTTGTGTGCCGCCGCCGTCGATGCCGAGAACGAGATCGGAACGTTGGATGATCGCGGATGGGGGAGGAGTCACTTCTTCTCGTCGGCGAGGGTTGCGGCGAACAGGATGGGGAAACCATATTCGGTGGGTGTACCGTTCGGAAAGCGAACCCCGAAGGATTCCACGATTTCTTCCGGTTTCGGATTCACCCAACGCATCGTGTACACCGCCGCACTGCGATCCTTCGGCCCCTTCGGGAACGGAGCCTGCCAAGCGACATTCGCCCCCGGCAGTTCGCGTACGTCCGCCGTGGGGAGGTTCCAAGCACCCACATCTTTACTCCATCGTACGGGAATCACGGCACTCGAACCATCTCGGTATTTCACCGCGTATTCGAACACCACCGGCAGTCCGTCGTATTCGTTCCGGGGCTTCCGCGTTTTCAATGGGTGGAACGAATGTAAGAAGAAGATCGCATCCGCCCGCTTGCCCACGGGGATATCCTCTACCCCGTTGGCTTTGATTCCTTTCGCCCCGGCGAGCATCACCACCGACGGTAACGGCGACGTTTGGAAATCTCTCAGATCGTACCGCACCCCGGCGAATTTTTGTTCGCCCACGGGTAAGAATGCGAGTTCCGGTTGCCCTTCGATCCAGCCTTTGTCACTCGAAAGGTAGCCATTGCATTTCTCGCCGAGGGGCACCGGCGTGTAATTCAGGTTGAATCCGGGCAAGATCAGTTTCTCCGCGGCGAACTCCGCCCCGAGGTTGCGGAGCAGGTTCGATACGAGGTTCCGTTTCTTTTCCGCGTTCTCCGGATTGGCTTCGCCCGAAGGAACGTGCAATTGGTTGAGTACGATCGCCCCTTTGCCTTCCCGGTACTTCACGAGGGCGCCGATGTTCAACAGTGGAACTACCCTTTGAGAGAAATCGGCCGGCCGATTCGCATACAGCCAGAGGTTGTCGATGCCGATCACGGGCTTGGTGCCCTCCGTCCATTCGACCGGCTCGAGCGTGATCGTTTTGCATTTCCAAGGTTTGGCGAAGCGAAAATCCTGCCGGAGTTCCGCTTCGGGTTTCAGCACGAGCAATTCGTTATCTTGCGGGCGTTCCCCGAATACGATCCGCAATTTCGTGATGCTGCGGTAGTGCGTGTTCAATACCACACTCAAACCGGTGATCGATTCTTCCTTAGGCAGCGTACCAGTCCACGAGGGGCGTTCGCCGGCTTGCGATTGATCGTGGTAGAAGACGAACCGCCACGAATCGGCCGAGGTGAGGCCGTTGGTCATCTGCTTCCACGCGTGCGAATACTCATTCGATTGCACGAACGGTGCGATGTCGTCGAGATCGACGACGTGGGTGAAGGTATCCTTGGCCGGGTAGCGATCCCCGGCCCACGGGTTGATCTTTTGGGTCGATTCGAGGGCTACATCGCGGGTGGTTACCCCCGCGAGAAGCGCATCCCTTTGGGAGGCGAGTTGCACGCGTTCCATTTGAAATGGCCGGATCGAATGGGGGAAACCGACGAGGGTGTTGAAGCTCGCCAAGCCTTCCGGGGTGAGGCCCCAGAGCATCAAGGTGCCGCCTTTCGCGGTGAAATCCCGGAGGAGTTTCGGTTCTGCCGCGAGCTTCGCCAAGAGTTCCTTATTGGCATCGGCGATCACGATCTCCGCGTTCGCCAAGGCCTGAGCGATGTCCGCATTCGCTCGGAATTTCAGGCCGATTTCGGAAAGGAGTTTCAACCTCGGATCGTTCGCGGGCAGCACCACGGCGGTCGTTTTCGAGGCCGGCTTGTAGCCCAATGCGTACACGACGAGGTTATTCAACAGCCGAATGCCGGGGGTGTCGTCCGTGGGTATTTGGCAGAGGATCATCAGGCCGGTGCCGTGGGTGCATTCGATCAAAGCGGAGCAAGAGAGTTCGCGGTCGCACTGCACGAGCGAGCGCCCCCCTTTACCCGGTTTGCGGTAAGCGTTGCGGTACACGAAGCGATCCGGCCCGCGACCGAAGAAATCGCTCGGGGCCATCGCCGCGAAGGCCGAGTGGCTCGGAATTTCCGGGAATGCAATCGAACCGGAATACGTTGTCGGTTCCAACTCGGAGGGTACCGCGAAATGGTGCAGCGGATTCGCTTGATCCAGCACTAGCACCTTCACCCCCCGGCGAATCATGTCGGCCCAACCGGGGTGCGTGGCCTCGGCGGGTTTTACCGCGTCCGGGCCGACGATCAAAAGCCTGCATCCTTCGGGTAGCGTCTTCCAATCGGCGACGGTTGTAAAGGCGGTGAGCGATTTCAATGTCGGGGTGAGCTTGCCCGCGGGGTCGTACACGGTCACCGCCTTGGCATCCTCGTTCAACTTCCTAGCCGCAACCGGTTGGATCACGCGGATCGGTCGGCGATCCCGCCAGAGTTCCTTCCCATCGCGGTAACAGGCCAGCGTCAATTCCATACCGGGGACCTCGGCATCGGGCGTTTCGATTTCGATAGTGAATTCCTGGGCTTCCCCGGCTGCCACTTCCACTTCCCGGCTGCCGCGCACTTGGTGAACCCCATCCGGAGTTTGCAATAGCCAACTCACGGTGATCGGCGAAGAGTATCGGGTATCGTTCAACACTTTGATCGTGCGTTGAACCTTGGATTTCGCGGGCCAACAGGAATCCCATTCCCGCATGAATGCGCACACCGGTTGCCAAGCCCGGTAGTGCTCGGCGTCCTCCCCCTCGGCGAACCAAAAGTGGAACGCGGCGACGCCGTGCCAGCGGTAGCCTTCCGAAAGCATCCGGGCGAACTTGGTCACGCCCTTCGCGGCTTCGCGGCGGCCGAGGAAGGCCGATTCCCCCGAGATTTCCGCGTAGGCGGAAGGGGGCGAACCGTTGGCGAAGAAGCTCTCACCGAGGTACAACGGCTTATCGTTGCGGATCGGCCAGGGGTTACCAGAATTGGGCTTGGTGCCTTGGGCGTAGGCTTTCTGAAGCGAATAGGCTTCCTCGGGGTAATCGCGTTTGGCCCCTTCGAGGTAGTGGTTGCCGTATACGGGGAGGCTGGCATCCAGCAGGGCATCGCCGCCGTCGATCATCACTGGTCGGGTCGGATCGAGCTTCCTCACGATCTCCGCCGCTTTGCGAATTTCCGGTTCCACCTGGGTGAGCCAGCCGAAGTTGCGTGCATTGATGTAAGTGATCTCGTTCTCCAAACTCCAAATGTGAATGCTCGGATGATTGCGCTCGGCTTTCACCCACGCTTCGAGTTGCGAGTGCCAATTATCGAAGAGTGCCCGGTTCACTTTGCCCTCGTTCACGAGCATGTAGCTGGCAACTTCGCCATCGAAGATGCCCGAGCGCCGCACCGCGATTCCCGCGGAATCGAAGAAATCGAGCGTGGCGTGTTGGGTGCCGCCCGCCCAGGGCCGATCGCCCCAGAATCGCATCATGTTTTGACCGTTCTTCCGCCATTCCTTCACCGCCGCGAGCGGATCGTCGCCCGGTTTGAGATCGTTGTGGCGGAGGTCGGCCCGAAGGTTCCACGCGATGCCGTTGAGGGTGAACTTGTTGCCCCGGATGCCCCATTCGCGGAACCCGAAGGGTTGGGCGAACGTATCGATGGGCGTTCCAGAAACGGTCAGTTGCACCTCGGCCTTGTAGATCGCGGGATCGTCGGGCCACCACAGGCGGGCGGTATCCCAAGGCTTCGATATTCGCACGGTTTGCGAACTGTTCGCGGGGAGGTTCACCGTTTGCGGATCGAAGGAAAGCGACGCCGGGCTACCGGGGGTGTTGGCACGTACGGCCGCGGAGAGTTCCACCTTTTGTGCGGTCGGGTTCGGATTGTGAAGGGTAATTTCGAGATCGAGCTTCTTCTGGCTGACGCTGGGAATGCAGAAAACGTCCGCAGTGTACACCATTCCGCCCACGATCAAGCTCGGCGCTTCGAGGATCCCGTTGCGGCGGACTTTGAAGAGCACGGGGAAATCGGCGAAGCGCGTCGGCCCCAAGCCGCCGGTGTTGTGAAAACGTTCGTGCGGATAATCGAAGAGATACCGGCACGATTTCCCCTCGGCGGTTTGAGCGAGGGCGTAGTACAAATCCTTGATGCCGACGACGATCTCGTTCACTTCCCCCGGCTTGATCGCCGAGGTCGCATCGCAATCGAAACTCGCACAGGGCGTTTTGCTGAAGCCGACTTTCCGCCCGTTCACGAACACCGTACTCATCAATGCGTTGTTGGGGAAGCGAAGCACAAAGGATCGGCCCGACATCGCCCTCGGCACATCGACCCGCACTCGGTACCAGTAGCGATGGCAGAACGCCTGCCCCGGCAATGCCGCGTCTTTATCCCCCGGCACGGCGATCGCTCGCCAATGGAGTTCGTTCAGATTCTTTGGCAATTCCATCGGTTCGGTGCGGCCGATGATATCTCCGGGTTCGTCGAACCGGGCGAATTGCCAAGTGCCCGTCAGATCGAGCGAGATTCGCTCCCCCGGCTTCCGAGTCGTGGCCGCCGGGAATTCCCACAACCCCTTCGCGGCGGCGTGATCCGCCGGTGTCGTCCAATCGGCACCGGGGGTGAAAGGCCCGTTCGGTTGAAAACTCGCCGCGAGGCAGATCGCATCGAGGCCGAAGAGCACGCGCGGATACAACGCCTTCGGCGATTTCGCCGGTCGGGGTATCTGAATTTCTAAGGTTTGCTTGCCCGCCGGAAACTCGGCCGCCGCGACGTTCAACCATGCCACGGGCACGAACTCAGCGATCGACATCAGATCGGTCGTCAGTTGATCGGGTTTCACATCGATCCAGAAGCCGTCGCCGATGCGGAATCGAAACGGAGTTCGGGTGAATTCGTAGCCGAGGCGGAACCAGACTTCGCGCCGGCCCGCCTCGGCGAATTCCAAATCGTAGGCGAACGTCAGCCCCTCGGCGGGGATCGCCTTTTCGATTTGATCGGGTTCGATTGAGAGGCTTAGCCAAGCGCCCTTCGAGAGGCGTTCCTTAGCCCCCCAACCTTCGAGGTTCGGTTTGGCCGCAGTGCGGGTGACGGCTTCCCCTTCGATCCACACCGGTTCCGGCGGTGCGGCCCAAGCATTCACGGCGAAGTTGGCGAATGCGATCGCGATTACCCAACGGATCATGCTCGGCCCACCCAAAGAGGAGATACCCTCCGAGTGTACCTTGCATTTTCTCCTTCGGCGAGCAGTAGTGATACGGAAAGCGATCCGATCTCGGTTCGTGAAAGCTCCGTGAAGGCCGCGGAGATTCGTGCATTCACCCCCTTGCGAACAGGTGGATTCCCCGGGTATGATGGAGTTGTGACAGAACCTCACCTGCATTTGGCGCGTCTCAGATGACGAACCGGCCCACCTACGACAGGCTGGCGGGTTCGCTGTCGCCGTAATTGGAGGGCTTTCGCCATCATGAAGTCGAGTGCCTACACCCCGCTCGAGTCGAGCGTGCTCGTTCTGAACAAAATGTTCATGGCGGTGCACATCATCGGCCTGCGCCGGGCGTTTTGCCTGCTGTGCAAGGAACAAGCCGAAGTGGTGAGCGTGGAAGAGGGGCAGTTCCTCTCCTACGATTTTGCCTCGTGGGCGGAGTTGAGCGCGTACCGCGCCCAAGAATTCCGGCAGGAGCACGACGATTGGGTGCGCACGCCTACCGTCGAAATCCAAGCCCCGCGGGTGATCCGGTTGCTCGATTACGACAAGGTGCCGCGTCAGAGCGTGAAGTTCAACCGGCGGAACATTTTCGCCCGCGACCACAACCAGTGCCAGTACTGCGGCCGGAAGTTCCCAACCAGCGAACTGAGCTTGGATCACGTGATGCCCCGGAGCCAGAACGGCGGCACGACGTGGGAAAATATCGTGTGCGCGTGCGTCGATTGCAACGTGCGGAAGGGGGGCCGTACCCCGCGGCAGGCGAACATGACGCTGATCCGTAAGCCGGAGAAGCCGAAGCGCAGCCCGCTGCTCAACGCGAAGCTCACGCAGAAGAAGTACGAAACTTGGCAATCGTTCCTCGACTCGGCCTACTGGAATGTCGAATTGAAGTAAAATACTGCGGAGGGACAACCGTCCCTCCGCTTTCGTTTGGAGGATGGATCATGATTGCGACCTTGCCAGCAACCCGCCGTGCCACACCCGACGATTTGATGAAAGTCGATGGGAAAGCCGATCTCATCAACGGGGAGATTATCCAAGCCATGCCCAGCGGCAATCTTCCCGGCATTATCGCAGGTCGAATCTACCGCAAGCTCGCCGATTACGTGGACGATCACGATTTGGGATTAGTTCATCACGACGGAACGAGCTGCCTCGTGCCCGAATTGTCCAGTGGCCGTGAATCATTCGTTCCCGACGCAGCGTTTTACGATCAAGATCCAGCGACCGCTAACATGAAATTTGTTAGCGGCGCGCCCGAATTCGCGGTGGAAGTTCGCAGCGAAAACGATTATGGTTGGTCTGCCGAACGGCAGATGGCAGCGAAGCGTGCCGACTACTTTGAAGCGGGTACGAAAGTAGTTTGGGATGTCGATCCCATTGATAAAGTCGTGCGGGTGTACACG
>Ga0105046_10019971_pt1 | contig 10149 bp, 9 predicted proteins | sample MAT03_FD_78385 | JGI IMG/M metagenome (GOLD analysis project Ga0105046, IMG submission 78385) | Freshwater microbial communities from Lake Fryxell liftoff mats and glacier meltwater in Antarctica - MAT-03 (megahit assembly) | ecosystem: Environmental > Aquatic > Freshwater > Ice > Liftoff... | reverse complement strand
GCTTTCGCTGCTTTCGCTGCTTTCGGCGGGGGGGGTCTGCAGAATGACCGAAAGCTGAAATCGAGTATTGGCTGAAAGGGCATGGCAACGATTCTTGGAGTTTAACATAATGGGCCGGAGGCCGTAGGGCGGGTGGAGTCATCGGAACCCGCCGCGCGGGTTCCGAGAATCGTTGCGACACCCTTTTCCGGTTGACCCGACGTGCGATTCCGGGGATTATGCTATTTCCTACCGCCGAGGCTCTTCACCATGGTTCGAATATTCCCCGTGGCACTCTTCACCCTGCTCGGCGGTTTCGCCACTGCGGCGGACGTGAAACTGCCGGACGCCATCAAGGTCGATAAAGAAAAGAAGACGGTCACCGTCGATGCCAAGGTCGCGCCGCGCAAGCTGGCGCACTTGGAACAATCGTACCCGATCGAAGTGATCGCCTGCTGGGGCTACATCAAGGACGCCAAGCCCGGCGACAAGAACGGCAAGAAATCGCACGAGACGATTGTTACCATCGACGTGATGCCGAGCGAGGTCGCCGCGGCGATGGAGCAACTCGGCATCAAGCCGGGTAAACCGGGCATCGGCGAAAGTGCCAAAGTCGAAGGGCCGGACGTCAACATCTACATCGACGTGCCCCAAGGCGATGGCCCGGCCAAGCGTTACCCGCTGGACAAAATCCTCGTCGATCCGAAAACGAACAAGCCGATGCCAAAAGGCGTAAAGTTCAAATTCACTGGCTCGGCCCCCGCGAAAGCGGAGCCGGGCAAAGTCGCCAAGGAGTTCGGCGCCGACAACACCGGGACGCTGATCATGATCTTCCCCGTCGACGCCGAGACGGTGTTCCAATCCACGCTGACAATGAAAGAAGAAAAGTACCTCAAGCTCGATGTGAAGAAGGACACCCTGCCTAAAGAAGGCGATCCGGTCAAACTCGTGCTCGAGGTGGGCAAATAACCATGCGAAAACTCTCCCTATTGCTGTTGGGCGGCGTCGGCTTGACCGGTTGCGGCGATTCCCCTTCGGCGTTGCCGGCGACGGAAGCGACACTGGTACAAGCCGCGCCGACCTTGCCGCCGCCGGCCACGAAATCGGATGCGATCATCCCGACCGTCTCGCAACAACCGAAGCCGGTGCCGGTGGAACCAGTGTCGAAACTGCCGGACGACTTGGGCGGCAAAGCGGTGCAAAAATCGCTGATGCCGACCCTGAAGATGCCGAAAGACTTGGCCGGCCCCACGGCCCCGCGGCCCCGGCTCACTCCTCTGGATCGGGGCGAACTCCCGGCTCCACCAATCGCCATCGCCATGCCATCGACGCCGAATTCGAAGACCAAGCCGGCGAAGCCTTCTCCGCCCTCGGAGCTTGCTCCGGCCGATTTGGGCCAAGCCGCAGCGGAAAATTTGACCGCCGTAAAGTTCGCCGAGAAGCCCTTGGTTCGCGCCGATCGGCCGCAGAACGCCGGCGCTGCCGACGTGCCCGGACTGGCCCGGCAGTTCATCGAACGCGCGCCGGTGGACGATCCGACCGCCGAGATTTCAGCCGGCAAACTAATCGACACACTCTTCCCGTTCCCCATCGGCACGCTGCCGTTCCTCAAGCAGTCGATTCCCGATCCGTTCGAATTCGCCGAACATTTAAAGGGCAAACTTCCTCGCGACACCGAGTTCGGCACGGTGCCCACGGTAGTGCCACCGGAAAAAAAATAACCGGTGGTTTGACAAAGCTAATACACTGTCTTCGAATCGGACACATCGAGTCGCGGAGGCCGGGCAGTGAGCGTCCAGCTTTCCGACAGCGACTCTCGCCGAAAAACCAAACAATCGCTGGGCGAGCCGGGGGAAACTCCGGCGACGAACAGTGTGGATGACCGTTTGACGCTGTCGTTCGACGAGCCGGAGCCGACACCGGCACTACCGCTGCCCCTGTTCGTTTTGGGTCAATATCGGTTGATCGAAAAGATCGGCCAAGGCGGAATGGGCGCGGTCTATCGGGCAATTCACATCCGGTTGAAAAAGCCGTTCGCCGTAAAGATTTTGACAGCAGCGCGGATGTCCGACCCCAAAGCGGTGTCTCGGTTCTTGCGCGAAATGGAAGCCGTGGGGCGGCTGGATCACCCGAATATCGTCCGGGCGACCGACGCCGGGGAAGTCGGCGGCATCCACTACTTGGCGATGGAATTGATCGAAGGGATCGACCTCGCCAAGCTGGTGAAGGTGTGCGGACCCCTGCCGATTGCCGAGGCATGCGAGCTCGTGCGCCAAGCCGCGTCCGGGTTGCAATCGGCCCACGAGCGCGACCTCGTCCACCGGGATATCAAGCCGTCGAATTTACTGTTGTCGAATCTCGGCCACTTGAAAATCCTCGATCTCGGCTTGGCTCGGTTGATCGAGCCGGAGCCAAACCACCGCGAGCTATCGTGGAGCGGGCACGTCCTCGGCACCCCCGATTATATGGCCCCGGAGCAATGGGATTCGGGCCGCGCCGCCGACATCCGCTCCGATCTCTACAGCCTCGGTTGCACGCTCTACGCGCTGTTGGCGGGGCGTCCGCCTTTCGGCACGGCCGACTACGATTCGAACACGAAGAAGATGGCCGCGCACCTCCGGGATACCGCCGAATCGATGTCCACGCTGCGTACGGGATTACCGCAGGGCGTGACAGTCATCGTCGATAAATTGTTGGCGAAAGATCCGGCGAAGCGATACGCGACGCCTTCGGCTCTGGTGGTTGCACTGGAGAAGTTCGCGGCCGGCGCGGACTTGAAATCGCTCGCCGAGCGGGGCGTTCGCAATCTTCAACGCGCGATCGACGAAACCCGCACCGTGCCAGCATCCCCGGCCGGAGTTTCGCCGCGGCGCAGCCGGCGAGTCGCGATGGCGAGCACCGGTGCTATTGTCGCGATATTGTTCGCGGCGGTATTGGGCGTCTGGTTCTGGCCCGCCTCCGGTTCTGCGAATGCGACCCCGACGACAAATTCGGCCAGTGCAACGAAGCGCGAGCCGGGCGTCTGGTACGACCTTCTCGACCGAGAACCGACCGCGGTCGTTTGGCCGAAGGAAAACGAGAACTCACGTTGGGCCTACGACCCGACCAAGAAAAGTTTGTTCGTCGATAGCACCGGCTTCGCGATGCTGGAACTCGGGCGCATCGACAGCGCGAGCTTCGACTTGGAAGCGACGGTGTTTCAGAATCCGTGGTCAGGCCATTTTGGTACGTATTATTTCGGAAATAGCAAAGGCGACGAAATCCGAGCTCAGGTGTTGGGCCTCGAACGAATCGCCGATCAACAGAAGCCGAACCCCGCTCGAATGCTCCGGGGTAAACTGGAATTCACCCACCCGACGCATCACTACACGACTCGCCAAGCGTTGGAAGTAATGCCAACACCGGGTTCGCGTGAATACTCCCTCACTTATAAAGTTCGTGGGGGCGCTGTCGTCGAGACACTGTGGGCAGGCCGGCCGATGCCGGCCGAGTTTCTCGATAATATTGAAGGCGATGACGCCGACCAGAACTCTTCGGGAAGATTGGGCATTTATATACAATCAACAAGCGTGACGATCCTCTCCTTAAGAATCCGAATCCCCCACCCATAGGATCAACAGCAGATGGCTAACAGTATCACCTTGACCGGCATCACCATCGACAAATTGGTGTTTACAATCGGCGCCGATGCCGATTCCAAGCGCATCGACCGGCTGATGGCTTTCGATCCGATCGACCCCGCCACCACAACGACCCCGCATTTGGTACGCCCACTGATCGCCAATCCTGCCGGGGTGATCTGCGCGACCGTGCTCGTCACCGAAGATTGCCATGCCGTTCGAGCGCTGGTGTACAAACGCAGCAGTTTCTCACATCCGGCTGGCCCTATGCCCCCCGATGATGCGGTTCTCGGTTCAAAATCGGGGCTGTACTGGTCATGGGGAGTACTAGGTGCGCCCGAAATTCCGGGAGCCTTCCACACCCCCTCTGCGACTTATCCCCTCAACGCATTGGTGGTCTGGAAGCAAATCACCGCCAGTGGCGCCTTCGTTTACGATGGCTACCATCCGTTCCTCGGCAAGACCGGCGGCGCCGGCTCATGCGGTACCGCCGGGTCGGGCACCGGCTCAGGCCACAAGTCGCTCACACCCTTGCCAAACGTGCCCCCGCCGCCCCCGCCGCCCATGCCCAAAGCCGGCTGACATTCGACACGGGATCCATGAGCAGTCTCCCGTACTTCGGTTTGTACGTCGTCACCCACCCGGGCCGGGAGACGGTTCTCGGCCCCACGCTGGCTTCGATTCGGGCCGGCGATTGGCCCTCCGAGCCGACCGTACTCACCCAGCCGGAAGACTGGATCGTGGGTTGGGAAAGTACGTCGCGCATGTACCGCACGGCTCTGGAACGGGCGTGGGAGGATGGCGCTTGGTGGGCCGTCATCCTCGAAGACGATGTCGCGGTGAATCGCCATCTCTGGGCCAACCTCATCCGCTGGTACCCGTTGTCTTCCGGCCAACTCCACTGGGGCAGCTTGTTCATTCCGGACACGATTCAAAATCCGTGGCAGCGCGAATGCCCCGAATTGAACTACCGGTTGGCGCGGCGCGAGTTGGCCCACGGCCCGGATGAATCTTGGCAGAAACACCGCTTGTGGGGTTCCCAAGCCTACGTATTTAGCCGGGGCGGATTGCGCATAATGCTCGATCGGTGGGATCACCTCGCGGGCGGGCAAGATGCTCGCGTATTGTCCACTGCCGTCGTTGAATCGTGGCCGCTATGGTACTCGGCCCCGTCGCTCGTCGAACACAACCCCGTCTTCAGCGCGTTCGGCACCCCGGCGGCGTACGCTCCGGATTTCGATGCGAACGTCTTGTTCGCGGAGCCGACTCACGGACTTTACCGCCATCCCGAAGGGGTGCCCGGTTGGTTGAGTTACCGCGAAGGCCGCGCCTTGTGGGAACGGGCTCGGGGAAAACGCGTCTTGGAACTCGGCCGCGCCCATGGACGGAGCACCGTCGCCATCGCCCAATCGGCGGCGAGTTTGGTGTCGATCGACGCGCACGATCCGGCCCCGGCCGAAGCGTGGCTCGGGCGTTTCGGGTTGAAGGATCGCGTCGAATTGAAGTGCGGATTTTTTGCGGATCACGTCGCCGGCGCGGGCCGATTCGACATGGTTTTCGTGGACGGCGAACACGACGCGGCCAACGTCCGGGCCGATGTCGAACTCGCGTTGGCGGCGCTGGTGCCCAGGGGCGTGTTGTGCTGCCACGATTACCCCGACCCAGGCTGGCCCGATGTCCGAGCCGTCATTGACGCGATCGCACGGGAGCGCGGACTTGTCCGCATTCGCCAGTCGGATTATCTCGGGGAATTTCGATTCGGCGGATGATCGACCCCCGCCCCGCCCAGGGTCGCCTACACCCGAGCCGGTTCCGGTGATACCATAAGCGAATGGGAAAAGCGCGCGAGCGGGGCAGCAACGATGAACCGGTCGTGAAAACGATCTGCCGGAACCGCCGCGCGTCGCACGAATACGAACTGCACGACACCATCGAATGCGGCATCGTCCTCGTCGGCACCGAGGTCAAGAGCCTGCGGGACGGGCACGCCAACCTCGAAGACTCGTTCGCCAAGATCGAGAACAACGAAATCTGGCTGATCGGTTGCGAAATCCAAGAGTACACCTTCGGCAATCGGCTGAACCACCGGCCGAAGCGCGATCGCAAACTGCTGCTCCGCCGGCGCGAGATCGCCAAGTTCGCCCTCAAAGGGGAGCAAAAGGGTTTCACGCTCATCCCGACGCGGCTCTACTTCAAAGATGGCCGGGCCAAGGTCGAAATCGCGGCGGCCAAGGGGAAACAAGCCCACGACAAACGGCAGTCGCTGAAAACTTCCGAAGCGAAGCGGGAGATGGATCGGGCGATGTCCAAACGCCGGCGCGGGTGAGCGGCCGTGAACATCGTCGCCCTCGTCGAAGCCGAAGATCACGTCTGTTGCCGGTACCGCATCGCGGCCTTCCGCCCGCACCTCGAAGCCGCCGGCCACACGCTGGGGATCCAGGCGATCCCCAAGGGAATCGTATCCCGTCTCCGGTTGCTCAACTCCGTCGGCGACGCCGATGTGGTTATACTCCAACGCAAGCTGCTTTCGCAATTCGAGGTGGCGTGGCTCCGGCGGAAAGCCCGGCGGTTGATCTTCGATTTCGACGACGCGATCTACCTGCGCGATTCGCACTCGGGCAAAGGTTTCGACGACGCCAAGCGCATGCGGCGTTTCCGATCCATCGTGGCGTCGGCCGATGCGGTGGTCGCGGGTAATGCCATCTTGGCGGAACAGGCCGATCCTAAGGCGACGGTCATTCCCACTTGCATCGATATCTCGAAATATCAACCGCACGAAAACGTCTGTCGGAAGGATCACATCGAACTCGTTTGGGTCGGGTCGTCGAGCACGTTGAAGGGCGTCGAAAGCCAACGGACTCTGTTCGAGGAAATCGGCCGGTCGATCCCAGAGCTGCGTTTGACCGTGATCTGCGACCGCTTCCCGAAGTTCGAGCATCTGCCGGTGCAAGAAATTCCATGGCAGGAAGCGACGGAAGCGGTATTCATCGCCCGAGCCGACATCGGCATCGCTTGGGTGCCCGACGACCCGTGGAGCCGGGGGAAGTGCGCGCTCAAAGTGTTGCAGTACCACGCGGCCGGGTTGCCGGTGGTGGCCAATCCCGTCGGTGTGCAAGCCGAGATCGTGCGGCCGGGGGTCAACGGCTACTTGGCTTCAACGACCGATCAATGGGTCTCGGCGATCCACGCGCTCGTTACGAACGAGCATCTCCGCCGCGGGTTCGGCATGGCGGGCCGCGAACAAGTGCGGAAGCAATTCAGCACCGATGTCGGCGGGGCGATGTGGGTCGAACTGCTGAATCGGGTGGGAAGGGGTGGCGCATGCTGAGCCACTTCTTCCGCAAACTGCGACCGCCGAAAGCCACCGAGCCGTTGGAAACGCGACGGGCCAACGGGCAAATCTGGCACTTCCGGCCCGGCGTTGCGCCGCTTCTCGGCGGCGTACCGGACATCGAGGAATGGGAGCGTCGGGGCTTGGCGACGCTCGTCAAGAAAAACCTCCAGCGCAGCATCTGGCGGGTCGCGCTCCCCGGCAGCGCGGTGTATTTAAAGCTCTGTCGGACGAATACCCCGCGGGCGTGGATTCGCGATATTCTCCGGCCGCCGAAGGCCCGATTGGAATTCGAGAACGCGCTCGCGCTGCAATCGTGCGGCATCGGCTGCACCGAGCCATTGGCGTGGGGAATGTCCGACGGCCTCTGGCCCGGCAGCAGCTACATCATCACGCGGGAGCAAGTGAACGCGGAGCCGCTGGATCTGTTCTTGGCGAATCCGTTGACGCCGCAGCGAAGGCGACAACTGGCGGTGGCGTTCGGCGAGTATCTGGCGAAGTTGCGCGATGCCGGGGTGAGCCACCCGGACGCGCACCCGGGGAACTTCTTGATCGAGTGGCTCGCTTCGCCCAAGTTCTGCCTGCTCGATGTGCACGCGGTGCACTTCGGAACGGTGAGCGGTAACCTCGTCTTGCTGAATCGCTGGTTTCAGATGCGTACCACGCGGTGTGATCGTTTGCGATTCTGGCGCGCGTATACGAGTTCAACATCGAAGAGCGAGCCGAAGGAATTGGAAACGCAGACTCATCGTTCGAATCTGCGTTTCTGGCAGAACCGATTGCCGCGCTATCTGGGCAAGAATCGCGAGTACCGCAAGATTCGCGGGCCGGGCATTCGCGGCCATGCCGCCAACGAATTGCCCGAAGATTTGTTGTCGAATTGGATCGCGAATCCCGATGCTATTTTCCATGCATCCTCTTCCACCGTTATCAAAGACTCGCGCAGTTCCACCGTGGCCTTGTTCGAGCACCGCGGCCAGAAATACATCGCCAAGCGATTCCGCCGCAATCGTTTCATCAACGGTATTAAGAATCGCCTGCGGCACTCCCCCGCGCTGCGTTCGTGGATATTCGGCCAAAGCCTACGAGACCGCGGCTTGCCAACGGCCAGGCCGCTCGCCGTGCTGCAACGTTACCGCGACGGCCTTCCGCGCGAAGGGTACTTGATCTTCGAACACATCGCCGACGCGGTCGAACTGCCGGACGCCGTGGCCCAGGCGAGTTGGGTCGAGCGCAAACAATTGATCGATTCCATCGGCCGGCTACTACGCCATGTCCACGAGCGCGGCGTGAGTCACCGTGACCTAAAGGCCCCGAACATCTTGATCGCAGCGGGCCAACCGGTGTTGATCGACCTCGTCGGCGTCCGCCTCGGACTGCGGGTTTCATTCTCCGAGCGCGTCCGCAACCTCGCCCGGTTGAATGCCAGCTTCGTCAATTCCAACTTCGTGAGCCGGACGGATCGCCTGCGATTTCTCCGCGTGTATTTATTGTGGAGTTCCCGAGATTGGAAACTCGTCTGGCGGGCCATCGCCGCGGAGACTTTAGCCAAAGTCGACAAGAATCGGCGGTCGGGGCGAGTTCTGGCCTAATCGCAGGGGAATGTGAAGACGGCCCCGCCATTCCGCCGATGGAAAAGGTGAGCGGATTCGACTAGCCCCAGCCGGGCCAATCGGGTAAGCCTGTGATTGCGTGCAGACCCTCTTCGGAATGGAAAGCCGATGACGGATCGTTTTCCCGGCCGCACGGATTGGTCCCGCCGACAAGTGCTCCGCGCCTTCGGCCTGCTGAGCCTCGGCGCCTTCGGGTGCGGCTCGTGGCACGACCGCAGCGCGAATGTGCCGCACACCACGGCGGAGCCGACAAACCTCGCCGCCGGAATGCCGATCCCGGCGCCGCCAAAGAAACCGGGAAAGTATTTCCACCGCGTTTCGCAGTACGTCTTCTATTCCGATTTCCCGCTCGAACCGACCGACCCGCTCTTCGCCGAGCTCGAAGAACTGCCTGAGCAAATCCAGAGCGAGTTGAAACTGCCCACGGGCAGCGGCATCGTGCAGGTTTTTTTGTTCGATGATCAAGACAAGTATGAAGCGTACATCCAAGCGCGCTATCCAAAGTTACCGGTGCGGCGGGCGTATTTCTTCGCCGAACAGCGCGGCAGCAGCATGCCCGATGACCTAACCGTGTGCACGTGGGTCGGCAAACACCTGCGGACCGACCTGCGCCACGAACTCACGCACGCCCTGCTGCACGGCGTCTTGAAGGCCGTACCGCTCTGGCTCGACGAGGGCATCGCGGGCGTCTTCGAGCAACCGACTCGTAAGGGCGGCGTGAATCAGGCCCACCTCGAGGCCCTGCGCAAGCCCGGCTTCGCGCCGAATCTCGCCCGCCTCGAAAAACTCGGCCAAGTCCACCAAATGGAAAAACCCGAGTACCAAGAAGCTTGGGGCTGGATCCATTTTCTACTGCACAGCACACCGTCGAATTCGAAGATCCTGCACGATTACCTGCAAGCCTTACGGCAGAATGCCAACCCCGGCCCACTACTGCCGAAATTGGAATCGACCGTTCCCGACGCAGGCAAAGCCTTGATCGAACACATCGCGAAAATTGAAATGCCGACGTTGGCGGTGCCCGTCGCCGGAATTCGTTGATCCACGTCCGAATCAGCTGGCAACCGACATTGGCATCCAGCCGGAGTTCCCGGTACTATCACTTCATCTCCACTCGGTTCCCGGTGATACACCATGCACTCCCTCGCCATCGCATTCGCTTTACTTGCCGTCGCACCGGCATTCGCCCAGAAGGAATTCGGCTTCGACAACCGCAAAGGCTCCGGGCAGGCATACTTGAAACCCGAAGAGACGGTGGCGAAGTTCAAGGTGCCCGCCGAATTCGAGGTCAAGCTCTTCGCGGGGGAACCGCAGCTCGTCAACCCGGTCGCCTTCAGCATCGACGAGCGCGGCCGCGTTTGGTGCGTCGAGTGCTTCGAATACCCGAGCCGGACGCCCAAGGGCAAAGCCCCGCGCGACCGCATCGTGATTTTGGAAGACACCGACGGCGACGGCGCCTGCGACAAGCGCACCGTCTTTTGCGAAGGCAAAGACTTCCCCGTGAGCGAAGAACGCAAGAAAGCCGGCCTCGGCGCCTTCGACCTCTGCACCGGCCTCGAAGTCGGCCACGGCGGCGTCTGGGTCGGGGCGGCGCCGTACGTCTGGT
>Ga0105046_10019969_pt1 | contig 10150 bp, 7 predicted proteins | sample MAT03_FD_78385 | JGI IMG/M metagenome (GOLD analysis project Ga0105046, IMG submission 78385) | Freshwater microbial communities from Lake Fryxell liftoff mats and glacier meltwater in Antarctica - MAT-03 (megahit assembly) | ecosystem: Environmental > Aquatic > Freshwater > Ice > Liftoff... | reverse complement strand
GTGGAAGGCTCAAAAATACCCGTGAGATACAAACGCGACGAGGTGGTATGGCGCGCCTGGAAATAAAAAAATCCGTGGGCGGTTTCGCCTGGCGCAATCATCTTGGCGGCCCAGGCGCGCGCTTCGATTTCGGGCCCGTTGAAGGGGTTTTTCTTGGTGCGGCGCGGAATCGGCAAGGGGCGCGGGCCGAGGTTCGGCTTGGTGGGGCCGACGCGCGAGAGCAAGTCCCGATAGGGGGTGTGGTCAATCTTGCCCATGCCGGGCTGAATGTACTGGATGGCCATCTGGTCCACGCGGATGGCCTGGGGGCGGGTGTTTTGGATGATGACGAGCACGGGCAGGACTTCGTAGCGGTTAGGGTTCAGTTTTCCAAAGGCTTTCTGGGTGAGCGCTTCGGTGTCGAAGGCTTGGGCAGCGATGGTGACGCCGTCCAGCTTCTGTTTGAATTCGTAGGAATCGATGGCGCCGGGCTTAAAAGGTCCATCTTTATCGAGGGAAAACGCCATCCAGGCGAGTGGGGCCAGTAAAATACAGGTCTTGGCGAATCGACTTGCAGTCCGTTTCATGTTCTTCCTCTACCGGGCACTTGGCGTGATCGCTCTGCCGCTGCTTCTAGTGTATTGGGTCCGCCGGATATTTCGAAACCGGGCGTACGCGCGGCACTGGGGCGAGCGTTTTGGCAGCCTTCCCTTTCGGCGGACGCAGCGGGGCGGCCTTTGGTTGCATGCGGTGTCGGTGGGCGAGGTACTTTCGAGCCTGGAGATGATCAGGCAACTCCGCACGACGCTGCCGGGCACGCCGATCTACGTTTCGGTGAGTACGCTGGCGGGGCGCGACATCGCCGAACAGCGGCTGGCGGGCTTGGCCGACCACATCTTCTACGCGCCTATGGACCTCTGCTGGGCGGTCCGCCGCACGCTGCGGCAGTTGGACCCGCTGGCAGTGATCATCTTCGAAACGGAAATCTGGCCCAACCTGTGGCGCGAGACCAAGCGCCGCGGCGCCGGGCTGATTGTGCTAAACGGCCGCATTTCGGACCGCGCCTGGCCCCGTTACGAGCAGTTCGCGTGGGCCTTCCGGCCGGTGCTGGCGGCCGCCGACCGGATTCTGGCGCAAAGCGAGACCGACGCCGAGCGGTACCGGGCGTTGCTGGGCCCGGGCGCCGAAGAGACGGTGGAAAGCGTCGGCAATCTGAAATACGACGCGACGCCGCCGGAGCCGTCCGACGGGTTGAGCAACTGGGTGCGCCGGCTGGACCCCAGTGCCGTCTGGATCGCCGCCAGCACCATGCCCCCGCTGGTGGATGGTGACGTGGACGAAGACGACGCCGTGCTGGCCGCTTACCGGCAACTGGCCCCGGCGAGCGGCAATGGCTTGCTGCTGATCCTGGCGCCGCGGCGGCCGGAGCGTTTTGAACCGGCGGCGGAGAAGCTACGGGCGGCGGGGATCCCTTTCGTACGGCGGAGCGCCCTGGGGCCGCTGACACTGCCCGGGGTGCTGCTGCTGGATACGATGGGCGAATTGGGTGGCGCATTCGCCCTGGCGGACGTGGTGTTCATGGGCGGCACGCTGGCGCGGCGCGGCGGGCACAACGTGCTGGAGCCGGCTTACTTCGGCCGCCCGATCATCGTGGGCCCCCATAATCAGAACTTTACGGCCATCGTCGAGCAATTCCTGCAGGAGGGTGCGCTGCGGCAAATCTCAAGCGCTACCGAACTCGCTCCCACCGTCGCCGAACTGCTGACCGATGCGGGGGAATACGGGGCACGCGCCCAAGCGGCCGCCGGCCGGGAGCGTGGCGCGACCGCTCGCGCCCTGACGGCCGTGCTCGCCGTGATCGATCAATCGCTCACCCACGAGCCCGGCTACTGGTGGCTGGCGCCGCTTGAATGGCTGTGGTTGGCGGGCGTGACGATGGACCGGACTTTGCGCGGGCGCGGCCATCGGTTGGCGCCGGCTACGGTGAGCCTAGGAAACCTCACTTATGGCGGCGCGGGTAAGACGCCGTTGACCCTGTGGCTGGCCGAGCGGCTGCCCCGCGCGGCGGTCCTCACCCGCGGCTATGGCCGGCAGGATCATAAGTTGCTGGCTTTGCCCCCCGGCGCCAGCGCGCCGCTCAGCCAGACCGGCGATGAGGCACAGATCTTCTTGCGCTCCGGCCGGGTCGCGGTGGGCATCGGTGCCAACCGCCGCCGAGCCGCCGAGGCGCTGAGCCGTGTCTTCGCCGCCGAAGCCTTCCTGCTCGACGATGGCTTCCAACACTGGCCGCTGGCTCGCGATTTCGACATCGTCCTGATCGACACGCAGGACCCGTTCGGCGGCGGACGTCTGCTGCCTATCGGGCGTCTGCGGGAGCCGATTTCGGCGCTGGGGCGCGCAGGCTTCGTCGTACTGACGCGGACCCAATCGGCCCGGCGTTATACGAAACTACTGGCCCGCATCCGGCAGGAAAATACCCGCGCGCCCATCGTACGGGCCAGCATCCGCCCCATCACGTGGATGCGCGCCGATCAGCCGGTGAATCTGCCGCCCGGGCAATACGCCGCCTTCTGCGGGCTCGCCAACCCCGGCAGTTTTCGGGCTTCGATTGCCGCGCTGGGTTGGCAGACGGTCTCGTTCACGGCTTTCCCGGATCACTTTCGTTACCAGCCGCAGGACCTGGAGCCGCTGACGCTTGCCGCCCCCGATGGCCTACTCACCACGGAAAAAGATTGGGTGAAGGTGGCGACGCTTGGGCTCGCCAGCCCTGTCTATTGGCTGAAAGTGGAACTGGATGTCGATGAAGGCGAAGAGTTGTTGCGGCTCATCCGGGCTGCACGCCGTCCGGTTTAATCGCTCTGTTACTTCTGTTACTTCTGTTACTTCTGTTACTGCATTCACTAGTACTGCCCATACTGAAGTCCTAGTTCTAATAGGTTTCCCCTAGAACGCGGTAAGTAACACCTAATTTACCGATAGTTTACGGCTGAGAGCGTAAAACTACTAGTATTCCATGGCATGCTCTAGAAACCGGCTGTGCTCTCCGCATAGATTTTTAATCTGAAGGACCTATTCATGCGCTTGTTCTCTATTTTCACGCTTGTTACGTTGACGACTTCCCTGTGGGCCGGCCAGCACGGCGATCTCCGCCAAAATGCTAAAACCGCTTCGAGTATCGTGCTCGGTGAAGTCACCGATACTCAGAGTTATTACGGCACGGATGGCGAAATTTACACGGATGTTACCGTAAAAGTAAATGCCGCGCTGAAGGAAACAGGGCGTAAGTCCGGCGCATCGCGGTCCTTCACCGTAAAGGGCGGCTCAGTAGGCGATACGCGGGTAATATTTACCGATGTGCCCGCCTTCGAGATAGACGAAGCCGTCGTTCTGTTTCTAGAAAATGACAAAGCCACAGAGAAATATTCTCTTCGCGGCCGTTGGGTAACCGAACTTAATCAGCCGGCGGAGAAATTGCTCGAACAAATCGAAGAGAGCCTGCGCGATCAAGACGCACCGATAGTGGAAGTGGAGCGTCAGCGCGCCCACGCCTTCCTGTCGGAGTTGGCCGCCACGACACCGGCTCCGGATGCTGCCTGCTACCTGCTGATTGGCCCCAAGTGGGGCGATTCGCTGGCAACTTATAAGTATAACACAACCATTCCAGAAGGCTGGAAAATATCGCTCGAAACGGCGGCGGCCACCTGGAACAAGGCGGGCACGGTGTTTAACTTCAAGAGCGATGCCGTTAGCACCAACGAGTTCATTTTGGGCACCGTCTCGGGCGCCAACGTCCTGGCGTCCACCCGGATCGAATTCGACCGGATGAACCGGATGCGCCGTTTCACGATGACCTTTAACAACCTCTATACTTGGTCTGGCACGGGCGAGGAGGGTAAATTCGATATCGAAAACGTGACGGCCCACGAACTGGGCCATGCGCTAGGCCTGAACCATCCGTCGGCCACGGTCTGCGGCGAGCAGACGATGTGGGCTTCGGCTGCCGCGGCTGAGACGAAGAAGCGGACAATTGAGAATGGCGACAAGGCTGGGATGGCGGTGCTGTACGCGGCCGCCGGAACGCCGGCTCTGGCCCCTACTCCGGCCCCGGCCCCGGCACCTACTCCCGCTCCGGCCCCGGCCCCGGCCCCTACTCCGGCCCCGGCCCCGGCCCCTACTCCCGCTCCGACCCCTGCCCCGGCCCCTACTCCGGCTCCGGCTCCGGCCCCGGCCCCTGCTCCGGCTCCGGCGCCTACTCCGGCCGCGCCTTTGCTCACCGGCTCGTTCTTCTTCCCTTCCGTTCCGGCCGCGGGCCAGAACTTCACACTATGGTTGACGGGTTCGGGTTTCACCCCGACCACCGGGCAGATCGTGATCACCGGTCCGGCATGCCCTGCGGGCTGCGTCCTCACTCCGGGCTTTCGTTCGCCCTCGCTGTTTTCGGGCACCACATCGATCGCCACTAGCGGCGCCTACACGGTGGTGGTCCGCAACGGCGCCACGGGCACGCGGTCGGCTTCGCGGCCGCTGACGATTCGGTAAGCGAACTTGTAGCGGGGGTGGGCCGATTCAGGGTATCCTGAAAGCTCACCCCTTGATTGCCGTTCAAAATGTTTCCATGCGCTTCGGCGCCAAAGTCCTCTTTGAGGATGTCACGACCTCGTTTTTGACCGGGCGGCGCTACGCGCTCACCGGTCCGAATGGGGCTGGCAAATCCACGTTTATGCGAATTCTGACGGGTGACGAGGAGCCGACCAAAGGCACCGTCACCCGCCCGCGCAAGTTTGGGATCTTGCGGCAGGATCAGTTTGCGTTCGATGCTTTTCGGGTGCTCGACACGGTGATTATGGGCAACAAGCCGCTGTGGGAAGCTCTGGCCGAACGCGAAGTGCTTTATGACAAAGATCCGGCCACGCTGACCGATGAAGACGGCATGCGGATGGGCGAGCTCGAAGGCATTGTCGGCGAAGAGGGCGGCTACGAAGCCGAGAGCGACGCGGCCATTTTGCTGGACGGACTCGGCCTCGACGATTCGCTGCACAACCGGAAAATGGGCGAGTTGCAAGGCGGCCAGAAGGTGCGCGTCCTGTTAGCGCAGGCGCTCTTCGGCAACCCCGGCGCGCTGCTGCTGGACGAACCCACTAATCACTTAGACCTCGACAGCGTCCATTGGCTGGAAGACTACCTCGGGAAATACGAAGGCACGCTGATCTGCATTTCGCACGATCGCCACTTCCTGAATAACGTCTGCAACTATACGGCAGACATCGACTACAACACCATCATCACTTACACCGGCGGCTACGACGACATGGTGATGGCCAAGACGCAGATCCGCTCCCGCGTGGAAGCCGACAATGCCCAGCGCGACAAGAAGATCGCGCAGTTGAACGAGTTTATCGCCCGCTTCGCCGCCGGCACCCGCTCCTCGCAAACTACCTCTCGCAAGAAGGAAGTGGAGCGTTTGCAGACCTCCGACTTGGCGCGTTCGAACATTGCCCGCCCTTACATCAAGTTTGAGCAGAAGCGGCCGTCAGGCAAGCATGTGCTCGAAGTGAAGGGTCTTTCAAAAAGCTACGACGACCTGAAGGTGTTTGAGAACTTCACCGCCAGCGTCACGCGGGGCGAGAAGATTGCGATCATGGGCCGCAATGGCGCCGGCAAAACGAGTTTGCTACGGGCCCTGCTGAGCGGGGCCAAAAACGAGGAAGCGCTGGCCGAAGGCGAACTTGAGATTACCGCCGGCAGCGCGGAATGGGGCCACGAAGCGGCGCCTGGCTACTTCTCGCAGGACCATAAGCGCTCCATCCAGCCGGGCAACACGACCCTCGAATGGCTGCACAACATCGATCCGCAGGCGGGCGAACAAGCCTTGCGCGGGTTGCTGGGACAGATGCTCTTCATTCGGGAAGAGGCCTTGAAGCCGACTATGGCGCTCAGCGGCGGGGAAGCGGCGCGGCTGATCTTCTGCCGGCTGATGCTGCAACAGCCCAACATCCTGCTGCTGGACGAGCCTACCAATCATTTGGACCTTGAAAGCATCAACGCCTTGAATGTGGCGCTGCAAAAGTACGAAGGCACCGTGTTTTTTGTCACCCACGACGAAGATCTGCTCGATGAAGTGGCGACGCGTATCTGGCACGTGCACGGCGGCCAGATTGAAGACTTTAAGGGTCCTTACGCCGAGTACAACGCCGCGATGCTGGCCGCTAAGGGCTAGGAAACCGGCATAAAAAGGGAAAGGGCGAGAGGTTCGGTAACCTCTCGCCCTTTTTGTTTCGGAGAAAGCCTATTCAGGCTTCGAATAGTAATAGCTGTGATAGTAGGTGTACTTGGAGTAGAGTTCGCCGCGGCGGGCGCCGTTGGCGATGATGCCGAGCATGTTGTTCTGGCAGAGCGACTGCATGGCGCGCGTCACCGAGTCGATGGTGGTGTGGCCCAGGCGCACGACGAGCACCGTGCCGTCGGACATGGTGGAAAGCAGGTTGGCGTCGGCGGCGAAGAGCAGCGGCGGACTATCGAGCACCACCCAACTGAAGAGCTTGGGCAGCATGTCGAGCAATTGCTTCACTTCGCGCAGATTGAGCAATTCGAGCGGATTGATGACGGCTTCGCCAGCCGGCATGATGTAGAGGTTGGTGCCGGCGACGCGCTTGATGACTTCTTCGAGGGTCGCTTTGCCCATCAGATAATCGGTGATACCGGGCGTGCGGTCCACTTGGAACAAGTGATGGACGATGGGGCGGCGGAAGTCGAAATCGCACAGAAGGGTGTTGTTGCCCGCCAGATGCGATTGGGCCAGAGCCAGATTCACGGCCGCGAGACTCTTGCCTTCGGCGGGCGATGGTGACGTCACGACGATCGAGTGGATGGGCTGCAGACTCTGCATGTGGTTGAGCCGGGTCCGCAAGGTACGGAACTCTTCCGTCGGCGCTTCGTGCGGCCGGGCGGCATCGATCAGGTGGGCTTCGGGAGCCGGGTTAAAGGGGACTTCCTGAACCTTTTCCAATAAGCCCGCAAGCATGGCCGACTGCTCGGCCGACAAGGACGTGTCCATCATCACTGACCGGCGCGTACCATCCATGGGCGCTACCGCCGTGGGGCTAAAGCTCCCGGCCTGTTCGGCCCGGCGTAACGCATCGTGAACTCGACTCATGATTCCTCCGTTATCAATTCTTTTGCTTTTGGCTGCAAGCGCTAGGCTTTATTCGTGACGTAGTAAACCACGGATCCCGCCATGATGAGGATCCCGGCCAGACAGGCCGTCGACCACGCCAACCAAGTGAGACGCCGGCGGCGGCGCACGACCAGGTCGTTTTCGAGCAGCGGCACGCTGCCCAAGACCGTCAACTGCGTGTAGGCTCGCACATCCTTCAAGCTCTTGAGTGTGGTGTCTTTCATCTCGCGGGCCGCGACGATGAACATGCCGATCAAAGCGCCGATACCGACTCCGGCACCCACAATGAAGTAGCGATTGGGATCCGTCGGTTGTTGCGGCGTGTTCGCCGGATCGAGCAGTTCCAGCGCTTCGCCCTGTTTGCGATTCTGTAATTGCATCTGGGTCTTGGACATTTCGGACTTCTTCGAAGTCTCTTCGAACTGTTCCTTGGCTAAGGCGCGCTCGCGGAGCAGTTCGTCATACTTGGCTTCGCCGACCGGCGTGGCCATGATCTGGCTCTGCAACCCACGGGACTGACTGGTGGCGGAATTGTAATCCCGCTGCAACGTGTCGATCTCCATCCGCTTGGCTTCGATCATGCTCTGCGTCGAAGCGATCTGCGCCTCAATCTCGCGCACCTCGCGGACCTGGACGCCAGACATGCCGCGGGGCTTTTCCACGGGCGCGGGCGCGGATTTCTTGGCTTCGTCTTCGTTCGAGATAACTTCGCGACGCCGCTTCATCACCGCCAACTCGCTTTTGCGGCGCTGGACGTCGGGATGATTGTCGCGGTATTGCTCCAACATCGCGGCTAGATTGGTTTCCATCGCCAGAACGTCGCGGTCGATCAGCCCGAGCCGGTCGCTCGTCGCGCGTTCGCGCTGTTCCCGCTGCTCGGTCTGCAAGGCGATGGGCTGGCTCGACTGCCGCAGTTGATCTTTCAAGATGCTCAAGCGGCTCTCAAAAAGCATTTTGTCCTGGGTGGCGCGCTGGATGCCGCTGTTCAAATTCCCCATGCGGCCTTCGAGGGCCCCGAGCTGACTGACGGAGGTGCCGATCTGCTCCGGCAAACGGCCTTGGTTCTGCACGCGGAAGGAGGTCAAACGGGAATCGATCTCTTCGAGACGCTTCTTGCGCGTGTCGAGCTGCTCGCTGAAGAAATCATCGGCCGACATCGACTGCGTTTGCTGGGTCCGCAGGTTGGCGTCGATAAACTTGGTCACCAACTCCTGGCACACCTTTTGGGCCAAGATCCGCTCGCTGTAAGAAAAGGAGATGCGGAAAGCGTTCACGCGCTCGGTCTGCGTGGTGGCCAGCAAGCCGACGCCGCCGATCTTAATGTCGCGCCGCATCATTTCCACCACGTCTTCGTTCGGCAACCGCTTGCGGTCGCGAGGATAAAGCTGGAGTGAATTGATGATGTTGGTAAGCGCGGTACGGCTGAGGATTTCGTTCGCCATGCTGCTGACGCGCTGGGACATTTCGGCGTTGATCACCTGCGGTGCCATCCGCTCGCTAACCTGCGAAGGGGTGACGCGAATCATCGCGCTCGACACGTAGGTATCCGGCCAGAGGAAGGCGACCACCACCGAGATCACGAGGGCGGCGAAAATCGGCCCCAGCATCCAGGCCCGGTGGCGGCGGATCACGTCGATGTAATCCTCCATGTCCAGCGTTCGTCGCGGAATTGAAAATGGATCTTGAGATTGTAAAGGTTGCATTTGAGAGCTCTCCGCGTTACTGCACGATAATCTGGTCACCGGGCATCACTTCGATGTTCTGCTCCATCTTTTTGCCTCTGGTGACTTCCCGGTAATTGAACCTGATCACTTGCCCCTTGCGAATGATCCGGATCTTTTTGTCGTTGGCGAACTCCTGCAGGCCGCCCGATAAGCCGAGCGCTTCGAGCACGGTGAGTCTCGAAATCAGCGGAAACGAACCGGCGCGGTTCACTTGGCCTTGTACGTAGTATTTCTTGCTACGCACTTCCTGGACGGAAACCGCCACTTGGGGCCGGTTCATCACGGTTTCGAGCGCCGTGACGACTTTGGTTTCCAGCTCTTTTGGCGTCGCACCCTCCGCTTCGATCTCGCCGACCAACGGCATACTGATTTTGCCGTCCGGGCGGACCACGTACAGGGCCGACATCTCGGGTTCGCGCCACACGCGAATCGCGATGATATCCTCCGGACCGATCACGTAAGAACGCGGATCCACGGACGCTCCGGCGGCCTTGGTCATGTCGTCCTTCTTGATGTCCAAATCAGGAAGGGTAGTCGCAGCCGGAGTCACCTCCGGCCTCTTCTTCTCGTTTTTATCAGCTTTTTCGACTTGCTGCGCTCCTGGCAGGCAGACGCAGGTCGACGCTAAAACAGCGCAATAGGCCAAGCTGAAGGCCACAAAACGACCAGAACAGATCCTCATCGGCAATACTCCTCCGCCCACATTCACAATTTTGTCATCACCATCATGATTACGACCCGATTGAGTTGGGTACAACGCATTGATTATAATCCAGTTTATCTAATTTTAAAGAGCCGTGGGAAGTCCCCGTCTTTGCGGGTGGTCTAACCTCATGCGGTACTAATGGAACATGCCGTACTTTCTTGCCAAAACTGAGGCTTCCGTCTACTCCATCGCCGACCTAGCGCGCGACAAACGCACCACTTGGGACGGCGTTCGCAACCCACAAGCGCTTCAGGCCATCCGCGCCATGCGCCCCGGCGACAAGGTGTTTATCTATCACAGCACCGGCGAATCGTCCGTCGTCGGCCTGGCCAAAGTCGCCTCCGAACCGCGGCCGGACCCTCAGGATGCCAAGCTCGCGATCGTCGACCTCGAATTTGCCGCCCAACTGGACCCGCCCACCACGCTGGCCGACGTGAAGACCAGCGCCCTGTTCACTGACTTTGCGCTGGTGCGCCAAAGCCGACTCTCCACCATGGCCGTACCGGATGCCTTCGTAGAGTGGCTCCGCGCGCGTTATCCGAAGGCGAAGATCTGACCCAGGCCGCG
>Ga0105046_10019966_pt1 | contig 10151 bp, 10 predicted proteins | sample MAT03_FD_78385 | JGI IMG/M metagenome (GOLD analysis project Ga0105046, IMG submission 78385) | Freshwater microbial communities from Lake Fryxell liftoff mats and glacier meltwater in Antarctica - MAT-03 (megahit assembly) | ecosystem: Environmental > Aquatic > Freshwater > Ice > Liftoff... | reverse complement strand
TAAATCCCCTGATGATCATGTGGTCTGGTTGTGTGTGAGGGGCAAGGATAACGAAACAACATGCCCTGCGAAAGAGTTGATTTTGGGTGTAAAATCTTGACTGTAAAATACCGTAACAATCTATTGTACATCACGAAGGATACAGTTTCTCATGGGAGCACCCCTGACGTTTCATCTCGTGCGGCATGGCGAAGTTCACAATCCGGAGCGGATTTTATACGGGCGTTTGCCTGGGTATCAACTCAGCGCAACAGGTCGCCAGCAAGCTGTGGCCGCTGGTCAGTATCTCAAAGATCGTCCGTTGGTGGCGCTTTACAGCAGCCCGATGGAACGCGCCCAGGAGACAGCGGGCCTTATCATCCAGCAGCGCGAGATCCCCATCCCCATCATCATCGATGAACGCCTCATCGAAGTGCATTCCCCACATGATGGTGTCTCACATGATATTCTCGAAACAACCAATTTTGATCTCTACACAGGCACTGAATTACCACATGAGCAGCCCGGAGATATTCGGCGGCGCGTGCGTCACTTTATCGCGGAGATGCGTACCAAGTACAGCGGACAGGAAATTGTCGCTGTGTCGCATGGTGATATTGTGGTGGCGATGTTTATGTTTGCCATGCAGCAGGAGGAGCATGATATTGGGCGTGGGCGCTTGGATACTCTCGGCTTGCCCGAACGCTATCCCATGACCGCCTCCATCAACACCTTTATCTACCAGACCGATGATGACGATGAGATTCCGCTGTATCAGTATCATCGCCCGTATTAAATGGGATGATGTGTCCTGTAGGCTCTCAAATCGTGTTTCGTAGGGGCGATCCGCTGGGTCGCCCAGGATGGATGGATTTTAAAAGCATAGGACGTGTAGGGGCACGATGCATCGTGCCCCTACGTGTTAACATTTGAGAGATACAGAAAATCGTCTGTCCTGACCCGTTCTGCTTCCTTCTATCGCGAAGCGGGAGGGGGCCGGGGGTGAGGGAAATCTCCTCGTTTTCCATTTCCGCCTGAGACCTATACAATCAATCCTATAACGCCGATTATTCATAAACCCGATTGCCTCCTATGCGCTCTCTCACCCTTGACCGCACCATCGCGCTGATCCTCATCTGCCTGCTGGCGGCGATTGCGATTCGCGTGCCTGTTGATACAGACACCTGGTGGCATATTCGCAGTGGTGAGGTGACGCTCACGCAAGGCATGATCTACACCGACCCCTTTTCGCACACGAAAGCGGGAGAGCCCTGGATCAATCACTCCTGGGGCGCACAGGTCATCATGTACGGCGTCTATCAGGTGATGGGCAATGTGGGCCTGTCGCTGCTTCAGGCGGTTCTTGCGGTGGGCGGTATGATGATCCTCTACCGCGTCAGCCCTGGCCCGGCCTTGACGCGGGCTTTCATCATGATTCTGGGGGCAGCAGCGGCGGCGGTCTTCTGGTCAGCGCGTCCGCAGATGTTTACCTTTTTCCTGAGTTGCCTTGTGCTGGCCCTGTTGATCGATGTCAAACGCGGGCGTGATCGTCTGTGGGTGCTGCCGATCATTATGGGCATCTGGGGCAATTTGCACGCGGGCTTCTCGATTGGCTTTTTGCTCATGGGTGGGGCGCTCGTTGGGGAGATTCTCAATCGCCTGACCGGACTGCCCGCGCTAACATGGCCCAAAATTGGCAAACTCGCTGCCATGATTGCCTTGAGCGTGCTGGCCCTGCTTGTGAATCCCTATGGGGCGGCGATGCTTGCTGTGCCCTTCCAGACAGTGAATATTGGGGCGCTGCGCCAGTATATCCAGGAATGGAACTCGCCTGATTTCCAGGGGCGCGAGACATGGCCCTTTATCGCGCTGGTGCTGGCTTTGTTGGGCGCGGCCTGGGTCAGCCGTGCGCCGTTTGACTGGACATTTTTTTCACTCGTCGGTGGATCGCTTTTTCTGGCGCTGCTGTACGGGCGCAATGTGTCGTTTTTCGCGACCATTGCCACGCCTGTCCTCAGCGATCTGGCGGCCAATGCGCTGCGCGAACGAGGTTGGTTGCAAGCCCGCCGCGCGATGGTCACGCCGCGTTCCAGCCGCCTGAATATGGTTCTGGTAGGGCTTGTCGTGGCCGGGGTGGGGCTGTATGCGTTGGGTGTACTGCTGCCTGTCACGATTCAGCAGGCCCAGGAACGATTTTTGCCGATCAAAGCGGTTGATTATCTCAACGAAAACAATCCCCCTGGCCCGATGTTCAACAGTTATAACTGGGGCGGCTATCTGATGTTTGCCGCACCGCAGTACAAGGTCTTCATCGATGGCCGCACCGATCTCTATGGCGATTTTCTCAGCACCTATTACGATACGGCACAGGGGTGGGAGGGCTGGCAGAACATCCTCGATCAATATGACATTCGGCTTGTGGTCGTGGAGGCCACCAGCGGTCTTGCTGACGTGCTTCGCAAATCGCCTGATTGGACGCTGGCGTATGAGGATGAGTCTATCGAGGGTGCGCCAAAGCTGGCGGCAATTTTCACGCGCTCTGAGGGATAAAAATGTTTGGGCACGATGTATCGTGCCCCTACGGATTCTCGATTTTAGGTATCGTACAAATCTTTACTTTGCGGCCTTTGCTCTCTTTGTGTCCTTTGCGTTGCCTTGCTTTTACCCGTGATTCTGGGGATTTTGAATGCGTGAACCCTCTCTCACCCTGTCCGGTCTCCTGGGCGATATGCGCCTGTTGGTGATTCTGTTCGTTGCCTTCCGCGTCATGCTGCTCCTGGCCTATCCGCCATTTCTGATTCAAGGCGAAGAGCGCGGCATCGGCGTGGGCGGGGATCGCGTCTATCACCATTCGCTTGTGGCGCAGGCTGAGGACGGTCTCTATCCCTTCCGTGATTGGTGGAGCGAGTTTCCGCCCGCGTGGTATCTCACGACAACGGGTCTCTACAGCATTGGCGCAAAAAGCTATGACACCTGGTCGATTGCGGTCGCTCTGCTCTGCCTGTTGAGCGAAGTGGGGAGTCTTATTCTCGTGCGTCGCATCGGATCGCGCTTGCACAGCCCCAACACGGGCATGGCGCTGGCCTGGGTGTATGCGCTGCTCGCTGCGCCTGCGATTTACATGTGGTGGAATTTTGACACCTGGGTCACATTCTTTTTGCTGCTCGGCCTATGGTGGCTTCTAGAGAAAAAAGACTCGCGATCCGCTGTGGCGGTGGCAGCCGGGGCACTCGTCAAATTTGTGCCCTTTTTGATCTTTGGGGCGGTGTTGCGCTATCGCTCTGTGAAGCAGGCCGCGCTCTATATCGCGATTGCGCTGGGCGTGTTTGCACTGGCCTATGTGCCGCTGTTTGCTGTGCGGGCTGATTTTGCCGCCATATCGCTCACGGCCCAATTCAACAAACCCTCGTATCAAACCGTCTGGGCGCTGCTCGATCAGAATTATGGCACGGGCAATTTTGGCACGCTTGAGAGCCATCGCACGCCGGAAGGGGTGACGGATGGCGTAAGCGAGAAAAATCCCGCCGTGATTCCGGGATGGCTGCGCCTCAGCATCGCGGCCTTGGTCGGGATCGGGGTGTTTGCCACAACGCGGCGGCGCGATGATCTGGGTGTTGTGGCGTTCGTCGGCATCACGCTGCTGATCTTTTATCTGCAATCACAGGGCTGGTCGCCTCAGTGGTTGTCGCAAATTTTGCCGCTGATCATTCTCATTTTGCCCACGCGGGATGGCGTACTGATTGGCGTGGTGCTGAGTCTGCTGGCCTTTGCCGAGTATCCATTTCTCTTTGTGCGCACGGGCGATACAGGCGGCCTGATGCTGCCAGGGACAGCGCTGTTCATCCCCTGGGTGATGATTGTGCTGCTGCGCACGGGCCTGCTGCTGATGGTGGCGGCCCTGTTTTATGGCAAATTGCGTCAGGTCGGACGCAGCACGTAAGAAATACGTCAATACTCTCTCCTAAAGAATAATATCGAAGACAATGAATAGGACGTGTCGTGAATGTCCTGTTCATTGTGTTTTCTGATACAATCACACACGTTTGAATCGGATTTGAGGAATCGGGGAGGCGCGATGGGACTCCGTATCTATAACGTTTTAGGGCGAGAAAAACAGGACTTCGTGCCGCTGGTCGAGGGTCAGGTGGGCATGTATGTCTGCGGGCCGACAGTGTATGACCATGCGCATCTGGGCCATGCCCGCAACTATGTCTCATTTGACGTGATGGTGCGTTATATGCGGTTTAGCGGCCTGAAGGTCTTGTACGTGCAAAATATCACTGATGTGGGCCATCTGCTCGAATCGGGCGAAGACCGCATTTTGCGCAAAGCGGGCCAACTGCGTACAAACCCGATGCAGATCGTGGAAACCTACACCCGCAGCTATTACGAGGATATGGATGTGCTGGGCGTCACGCGGCCTGACATTGCGCCCCGTGCCAGCGGCCATATTCCCGAACAGATCAAGATGATTGAGCATCTGCTGCAAAAGGAAAATGCCTATGAGGTAAATGGCAGCGTTTACTTCGATGTCTCCTCTGACGAAGACTATGGCAAGCTCTCGAATCGCCGCATCGAAGAGCAGGAAGACGGTGTGCGCGAACAAACCCGCGATGACAAGAGGAATCCAGAAGACTTTGCCCTATGGAAGAAGGCTGAACCGGAACACATTCTGCGCTGGGAAAGCCCCTGGGGTGAAGGGTTCCCCGGTTGGCATATCGAATGCTCGGCAATGGCTAAAAAATATCTCGGCACGACATTCGATATTCATGGTGGCGGCATCGACAATCTGTATCCGCACAATGAGAACGAAATTGCGCAGAGCGAATGCGCCAATGATGCGGATTTTGCGCGTTACTGGATGCTGGGTGGCAGCCTGACGGTGGACGGCGTGAAGATGAGCAAGAGTCTCGGCAACTTCACGACGATCAAAGATTCTCTGAAAACCTATCGGCCCGAAGTGATCCGCGCCTTTATTCTCAACGCGCATTACAGCAGCCCGATTGATTACAGCGAAGAGGCCCTCATCGCGGCCAAAGGCGGCTGGGAACGGCTGTACAACGCGCTCCATCTGGTGCGCCAGAAGATGCAAACCGCGCCTGAATCCAGCGGCGAGGGCAACAGCTTTGATGCAGTCATCAAGACGATGCGCGATGCCTTCACTGAGACGATGGATGACGATTTCAATGCGCCGCGTGCTGTGGCTGCCATGCAAGACTTCACGCGTGAGGTAAATACCCTGCTCAACAATGGGACCAATATTGGTCTGCCTGTGCTGTCGTCCATTCAGGATGTGTATCAGCAGTTGGGCGGCGATGTCCTCGGCCTGATGCCCAAAGGCGACGTGGTCGATGGCCGCCGTGCTGAACGCGAAGCCGCGCTGATCGAGATGCTTATCACCATGCGGGCGCAGGCCCGTGCCGCCAAAAACTACGCGGAAAGTGACCGCATTCGTCAAGAACTCGCCAAAGTTGGCGTGCTGCTGGATGATCGTGCCGATGGCACGCTCTGGCGCGTGGAGACCTAAAATGGAATTCGTGTATGGCCTCTGGCCGATTATCGAAACACTCCGCGCCAAACGCCGCCCGATTGAGTCGCTGCTGCTGACGGATCGCGCTGAAGAAAAAGGTCAGATCACGGAAATTATCGCGATGGCCCGTGCTCAGAATGTGCCAATCAGCCGTGTGCAGCGGCGCATCCTGGATGATCTGGCGAAGGATGGCAATCATCAAGGAGCAGTGCTGCGCGTGGGCGATTATCCCTATGCACAAATTGAAGATATTCTCGAAGTCTCGGCGCTGCGCGGCGAAAAACCGTTTATCCTCATCCTCGACCTGCTGCAAGACCCGCAAAACGTGGGCTCTCTCTTGCGTGTGGCTGATGCGGTCGGCATTCACGGCGTTATCATGCAGGAACGGCGCGGCGTGTCGATTACATCGTCAGTGGTCGCGTCGTCGTCCGGCGCTGTCGAGCATCTGGCAATTGCCCAGGTGACCAATCTGGTGCGGGCGATGGAAGAACTCAAAGAGCGCGATGTGTGGCTCGTCGGTATGGACATCGGCCCCAATCTGCCGCCGCTGAATCAGACCGATCTCAATATTGCGATGGGTCTGGTGATGGGCAGCGAAGGCGAGGGCATGCGCCGCCTCGTGCGTGAGACGTGCGATTTTGTCGTCACGCTGCCGATGCGCGGCAATGTGGGCAGTCTCAATGTGGCAACCGCAGGCTCGATTGCGCTGTATTCGGCATGGCAGGCCCGTAATTGGGAGGGCTGGGCTCCGAAAAAGACGTAATACGCTTGTGAATGGGGGTATAATCTCTTTAGAATATGGCGATGAATATCGCGTTATATTGGGCGGCGTGGAGTTTGCAAAAGCGGCTCCATCTCCCAATGTGGTCTATAGCCCATCGATGTCACATCACAGGGATTGCGATGTGATCGATTGTTTTCTTCAATGCTCATCAAACACCACTAGGCATTCTGAGCATGTATTTCTAGAATAGAGTGATTCGATTCGCGCACAGGGCATGTAAGGTGATGACATATGTTAGAAGAAATTCTTTCTGAAGCCAAAACAAAAATGCAAAGCACCCTCGGCGTCTTTGAAGACGATCTCCAGGGAATGCGCGGCAATCGCGCCAGCATCGCTTTGGTTGATCGGCTCAAGGTTGATTACTACGGCCAGGAGACAGATTTACGCCAGCTTGCCAACCTCTCCACTCCTGAACCCATGCAAATCATGATCCGTCCTTTCGATAAAGGGGCGCTGAAGGCCATTGAAAAGGCCATCAATGAGGCCAATGTAGGCATGACGCCTAACAATGACGGCGTGAACATCCGCCTGAACATGCCGCCCCTGACGAAGGAACGCCGTGTAGATCTGGTGAAGATGCTGCACAAACGCACCGAAGATGCCCGCATTGCTGTGCGCAACATTCGCCGCAATGCCAACGATGATATTAAAGAGTTTGAGAAGGAGGGCGAAATCTCTGAGGATGATTCCGAACTCGGCCAGGAGCGTGTCCAGACCATGACCGACGACTTCATCAAGAAGCTGGAAGACCTAGCCAAGCTCAAAGAGAAAGACATGATGGAGGTCTAAACACACCTCTGCCGTCGGGGTGGAGTGAGACTTTACCCCGACGGACGTGTATCATGTTCATGAACAACCCCATACCGTGAGAACACCATCGCCGTCCGTTCATGCTAAGTCAAACGCGAGCCTACCCCATGAAGCTGTTTTCGCTCAAACGTCAATCTGAATCCGCGACCCCGGCTGAGGGTGAGGAAGTGCTGAATCCACCGCGCCATGTCGCCATTATCATGGACGGGAATGGCCGTTGGGCCAAGCAGCGCGGGCTGCCGCGTGCCGCCGGTCATCACCAGGGGACGGAGAATCTGCGCAATCTGCTCACATCGGCAGTGGAATTTGGCGTCGAAATTCTCACAATTTATGCCTTCTCAACCGAGAATTGGAATCGCCCACGCCGTGAAGTGCAGCTTCTTATGCGCATTCTGGAAACGGTCATTGAACGCGAACTGCGCGAGCTGAATGAGAATGGTGTGCAGATTCGTCATATTGGCGAGCTGGATGGCATTTCTCCACGCATCGCCAAGAAGGTGGTGCAAGCCTGCGAGATGACCAAAAATAACAAGCGCCTGATTCTCAACGTTGCCTTCAACTATGGGGGACGCGATGAGATTGTGCATGCGGTGCAAAAGATCATTCGTGATGGCACTCCTGAAGATCAAGTCACCGAAGACCTCATTAGCAGCTGCCTGTATACCAGCGGCCTGCCTGATCCTGACTTCATCATTCGCACCAGCGGCGAGTTCCGCCTGAGCAACTTCCTCATCTGGCAGAGTGCCTATGCTGAACACTACTATACGGATGTGTATTGGCCGGACTTCGATAAAGAGCATTTTCGTCAGGCACTGCTGGAATATGGACGGCGCAAACGGCGCTTCGGTAAGACCGATGATCAAATTGAAGGTGTCGCGGTTGATCCTGAGGCCGAAGACGAGATTGAAGCGGAAGCTGAGGATGGGGTGTAAGTTTCCTATTCCGACGATTTGATATTGTTATGTCCTTCAAATAACCTCTGCTTCAAAATCGAGATCGTAGGGGCATGACGTGCCATGCCCCTGCAAAAACACCACGCGATCATGCACACCGACCAGCATAGCGTGCCCCTACGTGACCTGATTTTGTTTGCCGATTCAATTGCGGGACACAGCACTAAATCTGGCGTTCTTTGATGAAGTAATGCAAGGTATGGGCGGCCTCCTGCTCCTCGCGTTTTTCCAGCGTCATGCCAATTTCGCCCATGAGATTCATGGCCGGGGCATCGAGAGGATTGCTGATGGTGTGGCGAATCGCTCGAACAACGGGGAAGTTCATGAAGATGTAATCCAGCAGCGGCTTGAGAGCTTGCGCCATGAGCCCTTGGCCGCGATAGCCTGTGCCCATCGCATGAATGAGATCGGCTGTGCCTGTGTCATCGGGCCGCAGAGAGATGCCTGCAAATCCGATGAGTTCACCTGTATCGCGTCGTTCCACGCCAAAAATACCAAAGCCCGGAGTCTGGTAGGCTTGCAGCGCATTGTTGAGTGTGAGTTGGGTTTGTTCGAGGGTGAGGGGGAGGCCGCCTGCGTAGGTCATTGCCTCTTCGTCAGCGGAAAGCGCCACCAGAGCCGCAAGATCACGCGGTTCAAGGTGGCGCACAGTTACAAGATCCGTTTGCAGCAAAATAGCCATGTACAACTCACGATGATTTTTGTCATTCATCCGAGTATGTACGGTCAAGATCAAGCAGGCATTAGCTCTCGATGATTTTGTCGTCAATGAGCTGCTGCTGCACCTTTTGCCCGCGAGGATTGAAGGCAAAGTGCTGCGCTTGCAGTTCAAACTCGACATCGCTCATCGCGCGGCCCGCACGATTTTTCTCAACAGTGAAGACCACCCAGTTACGATAATTCTTCGCGTTGTACGCATTGAAGGCAATATGATCCTTGGCCAGGATCTGATATTTGTTATTCATAATAATCGCAATATCGCTCTCGTAATCGAGCGCACTGCTGCCGCGCAGATGATACAGATGGATGCGCTTGCTCTTGAGACCTTCACGATCAGCGGCCACAATCGCGAACACAGGCACATCAATCGTCATCGCCAGATCTTTCAAGCCTTCAACGATAATGGTGACTTTGTCATTTTCATCGCGAGGGCGCTCAGGATGTACAGCGACCTTTTGCAGATAGTCGATGAAGACCGTGACATTGCCATTGGTGGCATCCGCCAGACGTGTGGTCATCTCTTTAATCGCGCGCAAATTGGTCACAGACGGGCTGGCCTTGAGCATAATCATGCGATCCGCATAACGCTGCAAACGAGCCAGAGCCGGGGCCGTGATGGGGTGATCTTTGAGAATCGCCTGCATCGAACCGGGGCCGCCCTGCTTACCCATGAACTTTTTCGCACGTTGGGCCACCACGATATTGAACATATCGCGCAGCTTCAGACCGTTGGTCAGATCAATTTCAGGCGGATTAATGCTTTCCAGGCATAACAGGCGGTGCATCAGGTGATGCTCGCTGTGCTCATAGGAGAGAACAAATACATATTGATCGAGGCGCAGCGCAATATTACGCGCCATTTGCAGGGCGCAGATCGTCTTGCCCACACCTTGCGCACCACCGAGAAGCGTCAGTTCCGTTTTGCGCAGACCACCACCAATAATGCCATCCAGAGGATCAAAGCCAGTGGGGAGGGGAACGAAATCAGCGAGATCGCCCTGCATGACTTTTTCGTCAGCTTCTGTAATCACCTGGGCCAGCGTGCGAGGCAGCATGGCCCCACCGCGTGCTTTGGCTTCTCCGCGAGGTGAGCGGGCTTCATCTGGTGAGGATGATGCCTCAACAGGACGAGCAGGTTGTGTAGGAGACGCTGCGGATCGCTGCTGTGGCCGCGCTGAACGCACGGAGCCAACAGCGGCCGCGATGGGGTCAGGGACGGGTTTATTTGCTTCAGGCAGATCGTCTGTAAAACGGCGTGTTGACATACTGGTTAACCTTCACAATACCGGAAGTGTTGATTTTTAAACGACTTAATCATATCTATCAACTTTCAGACTATTTTCGATGCTCCGATAAACTGCTTCTGGGTTTTCAT
>Ga0105046_10019965_pt1 | contig 10151 bp, 8 predicted proteins | sample MAT03_FD_78385 | JGI IMG/M metagenome (GOLD analysis project Ga0105046, IMG submission 78385) | Freshwater microbial communities from Lake Fryxell liftoff mats and glacier meltwater in Antarctica - MAT-03 (megahit assembly) | ecosystem: Environmental > Aquatic > Freshwater > Ice > Liftoff... | reverse complement strand
CCGGGCAGCGCGATAAACAGCGCCAGAGCGCCACTACCAAGTAACAGCCAGCGGCCGCGACGGATCCCGAGGCCTGCCCCAATGGCCAGCCCGGCCAGGCCGCACAACACCATCCCAGACCAGCCGCTACCGGGTACGGCAAGCGGGCCAGCACGCTCGCACCAGGTGGTCGGTAGAGCTGCGCCCAATACGCGCATGGCATCACGAGGCTCGGCCCGCTCGGGCGCCAAGTGGTGCGCCATGGCCAGGCAGGCCAACGCCTCACCACGATGGCCGCTGGCAGCCGCTGCCAGACCGGCATCCAACCACGCATCCCAATGTCCCACGTTCTCGGCATGGGCGATTAGCGGAGCAACCGACTCAGCAGGCCGACCCTGGGTCCAGGCCTCGTAGGGATCAGCGGCAGTGACGCCGACGATCAGCAGTAACAGGCACAGGAGGCGGCTCATGCCACGCCCTCCAACTCGGCGACCCAGGCGGCGATGTCCGGCAGAGCCTCGCCTCCGAAACGACAACGCTCGATCGCGGCTTGCAGAGCCTCGGCAGCGGTTCGCTGGGCCTCAGTGGTCAGCAGTGGACGGAGTTGACGCAGAGCGACCTCCAAGCCCTGCAGGTCGCGACCGGCAGAGCGCAAAGCCCGACCGCGATGCGGTCCACGGCGGGAGCGACGCATCAACTGCACCAACGGCACGGTCAAGCCGATCAGCAACCCGCCTACCAACGCGGCCAGCGTCCCCCAGACGGGCGGATTGGGGATGACGCCACCTCGCTTGGGGGCAGGCAGCACCGGTCCAGCAGGCACGGCTTGAGCCGCCGCACTCGCAGCAGGCAAAGCGACGCCAACGATGCCGAGATCGCGACTACGACCAGGGATCACGTCGAGACGCAACTCCTGCGTGGCGGCGCTGCGATAACTGCGGGAGCCTGGATCGAAGTAAGCGAATGCGACGGAAGGAATGGTGATGCTTCCAGCGGCGGCTGGCACGACGTCCCAGCGGAAATGGCGGGTGCCATCACTGGTGGAGTCATCCTTGGCGTACAATTGGGCACCAGAAACGACCAGGGTCGGGCGCTTGATCAGATCGCTCTGACGGCTGATCACGCTCAAGGTCAGGACGGTCCCTTCTCCGGCAGAGACTCGCTCGCGCTCGAGAGCCGCGGTAGCCGCCAACGGGCCGATCAGTCCAGCGAAGCCATCTGGCCGGCCGGTTGTCGGCATGGGTTCGACCGTCAGGGTGGCCGCAGCGACGGCGATCTGATGGCGCGTGACGCGCTGGTCGAACCCGCTGCTGCCAACGACCTGCTGGTACTCCTGCTGTCCCCGCACGACCAAGCTGCCGGCGGTAGATGCGGTCATTGGCCAGACGATGGTCGTCGCCGTCCAAGGCTTTCCCGCCGCATCAAATGTCCGAGCGGACGTGATCGTTCGCTCGCCGAGCAGGATCGATCCGTCTGGCGGCCCTATTCCCAGCGTGTGGACTTCACCGCGACGCAGCGTGATGCGGTACACCAGCTTGGTGGTCTGGCCGGGCACAATACTGGGCGGGTCGAATGAAACCTCTGCCGTGGCGTTACCGGTCAGCCGGGCATCACCGTTGTCGACCCGCAATGTCTGTGGTGCGGTCTTCATGGTCGAGCCATCGGCCAACCGCACCGTCAGCTCCGGCACACTCAGCTGACCACGCTGCGAGGCCCGTAGAATCAGTCCAACCGTGATCACGGTCGAACGAGCTCCGTTGGTGATCGATGTCTGCGAGCCATTCTGGCCCGACATCTGGATCTCCAACCCGTCGACGCTCGGCAGATCGACGGCCTGCACATCCGAAGGGGGATCGACCACCCGCAGGGTCCCCTCCATCGCTACTCCCGGAATCACCGGATCAGGCAGTTCGAGAGTCGCCTCGCCTGCAGGCATGACAGCACAGAGACAGAGAAACAGCAGGCCGAAGCGCATGATCACCATGTCTTGCCCTGCTGTGTGGGCTTCTTCTGCCCGCCGTCCAGCAATTGGTAACGCAGGGTGTCGCGGCGTTCTTCGGGAAGTTGATCGAGCCAGTGATCGGCGGCAGTTTGCTGCATGGCAGCGGCCTGGGCGGCGGCCTGGGCGGCGGCCGCGTCCTTCTGTCCATCATCTCCATTCTGACCAGCCGACTGATCCTGCTTGGCCTGAGCCTGATCCTTCGATCCCTGCTGTCCGTCCTGCTTGGACTGATCCGGTTTCTGATCGCTCTGCTCCGGCTTCTGTCCGTCCTGCTTGGACGGATCCTGTTTCTGCTGATCCTGTGCAGACTGGTCGGTTTTCTGGCCATCCTGCTTGTCTTGGTCCTGCTTGGTCTGGTCCTTATCTTTGTCTTTGTCTTTATCTTTGTCCTTCTCCTTCTCCTGGTCCTTGGGCGGTGGGTCGCTGGCCGGAGCAACGGTGATCTGTACCTCTGCCTGCGTGCCGGCCTTCCAGCGGTCCTGCACGGCAACCGTAATCGTGCTGGTGCCCGGGTCCTTGGCCACGCCACCGAGACGACCGTTGGGATCCAGGCGCAGTCCAGCCGGCAGCAGCCCACTGACCACCGACCAAGCATACGGGGGAGTCCCACCTGCGACGGTGATGGCTTGGTTCGCCGGCGCACCGGCTTGCAGCTGAATCGGTTCGGGCTGGATCAGCGGCACCGGGTTGACCGGCAGAGTCAGTTCGACCTGACGTCGGCGCTGGTCACCAGCCGTGATCGTCGCCGGAAGCGTCATCGTTCCGGCCTCTGCCGGCGTGCCGCTGATCGTGCCATCCGGGCTGATTCCCATCGCGGCATCAGCAACAACTGACCAGCGGTACTGCTGCGCCGGTCCACGTACGGTCGTGCGATGCTGGTAGGGCGCCGTCGCCGTCGCGGGGGGCAAGGGTACCTCCGCCGGAGCGAAGCGATTACTGACCTCTAGGTCGATCAGGCGATTCGCCGTCAGTTTTCCAGCTTCGGCGTGCACATGCAGAGTGCTGGTTCCAGTCTCGCTGGGCGTACCGTGGATCACGCCATCGGCACCAGCGGTCAGCCCGGCAGGCAACGCTGCGATCGACCAAGTTGGCGAGCCGGGGAAGCCGACCGCCGCGAAGCGCGCTTCGTAGGGCTGGCCGATGATCGCTTCGGGGAGGATCTCGGTGGTGATCGCCGGCTGCGGGAGGATGCGCACCTCAACGCTACCGGTCGCCTTGCCGCCCACCTGATCGGACAGCGCGAGATCCAGTTTGGTTGTGCCAGCCGCCCGCGGGGTGCCGGTGATGCTGCCGTCAGCGGCCAGACTGATTCCCTCTGGCATCTTGGAGGCTCCAGCCAGAGCGACGGTGCGCGGCGGTGATCCGCCGGCCAAAGCGAGCGTGGCAGCGTAGACCTCACCAACCCGACCATCAGGCAGCGGCACCGGATCCAGGTGAAGCTTGCGTGCCTCCTCGTCGGCCTTGCGCCGGGCCTCGTCCAGACGCGCCAGGGTCACCCGACGGATCTCATCACGCAGACCGCCAGCCGTTGGATCCAGCTGGGCCGCGCGTTCTGCTGCGCGCAAGGCATCGTCGAGGCGGCCCTGCTGAAAGCGGGCAAGCGCTAGGTTGTGCCAGGCATTCGCGGCCAGTTCACCGCTGGCGCTGCTGACTGCCAGTTCCAACTGTTCGGCGGCCTTCGACGGATCGCTCTCCAGCAGCAGCGTACCCAAATTGAATCGGGCCGCGACGAAGCAGGGATCCCGCACCAGCAGCTGTTCCAACCCGACGCGCGCCTCGGCCGGTGGTTTGCGCGAGATCTCAGCCAGCTGATCCCAGGCGTCTCCGGCAGTCAGCAGTGTTGGGAAGAGCAGGAACAGGATCCACTTCATGTCCGCCTCCGCGTCGACAGCAACGCACCTGCCGCCAGCAGCGCGATCGCAGGGAAGAGGAACCAGCGATAGCGCTCGCTGGCGACCACTCGCTGACGCTCGACCCACGGACGCTGCGCGACCGTGCGCCCGAGATGGTCGACCAAGGCCTGCACATCCTGATCCGTCGAGGTCGAGTTGACACTGATCGCGCCGGTGGCGCTGGCCAAGGAATCCAAAGTGGTGCGATTCGATTCCATGACTTCGCTGCGACCGTCGATGACCAGGCTGGTCTTGTGCTCGCTGTCACCAAGGAACAGTCCATAGACGGGAATACCAGCAGCCTTGGCGGCCTCGGCAGCCGCTTTGACCGCGTCTCCGTCATCATCGGCGCCGTCGCTCATCACCAGCACAGCCTGACCGCGCTCTACCTCGCGCCCAAGCACACCAAGAGCTTCCTTCACCGCAGTGCCAATCGCCGTGCCTTGATAGCCAGCCTCGGCCGGGAACAGGTCGGGCGAGCAGTCCTTGAGCATCTCGGCCAAGGCCTGGTGATCGCCGGTCAACGGGCAGCGCAGAACCGGCAGCGCAGCGAACGGCATGAGCGCCAGACGCAGCTCGGGGGCCAGGCGCAGCATGTCGAGAGCCTTGCGCCGGGCGGCCTCCATGCGCGTCGGATAGAGGTCGGTGGCCAGCATCGAGCGGCTGCAATCCATGACGATCAACACGTCGGCTCCGCTGGAGGAGCGAGTCTGCTCGCTGGCGCCCCACCGCGGTGCCGCCAGAGCGACCACACCTAGCGCGAGACCCGACCACAACAGTACGGCGCGTAACGCCTCGCGGCGGCGACCCACACCGGCAGTCAGATGAGCCGCGCCAGCGCCAATGCCGGCCTGCTGGCGGCAGATGCGGACGCTCCACCACCAGCGCAACAGCGCCAAGGCGGCAACAGCGCCAAGCAGAGCGAGTAAAGCAGCGTGACCCCAGCTCATGCGACCCCTCGCAGACGCGGTTCGCAGACTAGGGCAATGGCGGCCAAGGCCAGGCCTGCGGCGAGTGCCAACCACCAATGGTCGGCGAAGTCATCGCGCTGACGTACGGTGTGCGGGGTCGGCTCCAGGGCGCTGATGCCTGCGAAGACTTCGCCCAGTCCTTTGGCGTCATTTGCCGGGAAGGCTTTGCCGTTCGCCGTCGTCGCGATTGCCTGCAGACGGCCCATATCGGGTAGCATGTCGTCGCGCAAGCGCATGGTCCGGACCCGGCCAAATCCATCGCTCTGAGTCACTGTGCCGTGCGGATTGCCGACCCCGATGCCGTAGACCTTGACGCCAAGCCGATCGGCCTGCCGTGCCGCGACCAACGGATCGATCCAGCTTGGCTCGTTGCGCGAATCGACGCCATCGGTGACCAGAATCACCGCCCGACCACGCACCAGCGGATCACGCAATGACTTCAAGGCCGTGCCCAGTCCCAAGCCCAGATTGGTGCTACCACCAAGCAAGCCGTCCTGGCCACGCTTCCACAAGGCGCGCTGCTGCGACTCGGTGCGATCCATGAACTGGATCACGGTATCGTGATCATAGGTCAGCGGACACGAGGTCAGAGCGCCGGCACCGAAAAAGGCTAGGCCGATGCGATCATCCGGACGCTTCTCAACGAAGGCTTTTGCAGCCCTGACGACCGCCGCCAGACGATCGCTGCGGCCGCCCTTGCCATCATCGAGATCGTCGAACTGCATGCTGCCGCTGAGATCGATCACCAGCATCAGGTCGCGGCCGGCCTGTTCGCGTTCGACCACGGCCCGGCCGTATTGCGGACGGGCCGCAGCAACCACCAGGCAGACCAGCGCCAGCGCCAGCAACATCCTCTGGATCAACGGCCCGCGGCTCGGCCGTAGCGCGGCCTTGGCTAGCGAGAAGGCACCGAAGGCCGCCCCGCTGCGGGCGGGGCGCCACCACAGCACCAGCAACGGCAGAATCAAGCCGCACAGCAGCCAGGGATCGGCGAAACGGAAGATCATGATCCGCCCCCCTGCCGCTCAGCGCCCTTGGACGCTGCCTTCGCGGCCGCTTCGGCGTCAAGCCGTTGCTGCACGCCAGTGGTCCAGCTGTTGGCGAGGGTAGCGAGATCCTGCATCGCCTCGCTTGAGGCATCGCCGGCGCTCCAACGCAGATCATCGAGCCGGGCGAGTAGACGCAGCAGGTCGCGCGACTCGTCGTCGGTGATGCGGCCGGCACGCAGTCGAGTCAGCACGGCACCCATCTCGCGGGTCGTCAGACCGGGTCCATCGAATTCCCAGATCCGGCCTGCGTAGCGTCGCACCGCCAGACTGAGCCGGGCTCCAGCATCCTTGCCGTCGGTTGCGGTGCGGGCCGCTGCCAGCTCATCGCTGAATACCTGCCAGGCGCTTGGCCCGTGCTGTTCGCCGCCGCGACGACGCAGCCACCAGATGAGGACGCCTGCAACCACGACCAGCGAACTGCCAACCAGCCAGGGCCACCGTCGCGTGGCCAGGGCTTCGGGTGGACGCACCAGCAGCGGGCGCGCGGCGGGCAGCTTGGGCGGCGCCGATTCCTTACCGACTTGGACGATGACCTCTGGGGCCTGGACCCGCACCTCACCGTTCGCTCCGCGCACTGACATCGCCGGACGTGGCAGCTGCCAGGCTCCACTGCGCGTGGCGGCAACGGTGTAGCGGAAAGTACGACGTTCCTCCTCACCGGTGCTATGACGCTCGGCGGGCGGGGCAGCTGTAACAAAGAGACTGCGGAAATCGTTCGCCGGATCCGGCTCGGCAGCCGTCCAGCCATGCGGCCAGCGGTAGACAATCGTCATCGTCACTGTCTCGCCGACCGCGACTTGGGACGGTTGAGCCGACAGTTCGACCAGCGGCAGCTCGGCGGCTGCCAGCGCGGCCGAGAGCAGCAGGCACAGCGGTACCACCAGCCAGTCCCCCCTATCCATGCACCCTCCGTCGACGCTGACGGAAGAACCGCTCCAGGGCGCTGACCGCACTCTCGGTGGTCGACAGATCGACCAAGTCGCAACCGCTGGCGCGAAATAGGCGCTCAGTAGCGGTGCGACTTTCGCTCCAGGCGGCGGCGTAACGACGACGAGCGGCCGCGCCGCCGGCGAAGATGCCGGTGGCTCGACCTTCTGGATCGGCCAGGACCAGTGGGGCGCTGCCACCTGGCAAGCTTGCTTCGCCTGGATCGGCGATGCGCAGTCCGACCACATCATGGCGACGTCCAGCGCGCGCGAGCGCCGTGGCCAGGGCGGGGCGGGCGGCAGGATCGCCAAGGAAGTCACTGACCAAGAAGCACACCGTGCGACGCCGCGCCACCCGAGTCAGTTCGTCAAGGGCATGAGCGAGATCGGTCGGACGTGCGCTTTCGGCGGGCGCCAGTACCTCACGCACTACGCGCAGCGCATGGCCGCGTCCACGGCGGGCCGGCACATGGGCCTCGGTGCGATCGGTGAACAGAATCAGGCCGAGTCGGTCGCCGTTGCGCAGAGCCGTGACACCGACCACCGCCGCAGCTTCGGCAGCGAGAGCCAGCTTGGCTCGTGGGCTGATGCCCGGAATGGCGCCGAAGCGCATCGAGCCACTAACGTCGACCAGCAGTTGCACGGTCAATTCGCGCTCTTCGCGGAACACCTTCACGTACGGCTTTCCGGCACGCGCGGTCACATTCCAGTCGATCGCACGCACGTCGTCGCCACTGGCGTATTCACGCACCTCGTCGAACTCCATGCCTTGGCCACGGAACGCCGAGCGGTAGCGCCCGGCGGCCAACGAGGACACCAGCCGCTCGGTGCGCAGCTCGATGCGCCGAACCTGCCTGAGGATGTCGGCGACGTCGGTCATTCAGGGAACGACGACATGCTCAAGCAGACGGACGATGAGGGCGTCGGTATCGAGACCCTCGGCCTCAGCCTCATAGCTTGCGATGATACGATGACGCAGCACATCCGCGGCAATGCTCTTGATGTCCTGCGGCGTGACGAAGGCGCGTCCGTCGAGGAAGGCGTGAGCCCGGCCGGCATGAGCCAGGCTGATGGTCGCACGCGGACTGGCTCCGACTTGGATGAGATTGGCCAGAGTCTTCACCCCAGCTGCCGCCGGATCGCGCGTCGCACGCACCAGATTGACGCAGTAATCGTTGAGCCGCGCGTCCATGTGCACGCCATCAAGAGCCGCCTTGGCCGCCTCCAGCTGTTCCGTGCTGACCACCGGGACGATGTCGGCAGGAACGCGTTTCATCGCTCGTTCCAGGATCTGCTTCTCTTCCTCGGCTGAGGGGTAGCCGACCCGCACCTTCATCAGGAAGCGGTCGGTCTGGGCTTCCGGCAACGGATAGGTGCCTTCCTGCTCCAAAGGATTCTGCGTCGCCAGCACGATGAACGGCCGCGGCAGCTGGAACGTTTCGTCGCCGATCGTCACCTGACGCTCCTGCATCGCCTCCAGCAGAGCCGACTGCACCTTGGCGGGGGCGCGGTTGATCTCGTCGGCGAGCACGACTTGGGCGAAGATCGGTCCGCGTTTCACGCTGAACGAGCCGCTTTCGTAAATGCGCGTGCCGATGATGTCGGCGGGCAGCAGGTCGGGGGTGAACTGGATGCGGCGGAACTGCACGGCCAGAGCCTGGGCGAGGGCCTTCACCACGGTGGTCTTGGCCAGACCGGGCAGACCTTCGAGCAGCAGGTGGCCATCGGTCACCAAGCCGATCAGCAGCCGGCGGACCAGCTCTCGCTGGCCGACCAGGACCTTGGCGACCTCGGCCTCGGCTTGGCGCAAAGGTGCGGCGGCGTCGGCGAGCTGGGCGGTAGAGGCGGCCATGGCGAATGCTCCGGGGGCTGGCAGGGAGACGAGGCGGGCAGAGATACCTTACCGGAGCCAACAGACAACCCGAGGTGGGTCAGGTCATTGCGTCTGACAAGCACAACCCCAGTCACCGGTGCTTCGCTCAGGTTGTTTGGTACACTATCGACGACACGCTGATGGTATGAATCGAACCGTGTCCTGGTCCATCTGCCTCGCCATCATGCTGGTGATCACCGCTTGCGGCGAGGGCACGGCCACACCGCAAGCCCCTCCGGTCCCGGCCGCTTCCAACCCGGCTGCCTCGTCCGCTCTGGCCCCTCCGACGGCCCCTCCGACGGCCCCATCGCCGGGTCCAATCCAGACTCCGGCAGCCAAGGCCAGCCACGTCGTCATCCTCGTCATCGATGGTCCCCGCTGGTCCGAGACCTTTGGCGAGCCGACCAAGCAGTACATCCCCCACCTAGCCAAAGAACTGGCCCCCCAGGGTGCGGTCTGGAGCGACTTTTCCAACGATGGGCCAACCCTGACCACGCCCGGCCACACCGCCATAATCACCGGTTTCCATCAAGAGATCGACAACGGCGGGCGCGAACGGCCTGCCCATCCCAGCATGCTGCAGATGATGGTCCGCGACGGCGGCTCTGATGCGCTCGCCTGGCTGATCACCTCCAAGGACAAGCTGGCAGTGCTCAACAACTGCACGGATCCCGCTTGGAAGGACCAGTGGCTGTGCCGCAGCGACTGCGGCACGGGCGGCAAGGGGCTTGGCGCAGGATATCGGGAAGACGCCGAGACCATGCAACGGGTTCTGGAGATACTACCGATGGACCACCCGCGCCTAGTGCTGATCAACCTCAAGCAGCCGGATGCGGCAGGCCACAGCAAGGACTGGGCGGGATACCTGAAAGGCATTCAGGCCGGCGATGCCTCGGCCAAGGCCCTGTGGGACATGCTGCAGCAGGATCCGGTCTATCGCGGGACCACCGACCTGTTCATCACCAATGACCACGGTCGCCATCTCGACGGCCATAAGGATGGTTTTGTCAGCCACGGCGATGACTGCGCTGGATGTCGCAAGATCATGCTGATCGCACTCGGCCCGGACGCGCCGGCTGGTGCTGTCTTCGCCGCCCACCGCAATCAGATCGATCTAGCAGCCACCACTGCGCACATCCTGGGACTGCGTCTGGTCGGCTCGACCGGTAAGGTGATGGACGAGCTGTGGACCGGGTCAGCCCGCTGATCAGGCCGGCTTCAACACCTGCAGTTGCACTCCCATTACCAGATCCTTGACCCGCTCACGGTAGGCGCCCATGTGCGGTGCGACGAGATGGGCCTGCAGGGCCGCGAGATCCCGCCATTGCTCAATCACCACGACCACATCCCCACGCGGGGCAGACTGGATCGAAATGCCGCTGACCTCATCGACCGCTGGAGCGTAGGCGATGCAGCCGTCCTCGGCACGCACAGCGGAGACGATCGCATGGAACTCGGT
>Ga0105046_10019963_pt1 | contig 10152 bp, 8 predicted proteins | sample MAT03_FD_78385 | JGI IMG/M metagenome (GOLD analysis project Ga0105046, IMG submission 78385) | Freshwater microbial communities from Lake Fryxell liftoff mats and glacier meltwater in Antarctica - MAT-03 (megahit assembly) | ecosystem: Environmental > Aquatic > Freshwater > Ice > Liftoff... | reverse complement strand
TCGGCCACGCGCGGTTTCAAATCGGGCGGGTTCAACCTGCTCGCGATCCAGCCGGGCTTTGCGCCCGAAAAGGTCTGGTCCTATGAAGCGGGGTTGAAGACGCGCTTTGCCGGCGGTGACGGGACACTCAGCGCCAACATCTTTTATGCTGACTATAAAAACATTCAGGTCGGTCAGATCGTGAATCTGCAATCGGTTTTGACCAACGCCGCCGCCGCCACGCTGAAGGGCGCGGAAATCGAGGTGGCTTATAAACCCGCCACGGGCTTTGATCTTGGCGCGACGCTGGCCTATCTTGATGCGAAATATGATCAGTTCTGCACTGGCGATCCAACCCGGCCGGCGGCCCCGATCAGCCCTGGCTGCACCGCCGCCAATCCGATTGATCTTCAGGGCAATCAGTTCCCCCGCGCGCCCAAGCTGACCCTGTCGGGTACGCTGGGTTACACAGCGGATCTGGGCGGCAGCGGTAACCTGGCGTTCCGGGTGGATGCACGGTACCAATCGCGCACATTCTTTACCCAATTCAATCGCCCGCTGATTGCGCAAAAGGGCTATACCTTGGTCAATGGCCGGGTAACCTGGACGTCGGATAATGACAAACTCTCAGTCGGAGCTTATGTGAACAACCTGTTCGACAAGACATATTTCACCGAGATCCTGGAATCTGGCGCGTTCAACCCGCAGTTGGTGGCGCAGGGCTATGTCGCTCCGCCGCGCACCTATGGCCTGACGGCGTCGGTGCGTTTTTAGATGCCGTATCTGTTTCTGAACGACGGCACTCCGCTGTGGTATGATGAACGGGGAACGGGCAAGCCATTGGTCTTGCTGCAAGGGTTACAGTTCCCGGCGGGGTATTTCTGGCAAAAGAATATCGACGCCCTGGCCGCGCATAACCGGGTCATCATGGTTGATCTGCGGGGCCAGGGATTGTCGGGCAAGCCCAATGGCGATCACAGCGTATCAAAGAATGCGGCCGATCTGGCTGAATTTCTGACAGCGTTAAATATCCGCGATGCGATGCTGTTCGGGGTGGCGTTTGGGGGCATTGTCGCGCTGAAATATTTGCAAGAACAGGATAGTTCGCCGCTGCGCGCTGTCGGGCTGTGCGAAATGTCGCCGCGCGTGATGTCGGCGCCCGGCTGGGAGCATCCGACCTTTGGTGATTTCCCGGAAGCAGCGGCGCTGGAATATGGCAACGGGGTACGCGCCGACCGCGCCGTGCTTGACGGGTTCCTGTTTGCCGCCTTTGCCGATCCGCTCGACCCCGAAACGATGGCGGCGATGAAGGCGCAGATGTTCCTGACGCCTACGGAAACCGTGGCGGCGATCATCGACGATATGGTCAAGCCGGACTATCGCGATTTCCTATCCCAAATTACGCTGCCGACGCTGCTGGTTTATGGCCGCCGCAACAATCCGGTGATGCCCGGTGCCGTGGGCCAATGGATGGCAGAACGCATTGCGCGCGCTGAACTGGTCGAATTGCAAGGCGGCGGCCACAGCATCTTCTGGGAAGATCCCGAACCATTCAACGCGGCGCTGAACGCCTTTGCGGCAAAGCATTGAGGCGTCCATGACGGACCCCTGTTTCCTGACACTCAAGACCAGCACCGACACTGGCGTGTGGGTTCATGCCATCACAGCCGCGCGCGGCACCATCCTTGCGTCCGGTTCGGCGGAGGCCGTCACCCCGCTTGAACCGGGCACCGCGCACACGGGCCTGGTCATTGCCCGTTTCGCCTTTGCAGCGGACCGCGATGCCATGTGGGCGTCCGCGATGGCCCAGCAGTTGATCGCGGCGGATGCGGGGCTGGTTGCGCTCGCGTGCAATGGCATCGCCTACGAAGGCTGGCCGGGCAATTTTGTGCCAACGATAGCGACGGTCGATGTCCCCGATACCGGATGCCCGCGCACCTTCATGGTGATTGATGGCACCGGGACCGATCAAGACCGCATGGACCGTTACCGCGACATGATCCTGCCCATGATGCGGACGCGCGGCGCTTATTATGTTGCGTTTGAACTTGGCGGCGACGTGCGCGTGCTTGCGGGCCAATGGAGTGAGGGCATTTTTGCCATTTCCCGCTGGCCGTCACACGCGCTGGCCCGCGATTTCTGGTTCAGCGAACAATATCAGAACGAAGCGATCCCGATCCGCACGGGCGTAAGCAAATTTGACGTGCAGATCATCGAAGGCATTGCCGGTTAAGCAAAAGGAATTGACGGTGACGAACGGCCCCGATCGTGAAACGGCGATTGCAATCTATCAGACGATGGCCCGCATTGCGGCGACCGATCTGCGCATTCAGCAGGGGCTGGCTGCGGGGAACCTGCAATTTCAATATTATCCTTGCGGCGGTCAGGAAGCGATTCCTGCGGCCATCGCGCCGCTGCTGACCAAGGATGACAAGTCGGTCATCACCTATCGCTGCATCCACGATATCGTCGCAAAAGGTACGCCAATCCGCGAGATTATCGCCGAGATGTACGGGCGCGAAACGGGCACGTCGAAGGGCAAGGGCGGGCCGATGCATTTGTCCGATCCGAACAGCGGCCTAATGGTCACCACCGGCATTGTCGGGGCGGGCGCCCCGATTGCGGCGGGAATCGCGCTGGGCGAACAGCTCAAGGGCAGCGGCAATGTGGTGACGTGCAGTTTTGGCGACGGTGCGGCCAATATCGGTGCGGTGCACGAGGCACTGAATCTGGCCGCGCTGTGGCAGTTGCCGATCGTCTTTGTCTGTCAGAACAATCTGTATGCCGAATATACCAGCTATGCCGAAAGCACGCGCAGCCCCTCGATCGCAGGCCGGGCCGAGGGCTATGGCATGGCCGGTGAACTTGTGGACGGCACTGACCCCTTTGCGATGTATGACGCCGCTGCCCGTGCAGTCGCGCGGGCGCGGGCAGGCGGGGGCCCGACCCTGCTCGAATGCGTCGCGCACCGGCTGCAAGGCCACAGTTTCGGGTCAGAAGAAGGCCATATGGATGCAGGTTTGCTGGCTGCAGCAAGGGCCGCAAACCCTGTCGCCACCTATCGCCAGCGACTGATCGATCAGGGCCATGCCGATGCGGCGGCACTCGATGCCATTGACGCCGCTGTGACGGTTGAGATCGATGATGCTCAGGCTTTTGCCGATGCATCCGCTGCTCCGGCGGCCAGCGAACTCTTTACTGACATCTTTGCCGAATCCGCCGACCTGCCCGACGCCGGTGCGCGCCCGTCCGCGCCGCCGGCAATCGGCCTTCCCGACGCGGGCGGGCGGCGGATTACCTTTGGCCAGGCGGTGAACGAGGCGCTCGATATGGCGCTGGGCAGCGACGACACGGTCATCCTGCTGGGCGAGGATATCGAGGATCCCGCTGGCGGCATCGTCAAGGCGACGGCGGGGCTGTCGACCAAATATGGTCGCGCGCGCGTGCGCGGCACGCCAATTTCGGAACAGGCCATCGTCGGTGCGGCCATCGGTGCCAGCCTGGTGGGTTTCAAACCCGTTGCCGAGGTTATGATCATCGATTTCGCGATGGTGTGCATGGACCAGATCGCCAACCACGCCGCCAAGCTGCGGTACATGTCGGGTGGCCGCACCAATGTGCCGATCACGCTGCGGATGTTGACGGCGGGGAATGTCGGGTCGTTCGGCGCACAGCACAGCCAAAGCCTGGAAAGCTGGTTCGCGCACATCCCCGGCCTCAAGATTGTCGCACCAAGCAATGCAGCGGATGCCAAGGGAATGCTGCTGTCCTGTATCGATGATCCCGATCCGTGTATTTTTATCGAGGCGATGCGCTGTTATTTCTCGCCGGGGCTGGTGCCCGCTGCTGACTATCGTGTGCCGCTGGGCAAGGCAGCGATTGCCCGCGCCGGTACGGACGTGACGATCATCTCCTACAGCTGGGCGATGCAAGAGGCGATGGCGGCGGCCGATGCGCTGGCCGCCGAGGGGATTGATGCCGAGGTGATCGACCTGCGCTCTATCGTACCGCTTGATATGGCGACGGTGCTGGCATCGATAGAAAAGACGGGGCGGGCGCTGATTGTCCACGCGGCGGTTGAATTTGGCGGCTTTGGCGCCGAACTCGCGGCGCGGATTCAGGAAACGGCGTGGGGCAAATTGAAAGCTCCGGTGGCCCGGCTGGGTGCGCGCTATACCCCGGTGCCCTTTGCCCAGAATCTGGAGGCCATGCATTTCCCCAACGCCGATGGTGTGGCCGCCAAGGTCCATGCCCTGATGAAAGCTTGATCTGGTGCCCAAAATGACCCTCAAGCTGCCCAAAATGGCGGTATCCATGCAGGAAGGCACGCTAGTCGAATGGCTGGTGAAATCCGGCGATCAGGTGACTGTTGGCCAACCGCTGTACGTTGTCGAAACTGAAAAAACCTCCAGCGAGGTCGAAAGCCCGTTTGCGGGTGAAATTACGACGCTGGGCGAACTGGGGCAAAGCTATCGCGTCGGCACACCCATTGCAGAGATTGTGACCTAGCCGCGTCGGCGGTACAGCGGTCCCATGTCTCAGGATCTGGTCAAATCAGCGGCGCGCGCGCTCGAAATACTCGAATTGTTCGCAACCGAACGCAAACGCATGAACAGTGCCCAAATTGGCGCACAGCTGGGTTATCCCAAATCCAGCCTCAGTGTCCTGCTCAAGAGTTTGGTGGTGCAGGGGTATCTCACGAACGGCAATGGGGATCAGGACTATTTCCCGACACTGAAACTGGCGCGGCTCGGCGAATGGATCCCGGCAGCATTGCTGGGTTCCGACGAATTGCTGCCAATGCTGGCGCGGCTGCGCGACGAGACCTGTGAAACCGTTACGTTGACCATGGCGGCCGACCTGCACATGCGCTGCTTGTTTGCGCTCATCGGGACGCATCCGATTTCGCTGCAGGTCGAAGAAGGCGTCAGTTTTCCGATGATCGGCACCGCGATCGGCAGCATGTATCTGGCGACACAGGATGATAAAGCGGTCGCCGCCACCATGGCGCGGTGGAGCCGGCTGCATCCCGGCCAATCCGCAACGACAATCGCGAAAGTGCACGCCGATATCGCGGCAGCGCGAGGCGGCGGTATTGCCTGTGCCTATGACATCGTGATGCCCGACACAGGCGCCATCGCCATGCCGATCAGACCGAATGACGGTGATGATGTGTTGATTGTCGCCGTCGCCGGGCTCAACCACCGCATCCACCAAAAAGAAGCATCCATCATTGACGCCATGCAGAAATTCGTGCGCGGATTGCGCTAGGGCGTCACGCCAACAGCCGCAAAGGTAGCTTGGCGTAGGTGTCCCTCCAGCGCCCGCAGCCGCTTGGCTTACGGCAATGCCATGCCGCCGAACTTCGATTTTCATTTTTTAAAAAGGCGCAGGGCTGATGCAAGCAGTGTCGGCAAAGGCCCGCAGTGGACAAGAAATCGCCTCACTCCTCGAATTCAGAATACAGTCAAAACGATGAGTTAGGATCAGGCCCCGTTGTTTTCAGGTGATGATCGTAATTCAGGCCAGCGGCAGGTGCTTGGTTGATGAGCGATCTATACTGGCTGACGGACGAGCAGATGGCTCGGCTTCAGCCATTCTTTTCGAAGAGCCATGGTCGCCCTCGGGTGGATGACCGGAGAAGCGTAAAGGCAAGGTTTTGGCCATCGCGACGTTTGAGAATGCCGAACTGAATGTCCGCACTTGGACCGTCGCCGGTCAGGCTGGGATTGGGCACGTGTTGCGAATACCGGATCTTCCGAAAGCTCTGGCCGTGAGAGTTTTTCTGGAAGAGCGAAAATTTTTTTCGCCTTGGAACTTTCGCGCTCAACAGTGGTTACGCACCCTGGCACAAAACTATTTGGGCCTTGGGGGGTATTGAAATGCACGCTGCCGAACTGGCAATGTTCTAATGGCGGTCGTTCTCATAGTCGAAGACGACGTGTTTATCCGCCTTAATGCGGAGTGGATGATAAAAGACCTTGGCCACGGAATCCTCTCTGCGTCATGCGTAGACGGAGCGCTTGTCCATCTGGCGGCACTGGGTCAGATCGACGCGCTCTTTGTGGATATTCGTCTGTCTGCATTGGCATTTGGCGGCTATGACGTCGCCAATCAGGCGATTTTGCTCCGGCCCGGGCTACGCGTGCTCTACACTTCTGGCAGCCGGCTCACCCACGATATGACGGATATGTTTGTCCGGGGCGGTCGGTTTCTGGAGAAACCTTACACGTCCGAACAACTCGAGTTTTCTATCGGCGAACTGCTCCACTAAAATTTCTGTTAAACCAGCGCACTAACACGTGTGCGCTCAAGTCAGGACATCCGATGCCCATTTCAGACTCGGAGCAGGGTCCCGCCAAAGCGCCGGACAGACCGGCTCGGCGCCAAACGGCAGCAGCGATCGTCGCGGCAGACACGCTGCAACGCGCTATTTTCAATAGCGCCAACTTCTCCAGCATAGCGACCGATAGCAAAGGTGTGATCCAGATCTTCAACGTCGGTGCTGAAAAAATGCTCGGCTATGCGGCAGCGGAGGTGATGAACAAGATCACCCCAGCGGACATTTCCGATCCTCAGGAGCTGATCGCCCGGGCCGAGGCGCTGAGCGCCGAACTTGGGACGCCGATCACGCCGGGCTTTGAGGCCTTGGTGTTCAAGGCATCACGCGGGATCGAGGACATCTATGAGCTGACCTACATCCGTAAGGATGGGACCCGTTTTCCAGCGGTAGTATCCGTCACCGCGCTGCGCGACGCACAGGATGCGATTATCGGCTACCTGCTGATCGGCACCGACAACACGGCGCGCAAGGAGGTGGAAGAAGAGCAGAAGACGTCCGACCAGCGGCTTCGCGACCAGCAATTCTATACGCGATCGCTGATCGAATCGAACATCGATGCGCTGATGACCACCGATCCCGCCGGGACCATCACCGACGTTAACAAACAGATGGAGATACTGACGGGCTGCACGCGTGACGAATTGATCGGCGCGCCGTTCAAAGGCTGTTTTACCGATCCTAGTCGCGCCGAGGCGGGCATCAAGCAGGTGCTGAGTGAAAAGTCAGTCACCGATTATGAACTGACGGCGCGGGCGCGCGACGGCAAGGAAACCGTGGTCTCCTACAATGCCACCACCTTCTATGACCGGAACCGCAAACTGCAGGGCGTCTTCGCCGCCGCGCGCGACGTCACCGAACGCAAGCGCTTTGAACAGGAATTGCAACAGGCCAAAGCCACCGCAGAAAGCGCCAGCCGGACCAAGTCCGATTTTCTTGCCAGTATGAGCCATGAAATTCGCACTCCAATGAACGCGATCATGGGGATAGCGGACCTGCTCTCGAAGACGTCCCTCACGTCCGAGCAGGACAAGTATGTGGAGATTTTCCGCCGCTCCGGTGACAATTTACTAAATCTGATCAATGATATACTCGATCTCTCCAAGGTCGAGGCATCCCAGCTTGATCTGGAACATATCGGCTTTTCGTTGAGTGATCACCTCGAAAAGGTGATCGAGATGGTCGCGCCGCGGGCCAAAGAAAAGGGGCTAAGCCTGACTTGCCATATAGCGCCCGGCGTCGAAAATGATCTCATCGGCGATCCGACCCGGCTTCGTCAGGTGCTCCTCAACCTGCTCGGCAATGCCATTAAATTCACCCAGTCCGGCTGCGTTTCGCTCGATGTTGAGGCGCAGGAGGATGTCGCTGCCCAAACGGCCCTCAGATTCACGGTCTCCGACACCGGAATCGGTATCGCTAATGAGCAATTGGACAATATTTTCGAGCGTTTTACGCAGGCCGATAATTCGACCACGCGCCGGTTCGGCGGGTCGGGGCTGGGGCTGACAATTTCCAAGCGTCTGGTGGAATTGATGGGCGGAAGGATCTGGGTTGAAAGCGATATTGGCAAGGGAAGTCTGTTCGCGTTTACCGTTCAGTTTGAGGTCTGGTTGGCCGGCAATCGTCCCGCCGCTGCGCCGATCGGTGCGGGGACTAAAGGGCCATTACCAGCGCTGCGGATATTGATGGCGGAGGATTCACCGGACAATGTCACCATCGCCTTGGCCTATCTCGCGTCCACGCCGTATCAGGTCACCGTAGCGGAGACCGGTGAAATCGCCTGCCAAAAATTCATGGATGGCTACTATGACCTCGTCCTGATGGATCGGCAGATGCCGGGCATAGACGGCTTGGCGGCGACGCGCGCTATCCGGGCCTGGGAAAAAGCGAACGACAGGGCGCCGACGCCGATCATCGCATTGACCGCTTCGGCCCTGAAGGGTGACCGGGAGATATGCCTTGCGGCCGGATGCACCGCTTACTTCACCAAACCCATCAAGGAAGATGCACTTCTCCAGGCGATTAGGGACTATTCTACGGCCCGACCGGCGGGCACTGGCAAAGCCGATGGTTCGACGGACAGAAACTCACGTGCGGCACGGATGCTGGCGGAGCGCACGCCGGCCTATCTGCAGAATTGTAGAGGCAATGTCGTCACCATGACCGAAGCGCTTGACCGAATCGACTTTCAGACGGTTACCATCCTCGGGCATAATCTGCGCGGGTCCGGTGGAGGGTTCGGCTTTCAGGCTATCACCGACATCGGGGCCGGACTGGAGGAAGCGGCGGACGCGGCCGATATCGGTGCATCGCGCAAATGGTTAGGGAAGTTGTCCGGCTATCTGGACTCCGTCCAGGCAGAGGCAGTACCGTGATCCATTAGATGAATGCGCGTTCGCCCTGCTAAACGTCGCACATGTGTCCATTCCCGACATTGCATTGGTCGCGGAGGAACGACCGACTAGTACCAATATTTCCCGTTGCGATTACGGCGACACTTTACTTATATATCTCAATCCTTGGGCTTTCGCCCCGGCTTTAAGGCGAGCCATGGACTATTGTTGACTGACCTATATAAGTAAAGTGTCGCCGTAATGCCGTAATGCGAAACCTTACAGGTGACCCTCAAATGTTGCCTTGTTCTTTGATCGGCACATCATCGTCAGGCGCATAATAGAGTTCAGCGCATTCGGCTTTCAAACACCCGCCCTCGATCGTCAGGTCTTGCCGCCAGGCGTCACGAATAAAGTCGTGCGTGCTTAAATGTCGGTCCTCGAAATACATTTTGTGGACGTCATCCCGACCCGCGCCATACACGATACGACTGACCTTGGCCCAGAGCGATGCCATGGTACACATCCCGCACGGTTGAAGCGTGGAATACAGCGTAGCGCCCCGCAGCTCCATATTCCCAATTTCCGCGCCAGCTGCCCGGATCGCTACAATCTCGGCATGGGCCGTGGCGTCGTTGGTTTCGGCCGTCTCATTGCACTTTGCGCCGATAACTCTTTCATCTAGCACGATTATTGACGCAATCGGCGTGTTGGACGGATCGGTGCCCTTCGTCTTGGCAAGATCGATGGCGTGCTGCATCCATTTTTTGTCGACAGTGCTGATCATGGGTATTGCCTGAGGTTATCGGCCAGCCAATATAGCGTGGCCAGCGAGAGTTTTCCGTCGAGATCGGCCTGCCGTGATTACGCCGACTATTTACGTAATTACGGCGACGGATAACGGCGACACTTTACTTATATCTCAATCCTTGGGCTTTCGCCCTGGTTTTAAGGCGAACCATGGACTATTGTTTACAGATTGACCTATATAAATAGTGTCGCCGTAATATAAAATATAAATACATAGTCGAAAGCGCAACCGTCTGGCTGTTCCTTGCCTCCGTTAAGTTCATAACGCGCACAATCGATCGGGTTTGACGCCTACAGTTTATTGCGAGCCGGACATCAAGTCGCTTCGCAAAAGTTGGCGGCGCCGCGTCTTAGTCCAGCCGTACACGCCTGATCTGGACCGGCTCCGGAAAGCCCTTTAAGGTTGCATCGCCAAGGTCGTCAAAGCGAAGGCCCTTGCCGATACAAAGTTCTGACAACACCATTGATACCAAAGCCTCGCCGGGTGCTGCGTGGGCACAAAGCCGGGCAGCGAGCTGCACGGTAGAGCCGAACAGGTCTTGATTGCGCTCGACCGGCTCGCCGGCGGCAGCGCCGATCCTTACGGCGAGCTGGTCGTCGCCCTGTTCCTCACGGCGCCTGCCAAGAGCGAGCTGGATATCGCGGCCACAACGTGCCGCCGATGACGGCGAAGCGAACGACGCCATGATG
>Ga0105046_10019962_pt1 | contig 10152 bp, 5 predicted proteins | sample MAT03_FD_78385 | JGI IMG/M metagenome (GOLD analysis project Ga0105046, IMG submission 78385) | Freshwater microbial communities from Lake Fryxell liftoff mats and glacier meltwater in Antarctica - MAT-03 (megahit assembly) | ecosystem: Environmental > Aquatic > Freshwater > Ice > Liftoff... | reverse complement strand
TGGCGGGGATGGTATTCATAAATCGGTGTGGCGGAATTTTATGGATTGCCGGACGTGTGCGAATCGGTTTCTGCCACCAGGAGTGTGTGCTCCCGAACGGCTTGAGGCCGGAATTTTGCGCCGCCCGACGTGGTGCGAAAATTCGATTCTTTTTGTGAAAGTGGATTGTAAATCCGGCGCACGGTGGCGTCGGTATTCAGCGTGAGGGAAAATCCACCGATTGGGAGGTATTCGTTGAGCGACTCGAAAGAATGGCGGTCCCGCCGGTCGGCAATGAAAGGCAGCATCTGGATAATCAGATGCCCGTCCTTTTTTCCCACGGTGATTTCCAATTGGCCCGGCGCGTTGGTGCGCACGATCCGGCGCGGGAGCAGCCTGGCAAGCACATTGCGGAGCATGGTGCGGTGGGCATGGTAACCGACGGCGAGATAGGCGGCAAAAAGCGGTTGTGCGAGGACGACGACTTTTCCGCTTCTTGTGGCCACCACCGCGGGTCCGGCGTCGTGCGTATCCGGCCCGTGAAAGTGCCCGTAGAAATGTTCGCGACTCCGCGGAAAGGGACTGGTGCGAGCCCGCGCCCAGACTTTGCTGCCGCGTGCCGGTTCCACAACAAGGCCCGGCGAATGCACGTAGTGCGCCATTTCTGGAAGCCCTTTGGCGAGTGGTCGTTCCGCGGTGTAAAACGAGCCGGGATAGGCGCTAGCGGTTGCCCCTTTGAGACCAAGAAACGCCAACCAGCGTGCGCCGAACGGAGCTGTGGTGAGCACCGCACGGGAGTCGATCAACAGGCGTCCACCGTTTTCCACAAAGGCTTCCAGCTTGATGAGTTCCCCCTCCGAGACCGGCGGACTGGCCACCACGAGAAGCTGCAATTCCTCCCAGCTCATCGTCGCATCGACTACATCCCACTGGACGTGTTCTTCGGTAAAAATTTTTGCGGCACCGTAGAGCGAGTCAAACAGTGAAACTCCCGCCGCTTTCGAAGAGATCATCGCGGCGCTCTCCACGCCGCCCGGCACCAGAATGGCGGCCTCCCGGCACCGCTCCATTCCTACACACCACGGCTGCCTGTTTTCCAAAAACGTGTAAGCCTCGCGGATCGTGTCGTAGACCCCTTTTTCCAATTTGCCGTTGCAGTGCAAATGGTCGCCGATGCAGGTGTTCGAGCCGATCATGAGATGCGTGGCGACTTGAAATTTCAACTGCCCCGGTGATACCACCGTGCCGAAATCCCCCCAATTTTTCAGGAAGCGGCCAGTCATTCCCATGACAGGAATTCCCGTGTTGCTGAGGTAACGGCCCAGGAGCGGAAAAGCGAGCCAACCGGTTTGGAAGGCGAGGGTCTCGGCATAAAATCCTGAGACAACCCCCCGGGCTTTTTCCGCTTCGCCGAAAGCGTTGTAGCAACCAATTTCGAGTCGGAGACCGGGCCGGATGGCGTCCATGCGCTGGCGCAACTCACGGGCAAACCGGTCGTGGGTCGTTGAGTTGAAGCGCGTGTGCGCGGTCTCATCCCCGGGGTCGAGATCCTCGGCCCGCATCAGCTCAAGGCATTTGTCACAAAAGCAGCTTCCCGGCAGGTAACCCGCCATGTCGATGAAGATGCCGTCCACCGGATAACGGCGCAGACATTCCTCAATGTGCGGATAAAAGAACGTCTGCACCCAGTTGCCGCGGTTCGGGCAAAGCCACCTCCAGTAAAGCTCCGAGCCGTCCTGCAGGATCTGGGTATTCGCAGGGCTGCCATCGTGGAACCGCGCCACAAACTCCGGATGCGCTTCAGCAAAGACCTCGTCCACGTTCAGGCTGAAATACGCGAGCACCGGCAGCTTTCGTTTCGTCGCCTCGCCGGCTATTTGTTCCAGCAAATCAAACGACAACCCGGGATGGCGTGTGCCGATTTCGGTGTTGAAGTAGGAATACCCGTGATGGCACTTGGCGAAAAAAGCGAGCGAGTTGACCTTCGCATCCTGCAACGTGTCGAAGAAAGCGGTGGCATTGAATTGATCGCCGACCGTGACGCCGTCCGGCGTGTGGAAGTCGAGGTGGATTTGGCGGAGAGGGATCATAAGAAAAGCGTTCTAAGAAGCTGTTTGAAAAGCACGCGTCAAGAAATGGCCATGAATGCCCGCACTTTTTCCGCAGCCGGTCGAAAGCTTTCGCGCACAAAAATATCGGCGGGATGCTTCGGTCCGAACAACCCGAGCAGGGACTTCGTGGTCGATTCGATTCTCCGATACGACGCGCGGTAAATCTCATCGCAGTTTTCGAAAGACGAACCATGGCCGCCCAAGTTTAACGTGATGCCGAGAGGGATGACGTTTTCGTAGGCGGTCAGGTGCCCTTCGGATGTTCCTGGAACGCTGTGATTGGAGATGAGCAATTGCAGGTTATCCGCGCCGCCGCGAGTTTGGATGGAGTCACCGGAAAACAAAATCCGGCGGCCCTTCCAATCCAACCAATAGCCCGCATGCACGAGGCAATGCCCCGGCAGAAAAACGGTGTGGATCGCCGTTCCGTGCCAGTCCAGCGGCTGCTGGCGGGTCAATACCACATCCACCGGGCAGTGGCTCCAGTCCAGACCATACCAAGGCAGTCGGCATGCGTAGGGATAGGTTTCGGGGTGCGCGATCACATCGGCCACGGGAAGCCACGCACCGAGACGACATGCGGGATAGCGGGCTTTGAGCACGGGCCAGAGATCGTAGTGATCGCCGTGAAAATGGGTTACGAGCGCGAGGTCGATTTTTTTCAAACCCGCCTCCGATTCAAACCGCTCTAAATCTGCAAGAAAATCCTCCTTCCGCCGGGGATTTTCGTAATCGCACGGACCGGGATCGATCATGAGGCCTTCCCCCTCCGGATTGATCAAGAGGATCACGTTTCCGAAATGGGCGGCCATTTGGAATACCGAATCCCCATGGTCGCGATAGCGGTTGGACGAGGGTTCCTCGACCCATGGCGTCTGGGGGAGATGGGGTTGCGTAAACACCTCGATCCTGTCTGCGAGCTGCGTCAGCAACGACGTGGCGTGCGCGGAAGAAGGTCCCAGCGCGGGGAAAAGCCATCGCGGCTCGTGCGAAGCTGCCTGCTTGATCGTAGCGGCAATGCGTCTCCACGGTGGGCCTGAATAGTCCGCCTCAAAACCGTGGGCATCGGGGAGATTGCCATCGCCATCGATCAACTCGCCTGCAAAAAGCGCGACGATTTTTTCTTTCAACCGAAGCGCAAACCCGACGGCGTAGAAATTTCGCACCGAGAAATCCCAGACTTCAAAAGCGAGATGCCTCCAGGAAATTGATGCACCGGATTCAAAGGTTTGGAAGCGAGGGAGCGGTCTGTCGAGGGGGTGTAAAATCAAGCTCCCGGAAATCCCGTACGTCTCACGGCCCAGTTCCTCCATCCACGCCTCCGGACGCTCCCAAAGGACTCGGGCGGCTTTCCAGTAATCCTCAGAAGCTGCGGCCACATCGGCATACTGCCGCGGCAACCGGATCACGGCATCGGGAAACGCGTCGCCTTCTGCTGCGAGGCTGTTGTCCACCTGCGTATGCCAGATTTCCGTCGGTGCCGGATAGCCCGCTTGTTCGATCGTTGCCTGGGTTAATCCGGCGATGCAGTTGATCAGCAGGCTGGAGCCGTTCTCCACGAGGAGATGGCACTGCCTCGGGCCGCCGTTGATCGTGATCACCTGAACGCCGGGCGCGATTTCGGACGGGTTGAAAAATGTCACGTTGTTTCTGATTGGATGCATGGCGTCATTGGGAGAGTGGATTTCTTGATTCCCTTAAAGTCGTTGTTCCGCGGGGAGACGTTTCCACGATGCGTAAAGGTGCCAGAGAAAAAACAGCGCGAGCCCGCTCCAGAAAATAGTCCACAGGGGCATGTAGCGGTAGGCATAGTCGCTGCCACCACAAAGCCGCTTCATGATATCGAGAAAAAGCCCGGCGCAAAGCCCGCCGCAGATCACCGCGAAAGATCTCAGCAGGGAATTTGCGGAATAGAATTGACCGAATTTTTCCAGCGGCAGCACGCGCATGTGCATCGGGATCATCATGGCGTCGGTGAGCACTCCGATGGGGAGGTTGATCGCACTGATGGCCAGCGCCACTTTAAATGTTTGATCAGGCGGCAAATCGAGGAACAGCCAGATCAGGCCCAAGGGCAACAAAGCGATATTGGTCACCTTGACCCACAGCAGCACGCGCAACGGATGGAACTTATCTCCCAGCGCACCGGCGGGATAAGTAAGGAAGATATTGATGCCGCTGATGATCCCGCTGATGGTCCCGATCTGTTCGAGGGACAGGCCGATCGATTTTTGCAGAAAAACATAAAACGCGCCAATCGTTGCGGCAACGGCCCAGCAGGAGTTGCAGAGAAAAAAGGTCCAATAATAGCGCTGGCTGTAGCACTCCACGAAATAGGTTTTTAACTGAGAGATAAATCTCACGTTTCCATCAATGGTCGGGAGTGCGGGCGGATAGTCCCCTTCCTTGACCTTGAGGCACATCATCCCCATTCCCACGGCGTACAGGATTGCCACCCCTACATAAATTTCGGTCATGTGCGTCTCGGCATGGCGGAAGATAAAAAAGCCGTAAAGCATGGTTTTGACCCCGGACACAATGCGGAACAATCCCATGAAGCGACCGAGAAAAGCATGCGGGACCACATCGTTGAAGAGGTACCAAAACACCGAATTGACAAACATGTTGAAGAATTGAAATCCCACCATGAACACGCCGATGCACAGGATCGACATCGTCTCTGGCGTCATGCTCCAGCTTGAGGGAATGATGCCGTGAAGCCCCCGACCAATTTGTTCGGAAAAGCCTAGGAGGATGAGAAAAAGGGTGACGAACGGGATGGTCCAAAAAATGAAGGGGATGCGCCGCCCCATCGGCCCCCGGTGCCGGTCGCTCTTGTAGCTGACCCAGGGGCACACCGTCATGTTCAGCACTCCGGGAAGCGTGGTGAGAACCAGCGCGATCACCCAGTTTGGGGCGTTCAGGTGATTGAGTTTGAGAGGGATGATCGACGGAGTGATGGTCTCCATCAGGACGAAACAAAAATCGCCCCAGAGGATCCAGGCAAAAAGCGAAACCAGGCCCATCTTGGTGTAGGTGAGCGTCCCGACCTTGTAGCGGGACACATCATCCGGCGGAGGAGTCGCCCCTGGCGCGTTTTCTTTTGGGCTGTGCGTCATCGCATGGTCGCTTATTTGATGGCGTTGAGTGGAACGCGGAGGGTTCTGTCCTTGCTCAGGATGACAAGGGTGTCGGATTCCACGCTGATGCCGGTGACCGCAGATTTTTCTTTGTAGGGTTCGAGAACCGTCACGAAGCGAGCCGTTTTGCCGCGGGTCCGCGTGAACAGTGAGGGCGCCGTGTCGGGCATGCGGGTCGTGTTGGGGTTATGGAGTCCGATAATGCCCGTGTACTTCTCGCTGTCGGCGATCGGAGCCTGCCAGAGGGCGAGATTTGCCGGGGTGGTGGGCGGTGGAGTTTTCGCTGAAGCGGAGACCTGGTTCGTCAGATCCCAGCGCAACAAAATCGGGCCATCGCCGGTGAGGCGTTTCAGATCGACGATGTTGGAGTAGTTTGCGGTTTCGGCCAACGGCTTTTCGGACGGGGCCGAACTCCAGCCCTGGCCCGGCGAGAGTTCCCCGAAATTATGATAAACGAAATCGTAAGTGTGCTCTTCCCCGGACTCCAATCGGTCGATGAGAATGACCAGTCCATTGCGTAGAATCAGCGTGCGCGTGTGATCAACGCCCGGCGCAATGCCTTTCACCTGAGCCGTGACGGATTGGCTGTCGGGTTCGTCATGCCAGGCCACCAATTTGCCGATGGAGGGTGCTTGGTTTTGGCCATCGACGAGCACAACGTTTTGGCTGAGCGAGCCGGGTTGGATGAAAGAGTTCAGCTTGGGCTCGTTGCCAATGATGATGCCGCCTTTCCCCATGTTGTAGCTAGAGCCGGGGCCGTGCGTGAAAATTTTCCCGAAAGCCGCGAGGGTGATCTGATTGCGGTCGAGATGAGCGTGAGCGATGTTGCGCCCGAAATCCATGGTGGCCATGATTTGTGTTTCCGGTGTTTCGCCCGTGCGCAGAATGGCGAAGCCCGCCTCTCGAAAAAGCCGGGGTTTGGTATCGAGAAATTGGCGGTAACCTTCTTTTTGCGGCGGTCGCCCGCTGGCGAGGCGTCGGATTTTTGAAACCAACGTGGAATCCACTCCGCAGTCCTGCAACCAAGGCTCTTCCGGGAAAAGGGAGAGCAGTTCGTCGGCCAAAGCCATGTTGGCCACGCGGATGCCCCGGGCGCAGTCTCCGGTGTTGGGAATCATGCCCCAGAGGGTGGAGCGCGCGTAGGGGAGGCGGGCCAGGGAAAGCAGGGATTTGCTGGCGGGAAGCTCGATGTTTAAGCCGCTATTTTTGACGTAGGAAATGGAAGGCAAAAACTCGACCAGCGAGGCAATGTGGTAGTTTATCGGACGGCTCTCCGAGGTGAACCCGTCTGGATCGATATCATTTAAACGCGCCCGCAAACCGGCGTCGGTAAGCAGCGCATGGCGGACAAGGTTGGCATCGTCGAAAACCAAACCCATAACCAGCAGGTTATGGTTGGCGATATCCGTCATGTTTGAAATTCCACCGGGAAATTTTGCGCTCTCGGTTGCGTAGGGCAAAACGAAGCCCTCGTAGATTGTGTGGCGCGCTTCCGGTGTGAGGGAGGGGGATTCTCCAATGTAGGCAAGCATGCGCATGTGCGAGCGCATGGCCATATTGCCAGGATACGTGCTGTTCAGCGCGAGGCGACTGGAGGACAGCACAGCCGGTCCGTCACTCCAAGGCGGCTCCACCTGGTTTTTCCATTTAAGTTCTTGATACTGCCTGGCCCAAAGTTCCATGAGTTCGACACCCTTGGCCGCGTATTTTTCATCGCCGGTCAACGCATAGGCCACTCCGAGTTTCTCGGGAATCTGGCGCAGATAGGTTTTCCACACAAGATTGGCGGCAGGGGTGCCGACCTCGCGCTCACTGTTCGCCGGATTTACCACCTCGGGCATGAACGAACCCACTTCCAGGCGCGCCGCCGGATTGGAGGGTGGCCTCGCCGGCCCCTCCATGTTGCCGGTTGGAATGTGGTCGAGGCGGATAGCTAAAAACTTGTCCGCATCGGAAAGCACCTGGTCGGTTTTAAGAGCCTTCCGCACCTCCGCGTCTCCCGAGGCGAACTGCGCTCGAAGCCATTTGAAGTCGTCTGCTGAAAGCGCAAACTGACGGTGGACGCCCGGTGAGAGCGGGCGGGTCAGAGGCATTTCAAACGTCGATATGTTCTGCGGATCTTCGCTGCTGCAAAAAGCAACGTGCGCAAGTTCGCTGTAAAGCTCCGGTACAGCTTCGATATCGGCTTTGTTGATGCTCGAGGTGATGACGAACGTCGCTGTGTCACCGTTTTTGACATCGATCGCGGCTGGTTCGATGCCCACTTTGAAGCGCTTGTGGGATGAAGCGAGCGCCGCTTGAATCGTCAGGGCATGGCCACTCGTATTCAACACGGGCACACTCATCGTATAGACCGAAGATCCGTCGGGTTGCAGACTGCGCACCGGCCACGTAATGGGATACTCGAAAATCGGTTTAATGATGAGCGGGGTCGCAGACAGGTGCAGGCGTCGGATTTCAATTATGGTATCTGGCACCATGGCCAGCGCGCCAAATTGGAATTGCGGGTCGACGCCGTCTGGAAAAAGATGGTCCCACGGAAACCAGGAGGGACGGCTGAGATCCAACTGGCGCGCATGCCAAATCCCGGGTGCCGTCGTGGAAATGCCTAGGCGCCACTGATGAACCTTGTACTTGCGCGGGCCTGTGACGTGCCCCATTATCCGGAACTCCAACTCGTCGAATTGTCCTTGAACGATGCGAAATTCGAACTCCAATCGGTCATAATAGCGCAGTCTGGAAAACAGCGGATGGTCAGTCTTCATTTCCAAGGTCGCACTCTTGCCCGCCTCGGGTTTCCAGCGCAGAACGTTTTCGCCTTCCATCTGCACTGTTTGCATGACCCCGTTGCCCGTCTTCCACAGATTCGGAAGCGTAACAAGAGTTTCCGTGGATTCAGCCCGCCCCATGACCGTGATTGCCCAGAAAAAACACGAACATGCAATGAATTTCATCAAAAAAGGAAGCATATTCATGAACCAATAGCCGGAAAAAAGTTAAAATAAAACTAAAATAAAACCAGAGTCGATAAAATGTAAATTCGAGTGGCTTTTTTCCTGACAGCAGTCGAAAAAATCGGTAGAACAAAACTGATTTTATTATATGAAACCAGAAGCTCAGATTGATTCGCTCACTCCCAATGGAGTGGGGCAAGGACGCCGGTTGCGTCCGGCGGAGCGGTTGCTGGAGTATTTGCTCACTGAGTTTGACCGCCCGGAATCCGTGGACGGAGCCAGATTGCCAACCAACAAAGAGTTATCCCGGCGACTGGGGATCAGTCCGGGCACCGTGCAGAGCGTGTTGCGAAAACTGGCTTTAGAGGGGAAGATTCGCGCGCGGCGGGGCAGTGGTACATTTTTGGTTCATATGGAGGACCGAAAGGTCAAGGCCGCGCACCGTGTTGGAATCGGCGTTCCTCTGGCGAAATTTCAAGCGGCAGATGGTTGGATGTCGCGGGTTGCGGGGGGAGTTTTTCAGGCTGCACTGGCCGGAAATATCGTCATCGAAGGGGTTTCGGATCAGGCCTTTGGCGACGAGGCCATGGTCGAGGAGTTGGAAAGAAAACTCGGCCATCTGGATGCGCTGATTCTCTTCCCTTACACGCTGTCACCCCGGCAGCATTTTTTGATCGATGATTACGAAAGCGCCGGTAAACCAGTCATTCATATCTATCCTCCCGCTGTGAATGCCACGGCAAATTTTGTCAGTCCCGATTTTTTTGGTCCCTGCCATGCCATTGCGCAAATCTGGAGGAAAACTGGACGACGTCGTATTTTATTCCTGACGAATCGGACCGAATGCTACAGTTTGCAGATCAACATCTCCAATCAGTTGCGCTATGCGGGCTTGACGAGCGGGTTGGGATGCATTCATTCCGAAGTGGATGGGGTATTTACGCTGGAATCCATCGGACAGGAGGCAACGGTTGAGGCTGGTTATGAAAGCATAAAACAGTTTCTCGGACGTGGCGGGAAGCGCCCCGACGCCATTTTTTGCGCCGGAGATTTATTGGCACTCGGGGCGTGTCATGCGCTCGTTGAAGCAGGGATTCGTGTGCCTGATGAGGTCTCCATTGTGGGGGCCACGGGAGCGGACCTTTCCTCCACGGATTGTCCGAACCTCACACGAACAAGTAATGATCTCGCAAAAGTCGGCCAGATTGCAATGGAGATGGTCTCACGGCGTCTGAAGCATCAGGGGATCTCTCTCCCCGGAGTGGTTATTCCGGTGCGTTTCATTGGCGGATCAACTACCCGCCCGCAGGAAAACGCCCTCGCTGGTATCGAATAAATTCTGGTTCGAGGCAGGGTTGCTTTGCGGCTACGGCACACGGAATCTGCTTGTTTTGGCTCGTGCCCGCTTTTTTGCGCGAGATTAAGTGCCATCTTGTAAGCGCTCTTGGCCGATGGAGATTTAGTCTTATTGCAACAAAACATCAAAAATACATTAAAAAATACTGGAAATAGTTATTTTGGTGGCGTACATTCGATCCAATGCTTCTCGAGATTCCATCAGGAAATTCGTTAATTGAGTCTGCAAATAATAAAGAGTTGCGCGCCGGGGAGCGTGTTCTTCAGTATTTGCTCGCGGAGTTTGAACGTCCCGGATTTAAGGGCGGGAGTCGGTTGCCCACCAATAAAGAGTTGGCGCAGCGTCTTAACGTCAGTCCCGGCACCGTGCAGACGGTGCTTAGAAAATTGGCGCAGGAGGGGCGCATTCGGAGCCAGCGTGGCAGCGGCACTTTTTTTATGGCGGATCCTGTGGTGCAAGCTTCCCGGACGTTGCGCATTGGCATCGGGGCGCCTTTGCAAAAATTGCATGATGAGGACGGGTGGATTTCGCGGATTGGTGGCGGTCTTTTTCAGGCGGCTTTGAAGAGGCAGGCGGTTTTGGAGGGGGTTTCCACCCGGGATTCCAGCCCC
>Ga0105046_10019961_pt1 | contig 10152 bp, 8 predicted proteins | sample MAT03_FD_78385 | JGI IMG/M metagenome (GOLD analysis project Ga0105046, IMG submission 78385) | Freshwater microbial communities from Lake Fryxell liftoff mats and glacier meltwater in Antarctica - MAT-03 (megahit assembly) | ecosystem: Environmental > Aquatic > Freshwater > Ice > Liftoff... | reverse complement strand
TTCGACGCCTCGCTCGGTTCCATTTTCCGGTCGCAATCGCGACTTCACTGAATTTGATGGCGAGGTAGCCGTTTTGACGAATAGTCACCGACACACAGAATTGCCCGTCGCGACTGGGAAGAACAAACTTGTCATCATCGGTGTCCATTATGCGGATGGACAGCGCTACGAGATTGTTGTAGATTGCCTTCGCCACGAACGTGCTAAACAAGGGTGCTGCCTTGCCGCAAGACCGAGCGCCCAAGGCAACGGCTGCGGCTCCGCGGAAACCAGATCCGAGACCGGGGCAGGTAAGGCTGCATCAAAGGGACGGCGAGGGTACGTCTGGATTCCACCGGGTAAGTTTCGAATGGGCTGCTCGTCCGGGGATTCAGAATGCTATTACGGCGAACAACCGTCCCGAGAAGTCACTGTCTCGGTGGGGTTTTGGCTGGCGCAAACCACAGTAACGGAGAGGGCATGGCAGAAGTATCGTTTAGCGACGGGCGCGTCGTCATCCCCAGCTATGGACGATCCAACGGGGTTACCTGATGCGGGTGCGTAAGCCCAGTTCTGAAACCGCGCTAGGCGGACCGCGGAACCCGCCGGGCTCGGGTCGCATTCCAGGCTGCTTGCATCTCATTCCAGACGGCGTCCCAGGTGGTTTCCATCGCCTGACGGCGGGCAAAGAGGCCCATCCTCCGGGCCAGAATCCGATCCTGGGCCAGTTCGAGGACGCAGCGCAGGAAGGCGGAATGCGATTCGGCGATAAAGCCGGTTTCTCCCGAACGAACGATGAATTTTGGACCGCCATCGGCGGTGACGACGGCCGGTACTCCGGAAGCCAGAGCTTCCAGCACCACGTTGCCGAATGTATCCGTACGGGAAGGGAAGACGAAGATATCCATGCCGGCGTAGGCCTCCGCCAGGGCTTCACCGCGCAATATGCCTGGCAGGACCGCGTGCTTCATCGCCGCGGCCAAACGCTCCTTCTCGATGCCGTCGCCAACGATGAGGACGCGGAAATCAACGACTCCGGCGGCGATGAGGGCTGTCTCGATTTGGCTTAAGAAATGGATGTTTTTTTCGACGGTCAGGCGCCCCACGTACCCAATGGTTAAGGGGTGACTGGAGGGACGGCGGCGGGCGGGACTGAAGAGTGTGGTGTCGACGCCACGCCGCATCAGGAATCCCGGCTTGGTGCAGTAGCCGGCGAGCATGTCGAGAAGTTCCCGATTGGGCGCCATCACGCTGTCGGCCATCTGGTAAAAGTATCCGAGCGCCTGCATGGAACCGCCTTCAGCGGCCCGGCCGAGACCGTGGCGGAGGCCGCCCGGCAGAAACGGGATCACTTTTTCGAGGCGGCGGCCGGCATACTCATGAAGATTGGTGTGCCAGGAGGCGCAGAGGGGTACGCCCAGAGCCTTTGCCAGCACCAGGCCGAGTGTGCCCACGTCTCCGGGTCCGGTGATGTGGACGACATCGGGGGCAAAGGCGCGGAGGCGGCGTTCGATATCCTCGCGATGGCGGTAAAAGAGGAGATCGTAACGGAAGTCGCGATCGACGGCGAAACTGGCCGAGCCGCGGCGCAATTGACAGCGGGTGACCGAGCCGGAAACGGAGAATTGGGTTTCCGGACCGCCGTGAACGACGAAGAACGGGCTGTGGCGGCGTTCAGCGAGGTCAGTTAGAGTACGGCAGGTGTGGGCGACGCCGTTCACTTCGCAAAAGGAGTCGGCGAAGAATGCGACGCGGGGAATTGTCATCCAATCGGCTCCTCCTGGCGTTCGGCGAAGGCGAATCGCAGGGCGTTACGTACGCTTTGATGCTGAAAGATGCGCATGGCGGCGATAAAGTTCCGGACGATTCCCGGTCCGGCGCCTTGCCACAGTGCGGTCAGGTTTTGTATCCGGCCGTCGTCCTCACGGTAGAAGATCCGGTCCGACCATAGTTCCCGGCCGGGATATTGGGGATAGTCGCGGAGAGCGTCCCACATGGTTTCGGCGCAGCGGACGTTATAGGGCTCGCGATATTGAGGCAGGAAGAGAATCTCGCTGTCCTTTTCGGCACGGATCTCGTTTACGAATTCGGAGAACGTGGCGGCGTTGGTGAGATTGATGTTGGCGTTCGGCTCACAGCCATGGCGGTCGCCGCCGGAGACGAGGGGGAGGTTGCCGGTGGACGCCATTTGGATAATTCGACGATTTTCGGCCCACGGACGCAACCCATTGAGTTCGAGGGCGTGCAGGAAGGGAGAAAAACGATGGATGAACTCGAGAACCATGGCGAGTTGGCCATCGGGCCCGATGCCGCCTTCGTCCCAGAGGGGATGATTGACGACGGTAAGAACGCCCGGGATGGCGTGCAGGCCGGCAAAAATATCTTTCAGGATTTCCACTTGCGGACGGGCGGTCCACAAGGCGAACAGGCGCATCCAGTTGGTCGCGTCATCGACGGGGAGATTGTGTACGCCGATGTGAAGGAAGGAAGAGGCGTAGGGGACAGTCCATTCGACTGAGATGGGCGCATTGATGGAAAGGAGTTGGAGTTGGCGTCCGGCGTCGATGGAATCGTGATCGGTGATTGAGACCATGGGGGCGAGGCCGAGATCCCGGATCTGCTTTGTCTCCAGGCGGAAGGCGTCGGCGGCGGGAAGGGGAGGCGTCCACCAGGCGCGGTTGTAGTCAAGCTCGCGGCCCATCCGGTACAGAAATGTGCGTTCGTGTTTTCGGATGATGCCGGAAACGACGGGAATCCGGTAGGCATGCCGAGGAAGAAAGGACATGTTCTCGCGGGAGTGGAGCGTGTGGGAATGGAGGGAGACGCCGCTGCGAAAGGGTTCCGCGGCCTGGCGGTTTTTCCACGACTGGTAAATGTGGGAGGGCATCCGTTCACAGGGTCGCTCGCGGGCATCACAACGAGATGTGTGTAAGTTGAAATTCGCGTTTCAGAGGCGGTAAAACTCGCGGGCGGCGCCGCCGAGGAGTTGTTCGCGGAGATCGATGGTCTGGGCGCCCAGACACTGCGTAAATGCGGCTAGCGTCTCCTTCCAGGTGCCTCCGCCGTACGGCCAACCGGAAGCGAAGAGAAGGCGCTCCGGGCCGGGATTCCGCAACAATTCCTGTAGTTTTTGTTTCATCTCCGCGGTGCAGGGTAAACGAAAGCCGGTGAGCTTAATATAGACATCAGGAGGGAGTTCGGAGGAGTCCGGCATGCCGATGAGGGCGGTGGGGCCGACGACGGGGAACGGCCAGTGTTGCGTATCGATTTCAGCGGTGAGACGGCGATGTTGCAATTCGGCGAGGGCAGTTGGGTCGGGACGGGTAAGGCGTACGGAAGTGATTAGCGGGTGGTCCGGGAGTTGGTTGAGTTGTTCGGGATGCAGGGTTGGAACTACGCGGAGGATGTAGGGGAAGTTTTCGGCGAGAGCTAACGCGGTGTCGAGTGAACCGTCGTGCGGGGCGTAAATCGAGCCGGCGAACTTGTTGCGAGCCAGAATTTTCCCGTACCAGTCCGGGCCCTGGTTGGGGGGGGCAAACGAGTGCTGCGCGTCGACACGAAACATAATGAAAGAAAACGCCTTCGGGCAGCGTCTGTAGAAGTAGACGCGTTTCACTATTGTAAGAAGGATGTTCAGAACGATGCTAACTCGATGGCCCTTGGTTGTTTTGCTGTTGGCCGTGGCGGGATGTTCGCGGGAACGGACCTCGGTGGCGGTAGATGCGGCGTTGTTGACGCAAGTTCCGGGCGACACGATCGCACTGGGGGCGATGCGAGTGAAAGCATTGCGGGGGACAACGGCGTGGAAGAATCTGCTGGAGCAGCCGGGGGTGAACGCGCAGTTGGACAAGCTGGCGGCGGAAACGACTTTCGATCCACGGAAGGATTTGTGGGAGATCCTGTGGTCGACGAACGGGAAAGAGTCATTGGTTTATGCGCGCGGCGAGTTTGCGCCGATGGGGTTGGAGCCGAGGATCGAGCAGGAGGGTGTGCAGCGGATGAGCTATAAGGGTTCGATGCTGCTGGGGAATGAAGAAAACGCGGTGTGGTTTGTGAACTCGTCGACGGGAATTTTCGGGCGTACGGGGAAGATACGGGAGTTGATCGATTCGCGCGACGCGCGGAAACCGGGGCCGTCGGCGGCACTGCGTGAACGGATCGACGCCTTTCCGCCGAGCGCGCATTTCTGGGCGGTGGCGGATGCGGCGGCGCTACCGAAACTACCGGCAATGGAAGGGGGCGCGGGCGGCGGAATGGCGATGAACTTCCTGCAGAATCTGCCGAAGCTGATGCAGTCGATGAAGATGGTGACGATGCACGCCAGTCTGGTGGACGGGTTGGCGATGGAGACGACGGCGTACTGCGATAGTGAAACGGGTGCGCGGCAGGTTCACGATTCGCTGAAAGGGATTGTGGGACTGGCGCGGATCGCGTTGCCGGAGAAGGAGCGCGCGATACTGTTGCCATTGTTGGACGGGATAGAAGTAACGCAGAAGCAGACGGAAACCGCTCTGCGGGCGCGGCTTACGGTGCAACAGTTTGAAAATATGCAGGCCCTGTTTCCGCCTGCGCCAGCGCGAACGAAGGCGACGGACTAGGCTGCTTAGGTCGCTGCCTGGATGAAGGGTTACCGGGAACGCTTCCGACTGGCGGGCGTGCACGAGTCCGTCAGCAAACCGGCGAGTTGGTCGCCAAAATCGAGCGGCTCCTTGAAGACGCCGCGGCTAAGGCTTCTTAACCGGTATTGCGTCTCCCAAATTAATCGAACCGCCGCCTTCGGATACATAATTTCGATTCCAAGTCGGAATTTCCACGGTGACGTCGCCCTTCACCACGGATTGGCACCCGAGACGGGAGTGCAGTGTCAAACCGGCGGCCATCTCGACGCGGTCGGCTTCATCGTCTTCCATTTCCGAAAAATTTGCGTCACCCGATTTCACGATCACGTGGCACGTGGTACAGGCGCAACTCCCGCCGCAAGCGTGTTCGAGCTGAAAGCCGTTGTTCAGCGCAATATCCAAAAGAGAACCGCGGAGGCCATGTTCGGAGTAGGGCATGCTTTCAGGGTCGTAGTCGACCGTGATGTTCTCGGGAAGAAAGGTAACTTTGGGCACTATATTTTAAGAGTAGCCAATGCGTCCAATGGATGCAGGATTCCGTTTGTCGATCTTTTTGATCGGGTGTGATACGATTCAATTGAACTCGAATGGATTCTAACACCCGCAGTGTCGCTAAAGCTATCAGCTACCGGGCTTTCGGTTCCATGGCTACCGGCCTGCTTGTATATTTCATGACCGGCGATTGGAAGCTTTCGGCAAGCGCCGGGATCGGCGACTCCGTGGTTAAGCTCGGGTTGTATTTTCTCCATGAAAGAGTCTGGAATCACATCAATTTTGGGCGGCCGAAGCCACCTGAATACGAAATTTGAATTTTTATTGCGGCGCCGGTACTGGTAGGCGTCAGGCAGGGCAGTACTGGTAGCCCGCAATGGATGGTCCCAGGCCGGGTGCGAAATGTGGGACGCGGGTCCTACCAGAAGTCCCAGTGGCGGTCCCCAAGCGGTGCGCGGCGTAACCGGCGCCGGAGCGGGACGCTGACGGGACTAGGCAGGTCGTAACATTTGCGCATGCCGGGCGGCCGGGTAACTTCTCATTTGTAAGCCGTGCTCGTAAGGCGGCGAAGCGAGTAAGGAGAATCTAGATGCGTATTTCGAATGTTATCCGGGCCAGCGCTGTAGCGGGTCTATTATTGATCGGGTCAATGCCCGTATTTGCCGATATGATCGGCGCGAACGGTTGTGTGGGAGGGGTCTGCCCGGGGACCCTGGACGTTTTCAGCAATTTGCCCGGCACACTGCTGGCGTCCGCGACCGATTCGCGATGGATTGCCTATGATGCGCAGGGCAACGCGCTATACGGTGGGGTGTTGCGGAGCGCGGTATACAAGAACGCTGGGAATACGCTTGACTTCTACTACCAGTTCGCTAGCAGCGGGAACTCGATAGACTCTGTCGGCCGGATGACCATGACGAATTTTGCAGGGTTTACTACCAATGTTGGATACCGGATGGACAACTGGGACGATACGACAGGATTTTCCGGACAGTTTCTCGCGGCGACGCAGGCCCCGGTGAGCGCCGACCGCTCCTCGAGCGGCGGAACAGTCGGCTTTTCATTTTACGGGCGAGGCGGAGCAATTGATCCCTCCGAAACCTCGGCAACGTTGGTGATTCGGACAAACGCTTACGACTTCACCGCCGGTTCGTTGACGACGCAGAATGGCGCCGTCTACACGACTAACGCATTCGCCCCCACCACGTTGTCGGGCGTTCCGGAGCCGGGAACGTATGTGCTGATCGGTGCGGGTCTGATCGCGATCGCCGGTTTCCGCCGGCGGAAGTAAACTCCGGTCCGAAGATCCTCTCCAATCCTTCTCAGAGCCTGGTTCCGCAAAATGCGGATCCGGGCTTTTTGAATTAGCGAAGCCGAAAGGGAGCCGCTGATATAATGGCGGGAAGTGCTTCCACAACTTGAATCGCGCATTCTCAGCGCGGTTTCCCAACACATTCTTATCCGTTATGGCGTAGAGATCGCGGTGGCAATGGAGCAACCGCGGCAGGCATCCTTTGGCGAGTTCGCGTTACCGGTGGCGTTTCAACTGGCTCGCCAGTTGAAAAAGGCTCCGCGAGCGATTGCGGAGGAGTTGGTGGCGGAACTGCCGGCGATTGACGGCGTGCAATCTTTAGAGGTAGCGGGCGGCGGCTACATAAATCTGCGGTTGGACCGTGGCGCGCTGTGCGCGGCGGCGCTTGCGCCGTCGACCGTCGAGGCCGGTGGCGGCGACGGCAAAGTCATCGTGGAGCACACGAACATTAACCCGAACAAAGCGGCGCATATCGGCCATTTGCGTAACGCGATTCTGGGGGATACTTTCGTCCGCATGCTGCGGGCGAGCGGCCAGCGCGTTGAGGTACAGAACTACATCGACAATACCGGCGTGCAGGTGGCCGATGTTGTCGTGGGCTTTCACTACCTGGAAAAAAAATCTTTGGCGGCTGTCCAGGCGCTGATCGCCGCGGAGAAATTCGACTATGCCTGCTGGGACTTGTACGCACGGATCTCGCAGTACTACAAGGACAATCCGGAGTCGTTGCAATGGCGCCGGGACACGCTGCAGGCGATTGAATCGGGCGAAGGCGAACTCGCGGAACTGGGGCGAGTCGTCGCCGACGCGATTGTTGAATGCCACATGAACACGATGTGGCGCCTGGGAATTCAGTACGACGTGTTGCCGCGGGAAAGTGAAATCCTGCATCTCAAATTCTGGGCCTCGGCGTTTGAACAGTTGAAGGAGCGGAAGGCGATCTACCTGGAGACAGAAGGCAAGAACAGCGGATGCTGGGTGATGCCCGGATCGGCGTTTGACGAAAATCGCGAGGACGAGGATTCCAAGGTCATCGTCCGGTCGAACGGTACGGTCACCTATGTGGGCAAGGACATCGCCTATCAAATGTGGAAATTCGGGCTGCTGGGTAAGGACTTCTTCTACCAGCCGTTTCGGACCTATCCGGATGGTCATCCGGTGTTTGTTTCCACGGCGATTGCCGATGGCGCCGCGCCGGTTTCCTTTGGCGGTGGGCGGAAAGTCTTCAACGTGATTGACTCGCGGCAGAGCTATTTGCAGGACGTTGTAGTCGCCGGTTTGAAGGCGTTGAATTATCACGAGCAAGCCGGGAATTCTATTCACTTCAGCTACGAAATGGTGGCGATGTCGCCGCGCGCATGCGTCGAGATGGGAATCGAATTAAGCGCTGAAGACCAGGCGAAGCCGTATGTCGAGGTGAGCGGGCGTAAAGGGTTGGGCGTGAAGGCCGATGATCTGATCGATAAGTTGATCGATTCAGCGTTGGCGGAAGTCGGTAGCCGTAATGCGGACAAATCGGCGGATGAACAGTTCGCCGCCGCAGCGGCGATAGCAATCGGCGCGGTGCGCTACTTCATGCTGAAGTTCACGCGGAATACGGTGATCGCGTTTGATTTTCAGGAAGCGCTTAGCTTCACCGGTGAAACCGGGCCGTACGTACAATATGGCGCTGTTCGCGCCGGAAAAATTCTGCAGAAGGCTGGCGAACTGCCGGATTTTGCGGCGGTTCTGACTGGCTCCGCCGGTGGGCAATTGCTCGAGGAAGAGAGCCTTTGGCAGCATTTGCTGGCCGTGTCGCGCACGGATCAGGCGCTCGCCGCGGCACTGGCCGCTGGTGAACCGGCGCACTTGGCGCGGTTCGCATTTCAGTTGGCGCAACAGTACTCGAGTTTTTATCGCGACTACCCGGTGATTCAGGAGGAGAACGCGGAAAAGCGCGCCTTCCTGCTTTGGCTCACCGCGCAGTTTCGCGCGCAATTGGAGCGGACGCTAGATATTCTAGGCATCAAAGTGCCCGCGTTCATGTAAGATTCAAAGGATTTCCATGGCAAGCAAGAACACATTCGGAGCCGCAAAGACCCTCACTGTCGGCGGCAAAAACTACACCATCTACAGCCTCCGGGCATTGGAGGCACAGGGCGTAACGAAGCTTTCCCGCTTGCCCTATTCGATTCGCGTGCTGCTTGAAAACATTGTTCGCAATGAGGACGGCGTTTCCTTCAAGGCGGCCGACGCGGAATACGTCGGGAAATGGGACACGGACGGTGTTGCTCAGGACGTCAACATGATGCCGGCGCGCGTGCTGCTGCAGGATTTCACCGGCGTTCCCTGCGTCGTCGATCTGGCTGCGATGCGTGACGCGCTTGCCGCCATGGGCGTCGACCCCAAGAAGGCCAATCCGCTCATCCCGGTGGATCTCGTCATCGACCATTCCGTACAAGTCGATCACTTCGGCGCCGCCGATTCTTTCGAGTTGAATACGATTCTCGAATATCAGCGCAATCGGGAACGCTACCAGTTCTTGAAATGGGGACAAACGGCGCTTCAGAACTTCCGCGCGGTACCGCCGGAGACTGGTATTGTTCACCAAGTAAACCTCGAGTATCTTGCGCCGGTGGTTTTCACGAAAACGGAAGGCGACGAGACTGTCGCTTATCCCGATTCTCTCGTCGGCACCGACTCGCACACCACGATGATCAACGGGATCGGCGTCGTCGGCTGGGGCGTCGGCGGTATTGAAGCCGAAGCCTGTATGCTCGGTCAGCCGATCACCATGCTGCTGCCGCAGGTTGTCGGGTTCAAATTGCATGGACGGTTGAAGGAAGGCGTGACCGCGACCGATCTGGTGCTGACCGTCACGCAGATGTTGCGTAAGAAGGGCGTTGTGGGCAAGTTCGTCGAGTTCTTCGGCAACGGCGTTGCGGCGCTTCCGCTGGCCGATCGTGCCACCATCGCCAATATGGCTCCGGAGTATGGCGCCACCATCGGCTTCTTCCCGGTTGATGAACAGACGCTGCTGTACCTTCATCTTTCCAACCGCAGCGAGGAGCAGATCGCGCTCGTTGAGGCGTACGCTCGGGAGCAGGGCCTGTTCCTGGAACAAGGCGCGCCCGACCCGGTTTACAACGACACGCTCGAACTGGAATTGTCTACGGTCGTCCCATCGCTGGCCGGGCCAAAGCGTCCGCAGGACCGCATCAACCTGCCGGATGTGAAGGCCAATTTCCTGTCCACGCTGGTCGGCGAGCCGAAGGATGGCGGCGTCGTCAAAGATGGCGCGGTGGTTATCGCCGCGATCACCAGTTGCACGAATACGTCGAATCCCTCCGTGCTGGTGGCGGCCGGCTTGCTTGCGAAGAAGGCAGTGGAAAAGGGTCTTTCGACCAAGCCGTGGGTGAAGACTTCGCTGGCGCCCGGATCGAAAGTCGTCATCGATTACCTGACCGACGCTAAGCTTCTGCCATATCTGGAGCAGTTGAAATTCAACTTGGTGGGTTATGGCTGCACCACCTGTATTGGGAATTCCGGCCCATTGCCGGACGATGTCTCCGAGGCGGTCTCGCGCGAAAAGCTAACGGTCGCGGCGGTGCTCAGCGGAAACCGTAACTTCGAAGGCCGCGTGAATCCGCAGGTTCGCGCCAACTATCTGGCATCGCCGCCGCTGGTGGTCGCCTATGCGCTCGCCGGCCGCGTCGATATGGATCTGCAGAACGACTCGCTCGGCACCGGGACCGACGGCAACGAAGTCTA
>Ga0105046_10019960_pt1 | contig 10153 bp, 8 predicted proteins | sample MAT03_FD_78385 | JGI IMG/M metagenome (GOLD analysis project Ga0105046, IMG submission 78385) | Freshwater microbial communities from Lake Fryxell liftoff mats and glacier meltwater in Antarctica - MAT-03 (megahit assembly) | ecosystem: Environmental > Aquatic > Freshwater > Ice > Liftoff... | reverse complement strand
TTTGCGGCCCGTTCGGTAACCGCTCGCTCACGCTCACGGCTCGGAAAGTGAATCGAATCAACACAAGCCTTCAGAGCCGCGACCGTTAGGGAGTCGGTTACCGGAATTTTGCAAGAGCCTCATTGAACACGGCTTTCGGTGCGGGCGTGGTTTTTAATGAAAGTCACGCGTCCATTGCGATGGACATCGAATGTAGCGTCGGCCATGCCAGGAAGGCCGACCATGCGGGTATTGCCGGCCCGATCGACGGCCCAAAGGGCGGTGGTGGCGCCGTCGCGAGAGCCAGTGAACCAGATCTCCTGGCCGTTGGGATGCCAACCGATGGATACCATGTGCGGCCATCGCTCGATCAGTTTCTTGGAGGACCCTCCGCGCTGGAGCAACAGGATGTATCCGCCGGTTTCGCCACGGTCGTCGTGTTCGAGGACGGCGACGGCGCCGTCGGTCGGGGCAATGCGAACGGGGCCGAGGCTGCCGGGACTGACGTGCATAGTGCGGCCCGCAGGGTATTCGACACGATACTCGTCGTTCTCGTAGCGGATACAAGCAAAGTGTTTGCCGTCCTGGGCCCAATCGACGGAGAGTAGATGGTCGTCGACCCGCTGTGGATTTGTGCCATCGAGCGTTGCGCGGACGATAGTTCCGCTGGATTTGGGATCGGCGCCGAAATCGAAGAGGATCAATTCGTTGCTCGCGGAGACGGCGGCGACGCCGAGTCCGTCGAGCGGAAGCGCCCGAGCGCGCCGTTCCTCGAGACGATGAATAAATGTCTGGCAACGGGCGCCGCCGGACCAGTTGGCGGAATAGATGACCCATTGGCCATCGGCAGTAAAAAAGACGTTGCTGATGTTCCCGAAGTCGAAACTGAGCCTGCGGAGTTGTAAGTCAGCGGCCCGGCGGTTCCAGATGTAGCCGCCGACTCCGGCAGTAGCGGCAATGGCGCCGGCGGCAGCGAGGAACCAGCGGCGGGTGGGTGCGGGAAAGACTTCCCGGATGGCTGGCGGCGGCGACGGTAATAGCGTTGATTCGGCCAATTCCTCCACGGGCGCGATGAAGACGTAGCCGGTGCGAGCGACGGTTTCGATGTAGCGAGGCTGAGCCGCGTCGTCATTAAGAACGGCGCGGAGGCGTTTCATGGCGGTATTCAACCCGCGTTCGAAATCGACGTGGACATCCCCACCCCAAAGGAGTTGCTGCAGGTGGTGGCGGCTGACCACTTGTCCGGGTTGTTCGACGAGACGTTCGGCGGCTGGCCCTGGATCTTGAGGCGGACCCCACTCTTGCGCAGCACGCGCACTTCGCCGATTCGTTCGAGCTCGAAAGGGCCGAAGGCGAGAGTACGGGGCGCCATGGCGGTTAGGATAACAGGCGGATGTGCGGGTTGTAGATGGAGTTCATCCCTCACTTCACAAAGTTTACGTTTCAGGGCGGGATAAGACGTATGGCATGTTTGTGACAGTGTAAGTGATTGAACTTACGGACATTGGGACGCCAGCTGAGGAAACTCATGGGGGACACAAGCGAGGATTTGCCCGCCAGCGGCCAAGCAGACTTGTGGCGAAGCCTGGGATTGCGGTTTGACCGATCTCTAAAACAGCGGCCGGGCTTCGTAGAGGACCAGATCGTCATCGACCGTGCCGGCGAGGAAATAGACGGTTCCGTCGTCGCGGAAGTCGATGGAGTTGATGCGGGCGAGGTAATCGCCTTCGGCGGTGGGGCGGAAAAGGTTTACGACTTGATGCAGCTTGTCGCCGCGGCGCACGATCAGGAAGTTGTTGCCGCCGTTGGAGTGCTGGAAGAGTAAGTCGCCGTTACGGTTTGACTCCTGGGTTATCACCGTCGTTGCCACCTGTCCGCTGGGCATGACCGTGGAATTATTGACGACGATTTCCCAGCGGTCGGCGATCCATTCGCAGAGGATGGTTCCGTTGGGGATGTTCAATCCGGCGTAGAGTTTTCCGCCGCCGGCGCGGTGGAGATTGGCGATGCCGTTGAGAAGATGGGGGCCGACGCGGGTGAGGTTGGGAACAGCCAGTTCCTTCCAACGCGTGCCGTCGTGCATGTAGAGAATGGGGATGTTGACGTTGCGGAAGCGGAGAGAAATGAGGACGTGGCCTTCGTCGTTAAAGGCGAAGCTGTCGTAGCCGCTGGCGATGCGATTATCGAGAGTTGTGGCGGTGGCGACGGTGGCGCTGTAAGTGAGGAGTTCTTTGGGCTCGGCGGCGCCGCTGGGATGGAGGAAGATGCGGGAGTCGCCGGCGGAGGTGGAGGCCGTGTAGAGCATGTCGCCGCGGCTGTTCACATCGACTGTGCCGGGCGCATTAATGGTTAGCGTGCCGACACGAAGCGGGAATCGCAGAATTAATTCGGGCTGACCGCCATCGACGATTTTGGCGATGCCGGAACCGGTGGTGAAGTAAATGTCGCCTTGCGGAGACTTGCGAACGTTCCAGGTGCCGCCGTGGAAGGCGCCAAACCACATCGTGTTGTTGCCCCAGAGGCGTTCGCCGTACGGCATGACGGTGCGGGTGCTATCGGGACTCATCTCGACAATGGATCCGCTGGAGCCGCCGGAGTAGACATGCGGGGGGCCGGTGCGCGCTCCGCCGATGAAACTGATTACGTTGTGCGGAGCGCGGATGGCGGCAGTGTCTCCGCTGCGGAGGACGACACGCGGCTGTTCCAGGCCGAGTTGCACGATCATCATATTTGACCGGTCGCCGCGGACGTAGGCAAACATCTCGCCTTTGCCGTTGATGGCTCCGCTTTCGAAGTCCTGAATCACTTCGCCGTCGATGCGATCGGGTGTGTAGCGAAGCAGGGGTTTGGCTTCGCCGGTGACGGGCCAGAGCCATACGCCGTTGCCTTTGTTGTTGAAGGGATTGGCGTGAATGAGCGTGCCGTGGAGCGGATGGTGCCAGAGGATGCCGGTCTGCGCGGTGAGTGGGAGGCTTTCCAGCTTGCCGTCGGGGAGCCAGCGAACATAGTGCGTGGTGTTGTTATTGAGGACGACGGAGAGAATAAGCGTCCCATCTTCGTCGATCCAGGATGCGGGGTGATTACCGCGGCCGCCGGAAAAACCGCGGACTGTGGACCCTAGTAACTCATCACCGATTCCGATCAGGCGGGAGCGGGCCAAGCCGGACTGTTTGAAGAAGACGCGATTGGTCCCGGCGGTAACGCCGAAAATGACAGTTCCCTTCCCGTCGACGCCGAAGTCAGTGTCGATGGTGAAGGCTCCGGTGATGCCGGGGAGCGTTTCGTTCGTGGAGACGACCAGATCCGGGTATTTGCCTTCAAATCCCAGGAAAAGGCCGTTGTAGGTGACCGGATTGAGCTCAAAGCGGAAGTTGGCGCGGACGACGGAGTAGCCATTGCTATTGAAGGAGTTGCGCGAGAGGACGAGGGCGCTGGTGGCTTCGGTGTTGGCAAGCGGGGTGTTGTTGGAGAGGTGATTGTAGACACCGTCTTTGTCGCCCATGTTGATTTGAGCGCCGTTGATGTTGGTGTCTTCGTACGTCAGGACGCGGCCGGAGCGGGTGACGGAATGGGTGCGGAACTCAGTGGTGTAACTACCGATGGTGAAACGCGACTGGCCGCCGGAGGAGACCATTTTAAAGGTATTGGCGTTGTAATCGAAGTTGACGAGGGCGTTGGAGACGCCGCCGAGCGAGGCGTTGAAGAAAAGCGTTCCGTCATTGGAGGGCCAGAGCATGGTGGGCTTGGCGCGGACTTCGAATTCGTTTTTCAGGCCGCGATCGCGCGAATAGAGACGGCGGAGTTCGTAGCTTTTGGGAACCCGAACATCGGCCGGCGCGGTGACGACCCACTGGCGCTGAAGGCCGGTCTGGACGTCGCTGTAGTTATAGGTTCCGAGAACCATCGCCCCGCCCTCCGAGACACCGATGAGATTGCCGGCCGCGTCAATTCGCGCCACCTGGCTGGTGCCGAGGCGATAGTTCAGAACCGACCAGACGAAGGTCACGGCGGGGATAGCAACGCCATTGGCATCAAACGCGGTGGCCGTAAATCGCTCCGTTTTGCCGACTTCAAGTGTGATCCGCGACGGGGAAATTTCAACGCGGCTGGGGATGGTTTGAACCACAGTTTCCGAGAACAGCGCGCCGCTGCGGGCCTGGACGCGGACTGTGCCGAGCGCACGGGCGGTGAGGAAGCCGCGGCTATCGATGCTGGCGATGAAGGCGTTGTTGGTGGCCCAGGTGACAGCGCCGCCGGGGATGGGATTCCCTTGCGCATCGCGGACGGTGGCTTGAAACTCCATCGTTCGGCCGACCAGGACCTGGGCCGCATCCGAGAGGATTTGGATGGACTGGCTGTAGGCGGCGATGGTAAAAAGCAGGGTTGCGAACAGGGCGCGCATCGTTAGCCCCAGAACTCGTCGACGGGGGCGAACTTGCCCTCGGCGGCGCCGACGATGAAGTCGTATTTACGGCGGGACGGCGTGTCGAGGACGCTCTTGGTCCAATCGACACCAAGGGCGGAATAGATACTGGCGGTAATGTCTTCGGGGTAGATGGCGCGTTTGCCGGACCAGCCGTAATCGACTATTGCCGAGCCCTGGGCGTCGGTGGCGCCGATGACGCGGCCGCCGCGAATGCCACCGCCGAGCATGGCGATGGATTGGACATTCCGGTAGTGATCGCGGCCGGAGCGGGAGTTGAGCGGGCCAGGGGTGCGGCCGAATTCGCCCATGACAATGATGAGGGTTTCGTTGAATTCGCCGGTCGCTTTGAGGTCGTCAGCGAGGGCGCTGACGGCGTTGTCGAGATCGCGGGTGAGCGTATAAAGGCTGGTGGCGGCGGTGAACTGGTTGTCGTGAAGATCCCAGCCGCCTTGGGTGATATTGAAGAAAATCGCTCCGTTTTTGGCACGGATGGCATTGCGGGCAACGATGGCGGCGCGGCCGACACCATTGGCGCCGTAGCGATTTTCGTCGTCGACGGAGAACTTGAAGATGTTGTCGACGACGTCGTTGTACATCATGGCACGAGCCCGGCCGTAGTAGCCGGCGTAGGCCGCCATGGCCTCATTCATTGGCGTCTGGCGGAGAGGCGCATCGAGGGTTTCAAGGAGGCCGAAACGGCGCTCGAAGCGGTCGCGACTCTGGGCGACGGCGCCGAAGTGGTTGTGCGAGAGCGTCGTGATCCCGGTTCGGGTAGCCGGGGGCATCATGGGCTCAAATAGCCCGCCGAGGAACTTCGCCCCTTGCAGGCCGGTTTGATTGAAGCTCATGAAGGGCGGCAGAAGTCCGCTGGTGGCTTTTTCGCGCGCGATGACGGCGCCGATGTGGGGCGTTTCGCCGGCGAGCGCGGGGTTCTGCGAATGAGCGGTCTGCATGTAGAATTGGCCGCGTTCGTGGGCGGCCTCCCAGCCGGCGGCGGAACGGACTAGCAGCAGGTCATTCAAGTGCCGGCCGAGTTTAGGGAAAAAGCGATTGGAAAGAGTGAAGGGGCCGGACTGGCGGATATCGACATCGCGGGGATTCCAGGCGCCATCCTTGGGATCGAAAGTGTCGAGATGGCTGGGGCCGCCGTTCAGGTTGAAAAAGACAACAGCGCGGGCGGTTCCGCGGGTGGCGGCGCTGCGGGCGGCAATTTCCTCGGCATTGAGCAGTGACGTTCCGGCGGCAGCGGCGCCGAACAGGAAGTGGCGGCGGGTGAAGGGGAGATGGCCGGCGCAATTGGGACGGGGCTTGTTGGGCATCGGCATCCTCCTAATAATTGAACGTGAAATCGAGCTTGTTGAGCAGCGCCCATTGAAGGTCGCTGAGCCACTGGGCGCGTGCGCCGGAGCGGTAACGAAGGACGGCGGCGGTTTCCATTTCCGAGGGGAAGCGGGTTAACGTCGCCAGATACATCTTGCGGATGGCCTCTTCGTCGGTTACGGGCATGGCGTCAATACGGAGGACCTGATTGCGGCTGCTGATGGCTGCGGTGCTGGAGCCCATGGTCCGGTTGACGACCTGGGCGTCATTCATGCTGAAGAGGAGACCCAGGATTGTCGGCTCTTCGGTGCGATCAATTAAGACATAGTTGCCGCGGCCGGCCTGGTTCAGGAATTCGGTAACGCGGAAATCGGTGGACGGTTCGGCGGCATCGGGAAGTTGGTTGGCGTACGTCAAGGCTCTGGCCATGCCGGCGACTATCATTGGTTGTTCGGTGCGGGTGGCAACGGTGAGGGCATCGTAGAGTTGCTCGGCACTGAGGCGGCGAGCCTCGAATTTCGCAAAGTAGCGAATGTAGGGGGGCTGCCATTCGCCTTCGTAGCGGCTGCTGAGTTGATAGGCGTCGCTGGAAACGATTTGGCGGATAAGCGGCTTTAATTGGAAGTTATTGCGGATGAAGAAATCGGCCAGCTCGTCGAGGAGTTCGGGGTGGGCGTTCTGGGAGGGCCAGCCTTCGGGGGGCGGCGTTTTGCCGTCGGTGCGCATGAAGTCCCAGGCTTCGGGGGGATCGACGATACCGTGGCCGAAGAAATTGGCCCAGAGGTGATTGGCGGTGGCGCGGGCGAACTGCTTATCTTCGGTAATAATGCGGCCGAGGTCCTGGCGCCAGTTGTCGCCGGTGGGTTTAGCGCGATTGAGAATGAATTCGGGCTCGACGACGGCGCCGGTTCGAGCGGGGCGATTGCCGGGATTGGATGGATTGACCGAGCCGGAGTAGCTCCCGTAATCGCGGTCAATGAGGACGATGCGGGGACGGAAACCGATAACGTCGTCGCTCCAGCGGATGTAGTACATGCGGGAGAGGAAGGCGCTGGTTTGCCAGAACTGTTCGCGGGTGCGGCGGGTGAGCCAGAGGTTTATTTTTTCGAGGTGGGCGCGGCCATTGTGGCAGGAGACGCATTCGGTTTTGAAGCCGAGGAAGGTGGTGGTTATCTTGTCGGTGATGTCGTCCCAGGAGTCCTGAATTGGGCCGTTGACGTCCATCCAGCGGGCGAAGAACTGGGTGCCGGGCTGGGTGTCGACTTCGCCGTTGGCGCTGAGCAGTTCGCGGACGAATTGATCGTAAGGACGGTCATTCTGGACGAAGGAGCGGACGAATTCGTAAAAGGTGTTACGGGCGGGGACGCTGATGGATTCGTGGTTGCGGGAGACGCGGAATTTGTTGAGGAAGAAGAGGGTGAGTTGATCGGAATAGGCGGCGGAGTTTAGCAGCGTGTCGATTAGTTTAGAGCGCTTGTCAGGTTCCGTGCTGGTAAGAAAGGCCTCGGCGGCTTCGGGCGTAGGAATGCGGCCGGTGAGATCGAGCGTGACGCGCCGGAGGAATTCAGCGTCGGAAGAAGCGGGGGCCGGTTTGACGTTGTCGGCAGCCATCTTGGCGAAGAGCCGCTGATCGATGAAGTTCGTGCGAGATTCGGCGGCCTGGCGGGCGGCGGCGCGGTTGGTGGTTCGGTTTCTACCGAGAGTTTCGAAGGCTCGATCGAGTTCGAGACTTTCAGTCATCTCGGTGCGGAGGGCCGATGGATATCTTGGACATCCCGGATCTGCCGCCAAGAGGACAACTGGCGCAATCAAATACACTACCCCCGTCCGTATTTGCCGCATTCTCATTAGGTTCAGTCTACCCGATCTGCTTTGCCAGTGGAAGCAGTCAATCGCCTTAGCAGTACCGCTGGCAGTTCGTACGGACTTTCGAGGCGAAGGACTGGGAACCCTGCGGCAATGCCGGAAGCGGCGCCGGGTTCAGAGTCCTCTACGACCAGCGGCCGGGAGACGCCGAGACGTTCGGCGGCGAGAAGGTAAGGTTCGGGATGCGGTTTGCGGTTTTTGACGTCGTCTCCGGTGACGATGGTGGCGAAGCAGTCACGGACGCCGGCGCGCTCGAGAACGGGTTCAACTTCAGCGCGGCCGGAGGAGGAGACGACGGCGAGTTGGTAGGCGGAAAGTTCCCGGAGCAGGGTGCGGGTGGCTTCGGGAATGGGCGGATTGTTATATGCTTTCTCGCGGAATAGGGCCTTCTTTTCGGGGTAATACTGCCAGAGATCTTCGACGTCGTGGGGCGGATCCTTCTGGCGCGCGAGGACTTCGAGCATGGCGCGATCAGTGATGCCGATACAGTTGGCGCAATAGGCCTCCCAGGTCAGGGAAATACCGAGGGGGGTGAGAATCGCGGTCCAACAATCAAAATGCACGCCTTCGCTGTCGGCAAGGACGCCGTCGAAATCAAAAAGGATGGAATCGAATTGCATGAGGGGGAGAATTTGAGGATACGCCAGCAGACAGAAGAAAGCCCCGAAGGCTGGGCGCCTTCGGGGCTTTCAGTTAGGAGGATTGTTTAAGCGGAAGCGCCGCTAAGGCGAATCTCACGAAGGGAGAATTCGAAACCTTGGAGGGCATTAATGAGCTGGGAAGCGTCGATCGGTTTTGCGCCTAGCCAGTGGAACATGAGGCTCAATTCAGCCTTCCAGAGAAGCTTGCGGAGCGTCCATTCCAAATTGAGCAGGCGGGAAACGTCGGCGGACCGGTCGTCGGTAGCGTGAATGAGGGATAAGCGAACGCCCTGGGAGAGGCGCCCGAAATCCGACGCAATCAGTTGGAGATATTCACGAAACAGGCGACGGCGTTCGCCGCGGAACTCTTCCCGCCGGTACTTTGAACCCTCTGTGGACTGCATCCAGTACTCCTCTTCTTCGGTGGAGAGAAGACGGCGCATCGGCAAGTAGCGGAACGAAGAGAACTCCTCGAACCACTCATCCGACCACCCTTCGCGCGAAACTGCGGCATCGTCGGCATCGAAGGACAAACTGGAAGCGAGCATCCGATTCCGCTGAACCAACTTAACCAAGAGTACTAGAAATACGATACTGCTCGACAACCCGACTATGACTGGAAATGCTGTCATACGTTCAAGAACCTCCCGCCTTTCCTTTAGATTGTGATCATCGACGCAACGGTCGAAAGTACAATTCATTACGGGCTCAACAATCCGCAGAAGGCTATGACTACAGCCTAATAGGATTCGCCCCCGCATGCAACGGAATTTTGAGATATTATTGCCAAAATAGCTACGTATTACCGAGGCCTTATTCCTGTGGGCGGGAGAGAGTCCGGTTAAGAGCTTCGAGCCGCCCCAGCATGTCGGTGGCGGAAGTGCGTGGAGCCGAGCCGATCGCCGGAATCTTCTCGCCTTCGGGCTGCACCAAGAAGTACCACGCGGCGAGAGCCGCGAGGGTCACAACGCCCGTCAAGAGGTTGGCAAGCAGCGCGAACGGCGTATTGCTTGTGTTCAACACGTAGTAGACGCCAGTCGTTACAAAGAAGTAGAGGAAGAAGAGAAAGCTGTGGCGAATCGTGTTGGCGGGCAGGGGAACGGGCATCCAAAGCAGGAAGGCCGCGATGAGTATTAGGTACACGATGATGGCGCTGCTAATAGTGCGGAGTATGACGGAGTACCGAAAGACCATCGACCTGCCGCTCCAACCGTTGCTCAGGTCGCCGCCGATGGAGGCCAATGCGAACACGAAGGCGAGGACCATCGAAACGATAACAACTCGCTTCGCGAGGCGGGCGATACCGGGAAATTTTGCGAACACCTTTTGGAACAGCTCAATAACCATCAGGATGTACAGTGTCAGGATGAGCGGCTGGGCGACGGTATAAATCAACAGGATCGTGGCCATGTTGTCGCTGGCCAACTTGGTAGCCAAAGCGGCCGAGCCCTCAGCCAGGAGGCAGATCCAGAAGAAAAAATAAGACCGCCAAAGGTTGCGGTGATAAAACGCCCAAGCGACCAGGAAATACACCGGTATGGTTAGTACCGCGATCATGTCCTTTAGTTGAACCAAGTCGGGTGCCATCTGGGGCCTTTAGGGTGTCCTAATAATACCATTACGTACTCCCTGGAAGTTGGAATTGAAGGAAGAGTAGCAGCGGCACCCGCGTTGGGAATGTTCCGTTCGTGGAGGCGAACGAAACACGGAAGCCCACAACGTTACTGCATTGCGGGCTTCGTAAGCGATACTTCAAGGTTAGACTTCCCGGCGCAGAGCGCGAACGGGTGAGGCGAATTCCATTGTTGCGACACGGATGTTCAGGGTATCCGGTTCGCAGGGGAAGCACTCGGGGATAGGGAGAATTCGCGTTGCGGCGGTGATATTGGGGGTGTCCGGCTCGCAGGGGAAGCACTCGGGG
>Ga0105046_10019959_pt1 | contig 10153 bp, 7 predicted proteins | sample MAT03_FD_78385 | JGI IMG/M metagenome (GOLD analysis project Ga0105046, IMG submission 78385) | Freshwater microbial communities from Lake Fryxell liftoff mats and glacier meltwater in Antarctica - MAT-03 (megahit assembly) | ecosystem: Environmental > Aquatic > Freshwater > Ice > Liftoff... | reverse complement strand
CTCTTTGGGGGGAGGGAGCCTCCCGCTCCGCGCCACGGCTCTCTCCGACTGATACCTGATACCCGACAACTTCCCCAAGTTCCCACCTCACACGGGCCCCGGTTTCTGCGACACAACCCCTAATCTCCAAGGCAGTTCCGTGCTGTGGGCGAAAATCGATCTTGCCGAGACAGTCGGAGGGGCCTAGACTCTTTTCATAGGATCAACAAAGACTGTTGCGTTTCCCGTGGGGGCTCCCGTGGCCTTGACCGATATTGATCGACGACTGCTCAAACAGTGCCTGACGCGATCCTCAGGGGCTTGGAAGGACTTCGTCGACCGATTTGTCGGCCTGTTTGTCCATGTGATCCGCCATACAGCTCATGCCCGCAGCATTCGCATTACGAATGACGACGTGGACGACCTCTGCTCCGAGGTTTTTCTGCGGCTGATCGAACACGATTTTGCCGTGCTGCGTCGCTTCCGAGAGCAATGCTCGCTGGCGACCTACTTAACAGTCGTCTCTCGCCGCATCGTGGTGAAGGAGATTATACGCCGCCGCAAAGCCGAGGCGTGGGGCCATGTCGAAGCCCATGGAGCGGCTCTGGAATCCGCAGGCGAGTCGTTGCCCAACGCCTCGCTGGAGACCGTCGAAGAGATCGCGCTCCTACTGGAACACCTCCCCCAGCCCGATGCACAGATCGTCCGCAAGTTTCACCTGGAAGGTAAAACCTACCGGGAAATCAGTACCGAAGTCGGCGTCCCCGAAAACTCCATTGGCCCCACCCTGACTCGCGCCCGCGAGAAGCTCAAACAGCTGCGCGTGGCCGTCGATTAAATGGCTGGTCGGCCAACCGCTATCAGGCCCCCTCCGGGTCAGCCTACTGGATCTGTATCCAATTTATCTTAAAGCACAACAAATGATTCGGTCCAAGGGAGTGTCGATGCTTGCTCAATGTCTCCGACAGCGAGGAATTCCGACTTGGATCGATCCTAATCGCGCGAGCGTCGCGAATGTCGAGCTGTCGAGTGACTCTGACTGCACGATCGAATAACGGTTGATAGATCCAGTTAGCTATGCCCAGGTGGTGGCGGTGGAACCTTGTCCATCGATTGCCAGCGGGCCGGGGCGGGTGGTGATGGGGGTGTTCCACCACTCGGCGGGGGATGTGTATGATGCGCGGTTGAGTGATGGGTCGCAGCTGGGGGTGACGGGTCGGCACCCGGTGTGGAGTGTGGACCAAGAGGCTTGGGTCTCGGTCGGCGACCTGGAACCGGGCGAGACGCTGGAGACTTTGCACGGGATCGTGCAGTTCGAATCGGCCACCCCGCGAGCAGAAGCTGCGCCGGTCTTCAACCCGGAAGTCGACGCCGACCACGCCTACCGAGTCGGTGAGCACGGGGTGCTCGTGCATAATGCATCGGCAACACCGTCGCCGTGCGGCGGTAACCCTTGCGAAGATGCTTTGAAGACTTGGACTGACAAGAAGCTCCTTGATGCTGTTCTTGACACCCACGCACAGTTTCCTGGATTCTTCGACAAGGTTTTTCGTACAACTGCATTCGCCATCGTGCAGTGCGGAAATGAGTGTCATCTCGTCGTATCGGTCAGTAGCAATAGGTCCACACCTGCGTTCTTGAGTAGGGCTGCGCAGTACGGGTTCAGTGAGTATTGGAACGGGCCAGCCCATGCAGGACTGGCTTTGCGTGGCATGGTGATCGTCGCGAAATGGCCTGTTCGAATGATGGCTCAGTGGGAATCATGGGCTGGCGAAGAGGAATACACCTTCCGTCCAAACTTGAAGAACAGGGCGGGGGTGACCAGTTGATCCAGCAGTGTCGATGTCAGCATGCCCCCAAAGACGACGAGTGCGAGTGGGTAGAGGATCTCTTTTCCGTTCTGACCTGCACCGAATAGCAATGGCAGGAGGCCGATAAAGCTTGTCGCTGCCGTCATCATGACGGGAGCCAGCCGTTCCAGACTCCCGCGGACGATCATGGCTTCACCGAAGGGTTCGCCTTCATGTTGCATGAGATGAATGTAGTGCGAGATCATCATGATGCCGTTGCGACTGACAACACCGATCAATGTCACAAATCCCACCCAGTGCGCGACGGACAGACTCGTGGCACCGATCCACACGCGCGGCCATTCCCACCACGCGGCAGCTTGCAGGGCCTCGGCGGTCGGCTGATTCACGATCAGGAGTGTGATCACAGACCCCATCGCTGCCAGCGGAATGTTCACTAACACTTGCAACGCAGCGCGCCATGACTCCAGGCATTTGCAGAGCAGAAAAAAGACGCCAATCACCGAAAAACTGCCGAGGACGAGTAATCGGAGATTGGCTTGTTGCTGAGCCTCGAATTGGCCACCGTACTCGATGTGATAATTGCCGGGCAGTCCCCGCAGACGCTCTTCAATCGGAAGCGTCAGGCGTTTGATGTCCGCGACGACGCTCGCCAAATCGCGCCCGTGGACGTTGCAAAACACCACAATGCGTCGTTGAACGTGTTCCCGATTCAATGTGTTGGGGCCTGTCGTGTCGATCACGTCGACGACCTCGCCCAGTGACACCTTGCGTCCGGAAGGAGTGTCTAGAACTGTTTGAGCAATCACATCGGGATCATTACGTGATGCGTCGTCATATTTAACGACCAGACCGAAATAGCGATCCTCGTCGAGCACCTGTGAAACCACGCGGCCCTTGTAGGCGGTCTCCAATAAGTCTGCCACATCACCGGGGGCTAGACCATACCGAGCGGCATCTTCTCGCTTGACCCGCAATCGAACCTGAGAAACTTCGACTTGGGGCTCCAGTTGCAGATCGACCACTCCTGGCACTTGGCTCATGGCCGTGTAAACATCCTGACTGGCGTTACGGAGTTCACGGAGATCACTGCCAAAAACTTTCACTGCGATCTGAGCACGCACTCCAGACATGATGTGGTCCAGTCGATGGGAGATCGGTTGCCCAATGTTGGCTTTGATGCTCGGTATGGTCGTAATTTTATCGCGGATATCGGCCAAGACCTGCTCGCGAGGTCGCCCGTGAGTTTCGTAACTCCACAGATGCGCGACCGGGATCAGCCGCAACGCACCGGCCATCCAGCCCGCTTTCGGAGTCTGATGCTCCATGACCCGGACATCAATCTCCGACGAGTTTACACCTTCGGCGTGTTCGTCTAATTCCGCTCGTCCCGTGCGTCGCGACACGGACAACACTTCGGGGATTTCGAGCAGCAACTTCTCAGAGCGTTCGGCCAACCGCTGACTCTCGTCGAGGCTCGTCCCCGGTTCCGCCTGGAAGCTGATGGTGAATGTGCCTTCATTGAACGGCGGCAAAAACTCGCCGCCCATCCAGAACAGAGACAGCAGCGATACCCCCACCAATACGACCGTTGTTCCCAGCACGAGATTGGCATGCCGCAATGTCCAGTGCAACACCCGTTCGGTCAATGCCTTGAGCCAGCGCAGCAAAAACGGATCGGCTTGATCATCCAGGAATCGAGCTTGCGGCAGCAGGTAGGACGCCAGGACCGGTGTGATCGTCAGTGACACAACCAGCGAAGCCAACAGCGAAGTCATATAGGCCACCCCCAGCGGGGCAAACATTCGACCTTCCAGACCCGCCATCGAGAACAAGGGGAAGACGACCAGGATCACGATCAGTGTCGCATACACAATTGAGTTGCGGACTTCACAAGACGCATCGTAAATCACCTTGAGCGCGTCCTCGGGAACCGGCTTGTGTCGATTCTCCTTGAGTCGTCGGTAGATGTTTTCAATGTCGACAATCGAGTCATCCACGAGATCGCCAATCGCGACTGCAATCCCGCCCAGAGTCATCGTATTGATCGAGATTCCAAACCAATGAAAGCTGAGTACCGTCAACAGAATGGAGAGCGGCATCGCGGTGAGCGAGCTGATACTGGTCCGAAAATTCCACATAAACAAAAATAATACGACGACCACCCACAATGCTCCATCGCGGATGGCCTCGACGACGTTATCGACCGCAGCCTCGATAAAATCGGCTTGTTTAAAGATCCGGCGTTCGATCACCACCCCCTCGGGCAAGTCGCGTTGCAATTCGTCCAGAACGGCACTGATTTGCTGGTCGAGTTTCAGTGTATCAGCGTTCGGTTGTTTCTGAATGGCGAGAATCACAGCCGATCCGCCCTCAATGTGGTTGCCTTCTCGGACCAGGACGCTGCCATCGCCGCGCTTCACGGGACCGCCGAACTGCACATCGGCGACCTCTTTGAGGAGGACCGCCCGCCGGCCCCGCCAGAGGACCGGCGTGTTCTCGATCTCCTCCAGTGACAGACTTTGGCCGCTGATGCGAATCAGAGACTCGCGGGGTGAGCGGACCATGATTCCCCCGCCGGCGAGGACGTTGGCCTTTTGGGCTGCCTCGGTCAGTTGTTGCAGTGTGATATTCTGTGCGGCGAGACGAGCCGGTGAGGTGATGATCTGGTATTGCTTCAGGACACCGCCCATGACCGTGACCTGCGAGACACCGCCGATGGCTAACAACCGGTTGCGGACCGTGAATTCCCCCAGCGTGCGTAGCTCCATATTCTGCTCGGCCTCGGCCTCAGCATCGGCTGGAGGACGAGTCGATCGCAGGCCCAGTAGCATGATCTCCCCCATAATCGAAGAGATCGGCGACATCACGGGGTTTGCATCATTGGGCAGTCGTTCTCGGGCAATTTGCATCTTCTCCGCCACGATTTGCCGATCCCGGTAGATGTCAGTGCCCCACTCAAACTCGACCCAGACGATCGACAATCCGATCCCCGAGGCGGAGCGGACACGCTGCACCCCCGTCGCTCCGTTGAGCAGATATTCGATGGGCCGCGTGACGAGCACTTCGACTTCTTCGGGCGCTAATCCCGGAGCTTCAGTCATCACGGTGACGGTCGGTCGATTCAAATCGGGGAAGACATCGACCGGCATCTGACTGAGCTGGTAGCTGCCGTAGACCAGGATCACCAAGGCTGCCAGCAGAACGAGGCCGCGATTCTTGAGTGAGAAGGCAATGATGGCGTTGAGCATGAATGTCCGTGGCTTTCCAAGGGCGTGGGGCGTGGCAGCGGATTAGCGTAAGGCGGCATATCCGGTTTGCAGGGCCATCGCTCCACTCACGGCGATGGGATCGCCCACCACGAGGCCGGCGCGGATCTCGATTAAGGCATCATCCGCGCGGCCCAACTGCACAGCACGGCGCTCGAAACTGCGATCCACCTGTTGCACGAAGACAAACGCTCGGGTTCCCTCGCGAACCACGGCCGCGCGAGGTACAGCCAAGAGGGATGAGGAACTTCCCGTTTGTATCGTCACGCGGGCGAGCATGTTGTGCTGAACTGGCACACGGGGCATCTCCTTCAATTCAATCCAGACAGCGAGTGTGCGATCCTCCTGCCCGACCGAACGACCAGTACGCACCAGTGTTCCGGCGACGACATGTGCAGCATCAGCCACGAAGCGGACCCGCACCGCTTGACCGACCCGAACATGAGGAAGGTCTCGCTCAGAGACGAATCCTTGGACCCACGCGTGAGATAAATCGTGGATTTCGAACAGCGACTCGTGCGGCTGAACCACCTGGCCTAACACCTTGTCGAACTCGACGATCACACCATCGATCGGGGCACGCACAGGCAGCGCAGCCACTAACGTCTTAGTGGTGACCAAATCCCGCAGCTGTGCCTCTGACAGGCCTGCCGTTTTCAGCCGCTGCTGGACCGTATCACGACGATTCTGAGCCTGATTCAATTGGCTTTCCACCTCCCATCTCCGCCGTTGTGAGACAGAATCTTCCGCGACTTTCAGGTTCTCCGAGGCTGTCAGTTGCAGCCGGACATCCAGGTCAGCCCGCAGCATGTCGAGCTGCATCGTTTGAAATTCCTGGCTCACAATCTCGGCGATGACGTCGCCTTGTCGGACCGGTTGACCGCGATCCACCAGAATCCGCTGAATCGCACCGGCGATCTGAGAGGCTGCGACGGCCCGCCGGGTGGGTGGGACATCGATGATCCCATCGATGGTGAGTATGTCGTCCAGCGATTGCAGTGAGGCCACCTCGACTTGGAGACCAACATCACGGGCTGTCTCGGCGCTGACCGTCAGAACCCCCTTAGTGAAAAAGCTGCCGAGTTCGTGGCTGCCACGCGTTACGACGCGATCACTGGGATAAAGATTCCCACCTCGCACCTCGATCAGCCCGCCCATCCGTCGCCCCAGGACCACTGTCTGTTTTTGATAGATCGACGCTGCTTGAGTTTGTTCTTCTTCGACGAGAACGAATCGCTCGGCTCCATCGCGGATAACTGCTGACTGGGGGACCACCAATTGATCTTCGGACCCTCCCACATGAAGTTGGACCTGTCCAGACATACCCGGCAATAGACGGGGAGCACTGATGTTGGAATTGGACAAGGTGGCCCACACTGTGCCCAGATGAGTCTGAGGATCGAGGAACTGGCCCAGGACATCGACTTGTCCAGAAAACGTCTCGTCGGGGTACGCCGCGAGAGTCAGGTCCAGCGATTGCCCGACAGCCATCAGTGACAAGTCCTTTTCGAGTACGCCGATTTTCAGCCAGACCGTGGTCAAATCGAGGACTTCAAATAGATGCTCCTGGGGATCGACCACTTTGCCGACTGACAGGTCCGAGTGCGTCACAACGCCATTCAAGGGGCTGGTCAGCGAGAGCCGCTGCGGTCGGGGGGACCCCGGCTCACTCAAGAGGGCATTGAGGGAATCTGCGGAGAGACGCAGGCCAAGCCACTTGGCTTTGGCGATCTCGAAAGCGGCAAGATCCTGCTGACCTTTGAACTCAGCTTCCAGAAGTCGCATCTTGGGGATGGCCCCCGCTTGAGTGGTCGACTCCAAGCCTGCGACGAGTTTCGCCGAGAGTTGCAGCTCCGTTTGCGTGGTTCGCAATTCCAGTTGCAACAGTTCGAGTTCGGGACTCTCGACCTCAGCGAGCAACTGCCCAACCTGCACGGTTTCACCCGGTGAAACCAGCAGTTTCACAATCCGTCCAGCCAGCGGCGAGCTGACCATGGCGTGACGATTCCACGGTGACGCCAGCGTTCCGTAGGCGAGCACAGATTGCGATATGGACTGCGTCGCGACCTCGGCAGTCTGCACGTCCAGCGTCTCGCGTGCTGACCGAGTGAGCACCATCTTGCCCGTCAGCGGGTCGACCTCCATGCCGCGTGTCGGCAGTGGGCGATGCCCTTCGTGAGCGGCCAACTGCAGAATGCTGGTGAGTCCGAGCCAACCCGATACGAGACACATCGCCACTGCCCGAGCCAGATGCCGGGCGAAGGGTCCCGCTGATATCCTAGAATCAAGTGCCACGAAGTGGTTCCTCCCAAGAAATCGCCGAGTCAGTGAAAAGCAGCTCAGGGAGACACCTAACGCAAGGCATTAGTCTGCTTTCAAGGTGAACGGAATCGCGAAGACCTGCCCTTGACGTTGGAACTGCCCCCGCCCCTTGTAGACTCCAGGGCGAGCAATGTGTGCGGCGAACTTCACTTGCCCGTCTGGAGCAGTCAGCGTCTCTGCGTGGGCATGCACGTATTCCCCGGTCCCCGAGTTGGACAAGACCGTGGGTTAAGGCTGGTGTGCATTCGCACTTTTCATCGCCGCGACCTTGGCGAGCGTTTCATCGGGGTTCTTGAGGGCCTTCTTACTGCAACCTTTGCAGCAGACAAACACCGCTTGACCTTTGACATCGAGCTTGGGTGGAGCACCCATCGTCCCCAAGCGTTCATTGCTCATCACCGGACAAAACTTCTGTGACTTGGCGAGTGCTTGATCTTCCGGACTGAGCTTCGAAAGTGTCGCCTCAATGTCAGCCTCCGCAGACGAATCATGTTCGCCGGCGGCATGCTGCTGAGCTTCACCCTCTGCAATCGGGAGCGACGTGGTCTGAGACTGGCATCCCAGCGCCATAATGGAGAGGGTCAGTGCAGCGAACAGCAGATTCTTGGAACGAGACATGGGAGGACTCCTGTGTGTGAGCCTGCCGACCGGAAGGCCGACGGGCGTGGGGGTTACTTGACGTACGATTCGGGCAGTTGGATTTGCTCCGGCGTTTCCTTGGCCATCATCACAAACTCGTCCACGCACGGTGGACAGCAGAATTGGTAGGACTGTCCGTCGACGATCCAGGCGAATGCGGAATTCGCTTTTGTCAGAGTGATCGGACAAATCCGGTCACCTGACTTGGGCCTCATGTCGTGCTTCGACAACATCCCTTTGAACTTCTGCGAAGCGGTCACTCTTCCATTCGCTTCAATGTCGGCAACGGTGTATTTGCCTTGCGCGGTCAGATAGAGCGTCTGCTCCTCATCCGCAGGCAAACTCGCGGGCATCTCCTCGGCGTGCGTTTCTGTCGCGGTCGAGAACCCGACTCGGAAACGTTCTCCATTGATGCGAATGTTCGGGATCGTGACTTCCAGTGGCTTGCCGCGTAGTTCTTCCGGCAATTTCCCGACGAACTGTGAGGTCTTGCCCTGCGCGTCTCCATCCATCGGCGTCGCAGTCAATTCCACGGGAGTCGCATCCGGCTGACCGATGGCTTTGACATAGGCTTTGAGGGGTTGGACTTCGACTTCCTGGATGCGTGATTCATCCTTTCCCAACATCAGCAGCCGGAAGTCGCCCCCCTTCTCGACAATGGCTTCGGTGTGGTAGCTATCCATCCCAATCGGGACGATGATGCCGCCATGCGATCCCGGTTGATGAGCGTGCTCGCCCTCGGTTTCAGCGGCCTTTCCTACGAGACTCAAAGCACTCGCCTGCACCGCGGGCACGCTTGCCGCAGCCGGTTTCGATGTTTCCACTTGAGCTTCGGCAGTCGGAACCGGTGTCGAAGTCTTTGGACCCGACGACGTTGAGGTCGCTGAGCCACAGCCGAGCAGCGTCAGCAATAATCCGCTGGCGATCACAAGGGCAGCGACGGTCGAATCGGACAGTGAGAATTTCATGGGACTCCTCCGTTCAATCGCCAACGTCCAGGCGTTGCGCGATTAAGAATCGAGAGCAATGGGGTGTATACGATACGGTGATCACACGATCACCCATCACCGATCAGAACTGAGTCAGATCATGCTTGAGTACGAGCTCAGCGCGTCATCGACTCAGTGTGGGAAAAGAATCGCGGGGACTGCCACTCTGAACACGAGAGGAGTCGCTCATCGCAATCCATCAACAACGATACGCTTGCTTGGCGATCAAGATCGCCCGTCCGCTCAGGCGAGGAAACGCAGAGCTCTTATCACCAATCGCCTTCAGGCGATCACTCACGTTAAGCCTGACAACTGCGGGAGCGCTCTCAAAGGCAGACCACAGTTCGATGCACAGATTTGAAACAACGGGCAGAACAACTTCCTTGCCCTGATGCACCGAAGTGAATGATTGTTGAGCCTTCTTGCAGGGGCATTTGTGCCCCGGCCCCTGCTCAGGGGAACCGCAGGGACCAGATTCTGAATCGGCACAGCAACAACTGCGATCAGGTCCGGAGCCGCTGCCCGAACCGGCCGAACTCGCCATCGATCGCAGCGTGCAGCAACAGAACGACGATCCCGCGAGGGTCGTTCCGATCAGCATCACAGAAAGTAGCGTTCGCCACATGGTCATCATTCTCGACGTCGGATGGTCACTTCACGGTGCGACCCTACGATTCAATGGTATCATCGCCAGATTACCAAGAATAGATCAATAATGTGACCTCGACTCAGATGACCTTGACCGAAAAGAAACCCGCCCTGCCAGCGGAGCCGCTGGCAGAGTGGCACATTCCATTGGCAGTCTGTTCGTTCTACTTCTTCGCCGAGTGCTTGACAGGCACCGGCAGTTCCTCAATCTTCAGAGCCTTCTGAAGTTTGCCCATCTCAGTTTTCGCTTCAGCCAGTTCATGATGGATGTCGGCACCCGGCGAGTGTTCGCTCGCACACAAGAGGCTCCGCGATGACATCGACCGGAACGCAGAACCGCTGTGTGAACACAAAATGCATGAGTCCACACAGCGGATTTGACGGTCACATCAGTGTCTCGCGGAACCTCACTGAGTCGCAAACACTTCGTGCCTACTTGGTGCCCATCGCCTTCACCATGTCGCGGCAAGACTTGGCACACTCACGACATTCTTTG
>Ga0105046_10019956_pt1 | contig 10154 bp, 7 predicted proteins | sample MAT03_FD_78385 | JGI IMG/M metagenome (GOLD analysis project Ga0105046, IMG submission 78385) | Freshwater microbial communities from Lake Fryxell liftoff mats and glacier meltwater in Antarctica - MAT-03 (megahit assembly) | ecosystem: Environmental > Aquatic > Freshwater > Ice > Liftoff... | reverse complement strand
CGTCGTCGAGCACTTGCAGCAGCCCGTCACGTTCGCCGTCGTCCCAGACGGGCCAGGACGGGTAGTCGGTGGAACGTACCGGTGTGCCGCCGAGAACCGCCGGTGTGTCGATGATGCTGGTCATGTGGGCTCCAAGAGGGTCGAGTGGTCGAGAACTCCCGCCAGCGCAGCCTGATCCCCGATGATGGTCACATCGGCGTGATCGAGCAGGACGCTGGCGGGCAGATCGGTGGTCGGGGGGCAGGACAACAGGGCCGCGATCGCCTCTCGCTTGGTGGGCCCGCTGGCGATCAGCACGATGCGCCGCGCCGCGACGATGGTGCCCAGTCCCTGGGTGATCACCCGGTGGGGGACGTCGTCGAGGTCACGGAAGAACCGGGCGTTGTCGTGCCGGGTCGTCTCGGTGAGAACGCCCACGTGAGTCCGCGAGTCGAACGGCGTGCCGGGCTCGTTGAATCCGATGTGTCCGTTGCGGCCGATGCCGAGGATCTGTACGTCGACCCCGCCCAGCCTGGAGAGATCGTCCTCGTAACGTTGCGTTGCGATGGCGAGGTCGGCGGCGTCGACATCGGGACCGTGGACCTGGTCGTCACGCAGCCCGAGCGGTCGCGCCAACTGTTCGAGGATCACCGATCGGTAGCGGCGCGGATGTCCGATCGGCAGTCCGACGTACTCGTCGAGCAGGCACAGCTGGACGTCCTCGCGGAGGCTTCGACGACGCACGAACTCGCGATACGCGGCGATCGGCGACGAGCCGGTGGCGACGCCGACCACAGCGGGGTCACCATCTTCGACCAGCGAGGCAGCAATTCGCCCGAGGTCGTCGCCATCGGCAGCGGTGATCACTCTCACACGCAACGACCTCTGGTCGCGCCGGGCACGAAGACCACCACCATCTTCGCAACAGTAGCAGCGCGAGGTCGGGTCTTGTAAGGAAGGTTTCCTTACATGTACACTGTGACGTGTGACACCTGCTCTGGGAGCGCAGCCCGCGCACCTCCGTGACCTGAACGAGCGCGTGGTGTACCGAACCGTGCGCGCGCTCCGACCGGTCAGCCGGGCCGAGGTGGCTCGCCGAACGCAGCTCTCGAAGCCGACCGTGTCGCTGGCGTTGCGCAGCCTGGAGATCGCGGGCCTGGTGGTGGTGGCGAGCCAGCAGCGTTCCGGTCGATCTGGTGTGCTCTACGAACCCGTCGCCGAGGCTGCGCTCGCGATCGGCGCCGAACTCGACGCCGACACCGTCCGTGCCGTGCTCACCGACCTCGACGGCAACGAACTCGCACGCTGTTCCGTGGGCTTCGGGCCGAAGTCGGCAGCCGAGGTGTTCGCCGCCGTCGTTGCAGCCGTCGCGGAGCTCGTCCCGGCTCGCCGCCGGCGGTTGTTGCGCACGGTGGTCGTCGGGGCGCCGGGCATCATCGATCGCGCGAGTGGCGTGCTCACCCAGTCCGGTGTGCTCCCCGTGCTCGACGGCTCCGAGCCTGCTGCCGTTCTGTCGACCGCGCTGAAGGTGCCGGTCTCGATCGTCAACGACGTCGACCTCGCAGCGATCGGCGAACAGGTACATGGTCGTGGTCGTGGCCGCAGCGACTTCGCCGTGATCTCGATCGGTGCGGGCATGGGCGCAGCGATGGTCCTCAACGGGCAGTTGTATCTCGGCTCGCGAGGCGGTGCCGGCGAGATCGACGACATCCCGTTCCGCCGTGTGGTGCGTTCTCGGCCACCGGTCAGCCCGGCCATCGACGGCCTGACCGGTCTCGCAGCAGCGTTGGCGCCCCGATTCCGCTCCACCGGATTACGGCCGCCGTACAGCGCGGATGCGGTGTTCGACGCCCTCGAACGCGGCGACCGACTGGCGGTCGCGGTCGTGGACCAGTTGGGGGAGTGGACGAGTTGGTTCGCTGCGTCGCTCGCTGCGGTCGTGGACCCCGAGTTGATCGTGCTCGCCGGTCCGATCGGTGCACGAGAGCCGCTCGCCCAGCGTGTGCGGTCGCGGCTCGCGGATCTGCTGCCGCTCGCACCGCTCGTCGAGGTGTCCGAACTCGGCGCCGGCTCGGTGCTTGCCGGTGCCGTGGCGACGGCCAGCGATCGGGCGCTCCAGATGGCGCTCGATGAACGACTGATCAGAACAGGGTGACCCGGGCCCACCGGCTCGGTCGAACAAGGGAGGGAAACATGCAACGAAGGACCGGCAGACAGACCCGCTGGCTCGGCCTCGCCGTCGTGGGCGCGCTGGTGCTCGCCGCGTGTGGCGGCGATGACGGAGGTGAGCCGTCGGCGTCGGATGAACCGACAGCACCGAGCGCCACGGAGGGGCAGGACGCGACGGACGCGACCGACGCGACCGAGGCGACGGAGGCACCGACGCCGACTGACAGTGTGGGTGACACGGGCGTCGATTCGGTTCCGGTCGAGACCGTGGCGCGAGAGTTCGAGCCGACCACCCTGACGATGTGGGGCGCGATCAGCGATCAGGAAGGCATCGACGCGTTCCGACCCATCCTCGACCGGTGCGAGGCGGACCATCCCTGGTTGACGATCGACTACGTGGGCAAGGATGACATGGCGACCGCATTGTCAGCGGCAGTGGAGGCGGGTGAACCGCCCGACCTCGTCCAGGCCGACTTCTCGGGCAACCTCGCTGCGATCGAGGCCGGTGGCCTGATCGAACCGGTCGACGAACTCGCCGCTCGTGACGGTGTCGACTGGGATGCGTTCGTGCCGGCTGGAGTGAAGCTCGTCGAGTTCAACGGCCAGCGGTACGGCTTGCCGTTCTCGCTCGACTCAGTGGGGCTGTTCTGCAACCAGGACATCCTCAGCGAGGTCGGCATCGACGCCCCTCCGGCAACGTTCGACGAGTTGTTGACGGCAGCCGGGCAACTCCTGGTGACCAACGACGACGGCTCGATCGAACGGGCGGGATTCGTCCCCGATGTCGGTGACGGTTCGTACGCGCTGTACATGACCGACATGTTCGGGGCCACGTTGTACAGCGACGACGGTGCCACCATCACCATCACGGACACACTCGACCAATGGGTCGAAGCGCTGCGGTGGCAGAAGGAGTTCTACGACCTGATGGACGCCGACGAGTTCACCCGATGGGCGGACGGCCTCGGCTCCTACGACTCGGCCGACAACTTCTTCATCGCCGGTCAGCTCCCCCTCTACTTCGAGGGCTCCTACTTCGTCACCTGGCCCGAGCGATTCGGTAACGGCCAGCCGGAGAACTGGGGGGTCGTGCCGATGCCGGGCCCCGACGGAGTCGACGCCGACAACGCTGCGTCGCTCATCCCGAGCGGCAACTGGTTCATGATCCCCACCGGCGTCGCCGATGTCGAGGCATCGTGGGCGGCGACCAGGTGCATGGCACTCGCCGCCGACGAGATCGCGACGTTCCAGGAGCTCTGGGGCAACGTCCCCGCCAACATCGCTGCGCTCGACGAGTTCGAAGCGGTGACAGTCGCCAGGATCCCGGAGTTCCAGACGTTCATCGATCTGGCCCGGTCGTCGGCCGCTCGCGTGCCGGGATCGTCGGTGGTCGGCGGAGCGCTGAGCGATGAGCTGACCAGCCTCGTCCTCGACTACCGCCGAGGCGACATCAGCGACGACGACCTGCCCGGCGAACTGGAAGACCTGGCCGCCAGGTACCAGGAAGAGCTGGACCTCGAACTTGGCAACTGACGCTGCCGTCCTCACGCGCCGCCGCGCCGCTCGGAAACGGGCGGCGTGGCGGCAACGTTGGACGGTGCTGGCGTTGCTGTCCCCGTGGCTGATCGGGTTCTTCGTGTTCGTCCTGTATCCGATCGTCAACTCGTTCTACTGGTCGTTCACCGTCAAGCGCTACGGCCAGCCCGCGCGTTGGGTCGGGCTCGGCAACTATCGGCTGCTGCTCGACAACCCCGATCTGACCCTCGCGCTGAAGAACACCGTGTACCTGGCACTCGTGGGACTGCCCATCCGGCTGATGATCGCCATCCTGTGCGCCTCGCTGCTCGCCCGCCCGCGACGGGGCAACGGTGCGTACCGATTGATGTTCTACGTGCCGTCCGTGGTGCCCGCCGTCGCGAGCGGAGCACTCTTCTTCTTCCTGCTCAAGCAGGGCGGCCCGATCGCGAGCGGGCTGGACCTCATCGGGATCGAGGCGCCGCTGTGGTTCCGCGACCCCGCCTGGGCGAAACCGGCCCTCATCATGGTCGGCACCTGGGCACTGGGGGACGTGATGCTGATCTTCCTCGCCGGCATCGTCGACATCCCACGTTCGCTCTACGAGGCGATCGAGCTCGACGGCGCCGGGCGGTGGGCACGGTTCCGCCATGTGACCCTGCCGATGATCTCGCCGGTGATCTTCTTCACCCTGCTCACCGGCATGATCGGTGTGCTCCAGAGCTTCGACCAGGCATTCGTGTTCAGCCAGGCAGTCCGCAAAGGTCGCCTCACGGGCGAACCCGACGGATCGCTGCTGACCTACGCCATGCTCCAGCTCCGCTACTTCCAGGACGGCAGGATCGGTGTCGCCTCGGCGATGGCCTGGGTGATGTTCCTCATCACCCTGTTGATCACCGGGGCGATGCTCGCCAGTCGTCGTCGTTGGGTGCACACCGCAGCGGGTGACCAGTGAGCGTCACGATGGGCGTGCCCGTGAGTACACCGCCCGAACCTCGGCGGCCGCCGGTACGCGTGCGCGAGTCGCGCCAGCGGAGGTTCCTGCTGCTGGTCGCCCGCCATGCGGTGCTGATCGGTCTGGCACTCATGTTCGCGCTGCCGCTGCTGTTCATGGTCCTGCAGTCGCTGATGCCGATCTCGCAGGCCAAGACCACCGCGATGTGGCCCGACCGCTTCGAGTGGGGCAACTACCGGGAGGTGTTCGATCGTGTGCCGCTCGCCGCGTACTTCGTCAACACGCTGAAGGTGTGTGCACTGGCGACGATCGGCACCGTGGTCAGTTGTGTTCCGGTGGCATACGCATTCAGCCACCTCGAGTGGCGCGGTCGCACCGCAGTCTTCGTGCTCGTGCTGTCGACGATGATGCTCCCGTACCAGGTGCTGTTCGTGTCGCAGTACGAGATCTTCACGTCGCTCGGCTGGATCAACTCCATCCTGCCGCTGACCGTGCCGGCGTTCTTCGCCGATGCGTTCAGCATCTTCCTGCTGCGCCAGTTCTTCCTCACCCTGCCGCCCGACGTGTTGGCCGCCGCCCGGGTCGACGGTGCGGGCGAGCTCGGCGTGCTGACGCGAGTGGTGGTGCCGATGGCGAAGCCCGGGATCATGGCCGTGGCGATCTTCCAGTTCCTGTTCTCGTGGAGTGACTTCTTCGGCCCGAACATCTACCTCTCCGATGAACGGAGCCTCACCCTCGCGGTCGGCTTGGTGCGGCTGAACACCGCCCTCGCGAAGACCGGCGAGTCGAATCTCACCATGGCGGCGTCGGTGGTGTTCGTGATCCCGATCCTGTTCGTGTTCTTCTTCGCTCAGAAGGTGTTCATCGAGGGCGTCACCCTCACCGGGACGAAGGGCTGATCACCGTGACACCACCATCGCTCGATGACACCTGGCGCGTGGCCGAGATCCACTACTTCCGCGTGCCGCGAGAACGGTGGGAACTGATGGTCCTGCGGGCCAGGCAGAGCGGCGCCAACGCAGTATCGACCTACATCCCATGGATTCACCACGAGCCGAGCGACGGTGTGGTCGATCTCACCGGGAACACCCTGCCCGAGCGCGACCTGGTCGGCTTCGTCGACGTCTGCGCTGCCGCAGGGTTGGGCTTCATCGCCAAGCCCGGGCCCTTCGTCGACTCCGAGATGCTCGGCGGCGGCGTGCCGACCTGGCTGATCGAGGCCAACCCGGACTGGTGGGCGATCCGGCACGACGCGCAGCCGTACCGGCATGGCGACTCCCAGGACCCTCGCCTCTCCTACGACGCTCCCGGATATCAGCAGCGATCCGCCGCCTGGTTGCGGGCGGTTGCGGGTGCGCTGCGCCCGTTCGTCGGTTCCACGCTGTGGGCGTGGCAGATCGACAACGAAGCTCCCGGCGACGGGATGCTCGTGCACGAGAGCGACGAGGCACCATCACCTCTGCGCGCCGACTTCGCCGACGTCGCTCGCTGGCGCGAGTGGCTGGAGCGCGAACATGTCGGCATCGAGCGGATCAACGAGCGATGGACGACGTCGTACCGGTCCTTCGCCGAGATCGACTTGCCCGACACATGGGAGGCGCCACGTACGTCGGCTGCCGCACTCCGCTGGATCGATCTGGACCGCTTCGCCGACCACCAGATCGGCTCGGGCCTCGCCGCGTGGGCAGCGGTGGTGCGGGCGGAGCTCGGTGAAGGGGTGCCGGTGTTCCACGACTGGCTGTGCATGCCCTGGCCGCTGTCGGGCATGCTCATCGAGCCCGGCGTGATGGCCGACACCTGTGGATGGATCGGCCAGAACGTCTACGCCGAGGACGTCGACCCGGCCACGATGATCGCCGGCACCAACTGGTACCGGATGAACACCGAGGAGTTCGTGCATCACGCATGGTGGCGGACACGCCTGTGTCACACACTCTCACCGCCGGGACTGCCACACCTGGTCCCCGAGATCTCCGCACGCCAGGCGTTCTACCTGCAGTGCTGCCTCGTCGGAGGAATGGATGCACCGTGCATCTACATGCTCCACTCGTCGGACCCCGAACCTGCCGGCATCGGTGCGTTCCAGAGGTGGGCCGAGGAGGCGCCGGTGCTTCCCGACGGTTCGGTGTTCCCGTGGTGGTGGAACATGCGCACCCTGTTCCTGTGTCTGCAGGCAGGAGGTGCAGACCTGGCAGCCTCGCCCCTCACGGCCTCGGTCGCGATCGCGTACGACCATGCCGGTGAGCGACTGGCGCGGTTCAACGGCATGATCCCCGGCGGCGGGCTCGTCCCCGGTGACGAACTGGCTCGTCTCGCAGCGTCGGCCAACACCTCGGCGGCCGGTCTCGCCGTCGCTCGAGCACTGGTCGACGCGGGCGTCGAGTTCGATGTCGTCGACGTCACTCGGTCCTGCCTCGATCGCTACGAGCTCGTCGTCGTGCCGGCCACCTCGGTGTTGTCCCGGCTCGCGCAGCAGCGACTCGCCGAGCGGGCCGCGGCCGTGCCGGGCAGCGTCCGGCTCGCCGGACCGGCGCCGACGACCGACGAGGATCTGGCCGACCTCGTGCTGTTGCAGGGCCTGCCGAGCTTCGAGCCACCACCTCCGCACGACCGTGGAGTCGACGTTGGCGTCCGCGTCGGTGCCTCTGGGCGGCGCTACGTCACCATCGTCAACCGCCAGCACATGCACTGGCGGGGCAGCGTCGATGTCGTCGGATGCGGCGAGGTGATGGCATCGGTCGCTGCCGCATCGGTGTCGTGGATGGCCCTCGAACCAGCCGATCAGGCAGCACCGGTGGTGGTCGCTGCGCTGCTGCACGGTCACGATGCGGCGGTGGGCGAACTGCGCAGTTCCAACGGGCAGACGGCGATCGCACGCCTGGGCGATGCGAGGCACGTCGTGCACAGCGAGTCGTGCAACGTGGTCGTTCCTGGCGCGGCTGGACTCGAGGTGTGGCGGGTCACGCTGTCGGGCAAGGTGTTCGGCTGCGGCGTGGTCGCCGCCGACGGCGGAGTGGATGTCGTCATCCTCGACGATGCCGGCCACACCGATCGCTACGTGTTCGGTGAGCGCGCCGCTGCCGATGAGGTGGCCGACCCGGTTCGTCACTATCAACTCTCCACGCTCACCGCGGTCGGACAGATGTGCGATGCCATCGGGGTGCCCCCTGGAGAAGTGACGCACCGCCTGCGACGCATCCGCAGCAGCGCCGCAGCAGGATCGGCCACCGACCAGCAACTCGCGCTACTCGAGCCGCTCACCCGGATTGCCGTGCGCATGAACGACCTTCGGCTGGGTGAGTCGTGAGCGACGCGAGATCGCTCAGCGACGGTTGGGAGCTGGCACTGGCGCCGAGTGGGCCATGGCAACCGACCACGGTGCCGGGCAACTGGTATCTCGATGGCATCGATGGGGTCGACACAGTCTGGTACCGGTGCCGCTTCGAGGTGCCCGAGGGTTCCGTTGTGCCGCATCACCGGTTGTGGTTCGGCGCCGCCGACTACCGGGCCGAGGTCAGCGTCGATGGCCTCGTGGTCGGCGAGCACACCGGGGGGTTCGCTCCGTTCTGGTTCGACCTCTCCCTCGACCCAGGAGGCCACGACCTGGTGGTCGCGGTGAGCTGTCCGACCGACGAGTACGAGACGGTGTGGCCCCACAGCAAGACCACCGTGCGCGGCGTGATGGGCCATCACGACGCCCGGCCCGGTGGCTGGACGGTGCGCGGGCAGGAGCGCTCGTCCGGCGGGCTCTGGGGGCGGGTGACGCTGTCGGCGCACCACCACGCCGCCATCGACAGCATCGGCATCGCCACCACGCTGACCGGCGCCGACGCAGCCGTCGACAGCACCGTCGTGGTTCACCTGCTCGACGATCGACCCCGCTGGGCCAGCGTGCGCCTCCGATTTCTCGACGATGACCAAGTCGCCTACGAGCTGTGGGTGGAGACCTGGCTGGAGTCCGGTCGCAACGAGGTGCGGGTTCGTGGCGTGCTCGCCGCTCCGCGGTTGTGGTGGACGTGGGACCACGGCGAGCCGTTCCGCTACACCTTGCACACCACCGTCGAGTTCGACGAGGGTGACCTCGCGGCGAGCGATCGACGATTGGTCGGCATCCGGTCGATCGAGGTCGGCGACGACTGGGTCTGGCGGCTCAACGGGCGTCGCACGTTCATCCGTGGGGTCAACTACATCGGCGAGCAGTGGCTTTCGGCGATGACACCCGAGCGTGCCGACGCCGACGTGGCGCTTGCCGTCGGCGCCAACCTCAATGCGATCAGGGCCCACGCCCACGTCGCGGCACCGTGCTTCTACGACGCCTGTGACGCGGCCGGGGTCCTCGTCTGGCAGGACTTGCCCATGCAGTGGGGGTACGAGGACAGTGCGGAGATCTACCGCGTGGCTCGCCAGATGGTGCGCGAGGTCATCGACCTGCATGGGTGGCGCCCCTCGGTGGCGTACTGGGCAGCCCACAACGAGTCGCCGTGGAACGAGCCGTGGATGATGGACGAAGCCGGCCGCTTCCGACCCGACCAGAACCAGCGGCTCGATCACGAACTGGCCGACGTGTTCCGCCGCCTCGACCCGACGCGATCGGCGATCGCCAACTCCGGTGCTGGCGATGGCCACACCTACCCGGGCTGGTACTGGGGGAAGTGGACCGACGTGAGCGAGCTCCCAGGGGGTGCCTTCGTCTCCGAGTACGGCGCACAGGCGGTGCCCGACCTGGCCACGCTGCGCACCTACCTCGGTGCCGACGCCACGATCGGCGACTGGGAGTTCCATGGGTTCCAGCACCACGAGATCCACACCCACGTCGGCGTGAACGTGCTGGCCGACTCGGTGGAGGAGATCATCGAGCGGACACAGCGCTATCAGGCCCGGCTCTTGCAGTTCGCCACCGAGGTGTACCGCCGCAAGAAGGGCGAGCGCGTGCAGGGCCTGATGCCGTTCATGCTCGTCGATCCGTGGCCGTGCATCAGCTGGTCGGTCGTCGATCACCTCCGCCGGCCCAAGCTCGGGTACGCCGCGCTCGCCCGGGCGATGCAGCCCGTGCTGCCGTCGATCGAGGCCGGCGACGATCGCTATGGCCCTGACGAGCCGCCGGTGTTCGGCATTTGGTGGATCAACGACCTCGCCCGCTCGTTCCGTTCGGCGGTGCTGTCGTGGCAGCTCGTCGACAGCGCCGGCACCGTGCTCGACTCTGCGCACAGGTCCGTCCACCTCACTGCCGACGCTGCCCGGCGCGTGCTACAAGCCGGCCCCTTCGCTCTCGCGCCGGGCGAGTACGCGATCGAGTCGCAGATCCACGGCGCCGACGGTCGCCAACTCGGCAGCAATCGATGGGAGTTCACCATGCTCGATCACACTCGCACCGATGACCAATCCGATCGCGGGGCACCGTGAAGGTCTGTGTCATCGGCGGTGGTTCCACCTACACCCCGGAGCTGATCGAGGGCCTCCTCTTGCGCCAGGGACCACTCGAGCTGAGCGACATCCACCTCGTCGATACCGACCCCGCGAGGTTGGCGGTGCTCGG
>Ga0105046_10019955_pt1 | contig 10154 bp, 12 predicted proteins | sample MAT03_FD_78385 | JGI IMG/M metagenome (GOLD analysis project Ga0105046, IMG submission 78385) | Freshwater microbial communities from Lake Fryxell liftoff mats and glacier meltwater in Antarctica - MAT-03 (megahit assembly) | ecosystem: Environmental > Aquatic > Freshwater > Ice > Liftoff... | reverse complement strand
TAACCCCACCCCAGCCCTCCTTACGGAGTGGGGAGGGCTGGGGTGGGGTTAGATTATAACTTTTCAATCACCCGCAGTTTGGCGCTGCGACTACGGGGATTCTGCGCGATTTCAGCGTCAGTCGCTTCAATCGGCTTGCGCGTGACGAGAGTGGCTCGAGCGTCTTTGCGCCCCAACGAGGCCATACCGGGCGGCGGCACAAATGACTCACTCACTTCTTTAAAAAACTGCTTCACAATGCGATCTTCCAGGCTGTGAAAGGAAATCACGGCCAACCGTCCTCCTGGCGCTAAAAGGTCAATCGCAATGGGCAGCGTGCGGGCCAGGGTGTCAAGCTCGTCATTCACAGCAATGCGCAGCGCTTGAAAGACGCGCGTGGCCGGATGAATCGTCTCCATCGGCTTGCCGCGTTTGGGGTGTGGCATGGCGGCAGAGAGCGCATCAGCCAGTTGGCGTGTCGTCTCAAAGGGGCGCTGCTTGAGAACTGCCTGCGCCATCAGCCACGAGAATTTTTCTTCACCATATTCCTTAAAAATGTGCGCCAGATCATTCGCACTCCATGTATTGACGATCTCCCCGGCGGTGGCCCGTGTGCTGTCCTCCGGATTGAAGCGCATATCCAGCGGCGCATCAAAGCGGAAGGAGAAACCGCGTTCAGGCGTATCAAAGTGCATTGAGGACACGCCCACATCGAGCAAAATCGCATCGACGCTCGTCCAACCGTGTGCATTGGCATGCCGTACCATATCAACATAGTCACCATGTATCAGCGTCGCCCGTTCGCCATAAGGCGCAAGGGCGTCTTTGGCAATCGCCACAGCCTGCGGATCGATTTCAATCGCCAGCAGCGACTCGGCCCCGGCATCGAGCATCGCCCGCGAATGCCCGCCTGCTCCCGGCGTGCCATCGATAACACGGCGCACGATTTTTCCCGCTGGCATCAGCGCTTCGAGAACTTCATTGAGCAGGACAGGGACATGAGACATGCTAAATACCTTCGGTCTATCATAGTGTAGGGGCATGACATGTCATGCCCTAAAGTTATCAATCCGCATTATAACATGTGTAACCTTCACGATTTTTACATAGAAGCGCGATAGATTGTGGGTATTGTGATCAACTCGTTTTCGGGCGATGCAAAAAGTCGTCTCTATAAGACAGCATATTTATCTGATGAAAATGATTGCTTCTCTTTGCCTCTTGATCCTTCTGACAACGACTTCTCTTCTTGCTCAAGATAGCCCTGTCTTCTCCACCCTGGAACATGATGGGCACACCCGCACCTACACGCTTCATACGCCCGCCAATCTGGAAGGCGACAAAAAACGCCCCCTCGTGATTGTGCTTCACGCAGCCTCGTCATCGGGCAAAGCGATGCAGGCCATCACAGGCTTTGATGCGGAGGCTGATGCCAATGGCTTCTTCGTCGCCTATCCCGACAGTCAAGAAGTTATCTGGGATGACTATCGCAGCACGGGCTTGAAAGACATTGAGCCTGTGGATGATGTTGGATTTCTTCAGGCACTCATCACAGAACTCGCCGATGAATATCCTATTGACCCTGCACAGGTGCATCTGGTGGGCATAGCCAACGGCGGCTCATTTGCGCTGCGGGCCGCATGCGAGGCGTCTGCGACATTTGCGAGTTTTACCATCGTAAGCGCACAGATGTGGGATTATCAGGCCGAGCACTGTCCGGAAGTGGGCGTTGTCAAGCCGATGCTGTTTGTGCATGGCATCGCTGATACGCTCTATGCCGTAGAGGGCAAATATTTTCCTGATACGCCGCAGCATATTACGTCCTTGAACGAAACCATCGACTTTTGGCGTGACCGTTACGGGTGTGCGATGCCACAGGATGTGACCTCCGAAACCATCCTCTTTGAATATGGCGACTGCCGAGGCGGGGGTCTGTCTCTCTACAGCGTGCCCAAAGCAGGCGGGGCCTGGTATCGCGGCGAAAATGATCTTGTGAATCCGGGCGGCCCGGATTATACGCGCCTCATTTCGGCGTTTATTCGCAGGGATAACTGGCGTAAAGAGATTAAGCTGTCCACGATTAGCGGCTATCAACGTACATATACGCTGTATGTACCCCCGAATTACACAGGTGAGACCTCTGTGCCGCTGGTGATGCTGCTGCATGGGCGTTCTGGCACAGGCGCAGGCATGGCCCAAATCTCGCAGATGAATGCGATTGCCGAGCGTGATAATTTCATCGTCGTTTATCCGGATGGGCTGCAAAATCAGTGGAATTATGGCCGTGATTGGCCGTTCTATTCCCAGGCTGATGACATCAACGACGACGATTTTTTCGCCACCCTTCTCCTGTCTCTCGCACAAAACCTCAATCTTGATGCGACAAAACGTTATGTCAGCAGTTTTTCCAACGGCGGATTCATGACTCAGCGGCTGGCCTGTACTATGCCCGATACATTCGCTGCGTTCGCCTCTGTTGGCGCAACAGGCCCTTATGGGTTAACACAGGGCTGTGCTAATATCAATGATCCCATTCCGATGATGTTCATTCACGGCACGGCTGATCCAAGCGTACCCTGGTTGGGAACGCCCCTACAGGTCGAAGGCCATACCGTCTACACCACCGCCCCCATGGATAACACACTCGCCTTCTGGGCGAATCACAATGGGTGCGCCGTTGATGTTGATAATGAAACTCTTCCCAAAGCAAACGAAACCGAACCCACCGAAACCCTCGTCCTGACATTCCAGGGCTGCCCCACAGATGCCCCCCTGATCCTCTATGCCGTGAAAGAGGGCGGTCATCGCTGGCATGGCACAGACACGAATCTGGATGATGCTGGTCTGGGGCAGAGCAGCCAGGATTTTAAAGCCAGTGAAGTGATCTGGGCGTTTTTCCAGCAGTTCTCTCTGGAGACCGATAATTAACGTTGCCATTGTAGGGACACGCTTCTGCGTGTCCGTTCGACGACCATCATTGTTTGTACCATTGATGCAGAATGGGCGGCGGACACGCACAAGCGTCGCACAAGCGTGTCCCTACACCGTTGATTGAGATCCGTAGGGGCGCAGCATGCTGCGCCCGAAGCGGTGTTTTAAATCGATTGTCTATGTGGCCATAAAACCTACCCCTGAAAGTGACCCAGGGATGAGGGAAGTTCCAATTCCGGTTAAAAAACCGTTTCTATCCCCACCAAAACGCGGTAAAATAATAGAACAAATCATCGTCTGACAGCGGCTTCCATATGACCTATCTCATTCCTGAACGTGTCAAAACGATTCTCGGCAATTTGCCCATGAAGCCCGGCGTTTACATTATGAAGAACGCCAAGGACGTGATTATCTATGTGGGCAAGGCCAAATATTTGCGAAATCGCGTTCGCAGCTACTTCACCATCAATGCCGATGGACGGGCCAAGACGCTGCAAATGCGAAATCAGGTCACGGAGATTGATTTCATCGTCACGGAGAACGATGTTAAGGCGCTCATCCTAGAAGAGACGCTGATTAAAAAGCATAAGCCGCGCTATAACATCAGCCTTAAAGACGACAAACGCTATCCCTATATCCGCATCTCATGGCAGGACCCCTATCCCAAAGTTGAGACAACGCGCCGCGTCGAGAATGATGGCGCACGCTATTTTGGGCCGTATGCCGCGATGTGGGCGGTACAAAACACGCTGCAAGTCCTACGCAAAGCCTTCCCCTATCTCACCTGTGATCGCGAAATCACAGGCAACGATGCGCGTGCCTGTCTTTTCTATGACATCAAATTGTGTAATGCACCCTGCATCGGGGCAGTGTCTAAAGATGAGTATCGCAGCATGATTCAAGAGTTGATGGACATCCTCAGCGGCAAATCCGAGGGCGTTCTCGCACGCATGAACCAACGCATGGTCGAGGCTGCCGAAAATCTTCAATTTGAATCTGCCGCTGCCATTCGCGACCAGATGAAAGCCATCGAATTTATCACAACGCGCCACAAAGCCGTCAGCAACGATATGGAGAATCAGGATGTCATCGCTATCGCCCGCGACGATGGCGAGGCACTGGTACAGATTCTCTTTATCCGCAATGGCAAGCTCATCGGCAGCGATTCGCGTATGTTGGATAATGCCGAGGAAGAAACCGACTCGGTGATTCTGGAGCAGTTCATCATGCAGTTTTACAGCGACATTGGCGAGATTCCCAGCGAGCTGGTGCTGCCCGCCGAAGTGGAACAGGCCCGTATTCTGGAGCGCTGGCTGCGGGATAAGCGCAACGGCAGCAAAGTATCGATCACTGTGCCGCAACGTGGTGAGAAGCGCAATCTCATCAAATTGGCACAGGACAATGCGGGCGAGGCCATGCGCATGATGCGGGCCCAATTCGAGGCCGATACCACCAAGCATGAAGGCGCACTCGCGGAGTTGCAAAAAGAGCTCAAGCTGCCGCGCATCCCCAATCGCATTGAATGCTTCGACATCAGCACGACGCAGGGCACAGCCATTACCGCCAGCCGCGTCGTCTTCGTACAGGGATCATCGGCCAAAGCCGAATATCGCCGTTTCAATATTCGCACCGTTGGGCATGAGGGGCCGGATGATTTTCAATCCATGCGTGAAGCCCTCAGCCGCCGGTTTGGACGCTGGAAATCTGCGATGGAGGCCGATCCCACCGCTCCCTCACCCGATGGCAAAGACGCCGACGAAACGTGGAAAAAGCTGCCTGATCTGCTGCTGATTGATGGTGGCAAAGGCCAGCTTGGAATCGCGGTGGAGGTACTGGCTGATTTTGGCCTGACAGAGCGTGTGCCTGTGGCGGGTCTTGCCAAACAGTTTGAAGAGATTTTCCTGCCTGGGCAAAGCTCATCGATTATTTTGCCGCGCCGCAGTACCGCCCTGTATCTGGTGCAGCGTGTGCGCGATGAGGCCCACCGATTTGCGATTACGAGCCATCGCAAGCGGCGCAGCAAGGCCAGTCTATCGAGTCGTTTAGAGGAGATTCCCGGCATCGGGCCCAAAAAGCGCAAGGCCCTGCTCAAGCATTTTGGCAATTCGATTGATGCGATTAAGAAGGCAAGTCTTGATGATCTGGCGAAGGTTCCAGGGGTGAATACGGCGCTGGCGGTCATTATTCGGGCAGGGTTGGATTAGTCACGATACCAGAACACCTGCCCTTCGGCTGTCTCCATCGTATATTCCTGAGCAAAACGGACAAGCCGCCGCACAAGACCACCGATGTTGTTAAACTCTCCTGTCCAGCAAATTAAGCCTGCATGGTCTGTGAGCGATTGTGTCCGACCAGCAAAGGGATAATCGCGAGTCACAATAACAGCCTGATTCGCCGCTGCATAAGGCAGATGCTCTGTATCATCCTCCTTGCCTGTCATATCCACCTCAACAGCGCGGATCACCTCGATGCCCTGTTTTTCAAGTTCGCGGCTTACAGTCTTGGGCATGTGTTCATCAAAATAGAATTTAATTTTTGTCGCCATACAGCTCATACATCTCGTTCAGTTCGGATTGATACAGAGCCTGCTGCTGGTCAATCATGTCTTTGTTTTCCGCATAGTGCAGAAGAGCCGTTAACACCTCAGACACCGACAGGCCAAATTCATCAGCCGCTTCCTGTGGAGCCCATTTTTGCGCCTGTACCCATCCAACGAGATCACCAACCGTGATTCGTCGCCCGCGAATATGAGGCCGTTCGCCAAAGAGACGAACTTCGATGTACTTGCTTAGGTCTAATTTAATTGTTGGAGGTGTTGTGGTGGGCGTGGTATCGCTCATAGCAGTCTGCCTCACAAATTCTAAAATTTCGATTGACCTAACGTAACCAGAAGACCTGCCCTGCCGCTGATTCAGGCGTGTGTTCTTGCGCGAATTGCACGAGAGCACGAAACATTCCGCCAATATCGTTGAGCTTTCCTGTCCAGCACACCATCCCTGCATGATCCGTGCGATTTTCGTTTTGAACACGGCCCGCAAAAGGCCGATCACATGTCACAAGAACAGCCTCTTCTGATGTTGCATAGGGAAGATGGTCTGTATCGTCATCCTTACCCGTCATATCAACATCAACGGCCATAATTACAACAACGCCCTGTTTGATGAGCTGCTTCGCCAGGGGTCGAGACATATGCTCATCAAAATAGAATTTAACGTTTATCGCCATACAGCCGATACATTTCATCCATGAGCAGCTGCTCCTCGGTTTCCTGGTTGTCAATCATGGCTTGATTCTCATCGTAAAACAGTAATGCCGTCAGAACTTCGGACGCAGACAGCCCAAAATTATCGGCTGTTTCTAAGACACTCCATCCATGTGCCTGAACATTATAGGCAATGGCCGCCACTGGAATCCGTCGTCCGCGAATATGAGGCCGTTCGCCAAAGAGACGAACTTCGATATACTTGCTGAGATCCAGTTTAAGCTGTGGTGGGGTTGTGGTGGGGGTTGTATCGCTCATATCATGAAACCTTTCACACAGAGGACCTTTGTACATAACCATGTGTCTATACATTATGATTATTTTACGCCAAAACACCGAGAATTTTGCCCCCATGCCCGAATATGACTTTGTGCCTTTTGTCCTGACCAACCATGCCAAAGAACGCATGAGACTACGTGAGATTACGACGGGAATGATTGCCGAGGCATTGGCTAACCCTCACAGCACCCAGGAGGCACGCGATGGCGATACCAAATACATTCGATTCTTCAACAGGCGAGAACTCCATGTGATTGCCTTCTACAAGGCCAATCAGAAAAAATGGATTGTCAAATCGACCTGGATTCGCGGCGAAAATGACAGCCTCCTTCTCGGATTATTCCAGAATCTATCTGACTGGATTCGTGGCCTCTTCAAGTAGTGGCAATTCTCAACAATGAATACTGTCAAAGACATGCCCGAAAGCATTTGAGCTCCCAGGTTATCATTAAATGAATGGACCCCTTGATGGCTAAATCTGTCCCTTTCGTCCTCACTGACCATGCTGAGCAACGCATGGGCCTGCGCCGCATCACCCACGATATGGTAGCCCAGACTCTCGCGAATCCTGACCGCAAAGAAAATGAATCCGATGGCGACATTGAGCATATCCGCACGCTCAATGGGCGTCAGGTGCATGTGATCGCCTTTTATAAAGCCGATCAGAAAAAATGGATCGTTAAATCGACCTGGATACGGGGCGAAGATGACCAAAAGGGTCTAAAATGGGTCTCTGATCTACTTGGTTGGATTGGCCGCCTGTTGAAAATGTGGCAAAAATCCCGCCGTTGACCTATCCCATAGAGTGAGCCCTGCCTTATGCCGACTTTCCAGGCCCTGCAAGACGAAGCGGTTGCATACAACCATCAGGTTCAGGAACTGACAGCCCGTGTCTACGAAGACGGATTCGTGAGCTGTCAGGAAGCCTCTGAAGGCACACGTTACTATTACAGTGTGCGTCCTCATATGCGCCGCGTTCATCGCCTGCTGCGCCAGCGCACCCTGGATATCTATCATCGTCATATTCCTCGTAACCGTATCGCGGCCAATGATGTTTTACGTTCGTACCACACCATTCTGCAAGACTTCGATAAGCTGCTGAATGACAGCAAGGTCATGCTCAAAATTTTTGCGGATGTGCTGCGCGACTGCCCCGACATCCCGGTTGAACAAGAGCTTGAGAAAGATTCATAGAGGTACGATAAAAGCCTATCTGGACAGCCCTTCTATCGTGCTTCCAGATCATACAGAATTTCGGTTTTAATAAATATGTTTTCGAGGTGATTATGTCGTTTACACATGGGGGCCAACTCATCGGGGCGTCGCTGGCGGCCCAGGGCGTCAGCACAATTTACACGCTGTGCGGCGGCCACATTGCCCCGATTTATGATGGCTGTGTCAGCAACAACATCAAAATGATCGACTTCCGCCATGAGCAGGCCGCTGCCCATGCTGCCGATGCCCATGCCCGCCTCACGCACAATATTGGCGTCTGTGTCGTCACCGCTGGCCCCGGCGTTACTGATGCTGTAACGGGTGTCGCCAATGCCTATCAAGCCCGCAGTCCGATGCTACTGTTGGGCGGCGCGGCCCCGCTGAAAACAAAGGGCATGGGGGCGCTGCAAGAAATGCCCCAGACTGATATGTTCAAGACCTTTACCAAGGCCAGCTTTACGATTGAGCGCACTGAGGACATTCCTGAACGTTTTGCCAAAGCCTACCATGCCGCACTGAGTGGTCGCCCTGGGCCGGTTTTCATCGAACTGCCGTTTGATATTCTGTTCAATGTAGCCGATACGCCGCCCATCCCCGCCCGCGTTGTGCCTGATCCCATCGCCCCGGATATTGATTCGCTGCGCCGCATGTTCGACCTGCTGCGCGAGGCCAAAAAGCCGCTGATCATTGCAGGCACACAGGTCTATTGGGATCAAGCCTCGGACGCCCTGCGCGAACTCACAGAACAGACTGATTTGCCCATCTATACCAACGGCGGCGGGCGCGGCACGCTGCCCATGACTCACCCGAACTGCTTCAAAGCCTCTCGCTCTCAAGCCCTCAGAGAGGCCGACGTTGTGCTGCTCATCGGTACACCGCTGGATTTCCGCCTCAAGTATGGTCAGAAAGATTGGAATCCTGATGCCAGACTCATCCAGATCGAAAATGATGCGGCAGAACTGCATCACAACCGCCGTGCGGATGTCGCTCTCGTCGCTGATGCCAAACTTGTCCTTGAGGCGTTGAGCGAAGGCTTGCAGGGGGTGCGTTATACCGATTGGTTGGAGCATGTGCGCCAACTGGAAGCGCCGCTCAATGAGCAGCTCAAGCAGTGGGGCGCGATGGACAGCCAGCCCATCAATCATTTTCGCATGGGCGCAGTCATCAATGAGCTTCTTGACGATAATACGATCCTCATTGGGGACGGCGGCGATATTGTGAGTGCCTGCGCCAAAATCATCGATCTGGCTCTCCCTGGTCAATGGCTTGATCCCGGCCCTCTGGGAACGCTGGGTGTCGGTATGCCGTTTGCGATTGCGGCACAGCACCTCTTCCCTCAAAAGCGTGTGCTCGTCATCAATGGCGATGGCGCATTCGGGCTGAACGGCTTTGAATTTGATACGGCGATTCGCTTCAACCTGCCGATTGTGAGCATCGTGGGCAATGATGCCGGATGGGGCCAGATTCGCACGCCGCTCGCCAATATGATGGATGCCGAACGCAGCGCTCCAACCAATCTGGCGCTCACCCACTATGAAAAGGTCGTTGAAGCATTGGGGGGTTATGGCGAATTTGTGGAGAATCCCGACGAGATTAAGCCCGCGATGGAGCGTGCGTTTGCCAGCGGCAAACCCAGCTGCGTCAATGTGGTGATTGATCCACAGGGCATGAGCAAGACAGGCGCGAGCACTCCTTATATCGTATAGAGGAGCTTCTCATTTTTGACATCTACTAATGAAATCTAGGAGCATGGCAAGCCTGGAAGAAAGCTCGCCGGACATATTCTATGGCTTCTATCCAAGGACTATACTTATGACTCATCCCACAACCAGAGCCCAACTCATTAGCCGCATGCGTCAAGGACATCAAGAGTTTTATAATCTGCTGTCGCGCATCCCCGACGAGCGTATGGATGAAATCGCCCTCTACGACAACTGGTCCATCAAAGATTTTATTGCGCATATTGGTTGGTGGGAGCAAACCGCCGCTGAGCGTATGGCCGCCATTTTGCGCGGCGAACGTCCCGATCTGCCGCATGGCACAACACCGCTGAATGCCGAAGTTCAGAAGCGTTATCGCAGCACACCTCTCAATGAGGTTCGCGTGATGGAAAGCCGCAGCTTTAGCACCCTCGAAAAGCAGGTCGAGGAGGCGAGTGAGGACGATATTTTTGCTGTGGATCGATTTGAGGCGACGCGCGATTATCCCCTGTTGGACTGGATCGCTGACAGTACATTTGAGCATTACGCCGAGCATCTGCCCGATGTGCGGGCCTGGATGCGGCAAAATGGCTTCGATTAAAACACCTTGTTTATACCTGTAAAGAAGCCCTGCCTTTCGAAATCAAAAAAGGAGACCCCAGCCCGTAAGCATCCCCATCCCTGAAGGGAGGGGCTTTTAGCCTCAGTGCTTACCAGACTTAGCCTGAGAAGGCTCCGTTAGAGGCGAATACATAGGCACTTCGGAATGCCTCACCAGTTCCGAACTC
>Ga0105046_10019954_pt1 | contig 10154 bp, 22 predicted proteins | sample MAT03_FD_78385 | JGI IMG/M metagenome (GOLD analysis project Ga0105046, IMG submission 78385) | Freshwater microbial communities from Lake Fryxell liftoff mats and glacier meltwater in Antarctica - MAT-03 (megahit assembly) | ecosystem: Environmental > Aquatic > Freshwater > Ice > Liftoff... | reverse complement strand
CATGGAAACATAGATTGTAGGTCCCAAGTCGGCTGCCCAACCCCTCGTTGCAGCCGACAAAGCTGCGGGGGCCACCTTGAACCTAGACATGTCAATGGGACGCAGGCACCATTGGGTCTTGGCTCTTGGTGGGCTTTGCAGCTGAACTTTGACGTTAGCCAGACTCATCCAGCATGCCAACAATCGAAATCTTTTGCGGGGGGCAGTCTTCTGCATCAGCGTTTTCGGAGATGCCGTTTGCCGTATGGTCCTCACCGTCGAAAGTTTCGCATCGAGCCAAATTCCAAAAAGATTTTGATGCGCTCGATGGGGTTCTCTACCACTTGGGCAATGCCAAATTCGTCGATACAGAAGGGGTATTCTTTGGCTCTGACCTGGTTACGTTCGAACACCCAGCATTGCTGAGGTTCGAGCCTTCCATGGTTGCCGGCATCCGAAAGGTGTTTTCTGTACTCCTCGACGAGAGTCCGAAGAAGCGGCTGCTATTTACGACCGACTGCCAATCGGGTCCGGACCACACTCTTCGGGCAGACCCGATGCCGGTCGACCGATTTTGGGAACTGCACGACGAGTCTTCCCTCGTTTGGCACTGCGCATATCTGGTCCACGGTCCGCAGACATCATCTTGAACCTAGGCACGTCAGTGGTTGCCGCGCGACAATGGGTCTTGGGTGTTAGTGGGCTTTGCCGCTTAACGCCAGGACGTTAGCCATACACCCCCTGAAGCTCGCCAAACGGGAACAATTGTGGGATAACTGCGTCATGGCAAAGCCAGCCATCGATCTAAATCTTCTGAGCCCCGACGAGCGTCTCGATTTGATCGAGGAGTTGTGGGAGAGCCTTTCGGAAAGTCAGCGCGCGTCGATTCCGCTGACAAGCGAACAAGAGGCGGAATTGGACCGTCGATTGGATGACCTTGAGGCTGATGGCCCAGTCGGAATTACCCCAGAAGAGCTTAGGGCGAAAATTCTTCGGACCTCGTGAAGAAGATTGTGTACCGCCCAATGGCGGAGAAGGACGTTGGGGAAGCGTTCAGTTGGTACGAACTGCAGCGTGTTGGCCTCGGCCGCGAATTCCTTGACGAACTAAGACGAGCCGAGAACAGCATCGCCATGATGCCATTGGCGTATCAAATCGTTAAGCGTGAGGCCAGAAGGTGCATGCTGCACCGGTTCCCTTATCAGTTGATTTATCGATTGGTCGGCGAACAGGTTGTTGTACTTGCATGTTTTCATGGTCGTCGTTCTCCGAAGCGGTCTGATTCGCGACTGTGATGGCTAGCCAGGCCTTCCCAGGCCTTGAAGTCTGACAGTGCCGCGTGCGTTGCTTTGAACCTAGACATGGCAGTGGAATGCGGACGACAATGCGGTCTTGTGGCCTCAGTGGGCACTGCAGCTTAAGGCCAAAACGTTAGACCGACGCCGACTATGTCTTTTCAGATTCCAGAGTCGTTGTTGATTCAGCTCCGCGCACGCCGCGAAGAGGCTCGCCGAGGCCCCGCCAATCAACACACTCTGGCCAAGGAGGCCGTGGTCGGTAAGCGGAATTTCAGTGAATCACTACGCCGACTATTCTCTGGCAGGGTGTCTGTAGCTGCGGTAGCGAACGACTATGTGCAAAACATGGACAACTGGCAGGAGGAAATCGAGGTCGCACATGATGCCTTCTTGCTGGACCCCGGCATGGGCCCGATGGTCTATCTGACATCCGATGGACGAATCCTTGCGGACTCAAGAGGATGGGATGGCGATGCGCTCGTCGAGCTGACCGGTAGCGACGCGAATGCAGCTCTGGTCGTTGGCGCAAGCAAGACTGGCATTGCTGGTCTTCTCAACTTGATTCCACCCAGACCGGCAGACGGCATTGTCTGTCCGAATTGCAACGGAACCCGTACTGCCGAACCGGTCAAAGGCTTTGGTCTTGAATTTGCGTGCAACACGTGCGGCTCCAGCGGTTGGATTCCGGCGCTCTAAGGCGCGTTTTAGCTAAGCGGTCTAACTATGCGTTTAAGGCTGACAAAGCGCGGACGTTTCTTTGAACCTAGACATGTCAGCGTGATGCGAGCGACAATGGTGTCTTCGGCGTTAGCGAGCTTTGCAGGGTAACGCCAACACGTTGGACGGATCGGGCGGTGCCCTGGATGCCCGGAAGTCGGTGTGTGGTATAGCGGTTGGCCGTGAAACCACATTTCGCCACGTTTTCCAGCTTCGAGGAAGCCGAGGACGCAGACGCGCGCTACGACGCGTAGCCTGAGCGGTCAAGAACGACTTGAGATTGTCGTTGAGCTAGCGAATCGGTACTGGGGAGATCAGCTTGAAAATTCCGGACGATTGGCGCGAGTTTGTAGCGTTGATGAACTCCCACGGAGTTGAGTATCTGTTGGTCGGTGGCCACGCAGTTGGGTTTCACGGCCACCCCCGGCTAACGGGAGACATCGACTTCTTTGTTCGACCAACCGTCGAAAACGCTGCTGCGCTGGCAAGCGTTCTCGAAGAGTTTGGGTTTGAGAAAACGGCAGAACTTCGTAAAGAGTTCTCGAAACCGGACAAGATTGTTTAGCTTGGCAGGCCACCGTTCCGGATCGACCTGCTGACTTCCATATCGGGCGTCGACTTTGCCGATACTGAAGCTGGATGCAAGGCGGCTGTTCTCGATGGTGTTCCGGTTCTGGTAATCGGAAAAGAAGCGTTGCTGACCAACTAGCGGGCGTCAGGCCGTCCCAAAGACTTGGTTGATGTAGCGGAGCTGCAGAAGGTGGACCAGGTAAAGGGCCGTTACCGTTGGGACCGTCCAACCCAGCGTTGCACCCGTCAAAGCCGCGGGAGTCAAAGCAGAACCTAGACACGCCAGCAATACTCAAGCACCATAGGGCTGTGGGCGTCACCCGTGAGGCGCCGCAGGTTAACGCCAGCACGTTATCCGGACATCGTGGTAAAGCGCTTTCCAAAAGAATTTCCACCCGGAGAGGGGCCGGAGGGGGTGGTGCGTTTGGTAAATCGGCTGTTGCCGCAATTGTTGGACGGTGACCATCCAGCACTGGTAATCCTTCGCGAGCAGCTTCAACGATCGCACTTGGGCGTGATCACTCTTTCGGGAGTCGGATTTTTTGCAGACATTAATGTCCCCATCGATGCACTCAAGGTCGATCCTCCAAACATTACCGGTGGTCACGCGACGATCGAACTGAGCAATGTAAAGCACGACGCGGGATGTGTTCTGTTCGTTCGGGATGGACATCTTTCCGTCCTTGAAGGTTATACATACGGCGACGAGTGGTCCGAGGACACCGCTGTTGTTGCTGTCAAAGACGTGACCCCAATTCTACCTTGAGGTTGCACGCCGTCGCCTACCTACCGTTAGCTAGACAAAGTAAAATTGATGCCTCCCCTATCTAAGGAACAGTCACGTGAGCGCTGGGCGGAGCTGCGGGCTTTGCTGTGTGCGTGGGATCCAATCGGCGTGATGGAGGATCCCGAGTGGCCACGGGATGAATACGACTGCATGGTCGGGGGAACTATGCGGATGCTCGAGAGCGGCGCTTCGGTTGTAGACATCGCTGGCTATCTGCGGGCCGAAATCACTGACCACTTCGGCATGTCTCCGGAGCACTACGATTTCACATGCATCGCGGAGCGGACTCGATCCTGGTTTCAGGAACGCTGGGCTACGCTGTAGGGTGCCAGCTAACAAGGCGTTGAAGACGCTCGTAGGAAGTCAAGCGGCGACTAGATCATAAAGAATGAGGGGCGCTCGGCACATACAAAGCCGTGACTGTCACTTTGAACCTAGGCATGGCAGCCTGATGCATGCACCATCTGGTTACGGCGGCCAACGAGCTTTACAGTTGAAGGCCAAAACGTTATGCGCACACACCGTGTTTCTCGCCTGAACTTGCGGTGGCCGTATATTGCAGTAATATACAGTGGTGACGAAGCTTCCGGACGAACTTGCGGAGTGCACAGGGTTTGAATGGGATGACGGCAATGCAGACAAGAATTGGGAACTGCACCAGGTTTCACGTGGCGAGGCTGAGGATACGTTCTTCAATAAGCCCTTTGTCATCGCGCCCGATCTGCGACACTCGAAGAAAGAGCCTCGCTACGCGGCCTTAGGCGTCACATCCGCTGGTCGCAAACTGACGGTGATCTTCACCGTGCGACGATCGTTGATTCGGTTCATTTCGGTTAGAGACATGAGCCGACAAGAAAGGAGGGTCTATGACCAAGCCAGCAGTAAAAAATAGAAAGCAGATTCCGACCTTCGCGAACGAGGATGACGAAAGACAGTTTTGGTCAAAGAATGACACGAGCGACTTCTTTGATTGGGAAAACGCCGTTCAGGTTGCGATGCCGGAACTGAAACCCACCACGGCATCGATATCCTTACGACTACCGGTTTCCATGCTCGAAGAGCTCAAGGCGTTGGCCAACAAGCGCGATGTGCCTTACCAATCGCTCATGAAGGTCTATTTGTCTCAGCAGATCACTCGTGAACGGAACAAGAAGGCATCATGACGCATAACAAGGCGTTTAAGGCTGACGGTGCCGCGGGCGTCACTTTGAACCTAGACATGGAAGTGGAATGCGAGCGACAATGCGGTCTTGGTGCCTCAGTGGGCACCGCAGCTTAACGCAAAGTTAGCCAGACACGGGAGAAAGCGTTTCACTTGACCAAATATGGGCTGTGGCCCATACTGGTAAATGCGATGCCAACAATGGTCGAGGGCGACTTCGAGTGGGACTCGACGAAGGCTGCGGCGAATCTCACGAAGCACGGCGTGTCATTCCCGGAAGCGGCAACCGTCTTCGCCGATCCATACGCCGTCTATCTCGATGACGGATCAGGAGTCGGACGCATGGTTGTCATTGGAACGTCCCTGCGGGACCGCCTTTTATATGTCGTCCACGTCGAGCGCGGTGACCGAGATCGGCTCATCAGCGCGCGCCCTGCCACTGCGGGAGAAAGGGCTGTTTATGAAACCGGAGGAGAACCATGAGTCACGCAATCAAGAGACGAACTGAGTCAGACGTGGAACCTGTGCGAGTTCTGGGGCGAGGCTTGCGCGCGCAACGGAGTGTTCGCCTTACGCTTCGGACCCTTCGCGAGGGGGCAGGGAAGACGCAAATCGACGTCACAGCATCGTCACTCATGGACCAGGCAGAAATCTCCCGGCTTGAAAGTCGGGAGGATTTCGATGACTGCCAAGTCTCTACCCTTCAGCGTTACATCTCTGCTCTCGGAGGCAGACTCGAACTCGTAGCGACCTTCGGCGAAAAGAAGATCATCCTCGCGGGTGTTCAGTCGGGTCCGGCAGGTGTAACGCCGGCTAACAAGGCGTTGCAGCGGACGGGCCGGAAGCCGGCCCGCCGCTAAACGCCAGAACGTTAGCCAGACTTTGCCATGACGTTCTCCATCGACGGCGTCGAGTACGAAATTGTCTTCGGAAGTGACGTGATCCGCAACGGCGTGTACGTCGAACTCAACAGGGTCAATCCGCGAGAAAATCTCGCAATGGTCTTTGAATACGATGCGGACGGGACTCGTTCTCTCAACAGGGGCAGTGACTTGATCCCAGCTCAAGCCATCGATCGCTTACTGAAGGAAGCCGATTCGTGGTTTAGGCAAACATCGATCAGAAGCGACGCAAATCAGGGAGTTGTCCGCTATTTCGAAAAACAGCTCGTCGGGCGGCAAGTTCCGGATTTCAGACCTCCCGATGGTGCTGGGCGCGACTACATGGAAAGCGGGGCTCACCCTGACATCGTGGGATGGCTATGGGATCAACTTGGAAAAGTCCTGCCGGAAGGCAGTCGGAGAGTTGCCTTCGGCTCGCCCGCGCTGGTGAATCCCGATACTCGTGTCATCGTCGCCATCGCGATCGGGACTCAGTACGGCGTTCGTCTTCCGCGCCACGTGTTCGAGTCGGGCCTTCCTGTTGGCGCGAAGACCCAAACGACTTGGTCCGATGGAAGAACGTTCAACATTCAAAAGGAATTTGGCCAGGACTGGATTCTCGGATCGTTCTCCGCCGCTGAACTGGCTTGGTGCAAACAAGCCCTTAACGAGAAGCGCGCTGGCTAACCCGGCGTTGAACCCCTCGTAGGAAGTCAAGCGGCGCTTAGATCTGAAAGAATGAGGGGCGCTGGGCACAGACAAAGCCCGCGAAGGCCTTCGAAAACCTAGACAGGCAAGAGCTGTGCGGGCACCGCTCTCTCGGCAAATCCTACCAAGCTTGTATCCCAACGTTCCATTCCTCAACGTTGACGAGATACAGCGGGAGGCATTTGACTTTGGGCACCCCGTTGCAGCGGGGAAAGAGTTCCTACTGCGACTCGATGGATTGGAATCAAGGCGAGAAAGCTTTGCACTAGAAACCACGCTGTCGTCGCCGATGTACGCGAAGAAGATTCGTCGGTGGCGCAACCTGGGCTATAGGGCGTCATTGCACTTCATTGAGCTTCCGTCGGAAGAGTCTGCCGTTCAACGCGTAGCGGAACGCGTGGCGGCGGGAGGCCATTCTGTTCTGGAGGCCGACATAAGGCGTCGTTTGCACAGGGGAAAAACCCTCTTCGAAACTCTCTACAAACCCATCGTCGACGAGTGGTATCATTGGGTTAGTGACGAACAAGGACTACGGCTTGCCCAACACCACGATCGATAAAGAAGCCTCGTCGAAACTCGAGATCTTGTTGGAGGCGGCTCGGCGAGCAACCTGGGACGCACTTCACGGGCCCAAGCACCTAAGGGCGGGGCGATTCATTCCCGTTGCGCGGCACATGGAAGAGCGTGACCCGCGACAGTCCGCGGACGGTTTGCACGCTAGCCAACCCGGCGTTCAACGCTGACGGCCGCTGCGCGGCTGCAGGTTAACGCCAGCACGTTATCGGGACCCCATTAATAGGATCTTCGCTTTTCTGTTGTTGGCTATCGAAGTGATCGCGTGCGGAAGCGCGGACGACGACGATGGAGCAAAGATCCGAGGCTCCTCCGTGTGCAAGGTTGAGCGGTTGGACGGCAGCACTACCGAATTCCAAGTGGAAGACGCGGTTCAATCTTGCATCCAGGGGGGGCCTGCTCCTCCCAAGGTACAGCCAATAGTCGATGCCAATAGGGAATGCGACAGGCAGAAGCTCCTTTCGTCGGAGGCGGCAAAATGTTTGGCGGAAGAGAACTTATTTGCGCCTGGAATCGACGTGGAAAGTGCGTCTGTCGTTTGACTCGCGGTTGCAGAAGGTAGTCTGGATTGTGCTGAACGTCGTCTCGAGAGAGGACGCGGTAAATTGGGACGGGCAGAGTCTGCTGCGAGATGCAATTAGCGGCGAAGTCCTGGAATTATCGCAATTGAGTTCTCGCAGCTGAGGCGGTAGCCCTATAACCCGCTATTGCTGCGGGCAAGGCCGCGAAGGCCACTTTGAATCTAGACATGACAACGGGACGCGGGCACCGTTGGGTCTTGGCCCTCTGTGGGCTTTGCAGCTGAACTTTAACGTTATGCCGACTATGGACATGCAGTTGCACGTAACTACAATGTATGTACAATGACTTGTGGCGGAGATTCGATGTCAGTAGGACAATAAGAAGGCTGCAGTTAATAAACTGCGAAGCACGGCGTCAGCTTCGAGGAAGCCAAGTCGGTGTTCTATGATGAAGACGCTCTGTTGCGGACTGATAAAGAACATTGCAAGGACGAGGACCGCTTTGTTCTATTGGGCTTGAGTGCAAACCTTCGAACGTTGGCTGTCTGTCACTGTTATCGAGAATCGGACGAAGTGATCCGCCTGATATCGGCACGCAAAGCCGACCGCGCCGAGCGAGCCCAGTACGAGGCAAGGAGAAAAAGATGAAAAAGAACTACGATTTCTCGAAAGCGGTGCGAAATCCTTATGCGAGAAAACTTAAAAAGCAGCTGACTATTCGCCTGGACCAGGACACCGTCGCGTATTTTCAAGGACTGTCGAAGGAAACGTCAATTCCATACCAGACGTTGATGAACCTCTTTCTCAGGGACTGTGCCGTGACCAAGAAGCGCCCTCGTGTTGTCTGGAAATCCGTGGCACTTAAAGGCGCGGCATAACCAGGCCTTGAAGCGGTCGGTGCCACGAGTGTCACTTTGAACCTAGACACGTCAGTGGCACGCGAGCGACAGTGCGGTCTTGGAGTCCCAATGGGCACTGCAGCTTAAGGCCAAAACGTTATGCGAACCGCAGGCAACTAATTGATTTCATTCGAATAGTATTGGAGTCTGCGGGGCTGTTATAACTCACGTATGGGTTTGCCAATTAAGTTGCCGCCTCCCGCTTTCGAGGAACTCGACGTGGCGAGAAAGCTTGAGTACATCGATCGCATCTACGAGCTTGTTGGCGGACAAGAAGCTGGACACGTAACGGATTGGCAAGCGACGATTCTTGAGGAGCGGCTTGCTGCCCACCAAAGCAATCCGAACGATGCAACACCCTGGCAAGAGTCGATCGAGCGTGCGAGGGCAAGCCTGCGCAAGAGCCGCGGATGAAGCTGGATGTTCGCAAGGAAGCAGAGGCGGACGTTGTTGAATCGTCATTGTGGTACAGCGAAGCGGAGATGGGACTGGGCGAAGAATTCATCAATTCTGTTCCGGAAGCATATGGCCGAGTAGAGATGGGACCTCAGCACTGTTAGAAGATCTTTGGCAATGTCCGAATGGCAAGAACCCATCGCTTCCCGCACGGTGTCTTCTTTGTGGCCGATGAAAAATAAGCGATCGTTCTCGCAGTTTTGAACCTAGACACAACAACGGGACGCGGGCCACAGTGGGTCTTTTCCCTCAGTGGGCTTCGCAGCTTAACGCCAGAACGTTAGCCAGAGTGATCTGTCAAAAGATGACCCACCGATTCATAACAGAGTTTGGAATTAACATGGTCTCGGACGGTTGTGTGTTGCTGCAAGACGAACACCTTGATCGGTTGGCCGACCGCCTTGGCGAAATGTCTAGAGATCTTCACGTTTACGTGATCGGCTCCAGACCACGCATCGCATTCGTTCCCGAGGAATGGACTTTTCGTGAAAACTCCTACAGAGCTGTTTTTCGAATTCACAGGCAAGGGGTCTACGAAGATTTCAGCATTGATTGTACATATCCGCCCCACGCAGCCCGGCGCTTCACTCGGATTGAGTCACCTTGGCCGCACACGACGGGTAGTCTCTACGCTAAGGGTGATCGAGTGACTACCGCAAAGGCAGCTCTCCCTATCAGAAACAACCCGGTGTTCTATGAGTACCGAGACTTGGAGGTTCTCTACGTTGGGCAATCATATGGCGAGTGCGGTGAGAGAAACGCACAGGATAGGCTCCAAAGTCACTCTACTTTGCAGAAAACTCTTAGTGAGGCTTCGAGGCTCAATCCGGACCGGGAGGTTTGGCTGAGTCTATTCAACTTCGAGCAGTACCTCATCACGAGCGGTGACGGATCTTTTGGTAGCACGCCCGTGGACGCCAAAGATGATGACAACCGAATTGACCGAATGTTCGACAATCTAACCCCGATACAACCAAATGTTTCGCGCCAACTTCCCAGATCCGTCGCACAAAACCTACCAAGAATGCTACGCCCTGGACCTCAATATGATTTCTGTTGAGTTAAACACCGAACCTCTGTCCCTCAGCCTCTTTTCCGCAGACCAACGACCGCAACAGATCCACTTAATTACATTTCCTCTTCATGATCCCGCCAAACGACGGTACATGCTAGATCTCTTACTCCCCGGGCAAGGAAGTTAGGCAGGTGTTCATCGTACGGGCCCTGGCTATCCAGGCCTTGAAGGCTGCCGGTGCCGCGTGCGTCACTTTGATCCTAGACATGGCACAGGCATGCGAACGACAATGCGGTCTTGGTGCCTGAGTGGGCACCGCAGCTGAACAGCAAAACGTTATCCGACAAAAGAGGAGTCACCAATGATCGAACCCAAAAGCTCGTTTCCCGTATTTACCGTTAGGGATCTCGATGCAGCGAAATCCTTCTACACAGAGAACCTTGGCTTTGATGTTGTTTTCTCGGCTGATTGGTATATTCACTTGGTTTCGAAGTCAGGCGTTCAGATTGGTTTTCTGTTGCCAGACCAACCCACTCAACCACCAATATTCCAAAAGCCATACTTTGGCGAAGGCGTTATTTTCAGCCT
>Ga0105046_10019952_pt1 | contig 10155 bp, 10 predicted proteins | sample MAT03_FD_78385 | JGI IMG/M metagenome (GOLD analysis project Ga0105046, IMG submission 78385) | Freshwater microbial communities from Lake Fryxell liftoff mats and glacier meltwater in Antarctica - MAT-03 (megahit assembly) | ecosystem: Environmental > Aquatic > Freshwater > Ice > Liftoff... | reverse complement strand
CCACGATCGGCGGCCAGAGCATCTTCGGCGGCAGCTACAACATCGATATCTACCGTGTCGGCACGGATTTTTCGGCAAACCCAGGCACCGGCGTTCAGCTTGAGCCGGAGGGCATGGTGTTTCACAACGGCGTGCTTTACGTTTCGGGAGATGGCGGCGCCACGGAGACCAATGGTTTTCTTGCTTCATACGCGGGCGGCAACCTTGGATTTTTGCCTTCGGTCATCGGTCCCTTCATTTCGGCCAATGCTGCTGGCACTTTGGGGCGTTTCGGCGGCGAAGGCATCACCATCAACACCCGTGGCGCGGGCTACGGATCTTTTGGCGGCACTACCCCAAACATTGCATCGATTGACAACGTCATCAGCGGTGTTGGCCGCCAGCTTGCCGTAATGAACCTGACGGGCATTTCGGTTCAAAATCAGCAAAACGGCTTCGTCAATGCTGATGACATCACCTTTGTCTTGGGCACGAACGCATCCGATGATCGTTTTGCGATCATCAATGCCGCAAGTGCGCCCGTTCTGCGTTATTACTCGACTGGCAGCACGCCAACGCTGCTGGCGGGCGGTTTTGCTTTGCCTTTGGGCGCGAAGGGCCTGCTGCATCTGAGTGCGGTTGATGCTGCCAAGTTCTCCGCATTGGCCACCGGCGAGGCCTTTCTCGTTGCGTCCAGCCCGGAGGGCGCTTTGACAACAAATCGTCTAACGCTGTACGCCATGGATGGCACCCTCTTGGTTGAGAGCATGCTGCCCACCGGCTTGGGTGCGGGGCGGCTCGGCAACATAGAGGCGATCGCCTTTGACTCGGTCACCAATCGCCTGTTCATTGGTGATGAGGCCGGAGCCAACAGCCAGATCGCAGTGCTCACCATCCCCTCGCCAGCTGGCGCGGCCATGGTCGCGATGGCTGGTCTGATGATCGCCCGCCGCCGTCGTAGCTAAGTTCGGTTCGGCTTTAGTTTAAGCAATCTTTACTGAACGTTCATCGGCAATCGGTGCGCTGAAAGGCGCACGGCTGCTATTTTCCCGGTCGAGTCCTTGGCGGCCGAGACTGGACTGGGCCGGCGGCCGTTTTGGGGATTCGCTTTTCGGTTGCAGATTCTCTATGGCCACTCATTTTGCTGCGGGCATACTGGTTGGTGGACTGGCGATCGTCATTGGGATGGTGGCGCTGCGAGATGCCGCGCCTGCAATGGCGAAGCCGATGCTCCCCGTGAAATCGATCACCGCCGCGCATGCGGAGGTCGTGGCCAGTGCGGAGACCGAGCCGGTCCCCTCCGTTGATGATGCGGCCGATGATGCAGCCATCTGGGTTCACCCGACGGATGCCAGCAAGAGTCTGATCTTGGCAACCGACAAGCAGAACGGCGTGTTCGTCTACACGCTCTCGGGCAAGCAGCAACAGACCATTGCGGCCGGCCGGCTCAACAACATCGACCTGCGGCAGGATGTGGGCGGGCTGGCGGGCGCGGGTGAGGCAATCGCCATCGCGACCAACCGCACCAGCAAGACGATCGATCTGTTTGTGATTGATGCGGCTGGCGTAATCAGGACCGCGGGTAAGCTGGCATCGGGCTTTGATGATCCTTACGGCGCATCATTGTACAAAAATCCGCGTTCCGGGCAGCTTTTCGCCTTTGCGTGTGACAAAGGCGGGCTGGTGCGGCAGTGGGAGATTACCAGCGAAAGCGGACGACTTGCAGGGCGCGAGGTGCGTTCGTTTCATGTTGGCGCTCAGGCCGAGGGCATGGTCTGCGATGATGAGGCGGGCATCTTTTATATCGGTGAGGAGGGTGCGGGCGTGTGGGCCTATGCGGCCGATGCCTCTTTGCCTGCCGGGGAGCAGACACGCAAGTTGGTCATCGCCGGGGCGCCGCATGGACTGCTCGCGGCGGATGTTGAGGGGCTTGCCATCGCGCGGGCCCAAGGTGAGCAACCCATGCTGGTGGTGTCATCACAAGGTAACTCGTCGTTCCACTTTCACGAGCTTGGCGGGGCGTATGGGCATCGCGGCTCAATCGTCGTGAAGGCCACCATCGGAAGCTCTGCTGCCGATGGGGGTGCGGTGCAGGAGACTGATGGCATTGAGGTGCTGGCCGCGCCGCTAGGGCCGGCCTTCCCCGGTGGCGTAATGGTGGTGCAGGACGGCAAGAACGCGCCGATGGCGCAGAACTTCAAGCTGATTGATTTTCGGCTGGTGCTCGCAGCGCTGAAGCCCGCGTCCGCAAGCCCTGCCTCGACAAAGACGACAACCGGGGGTGGCAAGTGAGGTGCAAAGCGAAGACCCAACTTGCAAACGCTGGCCGCCGCGGCTTTACACTGATCGAGCTGTTGGTGGTGATTGCGGTGATCGCGCTTCTGGTAGGTATCTTGCTCCCCTCGCTGGTCGGTGCGCGCGAAACGGCCCGCATGACCAAGTGTACAAGCAATCTGCGGCAACTGGCCATCGCGGCGGGCAGCTACTCCAATGAGCAAAAAGGGTATTTCTCCAGCGGCACGTGGGATAATCGCTCGCTGCGCTCATGGGGCGCGCTCGATAAGGCCGGTTGGGTTGCCGATTACAATAATGGCGGGCACTGCATACCCGCACAGTTGATGTGTCCATCCAGCCCGGCGCTCAGCAGCAAGGTGCTCTCGCCATCGGTACTTGCCAGTGAAATGCCATGGGAGCCGGTGGGCAATGAACGTGTGGCGGAACTCATCAACAAGGGTTACAACACCAACTACTGCCAGTCGTGGTACATGGCCAATACCGACCCGCTGTCGGTGACGAGCCAAGCCCGCGATCTGGAGCGCCGTTCGCTGACGAGAGGGCCGCTGCGCGATTCGATGATTCGCAATGCGGCAACCTCGACTGTGCCGCTGTTTGGAGATGGTGCAGTCAAGATGGGAGATCTTGGCGAGTACGTTCAGGGCCCGGAGGGGCCTCTGCCGGGAGCCAAGGGCACATCGGACGGGCCAAGCTCATTTGCGCGAAACGGATCGGGCCCCTCGGTGATTGGCCGCCAAAACTATGAGGATTTCGGCGCCGTCCATCTCAAGGGCTCGTACATTGCGAGCAACGCGATCAACCACAACAAGTTCACCGGCACGTTCGTCTTCGCCGATGCTTCGGCAAAATCGTTCAATGATTCGGCCAAGCGTGATGGACGCTTTGGTGGAGCGATGGGTGAGAAGAACGGCTGGCGCATCTGGCTGTATGACGAACTGGAGGGCCAGGTTTACGGCGGATACCTCTCGCTGCCGGGCGTCTCATTTTAACTGATATTGCACATATTAAACTTTTTTGGAGAGAGACCGATGAGCAAGACCTCACGTTGCGCGATTCTGATGGCCGCCGCGGCAGCCGCGATAAGTGTTTCAGCACCGACAGTTGCTGCCCAGAGCAGCATTACGCTGTTTGGTCAGGCCTATTCGGTGCAGCGCTTCAACTATGCCGAGCAGGTGCAGTGGCCCAGCGTGCTGTTTGCCAATGAGACCTTGCAGCTTGTGGAAGTCGAGGGCGCGTGCTACGCGGGCGGCAACAGGCTCTTCGCATCATCAGAGGCAATGAGCGAAGTCTTCCCCGGTGAGAAGAAGAATCATGTCGTGGCGATTAACCTGATCGAGAGCAATGGTCAGATCACCGGCATCGCCTATGCGGGCACGATCGTCGTCAACGACTTCTCGACTGATGGCTACGAGCTTTCGCCCTCGGGCCTGACGATCAATACTGGCAGCGTTGGCATCGGCGCAGGCGGCAACCTGATTGTTGGCAGCAGTGAAGATAACCTGCGCGCGTACTCGCTTAGCGCAAGCACTCTTGGCCAGCCCCTCGCCGTGCAGTTTGGGCAGATTTGCCAGCCGAGCGCGGCATCGTGTGCTCTCGATCTGTCCGGTGTGCTCTCTGATGTTGAAGATGTCACTTACGCGCCCGGCGCAGGTGGCATTGGCGCGGTCTTCGTGCTGAGTCAGGAGTTTCCTGATCGTGTCCTGCGACTCAACGACGATGGCACCGTGGACAACGCCGGTTCGTTCAATGTCGGCGGCGACATCGCCAATCCGCCTGCAGCGAACCCCAACCCTACTCCCAAGGGCTTGAGCTATCTTGCCGACTCGCCAGCTTTCCCCGCGATGATTCGCCGCCCCGGTGGTACGCTGATCGTGGGCCTTGATGATGATGGTCCTGGCCTGCAGGTCTTCGATCTCTCTGGCAACTTGCTCGCGTACGAGTCGCTCACTGCCGATGGCACGCCGGGCGGTACGTCGCTGTTGCCCCTTGGAAACTGTGCCGAGCAGTTAATCATTGAGTCGCTGGCTTCTGACCCCGCCACGGGACGCCTCTTCCTGTTCAATCAGGGTGATGGGCTGACGTGCAATGAGCTGCTGATTCTGACGCCCGTCGCCGCGGCGTGCTCGATCGCCGACCTCGTCGGTGGTGATGGCAACCCGCCCGCCGATAGCAGTGTCGATGGCAACGATTTCCAAGCATTCTTGAACGCATTTGCCGCAGGTGCTGTTCTTGCCGACATTGTTGGTGGCGATGGCAACCCGCCCGCCGATAGCAGCGTCGATGGCAACGATTTCCAAGCATTCCTAAACGCATTTGCCGCGGGCTGCTGAATCTGATGCCGGGCGCCCTGTTTGATCGCGGGCGTACGCTGGAGAAGTATGGAGTCACCAGCGAGCCCAACTGATGCACCAAGTCGTGCGGTCGAAGCCGCGGCACCCGTGCTGCGTCCGCAGATTGCAAGCATGCTCACACCCGCGCTGGTGCTGGAGCACCTTGAGCGTGAGGCGCGGCGCGGCAAGCTGCCGGGGTTCGAGCGAGCTGGCACAAGCGGCTTTGTCATTGATGCCGATGCCATGCCGTTTGAGGGTCGCGTTTGCGGAACCATCGCGGGCACCGCTTCAGGCAGTATTGTCAGCATGGCCGTCTCGCTCAAGCCCGCGATGCCGTGGGGATTTTTTGTGGTGCTGGTGCTGGCTGCCTGGCCGGGCGTGCTGCTGACCGAGTCCTTCTTGCGGGCGGCGCTGCCGGGGTGGGGCTGGCTGCACACCACCACGTGGTACTGGTACTTCCCGCTCGCGGTGGTCTCCATTCCGCTGGCGATGATTCCTGCGGTGCGGCGGAGCAAAGCTGGCGCGGCTGCCAGTGGGGCGGCAGTCTCCCAGCATGTTGCCAGCATGCTTGAGCAGGCATGAGCGAAAACCCGCGGAAAGGGTTCGTCAACTTGGTGAGGTACATTTACCCATGGCGGCACAAGTCAGCATCATGTCGGACAATGGGCGTGATGCCAATGGCAACTTGCAATGGTTCGATGCGCACCTTGACCTTGCGATGCTGGCAATGCTGGGTCGCAACATGCGTGGCCCCGCGGCGAGCGCTGGCGGGCCCGATCTCCCCGCATCCATCACCCTCACCGAACTTGCCCGCGGCGGTGTAAACCGCACTTTGGCGACGATTTTTACCGAAACGGGAGGGTCTGACCGGCGGATCGGCTACCCGCATGGAGATGGCCAGGCCGCATTCGTGGCGGGATGCAAGCAGTTGCAGGTGTATCGCCAGTGGCAGGTTGAGGGCGCGATGGCCGTGGGGAGCGGCGCCTCGGGTCTGCGGGCCGGACTGCTGATCGAAGGGGCAGATGTAATCGCTCAGCCGGAGGACCTGGCTTGGTGGGCCAGTTACGGCGTGGTGGCGGTTGGCATGGCCTGGTGGCATGCCTCGCGGTATGCCGGGGGCAATGGCACGCCGCGGGATGATGCCCGCGCGGGTCTGAGCGCGCTTGGGGTGCGGTTGGGCCAGGAAATCGATCGGCTGGGGCTGGTACACGATGCCTCGCACCTTGCGGACCGGGCCTTCGATGAGCTTTACGAGAAGGCGGGGGGCATGGTGGTTGCTTCGCACAGCAACTGCCGCGGGCTGATGGGCGATGCGGCCAATCAGCGGCATGTGACCGATGCGCAGATTCGGGCGATCTGTGCGCGCGGGGGAGTGGTGGGATTAAATCTCTATTCTCGGTTTTTGGATCGGTCGTGTGAGACGGGTGGGCGCACCACGGTGGACCGGGCTCTGGACCATGTAGAGCATGTGTGCATGCTGGCCGGCTCGCACGAGCACGTGGGGTTGGGTACGGATGCAGATGGCGGCTTCAGCGCAGCACGCCTGCCACAGGGCATTGATGGCCCTGCGGACTATGCGCGCCTGGCAGAGGGCTTGGCCGCTCGGGGGTGGAGCGACGAGCAAATTGGTGGGTTCGTGCGCGGCAACTGGCTGCGGATTTTTCCGATGCTGTCCTGATGGGGCGAGCGGGTGAAAAGCGACTCAGGCCGCGCGATTCTCCCAGTGGCGCGGGCGGATGCGGCTGGGGGCATCGGGCCGCTCCTTCCAATCCTCGGCATTGCGCACCTCAAACTCGCTGTCGCAGGTTTTGCGATAGCCAAGCAGACGAATGACCTCGAGCACATCGGTCCAGGCCGGAAAGGCCTTGTCATTGGCCCGCTTGAAAGCATCGATCGCCATGACAAAGAGGAGCTGTTCTTTGTTGAAGTCGCCCTCCTCGGCCGAGCGATTGAAATCAGAGAGGCGGCGGCCGGCTCCGCGCCGGCGATCCCAGCTTGCGGTGTCGTCCATGGCCGCGGATGCGGGTGGCGAGCCGTCGCTAGCAAGCCGCGCGGCGGCCTCGCGGCGGCAGGCAATGCCTGAGCGGCGATCAACGACATTCTGAGCCGACCATGCAAGCGGCGGCACGGCCGTGCGGCGGTCCGCAGAGTTGGATGAGGGCAACGGGGAGGATGGATCGGCTGCGCTCACAATGAAACTCCTGCGCGATGGCGAAGGGAGCAGTCACGCGGCAGGCGGGAGCGTCAAAGCCCCGCCATCAAACTTCGCTCGGCTTATTCCTCGTCATCGTCATCGTCATCATCGTCAAAGCCGCTCTCAAACTCCTCTTCTCCTTCGGTTTCTTCATCAGTTTCCGGCTCGGCCTCGGAAAACTCGTCATCTTCCTCATCATCGTCATCATCGTCATCATCGTCATCATCGTCGAGGTCGTCTTCGTCATCATCCTCATCATCGAGATCATCATCGTCATCGGTGAGGTCATCGCCTTCGGGCGCATCATCGCCGGCCGGGCGCTTGGCGGCCAGCGGGCCTTCGATGTGCGTCAAATCTTCGCCATCGGAAGGGGTGCCGATGGTCAGGGGCAAGTGATGCTGCTCTGCAGTCATGCTGCCGGCGAGCGAGGAGGAACGGACGAACTGTCGAACAAGCGTGCTGGCCATGAAATCCTCGTGCTACCTGTGCGGGTTGGTCGGTGGATCAATCAGTCGGCGAACGAATACGGGCTGCCAATCGGCTATCGGCATGGCGGGCGTGGAGGGTCGTCTCCAGAACCATGTCGATTTCCTACCGCCCCTTGTATGCCGGACAGTCGAGCCGGGGCAAGTGGGGTGGGGCTGCTTCACGCAGGGCTGAAAAAGGCGGGGCTGGACCGGAGACGGTATGAGATGGCACTTGGGCGGCGGGCAAGTGTGAACCGCCGGTGAATGGCCGCTAATATGCCGCCGTGACTGAAGCCGAAGTTCGGCACACGAACGCGGCTAGGCCAAAACTTGATGTCTATCGAGCCCTCCCCCCAGCGTGAAGAACAACTGCAACCCATTGCCGGGGTGCTCGCGTTCGTCTTTCCGGGGCTCGGCCATGCCTATCTGGGGCAGATGAGGCGCGGCGTGTTCATCAGCATTGGGGTGCTCGGCCTCTTCTTCGGCGGCCTGCTGGTAGCGGGTTTGTCGGCGGTTGACTCAGGGCTTTACTTCGCTAACCGGGCCCGCGCGATTTCGGGCAAGCCGCCGCACATCAGTGAAGGTGGCGATGCGATTTGGTTCGCCGGGCAGATGTTCGTCGGGCCAGTGGCCTTTGGTGTCGATGCGATTCACCAGTTTGGTTTTAAGATTCGTGAGCCGCTCTCGAACGGTGCGTTCAAGTTTCGCCCGCCACTGCCAGATGAAGCCCGCGACGGGCAGACTGGGCGCACAGCCGGGCGTGCTGCGGGCAACTCCCCGAGCTACCGCCGCGCCATTGCGCGAGTGGCCGAGGTAGGTACACTCGCGTGCATGCTTGCCGGTTTGCTCAACCTCATCGCCATCATCGATGCCTCATGGCATGCGACCGGGCTGGGGCCGTTTGGTCGCAAGAGCAAGAAGCGGGAGGAATGGTGATTGAGCCAGCGCAGTATTCTGATGTCGGGGCTGCCGGCCTCACGCTCGCGGCGCGGCTTTTCATCGATCCGCTCGACCTGCACACGTGGTGGTGGATTCTGCTCGTGCCCATGGCCTGGTTCCTCTCCATGGCGTACAAGGCCGTGCGGGTGCCCAACTTGGACGGCTACTGGCGGCAGGTAACATCGATGGCCGTGCAGGTGGTGCTGGCGATGGTCGCCCTCTCGGTAGTCGCCTTCTTGATCATCGAGATCTTCGTGCGGCGCATGGTGGGGTGACCAGCGTGAGTAGTGAAGGTTTTCCCAGCGATTGCTTCGCCCGCAATGATGGGTGCTGCACGCATCGCCTTCCTGTCGTGCATGCTGTTTCCTCCCTAGACTCTCTCGCGTCGAATTTGACGCGACGATGTGCCCACAACCGCGGCCAGAACCGCGAGACGGAGTGAGAGATGAATATTCGGAACTATGTGTTAGCATTGGCAGCGCTGGCTGTCGCGGGAAGCGTTGCGTCTGCACAGGTCGTCTTTGGCCCGGGCACTTCGCTCGCGCCGATTCCCGCTCAGGCCGGCACAGGGCTGGACGGCAACATTTGGACTGGCGATGTCAACTCGATCGCCGCGGCCCGCACGCGCATCTCGGCTGGTTCGGCCGAGGGATCATTCCTGGCGACATTGATTGACTATCCGAACGTCGGTGATGTGGTCCCCGCTTCAGCAACTCTCGGCGAGATGCTCGGGAGTGATGCGGCAACGCTCACGGGTCTGCTGCCCACCGCCGGATCATTGTCAAACACCTTCGTTTTCAGTGGCTTTATCGCAATTTCAGATCCGGCAACCTACGCGTTCGCGGTGGGCTCCGATGACGGCTTTGAACTCCGCATCAACGGGGTGCTCGTCTCCAACTTTGATGGCGATCGTGGCTTCGCGTTCACCACACAGGATGTGAGTTTCAGCGATGCTGGCCTGTATGCCATCGAGCTGCTCTACTGGGCCAACAACAGCACCGAGTCGGGTGTGCAGTTTGCGTTCGCCAATCCGCTGGCGATTGTGAACGTGCCGACCGGCATTCTGTACACGCAGATTCCATCACCGGCTGCCGCGATGGTGCTCGGTGCTGCCATGCTGATGGGCTCGCGTCGCCAGCGATAAGTGAGTGAGGCGACGACAAGATCGATAAGCGAGATGCGGGCCCAATTGGGTCCGCATTTCTTTTTGAGCACCGCGCAGGTGTGCGCAAGGAAAAACCGAAACAAGATTGTGTGAAGCGATCGCAAAGGTTGTGCGATGTGTCGGTTACCAGCTGGGTTTGTGGAAGGAAGGTGGAATCATTTCGCCGATTGCATAAAAGCGTCCTGCACTGACCCTCGCCGAGGGAGCGTGACTCGGCGGGTGTGACACTCGGAATCTCTGCCATCCGCACGGCCTTTCGAACAGTCTTCATCAGTGATACGCACTTGGGCTTCCGCGGCGTGCGCGCCGAGGAGCTTTCTGCGTTTCTCAAGCATGTCTCCTGCGAGCGGCTCTACCTCGTCGGCGATATTCTGGACCTGTGGGCCATTAAGCAGCGTTGGCACTGGCCCGCAACCCATAATCAGGTCGTCCGCCGCGTTCTGAAGCTGGCCAAACGTGGAACGCAGTTGTTTTACATCCCTGGCAACCATGATGATGCGCTGCGTCAGTACGCGGGGCTTGACCTTGGCGGCGTGCGCATTGCCCATCAGGCAGCGCACCGCACGGCCACTGGCAAAATGCTGCTGATTACTCACGGTGACGAGTTTGATCTGGTGGTCAAGCACAGCAAGATGCTTTCGCTGCTTGGCACGTGGGCGTACGACCATCTGATCGCACTCAAGCGAATCGTAAACTCGGCACGCGGCCTGGTGGGCATGCGGCCGTGGTCGTTCGCGACAGCGATAAAACTCAAGGTCAAGAGCGCGTGCAAGTACATATCAGACT
>Ga0105046_10019949_pt1 | contig 10156 bp, 7 predicted proteins | sample MAT03_FD_78385 | JGI IMG/M metagenome (GOLD analysis project Ga0105046, IMG submission 78385) | Freshwater microbial communities from Lake Fryxell liftoff mats and glacier meltwater in Antarctica - MAT-03 (megahit assembly) | ecosystem: Environmental > Aquatic > Freshwater > Ice > Liftoff... | reverse complement strand
TTCATGGCGCGCTACCGGATTCATTTTATAATTTGTCATTCTGAGGCAATCTTATTGCCGTAGAAATCAAATGTTTGGAATATTTATAGACTGGATCCCTACGCCTATCGGCTCAGGATGACAATTTTACTTACATTGTTTTATAACAATACTAGAGCCACTTTTTGCGATAATATAATTATAAAATAAATCCGGTAGCGCGTTATGCACCCGAAAGAATGATGCGCAGCATCATGATGTGTGGTGCATAGCCGTGCGGGAAATTCGATTCAACGGTACGTTGATGCCCTTGTATTGAATATATTGGGCAAGCAATATATTCATGCAGCCCGCATAGGGCCGAAAGATAATAAAAATAATTATTTAAAATAAGAAATAACAACACAGAAAACTTAAAACAAATTTTTAGTTAAGATATTTTTGACAAGCAAAATATCTTAATATAACTCATTCATGCCCACCATATTCTTTGAGCAAGTTTTTAATTTTTTCAGAAGCTGCATATGAGAGTGCCGTAAAACCATCCCAATTGCGTGAATTAACAAAAAGATCCATAATATGAGAATTTTTACCAAATCGTTCTGCTACAACTTCAAGAATCAATTTAGTAATATCGTAATATTCATCTTGATCGGATCCATAAAATACGCTTGCAAGCAAGGGAGTTAGCCCTTTTGGATAGCTTGTTGTGTTCATAATCATGTAAAAAAGATAGTCATTTTTTGAATATTGCTTTGTTTTTTCAATTAAGAGCTTGGCGATTTCAAAATTTCTTCGCAAAATTGCCATGAGGAGAGGGCTCTGACCATCAACTGAAACACTACTGAGTACATCATAAATATATTGTGAATTTTGTTTGAAATATCGTTCTGCGGCATACAATATAAAGGCAACATATTCATAGCGCCCTTGTGCAACAGCATGAATTAAAGGATCCCATCCAGCATCATCTTTTGTGCTTATGAATTCATAGAATAAATCTGGATTGCTGCGAAATTGTTCTTGAGCTTTAAACATAATTTTTTGCATTTTGCCAAATGCTGCATCATGCATTGCTTCTACAAATTGAGCTGATAATGCTTGAGCTTCTTGAATTTGTTGATTGAGCTGATGAATGATGGTTGCGCCATGGTCAATAAGAAATTTTCTGTTGTTTGCTTTTAATGCATATTTAAGGGGTGTTCCACCATCTTCATTCAGCGCATTAATGAATGCCTCATATTCTGGAGAATTTTTTCCAAGAATTTTTGCAACGGTTGTTACGAAATATTCCATAGCTTTTGTTGCGCCATCATAGACTAACCAATGCAAGGAAGTCCATTTATCTGAGTAGACGGTTGCATTCAGAAATTTAAGAAATAATTGATTATCATCTAACATTTTTGGCACCCGTTCAAGCATTGCTTGTATCGTTTTGAAATCACCATTTTGCGTAGCAAAGAAAAATGCTGAATTACCCTCTGGGCTGCGAGAATCAAGATAATCAAAAATTTGTTTTTTTTCTGCGTCAGTTTTTTTATCCCCGTAAAATTTTTGGACTTCATCAAGTAAAAAAATAACTTGCTCTGTGTCAAACGTCACTGAGGCGATCATGAGAGCGGTCATGCCATCATCATTTTTTTTGGTTAAAAAAGTGTAATATGCTTTTCTATCATTTTTATATCGTTTGCGCGCATCGATCATGAGCTTTCTAAAGAGTTTTTGATCCTTGAGGTTTTGCGACTTAAAGTACGTTGCTTTATTTATTCGCGGCATGAGCGGTTGATTTAATCCTTCTTGTGCGAATTCTTCAATTTCACGCTCAATTGAAGTTGTTTTAATCTTGGATGCGTCACCATTCACATCGGTTGCCATTGTTGGTGATTTCATGTCTCTATTTGCTTTTCCTGTAGCTCTCTCTTGCATTTCTTGATTAGAAAGATGAGTCATGTTAGAAGAACCTGGCAGTGCTTGATCAGCATCTATTACTTTAAAAAATATTAATGGTACTAAGAGGGCATACATTACTTTTTTAATCATAATCGTTCCTATGGCTTGCGAGAAGATTATTTTATTTTTTTAAATAGCTTACTCTTGCGACATTAGCATATTTAAAACACGGGAGTAAATGTATTTAAAACAAAGGACTACTTAATAGCATCTTTTTTTTTAAAGATGTATTAGATCAGGTTTTTGATATAAATCTCTTTTGTCATCGCCACAAAAATTAGCTAAGATAAGCTCAATCCTATCTGATAAAAAATAATCCTTAGAAGAATGAAAGCTGTTATGAAAAAGAGAATGGTATGTGGCGTCTTTGTAATTTTTTTTATGTGTACATCCGTGTATTCGATAAAAAATGATAGTTTTGAAGATTATGATTTCGATGAGCTTGATATCTATGCAAATATGCTGGAAGAACATGAGGGTTTACGCGCAGATGGTTGCATTGATGCTCAGGGAGTTCTTGATTTAATTGCGGATCCAGCAACTATTGATGCACAGAGTAAATTACAACAAAATTTATATTTACACACGTATAATGTCAATCAGCGATCGCTGCTAGATATGCCTCAATTCTTAATACATGAATATTGTTTGCCCCAACGCTGGCAAATTAATAGTTGGTTTTTCTATAATGAAACTACACGAGCAAATTTTACAGATGAGGGGACAAATATTACTGCATATTGGGATCTTGAAAATGCAAATTTTATTCAAAATCTTGATCAATTAGATCTTGGTGTTGATATTCCAACCGCGATTGAGTTGTTTGGTTTGCTCAAGATGCAGGAACGTCGTGGGGGCTTTATGTTTGGTGTTGCGCATGCAAATGGTCGATTTAATTTAGAATTCAAAACGCCTTTGTATTATCTTGAGCGTAATTTTTTTGTGACCCCAGCAGAAGAAAAGCTCTTGGAAGAATTTTTTGGGCCTAGCGATCCAGAGCAGCAAAAGCATTTTATAAGTGATCGAATCGGTTTTGGTGATACGCGATTGACGCTTGGTTGTTTTGCTGTTGAACATGATCGATTAAAGCTTAACGTCGGTGTTGAGGCAACGATACCAACACAAATTTCATTTCATAAAGGGTTGCTTGGTTCTGATTTTCCAAAAAATTCTAATCATCCTATTTTTAATCTTTTAGAATTATTTCAATTGGTGTTTTGTGAAGTTAACGACCCAATGCAAATTGAAGCAATTTCAGTGAATTTTTTGCTTTCTGCGTTTGATAAGTTATCGGCAAATTTATTGCAAACTTCATTGGGTAATAATGGTCATTTGGGTCTTATGATTTTTGCAGAAAAATTTTTGCACATTAATGATCGGTTTAGGGTAACAACCCGGAGTGCTTTAGAATATTTATGTCCTGCTCTTGATACGCGGTTTTATATTACAAAAAAATTTAGGCAAGAATTTAATGCCTTTGAACCCTATACAACGGCTGATGGCGCTATTGCAGATCAAGCGCCGGTGAAACTAGCTTTTTTAAATGAGCAATTAATTAATACGCTTATCCCAAAAGTATACCAAACAATGATTTATCCAGGATTTATTTTTAAATTTACCACCTGTATTGATTCTGTACTTGGTAAAAGAAAAAGATGGAAGCTTGGAGTGGGATTTGATTTATGGTGGCAAGATAGAGAGCGTTTAGGAAAAATTTATGCAACACCGTGGCAAATTTCACAAATTAGAACTGATATAGCCGTAAAACCCGGAGCATATCAGAATAAACTATTTATTTCGAGCAATTACAATGGGAGGGGGGAAAATTTTGATTGGTGTTTAACGTTATATGGCGACGGCACCTTTCTGAGTAGTGGTATAGGGAAAGATTTTAACTTATCATTACGCTTTGCAGCTGAGATATAAAAATAATAATGCAAAGGAGAAGTAGTATGAAAGTTTGTTTAAAAAAAAAATTGGTAGTATGTTTTTTTTTATTTTTGTTAGTATCATTTTCAACATTTCAAGCAGCTTCAATAGCGAAAGTAGCGCCACTTAGTAATGCTGTTTTAAAATTATTAGACGGAATACCGTTTGCTCTTGATGGGGCTACTATTTGGGATATGATGCGTATTAGGCATTACATTAAGATAGTGCAATTCGGGAAGCTTGATCCTGAAACCAATAGTTATGAAGGTAAATATTTGTTCAACGGGAAACGTTGTACGTTGCATGATTTGGCTCGTTATGAACGTTCAACTGATGCAGAATTCAAAGCAAAAAAATATGAGCTTGAATCACGTTATATGGATGCTGATTCTTATCAATGTTATCAAGAAGAACGTGCAAAAGTTATAACGCAATTAGAAAGCCACTTTGAGCAAGAGCGTTTAGAGCGTCAACTGGTGGTTGAGCGTACCTTGGACGATGAGCAACTTGTTTTAGAACAACTAGCAATGGAAGAATCTTTGCACGAGTACTATTTCAATGAGATAACTGAGCAGGATGAAATGCTCAAGCGTTCTTATATTCAAGACGTTGAAAACTATGAAGTTGCCTATACTAAGTTAAAAAAAGAACAGCAAGCATACAGAGAAGATTTAGCACCTCTTTATTTAATGGCAAAAGAAGATGTACTAAAAATCTTAACACCATTTAGTAAAAAAATGGCCGGGGCAAAGAAATTTCTTTTTAAATTGGTTGAAGAGTTTTGCCAGAAGAGAAGTCGACCAAAAAGTTTCTTATTGCTTTGGTCAACTATTGCAGATGGCCAAGAATTTGTTATCTTTAATAAGACGATGACAAGTTGTATAATATTAGATGAATTTTCTACTGATCTTACTCATTTTTTAAAAGACGTTATTGATAGTTGCCCAAAAGGTTGGCAACAATTTCTTGAGCTATCAAAACCAAAAAAATGAAGGATTTATCATAACAGTAATAAGAGCTTTTTATGGAACCCTTTCAAGAAGAATTGCACGGCGTTGTTGAGCGTATACTGTTTAAGAGCGCTGACAATGGTTTCTCTGTGTTTGTGTTGCAATTAAAAAGCAATACAACAGCTATAGCAAAAGGGTATTTGAATTCAATAAACCCAGGCGAACATGTTTCTTTACAAGGTGCCTGGGTTACTCATGCCAAATTTGGTAGGCAATTTGATGCAAAAAGTTGTTCTTCTAAAGTTCCTGAAACGGTGGTTGGCCTAAAAAAATATCTTGGTTCGGGATTGATTAAAGGTATTGGGCCGGTATATGCTGAAAAATTAGTCAATCATTTTGGGGTAACGGTATTAGAGATTATTGATCTTTATCCAGAGCGCTTGAAAGAAGTTTCGGGTATTGGTCAAAAGCGTCGAGAGCAAATTATCACTGCGTGGCAGTATCAAAAACAAATTGCTTCAGTGATGGTTTTCCTGCAAGATAAAGGTGTTTCAACTGCTTATGCGGTTAAAATTTATAAAAAATGGGGTCATGAGTCACTCGCTTTGTTACAAGAAAATCCCTATCGCTTAGCTGAAGAAATTTGGGGTATTGGTTTTAAAACAGCAGACAAGATTGCGCAAAATCTTGGCTTTGAAAAGCACTCACTCAAGCGCATAAAAGCGGGCATGCTTTTTTTCTTAACCGATATTGCGAATCAAGGTCATCTTTACGCTGAACTTAATGATCTTAAAAAAAAGGTGAGCGAGCTTTTAGAGCTTGAATATGCTGAGCATAAAATTATCATTCGAACAGCACTGCATGAGCTTCATGCCACCAATAAAATTAAATTGATCACCTATAATAATGAGCATTTGTTGTCTTTAGCGGCGCATTATAGTGTTGAAAAGGCACTAGCAAAGAAAATTAAAGAGTTGCTTGCTCATCCAAAGGAGCACACTTTTGATTTTGAGCAAATCTATAAAAAATTAAGAATTGATGATAAAAATGGTGTTGCATTACATGAGAACCAACAGCATGGCATCATGACTTGTTTACAAGAAAAAGTTTCCATCATAACCGGTGGCCCCGGAACAGGGAAAACAACGGTTATAAAAAAATTATTATCTTTATTAGAAGAACATAAGCTTTCGTACCAACTTGCCGCACCCACTGGCAGGGCGGCAAAGCGCATGCTAGAGAGCACCAATCGTCAAGCCGTAACTTTGCATCGCTTACTTGAATTTGATGTGAGCACTATGCGATTTGTGCATGATGAAAGCAATGCCTTAAAAGTGGATTTTTTAATTGTTGATGAAGCGTCTATGATTGATGTCTTTTTGGCGCATGCGCTTTTAAAGGCAGTTTCTTTGAGAACTCATCTTATTTTTATTGGTGATATTGATCAATTGCCTTCTGTTGGCGCTGGCAATTTTTTGCGCGATCTTATTGCAAGTGGTTGCATACCAACCATACAATTAACGCATATATTTCGACAAGCACAAAATAGTTTGATTGTGGTGAATGCTCACCGCGTTAATACAGGAAAGTTTCCGACATCATTTTTGGAAGATGTGCGCAGAGATTTTATTTTTATTAAAGAAGAAGATCCAGGGAATGTGTTAGAGCAAATAAAATCGATATATAGAAAAACATTGCCTACCTATGGCATATCTCCTGATGATGCTACGGTGCTTGTTCCTATGAATCGTGGTGTTGTTGGCACACAAATTTTGAATCAAACAATGCAGCAATTTTTAAATGGGGATGAAGCAGTACAGTTGATGTATCATGGTGTTCAATTTAAACTTGGTGACCGTGTTATGCAGGTGCGCAATAATTATGATAAATTAGTGTTTAATGGTGATACTGGCATTATCAAAGAAATTCATCAAGAAGATAAGACAATCACTGTTTTATATTATGAACGGCAGGTTATCTATGAATATGATGAATTAAATGAATTAGTTTTGGCCTACGCGCTTTCGATTCATAAAAGCCAAGGATCAGAATATCAAGCGGTGATTATTCCGCTTTTTATGCAACATTTTATGTTATTGCAACGTAACTTATTGTATACTGCACTCACGCGAGCAAAAAAATTATGTATTTTGATAGGCCAAACAAAAGCAATTGCTATGGCAGTTAAAAATAATAAGGCTGTTGTTCGAAAGACACTATTGCAACAATTTTTAACAAGTGATCTTGCATGTCGCTAATTTTTTCTATTTCTATTGTCATCGCGAGTTTATCTTTGCAGAAACCATTCATTATGCAGCTTATCGGCCGAAGTTTTAACCAAGGTGGATGGCAATCTAGAAGAGGGAGAATTTTCCTTATTTTATTTTTTACTCATTCACTGTGCTTTGCTGCACCAATAACGCTGATGCTAGATCCTGCGGGGGATGTGAATCACGCCTTGCGGGAAATTGATGATGTCTATGAGCGTGGATTAACGCTAAAGTGTGCAGAAGCTATTCAAAAAAAACTTGAAAGAGAGAATCCAGATACTCGTGTTATTTTGACGCGCTTGCCTGGCGATTCATTAGAGCCTTTGCAGAATGCAAATTTTGCAAATCGATTGGCGGTTGATTGCTATTTGACTATTCATTTTTATAAAGAAACAGAGGCAAAGCCGCATTGTTATGTTTATTATTATTTGAATAACGCTATAACGGACGGCTGGAAGACAACCACCGATGAATTTGTTTTTATTCCCTATGATCAAGCACATAAAAAAAATCTGATCACCACAAAAATATGGGGCAATTTGATGATTGACGTGTTAAGCAAAATGCCGTACACACAACAATTTGATTGCAAAGGTTTGTTGGGAGTTCCCCATAAAGCATTAGTTGGCATTCAAGCACCAGCATTTTGCGTTGAAGCGAGTTTGAAAACGAAGGATGATTGGCAAGTATATGTGGAACCATTAGTGCATTCTTTATTAACCATCATTGAAGAAATTCGCAAGAGTTATTATGCTTCGTGGTAACTATATTTTTCTTTGTGGAACAGTTTTGAGCATCGTATGTTCTGTGGTGTATTTTGCGTATAATAATCAAATGATTATTATTAAAAATCCTTTTTATATTCGTCACGAAAAGAGTGATGTCATTGAGCATATTATGCCGCAAAAAAAGGGTATAAAGCATTTTTTTTGGCATCAAGATGCGTGGCGGCAAGAGAATGTTGACATTTTGTGGTCGACGCAAAAAGTCCATGCGCTTTCATCGTTAATCACGAGTTGGTTAACAATTCTTGATGAAGAAAAAATAAATACCAAAAAAATTTCTTTACAATCGATAGCTATTTCATCAAATCAGCAAGAAGTTTTTTTTTCTTTTGATCGTAATCCTTTCAATAAACAACAATCAACATTTGAAAAATTACTCTGGATTGAAGGATTAATGAAATCCATTCGTGAAAGTGGGATTAAAATTCAAAGCATACGATTTTTAGTTCATCACCAGCCACTAACAGATACCCATTTGGATTTTTCTAATTCGTGGCCTATTGAGGGATTCTTGAAAGAATAAGTGTTGTAAGTATTGCTTTTAATTTCTTAATAATGCTTCTTTTTCTTTCCCCTTTTTTGATTGAAGAGTTTTTTTTCTTGGTGAATCTTCTTTTAAGAGTAATGATTCTATTTCACGGTTTAAAACTTCATCGATTTCTTCATTCCGTTTTAAATAATAGAGGGTGCTTGGTCGGCAATTGGTGTAAAATTGTTGGTGGCATCCTAAGCAAATACACGAGCTCAGTCCGATCGCGCTGATTCCCCAAGGCCAGAATGGACTGAGGAGCGTTATTAAACCTATGCCGCAAACGCTTCCTAAAGTGCAGGGAACAATTTCATCTGCCATATCAGCTATTTTTTCAGAAGTGTTTTTTGTTGTGAGTTTTTTTCGTAATATATTTAAAGCGTAGATTCTTATTTTCAACCAACTCATATCGTGTGAACCTAAGTGATTACAAATTTTTTTCTCAAAAAATGTTTCAATTTTTTTTTCTCGTAGATTGTTTTTTATAACAAATTTAAACATTTCTGTTTGATCATTTTTTAATAAGGTAATTCCCTGCGAGAATAACTGGTGTTGTTTTTTTGTTGCATCATTATATTCTTTGAGGTTTTTTCTGATGGCATCTAAATCTCTTTTTTTTATCGCGGTGCGTAAAACCTTTAACTCTTGCCATAATTCGTCATCACCGCTTGTGAGCTCTTTTAAGGTGATTGGTGGCGCTTTGCGTTGTTGTAAATAGCTTACGAAGTGGGTCATGTGCTGAGCTAAATTTTGATGGGGATAGGATGTATCAACAATTGTTGTTATTTCGTCTTCTTCCATTTCCATGCCACAAGCAAATTTAAACGATGTGATTGCTACGAGTAATAGCGAATAATTTTTCATATTTTTTCCTTTTTGATCTATTTTTTTGTTAAAAATACCAATTTCATGGGAGAAAATACTATAAAAAATTCTATCTTGTTACGCTTCACTTTCTGTACGCTTTAAATATAAAAAATAAAAAGGGGAAATTTAATGGTTAAGCCGTGGTTAAATAAAAATACTCTTATGCTTGCCCTTGCAAGTTTTTTTTCTGATTTTGGTCATTATATGGCACTTGCCATATTTCCAGCTTTTTTGGCATCATTAGGAACTTCAGCGGCCTTGTTAGGACTGATTGAAGGCATCACCAATTCATTAATTAGTTTTATCAAAATTTTTTCTGGATGGTTGAGTGATTATACGGGCAAGCGCAAAATATTTCTTTCGTTCGGTTATTTTTTTACCGCACTAGGTTTAGGCTCGTTTATTTTCTTTTTTAATTGGTATCAACTTGTTATTGCTTGGCTTGGAAAAGGCATGCGTGGTCCTGCGCGTGATGCGCTGCTGGCCGGGTCAACAAACCCATCAGCTTTTGGGTCAGTGTTTGGGTTCTATCGCGCAATAACCATGTTGGGTGCCATTGCAGGTCCTTTGTGTGCAAGCTATTTTATTGTTCGGTATACTTTTTCCTTTGTTTTTTTGACGTCATGCTTGTTAAGTATCTTAGCGTTTGTGGTGATACTATTCTTTGTACAAGATGTGCCATGTAAGCCAAAGAAAACATTAATTTTAGAAAACATTCATCACTTACCCAAAGATTTTTTTATATTTTTATTTGCAGCGGGGGTGTTTGGTTTGGGAAATTTTGCGCCATCGCTATTAATTTTTCGTACCATGCAATTATTAACGCCCGTTGGAGGGGCTGCTTGGGCACATGGTTGGGCTATTTCACTCTACGCTTTTTATAGTATTTTTTGTGCT
>Ga0105046_10019948_pt1 | contig 10156 bp, 8 predicted proteins | sample MAT03_FD_78385 | JGI IMG/M metagenome (GOLD analysis project Ga0105046, IMG submission 78385) | Freshwater microbial communities from Lake Fryxell liftoff mats and glacier meltwater in Antarctica - MAT-03 (megahit assembly) | ecosystem: Environmental > Aquatic > Freshwater > Ice > Liftoff... | reverse complement strand
TGCGGGTAGCTCGCATGGCCGGCCACGCTGGTGCGGCTGCCGGGGTAGCCGAAGCTCTGGGCGTTGTCGGCCTCGTCGGGGAGTTCGAAGCAACTGCCGTCGATCGCCACCAGTCGCCGGCCGGCATAGAACGCTTCAGGATGATCGCGGGCGTTGGCCAACGGTATGCAGCATCACTGGACCAACTCGAGCAACGGCGCCGAGCCGATGCGGCTTCGCAGTCCGCTGATCGAGGACTTGCCCACCCTCGCTGGCTCCGCAGCGCCGCTGGCCCAGGCCAAACCCTGGGAGACGACGGCGAATACCTCTTCATATGCCGCCTCCGGATACAGACTCAATGCCATGCACTGGTACACCCCGGCCACGGCGGGAAAGCTGCGCACGCGTTGACTGTTGCAGCCGTGCTCGTCCAGCACCGCATGGACGACTTCGGCCGGCATGACCCGGGCCAGCAAGCTGGACGACAGGAAGTCGCTGAGCCGCGCTCCAGCGCCAAGCACCGCCTTGGCTCCACGTCCCCGCCCGTCGTCGATTTGCATCGGCGCTAAATGTAGGCAAAAAACGTCTAACAGAACAGTATTGGGTTAGGCCTCACTGGGCGCTAGCGGAGTAGGAAAGACGACCTGATAAAAGGCCAAATCCAGCCACCGTCCAAACTTAAAGCCTGCTTGGCGAATTGTCCCGGCATGAGTAAATCCGAGGCGAGTGTGTAGAGCAATGCTACCTATATTACTGACTTCAATGCCGCCGACCATCATGTGGTATTCCTGAGCCTTGGCTTCGAGAAAAAGCTCCTGCATTAGTTTTAGCCCCAATCCTTTCCCTTGATGGTCTTTGCGAACATAGACCGAGTGTTCCACCGAGTACTTGTATGCGGGCCAAGCTCTGAACGTGCCATAAGTTGCAAAACCCAGCAACTGGCCATTCTCAGCTTCGATTCCGACCACAGGAAACCCGCCGACGTCTTTGCTCTTGAACCATGGCACCATCGACTCGACAGGTCTAGGTTTGTAGTCGAAGAGTGCGGTTGAAGCGACTATTGCCTCGTTGAAGATATCAATGATTGCCGCAGCGTGTCTATCGTGGGTGCAGTGAACCGTATTCATACCAGTTGGGATGGGAAGGTAGTGGTTTGTGAGGCCTGCCGTTAGCGTTACGCTCAAGCGGGTGGGTAGACTGAAATTTGAAGACTGTCGCTCGTCACTGTTCTTGCTCGGGGACCGAAGCTTGAGATGTTGGACAGCGTGAGATTCTCGTGAGCTATGACCTGCTGTGGTGTAATTGTTGCATTGCCTGCAGAGGTGTGTGCGTCTGAAACCAGTAAAACAGGGAATCCTATTGCGAGTGCCCGTCGCGTTGTTGTGTCAATGCAGAATTCAGAATGCATTCCACAAATGACGAGTTCGCGAACATCGTGCTTGCGGAGACGTTCTTCGAGGTCGGTGTGGAGAAATGAGTCCGGTGTAGTTTTTCGGAGTCTGAGGTCGGTGGGCTGCAGTTCCAAACCTGCGGCGAGTTGCCAAGCCCGTGAGCCATATTCAAGGTAACTCGACTTGGATTCATGTTGCACGAAGATCACCAGTGCGCCTCCAAGTCTGGCCTTTCGAGTCACGTTGTTGATGCGTTCAATGGTGCCAATACAGTCAAAGGCTGCATCGTCTCCTTCGCATAGGCCTTGCTGGACGTCAATTACAAGTACGGCAGTGGTCATGGTAAACACCTCCGCATAGAGAGCGTTGGCGTGACCCGCATTTCGGCGTCAGAGCCGCCAGTCGCGGATGCAGAGCATCGAGCAGCAAGGCCTGCTTTTGACAGTTTTTGCAGCGATGCCCTCGTAGGAATCGACTTCATACTCGAAAGCTTCAAATTGACAGACCCTCTTCGTTCTATTGCCAGTTGATAGACTTGCTTCGCTTGCCGTGAGGCCAATAGTGTCAACGCGCGGCATTTTGCCAAGATGGAAGGGGCGCAACGCCGCCTACGACGCATGCATTTTATTCTCCGTCAGCGGGCAAGGGACAACATGAAAGATCGAAACTCATAGCTTAAAGGGAAAGCGGCAGCGGCGGCTGAGCGTGCCCGCAGCGAAGGCGCATCGCCAGGGACTACCGAAAAGCAGGCGAACCCATCCCACCGGGCCCGAGGACATTCGGCTTGAAAAGCCCATTCCCCTCTAAGCTGGGGACGCGGGTTCAGCTCACCAGTAACAGCGTCTTTTTTTCACCATCTTCTGCAAAGCACACCACATGACCGCGGCCTTTGGCCAGGTCGGCGTGCAGTTCGGCGCTGTTCGGGCCGTGCTGCCAGCGCAGAACCAGCTTGTCGTCAGCGGTATCAATAACGCTGAATTGGCCGCCGAAGGCCGGGTGCGTGTTGCGCAGGCGAATCAGGTCCAGCAGACGGGCCACCACCGGCCGCTGCAGCGCGGTGCCGATCTCTGCCAAGGTATACCGGTGGCGGTTGATGTCGCGGCCCACGCCAGACCGCTGCAGCAAAGCCATGTCGTTCTCGCCGGCCAGCAATCCGACGTAATAGACCTGTGGCACGCCGGGCGTAAAGAACTGGATGGCTCGCGCCGTCAGGTAAGCCGCGTCGTCGCGGCCCAGTGCATCGTAGAAGGTGCAGTTGACCTGGTACAAGTCAAGGTTGCTGGCCGCCGCACCGGTGGCTTGCCGGCTGTTGCCGCCGCTGTTGGCGTGGATGCGTTCGACCAGGGCATCCAGTTCGGCCGGGGGCACCAGGCCGGGATGGCTGGCGCGGTCAGCGGCATCCGCGCCGATGTCCACGATGCCGATGCCGTCGTGTGTGTCAAGCACTGTCATCGCGTTGTTCGGTCGCAGCTTCAGCCACACCTTTAACGGCGCGCTCGTATGGAAGAACAGCGCATGCAGCACAAGCGGTGGTAAGGCGAAGTCGTAGACCCAGTCAACCTGGCGCGCGATCTCGATTTGGCGCTGGTAGTAGGCATGGAGCTCGACTAGCACCTCGATGCCTATGGCCTGCGCATGCGCGGCCAAGGCACTGATGAATTCGAACGTCTCGGGCAGCATGAAGCAGTTGGTGCCTGGCTTCTTTATGACATAGCCCACAGCGTCGAGCCGTACCAGGCGGATGCCGTTGTCTGCGAACGTGCGCAAGATGCCTTGCAAGTACGCCGCGCCAGTCGGGTGCAGCACGTTGATGTCCAGCTGGCTCGGTGTGAACGTGGTCCACAACAGGCGTCTTTGCCCGTTCGCCAGAGGCACTACGGTGCAGGGCATGCCAGGGCGCGGGCGGTAGATGGTCAGTAAGGCGGCCTCGGAAGCGCCGTTCGGGAACACATCGTCCAGGCCCAGGAACAGGCCAGCAAAGGGTGAGGCATTGCCGCGCTGAGCGTAGTCCAGAAACTGCGGCGACTGGCTGGACATGTGGTTGACGATGACGTCGCCCATAACGTCGACATGTTGGGTCAGTGCACGCACATCGGGCCAGGCACCCAGCCGTGGGTCCACCAGGGTGTGGTCGATGGGGTCAAAGCCGGCATCAGCGCCGTCGATGGAGTGAAAAAATGGCAGCAGGTGGACGCCACCGAACAGGCCGGCCAGCGGGCCGTCGCCTGTCAGCAGCGCTTGCAGTTCCTTTAGGCCGCCGCCGCCCAGGCGGTCGACGTAGGTGATGAGCTGAACCTGATTTTTCATGCGGGCGCGCGTTCCGTGCCTGGCTTCGCCTCGTTTGGCGCGATTGGTGTGATCTTCACGAACAGCACTGCCACCGCGGCACAGGCCAGCAGCGCGCCGGCCAGGCGGATGACGTTGTCGGGCTGGCCGCCCAGCAGGCTGTCGTAGAAGAGCGGCAGCGTCAGCATCTGGATGAGCATCGGGATGACAATGAACATATTGAAGATGCCCATGTAAACCCCGGCGCGCTCGGGCGGGATGCTGCCGGCCAGCATCACGTACGGATTACCCATGATGCTGGCCCAGGCCAAGCCCACGCCCACCATAGGCACGAAGAGCCAGGCCTTGTCAGTGATGCTTGGGATAGCCCACATGCCGGCCGAGGCTGCCAGCAGGCAGAACGCGTGTACGGTCTTGGGCCCCAACCGGCGAACGAAGGGCACCATCGCAAAGGCGGCGAGGAAGGCCACGAAGTTGTAGAAGCCGCCGATCTGCCCGTTCAGCAGGGCGGCGTCGCGAAAACCCGCAGACTGTGCGTCGCTGGTGGCGTACATCGTCTTGGCCAAGCTGGGCACGATGTAGATCCAGTAGCACATCATTCCGTACCACTGGAAGAGCTTCATCCAGCACAGCTGGCGCATGGTGGGCGGCATTACCTTGATGGCCCCCCAGATCTCGCGAAGCGTGGCACCAAATCCCGTGGGCTGGGCGCGAATGTAAGCCAGCTCGCCAGGCGTAAACGGCAGTTCGGGCACCTTGCGGATGCTCCACCACACGGTGGTGAACGACAACACCGCGCCGATGATGAAAGCGGCCAGCGTCACCTGCGGAATGTGGTTGTCTCCCACCGCGTCCTTGTTCATACCCAACCACACCAGGATGTTGGGCGCCAGGTACGCCATGGTCTGCGCTAGGCCGGTGAAGGCGCTCTGCGTGAGAAAGCCCAGTGAATGCTGGTCGCGGTTAAGGCGGTCGCTGACGTAGGCGCGGTAGGGCTCCATCGTCGTGTTGTTGGCCGCGTCCAGGATCCACAGCAGTCCGGCCGCGAACCACAGCGTGGGGCTGAACGGCATGATCAGCAAACCCAGGCTGCATACGATGGCGCCGATCAGGAAGTACGGTGTTCTGCGCCCCCAGCGGCTGGCGGTACGGTCGCTCAAGGCCCCGACCAACGGCTGCACCAGCAGGCCGGTCATAGGCCCGGCCAGCCACAGGTAGGGCAGGTCTTTGCCCTCGGCGCCCAGGTAGGCGTAGATCGGGCTCATGTTGGCCTGCTGCAGCCCGAAACTGAACTGGATGCCGAAGAAGCCGAAGTTCATGTTCACGATCTGCCAGAAAGACAGGCGCGGCTTGGCGGTGTGCATGGGGATGCGGCCTTCGGCTTCAGGAGTTGGGGTCGGCGGCGCTGCGGCCGAAGCCGAGCGTGTCGCGCCAATGGTGCACGGTGGCGTCTTCCGTGGGCAATGCGCCGCGCCAGCTGCACACCGCCGCGGCCAGGCGGTTGGCGACATGCAGGCTGCGTGCCAGCGGCCAGCCATGGGCCTGCCCGGCCAGCACGGCGGCGGTGAAGGCGTCGCCTGCACCCACGGTATTTTGGAGATACGGTACGGGTACTGCCGAGCCTTCGGCGTCGATGCGGCCTTGACCGTCGGCCGTGAACCAGCCGTGGGCGCCGCGCGTTACGAACCAGCGCTGCACCGCAAAGTGCTGCGCCAGCGCCGGCAGCGTCGTCGCGCCGAACCACTGCTGCAGGCGCTGCAACTCTTCGTCGTTCACCTTCACCCAGTGTGCCAGCGGCAGCGCGTGTTCAGCCAGCGCGCGCAGGCCAGCCACGTCTCGCAGGTTAAGGTCCAGCACGCGCAGGGCCGGCGTCTCCAGCAGGCACTGGGTGATGGCCGCGCGCGAATCGGCATGGCGCAGCGCCAGGCTGCCGAAGCAGACGATGCCCGGGGCCTGCGCGTGCAGGGCAGGCAAGGCCGCCGCGGCATCGATGTGGTCCCAGGCGCTGTCGGCTTCGATCTCGAAGCGGTGGCCCTGATCGGGCTCGGCAGCGGGCAGCACTTGCACACGACCGGTAGTGCGCAACGGGTCCGTCTGCACACCCTCTTGCCGCAAGCCGAAGCGCGCCATCTCGGCGCGCAGCACAGCCGCTGCCGCATCTGCTGCGCCCAGCCGCGTGACGAGCATCGTGGGCACCGCGAAAGCCGCCAGCCAGCGCGCCACGTTAAAGGGCGCCCCGCCTGGCATCTGCGTGCCGTCGGGATAGGTGTCGACCAGGGCCTCGCCCAACGCGGCCACGCCGACGGGGCGCTGGAGGGTCTCGACGAACAACGCGTTCATGCCCTGCAGATCACGCCCTTCAGAAGTTGTACTTCAGGCTCAGCTTGGCCGTACGGCCATTGATCGAGCGTGCCGCACCCCGGCCGTCGTTGCTCTCGGTGTAGCCAATCGCGTTGAACAGATTGTTCACTGCCAGCGAGACCGTGGCGTCCTGCGTCAGGTTGTAGCTGGCAAAGGCGTTCACCGCCACGAAAGCCGGCAATTTGATCGTCACCGGGCCGGTGGGGCCGTCGTCGTTCGACGCCGAGGTGCCCACGATGCTGGCGCCAAACAGCGCTTCACCCAGGTTGATGCTGGGCGTGAGCTGGTAGACCAGCTTGGCCTGGCGCTTCGGCGCTTTTCCCACCAGCGCGGCATTGCTGCTGCGCGTGACTTCGGCGTCGGTGAAGGTGGCGCCGCCCTGCAGGCTGAAGATGCCGGCACGCAACGCGGCTTCAAATTCGATGCCCTTCGCGTCGTACTTGTTGGTCGTGACACGCACCGGGTTGGTGGTGGGGTCGACGTTGATCTCGTCGATCTTGGCAATGAAGACCGTGGCGAAGATGCTGGCACCGCCACTGCGCCACTTCACGCCGCCTTCGAGCTGCTTGACTTCGTTAATGGGAATACGCGAGCTGCTGCCGTTGACAAGGGCCGGCGGGTTGAAGAAGGTGATGCGGTCGGCGTTGTAAGCCGCGCCTTCGCTGATACGTGCGAAGACGGCAAGGTCCTTGTTCAGCTGGTAGTTGCCGCCCACCGAATAGGCCGTGTTGTTGAAGTCGTAGTCGATGCGGTTGGGCGCACCCAGCGTGTAGTTCAAGCCGGCATTCGACTGCCAGTAGTTGCCACTGGCGCTGTTGTTGTCGCGGCGCAGGCTCGCCTCCAACGTCATCGGGCCGGCTTCGTAGCCCAGCAGCACGTAGGGCGCATTGGTCTTGTACTTGGACGCCTGGGTGTTCGAGCAGCAGCCGCCGAAGCCAGGCGAGCCGTTCACCAAGCCCGGCACGTTCAGCAGCTGCGCCTTGTCACCCACGGCCGAGATCGAGTACTGGTTGAAGTTCCAGGTCAGGTCCAGCTGCTGCTGCGAAAGGTAAAAGCCACCGGTGGCCGTGAGTTTGCTTCCTGCGCCCAAGGCAAATGCCTTGCTTACCTTGAAGTCGTTGGCGACGATCCCGGCGTCGTCCACTTTGGTGTTGAAGATGACAGCGGTGAACTTGTTGCCCGTGTATGCGCCGCCGCCTACCAAGGTGGTGCCGGCCGGCGCCGCGACGACGTCGTCGCCCGGGAAAATACCAACGAAACGCCCGCTGTTCTTGGACCAGCGGAAGTTGTTCTGGAAACGCAGGCCGACGGCGGTGATGTCGAGCTCCAGGCCCAGGGCATCGGACCTGGCGGTGAGGCCGTCGCGAATGCTGCTGGTGCCGCGCGCGTTGTTGCCCAGCAGCGTGCTGTCCAGCGGCCAGTTGGCGTCGTAGAAGGCGGCGGTGCGCGGGTCCAGACCCGGCAGCTCTTCGATGCTGCTGCCGTTAAAGCGCACCGGCGTAGGCATGAAAGTGGGCGTGCGGTCGTTCAGGTGTTTGAAGCTGACGCGGATGAAACCGTTGTCGAGTTCCTGCGTCACGTTGCCGCGAATCTGGCCGCCCTTGGCGGTGCCGTCGGCGCCGTCGCGGCCACCGTCGCCGGTGCGATAAAAGCCGCCCATCCAGAAGCGCGTTTTCGGGGCGATGCGGCCGCCATAGCCGGCGTCGATGCGCTTTTCGTCGTAGCCCAGGCCGTAGCTGATCGCGACGCTGCCGCCCGGGGTCTCACCGGTCTTCTGAATGAAGTTGATGATGCCGCCTGGCGCACCGGTGGCCAGTGTCGATGCCGAGCCGCCGCGCAGCACTTCCAGCCGGTCCAGGCTGCCGTCGACGCGGATCCAGGTGTCGGGCGTAGCGAAGGCGATGTCGCCAAACTGCAGCACCGGCAGGCCGTCTTCCTGGAACTGGATGTAGCGCGCACCACCGGCTGAAATGGGAATGCCGCGCACGCCCACGTTGGCATTGCTTTCGCCGCCGCTGCTCTCACTGCGCAGGCCCGGCACCGCACGCAGCACTTCGGCGGCGCTGGTGGCGGTGTTGGTAACTAGGCTGTCGCCCTCGAGCGAACTGATGGCGATGCTCGAACGCATCTTGCTGGTGGTGCCGGTGGAGCCGGTAATGACGATGCTGTCAAGCTTCAGGCCGTCCTGTTCGGCGTCGGCCGGCTTGGCGGCTGCCGCCGACGTCGTCTGCGCGTGAGCGCAGGGCATGTGCAGCAGTGCCAGCGCGATGGCGGCGACCAGGGGGCTGCGGGCGAAGGTGGGGCGAGTGGGCATGCGTTGTCTCCGTCAGGTTGTGGTTGTGCCTGTTCGGACCGATTGGATGCCGTTTGCAATCGATTGCAAATTAGGGAAAACCACCACCTTCAGTACCTTTCATTTTCAGGATTGCAATCGACCAGCAGCTCAGTTAGGGCGCGCTGCCTCGGACAACTAGATGAACCGGCAGCGTGCGGGTGGCGATGCGCTCGCCGGCCAGCATGCCCAGCAGCGCATCGACGATCTCAACACCGGCCAGACCCACCGGCTGATGCACGGTGGTCAGTGCCGGGCTGCTGTAGGCGGCCATCGGCGTGTCGTCATAGCCGACCACGGCCACATCCCCGGGCACATCGCGGCCCGCAGCCTGCGCGGCCTGCACGGCCTGCAGCGCCAGCAGGTCGCTGCAGGCGACCACGCCATCGACAGCCAAGTCGCTGGCGAACAGACCATCGAGCGCGGCCCGCGCAGCGCCGATCTCGAAGGGCACGGGCAAATCCAACCGCAGGTCGCGCATGACGCCGGCCTCGGCCAGGGCCTGGTGATGGCCCTGTTGACGCAGCATCACCTCGGGCAATGCAGAGTCGCCGACAAAGGCAATGCGCCGACAACCGCGAATAATGAGGTGCTGCGTTGCCAGCCGCCCGCCGGCAAGATTGTCGCCACCAACGCTGCAGTAGATCTGCAGCGGTATCTGCCCACCCCACACAACCAGCGGCACCTTGCGCGCCGCCAGATCGTTCAGCTGGTCGTGGTGGCGCCACTGGCCGATGATGACGATGCCGATGGCCTTGCCCGAGTCGTATAGCGACGAGGCCGAGTCCAGCCGTTCGGCATCCACCCGCGACAGCAGCATGTCGTAACCGCGGTCGGTCAGTGCGTCGGCGATGCTGCCCACGATCGACAGGAAGAATGGGTCGCTGATGTGCTGGCGCGACTGCGCATCGAAAGGCACGACGACTGCAATCGTCTGGTTCTTCTTGAGCCGCAGGTTCTGCGCGCTGAGATTGATGCTGTAGTTCAGTGAGCGCGCCAGTTCGGTGATGCGCAGGCGCGTGGCCTGGTTCACAAGGTTGCTGCCGTTGAGAGCACGCGAGACTGTGGACACCGACACACCCGACAATCGGGCAATGTCGGCCATTTGCAAGCGCTTGGCGTCGGCGTCTAGGGTCATGGGCGAAGGGTACGTAGGTGATGGACGAGCTGGAGAGTGGCGGCTGGAGCTGCCGCGCGCCAGCCAGGGCAGCGGGCGTCTGACGCACCCTCCATCAGAGGCGGCCAAATTCTTGGGCGGATGGATCAGGATTTCGGTGCGGAAGCGAAACTGCGCAACGCGCCGCCCATGCGATGAACCACGCCATTCTCCGGTAGAAGAGCGCAAGTCCTCGCACCTTGGGCCTCAACCGTGGCTCAGCCGTCTGTCTGCGACTGACTAGCCCGCTTTGGACTCCGCGCTATCACCAACGGCCAACAGCCCCTTGGATCGCGCCATTGGCCCCCAGAACGCACCCAACGCCTGTTGCACAAGATCATCACCCGATTGATGAAGCTGCTCACCCGCAAGGGGGTGCTCGTCAAAGAGCAGGGCCAGACCTACATGGCCGATGGCGACAGCGACTCGGACGAGGCCCGCGTACTCAGGCCGCTGCAGGCAGCGGCCTGCACTTACCACATCGCCTTCAGCCCACGCGCCGGCCAGAAGGTGCTAGCGTTGCAGGGTGCAATGCCGAGGGACGCAGACTTCAAGCAGACGCTGTGCGCCGACATTGATGGGTTCAGCTTGCACGCAGCCGTGCGCTGCGGCGCCGACCACCGCCAGGGGCTGGAGCAGCTGTGCCGCTAC
>Ga0105046_10019947_pt1 | contig 10156 bp, 6 predicted proteins | sample MAT03_FD_78385 | JGI IMG/M metagenome (GOLD analysis project Ga0105046, IMG submission 78385) | Freshwater microbial communities from Lake Fryxell liftoff mats and glacier meltwater in Antarctica - MAT-03 (megahit assembly) | ecosystem: Environmental > Aquatic > Freshwater > Ice > Liftoff... | reverse complement strand
TGAAGTGATGAATGCAATAATCGGACTCAACAGAAACAGTATGGATGTAAGCACCCTTGCAAAAGGAATGTACATGCTGAATGTGAAGAACGAAGAAGGCTTCTCACAACAGTTGCGTATTGCGGTTGAATAAGCATTGAAAATAAATTCATCTAAACTAAAAAGCCCTTATCGTAAGATAAGGGCTTTTTAGTTTTTTAGTTTAGCTCGTCCTCCGAAGCTCTAAGAGAATGCTATTTTGTTAAATATTTATTTAAGAGCGTAGGAGGGCTTGCGTCCTCCGAAGCTCTGAAAGAATGCTATTTTGTATTTATTTTTATTTAGGAGCGTAGGAGGATTGGTTCTTGGGTTGGTTTATCAGTTGCCGGTAAAAAGCCTGCGCAACCTTGATGGCCTGAGCGATGATGGGCGGGTGACCAGTGACCAGTGATTTGTGACCAATCATCAGAGTGTTAGAGTTTTTGAGGATAATAGAATTTGATTTTATCGAACAAACGCAGATGAAGAGATGTAATGCTTGCGTCTCTGTGGAAGTGTCACAAAACATTTTTCTTATTTTTTTTTGATCCTAATAAAGCTTTTACAGCCTATTAAAATTTCATTCAAACGTCAAGTGTAAATATAAGGTTACATTTTGGGTGATTTTATTTTCAAAACACCTTCAAGGGAAACATTCTATACTATAAAACGTTCAAAACACTTGCAATTGCTACATGAAAACTATGATTCTATAAGCGCTTGAACCATTAAAATTAAAAAAATGGAGCCTGTAAACAGAAAATTTATCAAAGTGATATTTGTATTAACAGTTTAATTACGCTAATAATTGAATTCAGGGATTTTTCTGCAAATAGTCCAGATCAATCTGTTTCAAACGAGAAAGATGTTCAGAAACTGTCTGATTAGTTTGAATGAGATTAACATGTCAATAAAGTCATTCAATTTTTGATTACTATCAAAACAAAAAATGAGAAAACATAAATTACGAAACAGACAAAAAACTCTGATGAGTACGAAAATGAGGGTTGTAATTGCCTCCTCTATTTTTGCAGTGGCTTCGATGCTTTTAATTGTGGTGATTAATTTAGGTGAAGTAAAAGATTCACGAGCTTTCAGTTCGGGCGATTACCGTTCTTTGTCGGATGGAGATTGGAGTGAAGCTACCTCATGGGAAGTTTTTGATGGAGAAGAGTGGACCGAAGCATCGATGCCTCCCGGAACCGGAGTGAAAACTGTAGTTGTTTCCAATAATTCTCACGTAAGAATCAGCGATGAAATAGTTATCTCTAATTTAAAAATTGATGAAGGCTCACGCCTTACTATTGATGCAAATGTATTGAGAATTTCAAAAATGAATGATGAGGGTAAACTTGTTTGTAACGGAATGCTTGATTTAGGCACTTCAGTGATTGAAGGAAATGCAGATCTCGTTGTAGGTAAGACTGCAACTTTGTTTATTGGTTCCGATGCCGGAATAGATAAGAAGTTTGTTTCAGGAAATATTCAACTCAAAGGGAAAAAGGAATTCAGTAAAGATGCAATTTATGTTTTTAATGGTACAGTAAGACAACACACCGGAAATGGTTTGCCTTCATTTTTGAGACAACTTGTTTTTGATAACAGTTCAGGTGTTGAATTAGATCAGAGTTTTTTAGTAGTTGATAAACTAGTCCTTAACAAAGGGGTTGTTTCAACCGGCAAATACAGCTTGGCTATTGGATCATCCCAAAATGATCCCGGAATAATTGAAAGGAATTCAGGTCTTGTGATGGGACGTTTAAAAAGATGGTATGGCCCGAAAAATTTAGAGAGTATTGATTTCCCAATGTCTGATTCGAAATCTTCATGTTTGTTTTCTTTTACTTCTGATGTACCGGTATTTCAAACCGGTATGCTTGAACTTTTTTATCATGAAGGTGTACCTGATGGGTCGGGTCTTTCTCCGTTTGAAGTACGACATGTGGTGGTTGGAATTTGCCGGTCCGGTTATTACACAGCATTTCTTTCAAATGGACCAGATGAAGCATTTCTAAAAATGACTTCTTCAGCAACTACACCTTCTAATGAAAATCAAGTATCATGGCTGATAACTCAAAATGGTAACAAAGATAATATTCAAGGTTCCAAATCAAAGGTGGAATCAGGTAAAGTGGCAAAGACAGAAAATTTCATGAATATTCTTTCGGGTCCTAATCCTTTCCATGACTTGTTCCTGGTGCGATTCAGCAGTGAAATGGAGACTCATGTAAATATACAAATCATGAATAATTCCGGTCAAATGGTGTATTCTGAAAATAAAATGGTAGTTCAGGGGTATAACCTGTTTAAATATCAGGATGAAAATAAATTACCTGCAGGTGTTTACATTGTAAGAATTAGTAATCCTTCTGAGATTCATACCTTGAAAATGATAAAAAACTAGGTGCAGGCATAATTTCAGCCTAGATAAATTTTCCGTTTAGGAATGATGATTAAATAAAATTTAAAATTAATTGCTTCTGGCTTTTCTGAACAGAATTTGGTTTAAAGCCTTAAAAAAGTATTTTAGATCTGTGCGAATAGGATTTTTAGCATAAAGATCAAGATACCGTGTTTCTGATTCCATAATTTCATCAAGCGTTTTAGGAAGATCAGCGTAAAATGGAGGAATTAAACCGGGCTTGAAATTCAACCGTTTTATTCTTAACTCATCAGTATACAAGCTGAGATATTGTTTGCTAAGTGGCCGCACACCTACGAGTTTAAGATCTCCACTAAAAAGATTGGCAATCATAGGCAATTCATCCAGCCAATACTTGCGCATGAATTTGCCTAATGTGGATATTCTGAAATCATCCTTAAATTTACCGCCTTCTTGCAATTTATTTCGTTCATATATATATTGCTGTAAATATTCTGAAAATGGGTGCATGGTTCTGAATTTGTAAACGCTGATGATTTCTCCCTTCTTGCCAAATCGTTTCATTTTACAAATAGGTCCGTACGATGGTTCTTCATCAAATGCAGGTTCATCAATTTTCCTGACTACAAAATATAACTTGCCATTAATTTTTTTCTCATCAATAATACTGAATCCACAACTGTATAACCGGCCCAGTGTTTCTGTTCTGGAGATAACTCTGTTTCTTCCGCCAGTAACCTTGAAATAGATTTTTTTGGTAATTGGCAATTTTGGAAAAATGCGCTTGAATATAAAATCAAATGTGTAATAAATATGCGCTAATACAGGTGGGTATTTTTTTAGAATTCGTTCTTTTCTATCACCTTTTGTTTCTACACAACCTATAAAAATCCCATCCATGGGTAATTTGCTATTAATTGCTTCAAAAAACTTATTAATCCGCTGGACATCGTTGATCCGCATGAAATTAACCAAAGTCTCGAAGTAATTGTCAGATAATGAATAAACGTTAAAAGGAGTCTTGGTCATCAGAACCATCGACCTTTCGTTTTCAAGATCTATAAACTTAGATATGTACTGATGTACTTCCGGACCCGGGTCTATGAGGACGGATTTCCTTACATTTCCAAATCGAAATAAGTCTTTGAGATTTCCTTGCTGTTTGTCGTTGTCTAATAGTATACTTTTTCTCATTAGCTGTGGTCAGATCGGTTGTTTTGGAGAAAAACCAATTGAGACACCTACTCATACATGGATTAGTAGAAATCGTTGGATTTATTTATTTATTAACACAAAGATAATCATTATGTCATTCCAATGCAATAATACTAAGGTATGTTTTTTACTTTTTATTTAACGAATATTTGTATCTGAAATTTGTTTAATTAATTGAAAAACAGTATTTTATAATGAAAATAGGTAAATAATTAGAATTCTTAATTATTTGTAGATTTAAAGGTTTTCAAAATATTAAGAATTTATCCGGAATTTTTCATAAGATCTGTTAGTGCTGCAAACATCCAGGAATTTGACCATCGCATAAAGGACGGTTTTTCAGTAAAGTACCTGTATTTCCGGAAATAGAAGTATCCTTCCTTATCCTGCATCTCTTCAATTGTATAGTTGGCTACACAGAGTGCTTTTTCGATTTCACCAAATCGGCATAAAGTTAGAATAGACTGGCCTGCGGAGGTGCAATCCAATGGGTAGCGGGAGGTGTTGTAAAATTTGGGTTTGTAACCGTCTTCAAAGAAGTTTTTTCGATAATATTCAAAACCTTTATGCAATTCAGACTTCCATTCCTCATCACCGGAATGCTTAATATATTCGTCTAAACAATCAAGTACATAACCTGTGTGATAATTATCGATCCATTCAGCTGTTGTGCCGGCAGCATACTTCCAAGAACCATCAATTTCTTGGTTTTTTATAACAAAGCGAACAGCATTTTGAGCCTCTGAAATTAACTTTAAATCGTTGGTAACACTATACACTTGTGATAATGTTCTAACGCCTTTCATGCTTGCGTTCAGCACCTGGTATTTATCATCAGGTGAGTACGAAAAACAAAAAGATCCATCGGCCATTACCGTCCTTTTTATATCATTAAGAATGAAGTTACATGCACTGGCACAAAGTTCAATTGCCTTTTGATTCTTGCTGTATTTATAATATAAAAAGAGTGCATTGGTGATGAATCCCGTTGCAACTATAGTGGGTGCGAAAGCCGGAATTCGGGCACTCCTCGATTCCCACGGAAAATCATAACCCCAACAAGCTCCATGATATCCTTTCGAAATCATTTTTTCGAGTTCAGATATGAGAAAATTACATTTTTCCAACACAATAGATTGTTCCATCATCCCGGCTTCACCAAGGTTGGTATAGCCTTGAATACATAAGCCCAATGTGACAGGGTTGTATCCCTTTTTTATCATTAGGATCGGACGGAGATCGATTGGCGATCTTTTTACCAGTTGCTGAAAACCAAAACGGATAAATTTGTTGCTGTTTAAAACCGGCAATTTAAAAAATGATGATGTTAATGCATCATAAGGATCATAGCCACGGTACTTCTCTTTTTCAATGTAGTTGATAAGTTTATTGCAAGATGCGACTATTGAGTTTTGCATTGAATCAAAAAGTTATGCTACTACATCATCATTGAGGAATATTCTCTCGCCGTTGCCGGAAATGGAGCTAAGTGCCTTGAATGTTGCCAACATACTAATATATTGATCTTCGAATGAGATAGGGCAGGGGGTTCCGTTTTTTATAGCATTTAAATAGGCATCAACCTCCGCTTTATGTCCTTTATCCTGACCGGCAATTTTTTTGTCTATTGGTTTTTTCCCAAATACTTTTAATGTTTTAAAATCATCCATCACAGCAATCCGGCCACTGAAAAATACTTCAAGAAATTCTTTGCTAACCTCTTTATTCCCATTGGAGAAATAAGCAATATTGGCAATACTTCCATTTTTAAAATGCAAACTGATATTTGTGGTATCTTCCAGATTGTTTGGATCAGTCATTGCCAATGCACTCACAGAAACAATTGGAGACCCGGCAAGAAACATTGCCAGGTCGATAAAATGACAAGCTTCTCCAATAATACGACCACCTCCGGTTTTTTTATCATGCACCCAATGTTCAGCAGGTACCACCCCTGCATTTATTCTGTAATTAATCGCTACAGGTGCATCTTTCATTTCATGTAATGCCGAAGCCAGAGTTTGAATCAATGGAGAAAACCTTCGGTTGAATCCCACCATCAACATTTTTCCGGATTCGTTCTTTACTTTTCTTATTTCTTCAAGCTCCTCTTCAAACATACAAAGAGGTTTTTCAACAAATACATTTTTGTTGTGTTTTAAACTTTCGAGCACGTATTTAGCATGTGAATCGTGGCGAGTGGCAATAAAAACTGTGTTAATGTCTTTATCATTCAAAATGTCGTTAGCATCACCCGAACAAAATCCAAATCCATATTTGTCTGCAAGATTTCTTGCATTAGCGGGTCGGGCAGTAACAATTCCTTTTAGGGAAACGATGCCTTCAACTGCTGGAAGCAATACATTTTGAGCAAAGGAACCTGCACCTATAAAACCAAGTACCGGAACTTGGGTTGAGGCAGTTTTGAAGTTTCCTTCTTTCAGGTCTACTCTTGATTTAAGTGATTTTTTCAGGTCATACTTCAGCACAATTCCCAAAAATCCCTCTGTCTTATTTACTATAAGATCATATGCATTTACAGCTTCTTCAAATGCAAAGCGGTGAGTGATGAGTGAATCGAGTTTTATTTTTTTTGAACGAATCAATTCCAGAAACGATTGCATGTTTCTGTTTTCGGTCCATCGAACATACCCGTAAGGATAATCTATGCCCTTTTCTTCATATTCTGAATCATAACGTCCGGGGCCATAGGAACACGACATTCTGAGATCAAGTTCTTTCTTAAAATAATTTACGCGCTTAAATCCTGTTGGTACAGCACCAACAACAATCACTTTTCCTTTCTGTCTGCAAATTTCTCCTGAGAAGTCTATTGGATCAGTCGAAGAAGTTCCGGCAGTGATAATAACTGCATCTACACCATAACCATCGGTTAACTGACTAATGGCTTGATCAAGATATTCACTCGACCGGTTAAATGCCATGTCAGCGCCATTTTTTTTTGCGTGATCTACCTGTGTATTATCAATATCAATACCTATGGTTCTAACACCCGATGCTGCCAACATCTGTAAGGTAAGTTGACCTACCAATCCCAGTCCTATCACTGCACAACTTTCTCCCAATCGAAGATCAGCTTGTCTGACACCCTGCATCGCAATAGCTCCAAGAGTTGTGAGTGAAGCTTCTTCTACAGAAACATTTTCCGGGATTTTAGCACATAAATTTCTGGGTACGGAAACTACTTCAGAATGATTAGCAGAGGCACCGCCACAAGCAACCAGATCGCCGGGTTTGAGGTCGGTGACGTCTGATGCAACTTCAATTATTTCACCGGCACTGCAATACCCAAGTGGAGAAGGAGCATCTAGTTTATTCATAACGAGTTTATAGGTATTCATGAAGCCTATTGTTTTAGCTGTCTGGATTACCTTTTTAACTTCTTCTTTACGAGCTCTTGCTTTTCCAATATACCCCAGGCGGGCATCTTTCACCGTCTTTCCTTCCGTTCCGGCACTTATGAGAGAGAAGTGATTTCTTACGAGTACACAACCGTTGTTAAGAGCAGGATAAGGAACTTCCAGAAGGCTCATTTTGCCATCTTTCAGACTTTGAATTAACTGTTCCATAAAGAAATTGGAAATTTAATAATTGATTGATTATCAACAGATATTAAAATGCTGATGGTGCAAATTTACGGAATTCTTTGCTACGGTTTTCACCGGTAAACAAGGTTCTTAAAGGAAAAAAAGGTTGTTTAGTTGATTTAATTTTGGATAATTGTATCGAAAGCTCTTGAAAAATTTTCGACCATCCGGGTTTCCGTAAATTTCTCCAAATAAAATTCCCTGCTTTTTTTGCCCATTTGTGTTCTAAGAGAAGGATCGTTGATAAGAAGTTTTAATTTTTCTGCGATTTCGTCAGGTGACTTTGGTGGGACAATAAATCCATTCTCACCGTTGATTACCGACTCAACAATTGCTCCCTGATCGGTAGAAATGATAGCCAGGCCGGATGCCATAGCTTCAACAATCACCCATGGATGACCTTCCGGTTCGCGTGGAGTAAAAACAAAAATATCACTTTTGGTAAGGAAGTCAAACTTTTTCTTGCTTACGCCGGAATCGAAAAATGTAACGGGAATTTTATTTTCCTCAATAATGGATAAACACTTCTGCTTTGTTTCCGGTCTTCTCCATTCACCAATAATTTCCATGGTGAAACTATTGGGAAGGTCCAGGTTTACAATGCGAAGAGCTTCTACCACATCTTCGATTCCTTTTGATGGTTGAAGATTGGCCAGATAGATTATTTTAACAGAACCTGTTTGATGATAATGGCGTTCGCCCACATTATAATTTCCCCCGTTAGGTACTACAAAAATTCGCTCTTGCGGAAAATAGGCTTCAAATAAATGTCTTAGATTTTGACCCAGCACAATTACTCCTCCCGGAATTTTCAGCACTTGTTTTACATAAAAACGAACTAATGCTGATGCATTGGTAATCCATCTTTTAAAATCGCTTCCGCGAAGTTGAATCATCACCCGGGTTTTATAGATTTTGCATATTAAAATAAAAACAGAATCTTTAAAAAAGCCAAGTGTTGCCTGACTGATAGGGATCAATACCAGATCGGGTTTCTCATTTTTAAGAATCGATGCCAGTTTAGAGTAAATATTAAAGTTAGTGAACACTTTTTTAAAACTCCATTTGCCAAGAGTTGAAAGTGATTCATTAGCTTTGACATCAAGATGCAGGAGGTGATAATTTTTTTTTAATCCTGAATTAATCAAAATCTCGAAAGCAATGGATGGACCCATGTAGGGTGGAGGCAATTTTCCAAGTATCAATACTTTTTTCTTTTCAGCCATAGCGTTTAATCCATCATGTGTTTAGGAAGTGCAAGAGCAGCATAAACTGACATGATCACATATAAAAGTGTTGCGTATAAAAGAGGAGTTAGACTCACTGAATAAAGAAATACGATAGAGACAGTTCCCAATCCGAGAAATGTAAAAGGAATTTTATATCCGAATAGCCTGGAACATAAGTTAATATTTACGAGTAAATAAGTAATTAACCCAATGTACCCACATACCATTAACATTCTCACAAAGTCATTGTGCGATCCTTTGGCAATATAAGAATATGGATGATCCATACCTAATGGCAAACCAAAAAACTGAACGAATGAACCTTTTGAATTAAAGTAATCAAGAAAACTCATCCATCTACCAACTCTTCCGTGGAGAAGTTGTTCGTTTTCTTTTTCGCCCTCATAAACCTTAATATCGGTTTCTATAAGTGGTTTAAACTGTTCGGATATTATTTCGGGACCGGTTATAAACAATAAAAGTGCAGAAATTGAAATAATCAAAATTCCAACACCAAGATTGGCTCTTGCAACAGTAAAAATAAAGAGTATGCCCAATGCAAAAACTACCGCATAGGAGGCTGTGTGGTGAATATTGAACAGAATTAAAATTGAATAAATGATAGCCAATATCAATAAAATGGTTCTGGTTCTGGATGGTATTGCCGGAGGTTTCTCAATGAAGCTGTAAAAAACAATCAACAAGCCACAAGATGTGTAAATAGCGTAATTCATCACATCTGCGTAACTGCCCTGAAAGCGCTCTAACCCTCTTGACATCTGGATATTGATAGGTCCGAAAATTAGTTCATAAGTGAAAATTATTAAAACAAAAAGTATAGAATAGGAGAAGGTTTGAAAAACACCATGTAAGTCTCGTTTTGAACGGATAAGTCTTCTGCAAAAAAAGTATAAAATAAATGGAAGCATGAACTTAAATAAAAAGTCGAGCGAATCCAATGAAAAAGCATCACTCACCAATAGTGCAGCACAGGAAAATCCCCCTAATAGGGCAAGGAATTTGAAATATGAATCTAGTCTTGAATAATTGGGGCTCTTAACATGAAATATCGAGTACATAACCATGATGGGAGTCAATACACCGATAATATACAATGGAGAAAGAAAAGGAGATATTTCCTTAAGATAGTAAAAATTATCAACAATAGGACGGATTAAAATTAGGAATATGAACCATCTGAGAGACCAGTGTATATCCCCGATCCAGTTTTTCCACTCTTTAAAGGTCATGAACATAATCAACGCAAAGATAATAAATAGATCCCTTATTGTACACCTTTGTAATGTAAAAAATCATGCATAATTACCACTTGGAAATAATACAAATCGTTGGTTTTTAAAGGTGGATTCAGTAAAAGAATTCTCTTAAATCCTTTGAAATATGGAATTATGTTCAATATTCTGGTATTTAATACATTCAATTCCCATTTCTGATAAAAATTCAGGTTGATAAGTAATTAATTGAGCATTTTAATGTTTCCCTGTCTTTTAAAGATACGTTGTAGTTTCTCCCAAAAGTAAGAACAAATTTTAAAAGGATAGCCGGCTTTAATTAGTTGATATTAGAAGTGAGGAAAAAAAGGGATTGGGCGGTTTGCTAATTTTTCTTTTGGATTTATAAATTAACCGAATTGCTGAGACCGATTGGCAACACTAATTTTAGTTTTATAATTTTTTACAAAC